>ENA-OSET01002105-OSET01002105.1-sediment-metagenome-genome-assembly--contig:-NODE-2105-length-19603-cov-10.938134_pt1 | contig 19603 bp, 24 predicted proteins | sample MGYA00237882_ERZ534229 | MGnify/ENA primary metagenome ERZ534229 (study PRJEB26408, sample SAMN06266212) | sediment metagenome | isolation source: Hudson Canyon methane seep mesocosm | place... | reverse complement strand
TTACAGTACTCAAAGCCTCGACTGAATGATTGAACAATGCTATTCAGCTGCTCTTCAAGCTTTATACTTTTGGTATCACTCCACCGAGTCTTAAAGCCTGCAGCATATATATTCTCTATCCGGAACTCTAATCTACCCGCCGGCAAATACTCATATTTCGGCTGCCAATAGCTATCTTCAGCTTTACCTTTATTTTCATATGGAACTTGCTTCACAGGCTCTTTTATCTCGATATATAACACCTCACCATTAAAGGTGAATGCTCCTCCCCTACGCTTACCCTGATGGCTCTTGTTATTAGTAAATTTCCAACCGTACGAGCCAAATAATCTGATAAGACCTTCAAGAAACAAACAAGCTCGATTGAAAGTACCAGGCGTTACTTTAATAGCAGTATTCCAGATAACCCTGCCATAAGTGTCAAGGCGTTCATGCTTTGCCTTTCGACACTCTCTAATCATTTCATGATAACGATTTACTCTTTTAGGGATTTTGAATACCAAAGCTTTCTCTAGTTGCTTATCAGTCAGATTACTCTTACTTTTCAACGTGACTTCACTGATAGGTGCTGCGGGTAAAATTCAATCGATTCAAGAGCAAGATCAGTACTTTTCCTAAGCTTTGCTTTAATGACTCTTTTACCATTTTGTAATTTGACCCAGTACCCCACAGGTGGAACAGGTATTTTATGTTTTTTACATTTCTTGGATAGGCCCTTGTCACTTAACCCAAACTCTTTAGCAAGCTTTATCATCGGCTTCGACCAAACCAATTCATAGAGTTCTTCACGAGTATATGTTTTCACTTGATTCATTATCACCTCCTAACATCACAATAATGTTAAGATTGTATCAAGGCTTGATATTTCATGCGTATAGAAACCAACAAGAACGCCGTCTGTAATACACTGAATTAAATGAAATTTATTCAGGGTCACCTGTTGCTATGAATAATAGCACTCAGGGTCACTTGTTGCTTGTAAATTCAGGGTCACCGGATGCTTGTGTAGAATTTTAACCTATTGATTTTACTTATTTCACAGGGTCACTTGTTCCTTGGAGTGTCATTAGAGTAGAATAAGCTATGCCAGTCGTATTAAGGATAGGTCCTTTTCGTTTCTTTTTCTATAGCAATGAATATGGTGAACCTGCACATATTCACATTCAAAGAGAAACAAAACTGGCAAAGTTTTGGTTAAAACCTGTGGCTCTAGCAAGCTCCACACGCTTTTCTCCAAAAGAACTTAAAAAACTCGAATCACTCGTGATTGAAAATAAAGAACACTTATTGGAGGCATGGAATGACTACTTTAGCCGTTGAATTACACCCTCAAGCTCACTCAATACAATGTACTGAGACTAACCTTATTATCGAGCTTATTGATGGCCGAACAATATCAACTCCATTAGTCTGGTTTCCAAGGTTGTCGCAGGCAACACAGCAACAGCTAGATAATTGGGAGTTATTAGGTGATGGAGAAGGTATTCATTGGCCTGATGTTGATGAGGACCTTAGTGTTGCGGGTTTATTAATGGGATCGCATTAGGATTGTCCTAGTCAGGGGGTGCTGATTTTTCAATTCAGCAATGTGATGGATCACATTTTAGATTAAAAGGAATTAAAGTATGGATATTTCAACTGATACTGGCCTGCATTCGCTGGGCCATAATAATTAGGGTCAGAGAGCCATTAACTCCCTGAATTATTCGGAAAATTACACTCTGACCCTGATTTACACTAATATTAGATTATTTTTTTGAATAGCTTTCAAAACGCGAAATATATTCATCTATATTTTGTTCCAACATCTCTGTGTAACGTTGTGTGAAGTATTTTACAGCCTCTTGTTTCTCAGCTTTCAACGTCTCAGCGCTCTCAAATGAACGGCCTACGCTAAACGCATTAAACCTCGCAGCAGAATATAGAATTGATGTATTAACATCGTCTACCGAACTGTTAGGTACTTGCTGGTTTGCAACAGCAATAAACTCGTCAGCACGTTGTTGAAATGTCATTGTATCAGGTGATTTTTCACTCATTATTATTCTCTTAATGTTGTTATTTGGTTTAAATTATATTTTTTGATTATTGGACCAGTGAGATCATATCAGGTGTGAGACATTTTGTGGTTTCATGTTTTGGCGGTGTTATAACTTCCATAATTAATGAGGTCAGTCTCAATCTCAGTTTAGAAGTAAGCCTACCGTGGATAGATAAACAAGCGAATATCAAAAAAAAATAGGTTTAAGTAAACGCAATAGGTGGTGCCAATAGGTATAATGTAGCGATTTACTTACGACTATTAAGCGGACATTTATATGGATAATGACATCAATTATAAGAACAACCCCTTACACGGTGTTGGGCTGAAAACGTTGTTAACTGAGATAGTGGATCATTATGGTTTTGAGATTCTCTTTGCCTATTTAAATATTAACTGTTTTAAGGTCAACCCGAGCATTGATTCTAGTGTGAAGTTCTTAAAAAAAACAGAGTGGGCACGTGAAAAAGTTGAAGTTTTCTATTTATATGAATTTAAAAACTTACCTGGTGCATCTTCCGAACAGTTTGCACTATCTCCTAGGGATAGAGTTATTCCAGAAGGCCAAGCCATCGCTGAACCTGCAGAATTGAGTTTAGAAGACGCTGAGCAATTGCGCGTAAAACGCGAAGCTAAATCGGCAGAGTGGGAACAGGAGAAAAGACAGGGATCGGACAAGAAAAACGATCCATGGGGAAATTGGAAGTCAAAACCTAAAAGCTAAGTCAGCCGTAGAGGGAGCTTGTCAGACTAGTTATCTCCCTTCCCTTTAGTCATCAATCAGAAAGATCGTATGAACCGTAAAAAGAAGTTAATTCAGCTACACAAAAATAAGTTAAGAAACCCTGAAAAACGCTTACAAGATAGTAAAAAAGACAAATACATATCAAAAGCGGAAAGAGCGAAGTTGGCTTTAGAGGCTGACAATGCACCTCAAGATAAAGAAAATTAAAGGACCTTTATATGCTGAAAACTTTTAGAGTAGTGAGTATTGTTGAAGGCTTGTCATTCTTAACAATTTTATGTGTGTCGTTTGGAATAATAAGTAGGGATTTTGTTTTTTATATTGGACTATTTCATGGCATTTTGTTCATGTCTTATCTTGTGCTATCACTACTTGTCAGCAACAAAAAAGGTTGGTCTATACTTATCTGGCTAGCCTTGTTTTTAGCTGCTGTTACTCCCTTTGCTTTTATTATTGCCGAGATCCTTTTACGAAAAAAGTCCACGGTAATGAATGAGGTTGTGCTGGATTGACAATGACTAGCAAAACAAAGCTGCACCCGCGTAACCAGCACGGTAATGGCTATAACTTTACACGTTTAGTGAAACAGTCTCCGGAGCTTGCGGCTTTTACGCGCAGTAATCCAGTCGGTGGGCTCACCATCGACTTTGATGATGAGCAGGCGGTACGAGCACTCAATCAAGCGTTACTCAAGCTTCATTACAATATTAACTTCTGGGATATCCCTGCTAGCTATTTGTGTCCACCTATTCCTGGGCGCGTTGACTATATACATCATCTGGCAGATCTGCTTGCCAGCGACAACAATCATGTTATTCCCCAGGGGCGTAACATCAAGGTATTAGATATTGGAACCGGTGCTAATCTAGTGTACCCGCTGATTGGTCAGAGTGAATACGGTTGGCACTTTACCGGTGTTGATATTGATCCTGTGGCTATCAAAGTGGCACAGCAGATTTGTCAGTTCAATAAACTGAATATCAAACTCAAGTTACAAAAAAATCCCGAGGATATTTTTAGAGGTGTGATCAGCCCAAACGATTTGTTCCATCTCACTCTGTGCAACCCTCCTTTTCATGCCTCGATTGAGGCGGCAAAAAAAGGCACCCAGCGCAAGTGGAAAAATCTTGGCAAGGGGGTGCAAAATAAACTTAATTTCGGTGGTCAGAATGCCGAACTTTGGTGCCCTGGTGGTGAGGTAAAGTTTATCGCTACCATGATTGAACAGAGCGTAGAATTTGCCGACCAGTGTCTGTGGTTTAGTTCACTGGTATCAAAAAAGGATAACCTTGCCCCTCTCTACAAAATGTTAGACAAAGTTAAAGCTGTAGAAGTGAAAACTATCGATATGGCTCAGGGGCAGAAGGTAAGTCGCTTTATCGCTTGGACTTTTATCAAAAAAGAACAGCGCCACTTATAGCACCCCTTTGATTTCTAGCGGTTGGACTCATCCAACATAATGCACTCAGGCTTAGAAGTTAAAAATATATTTTCATCAAAGGTGTTTATAGCTATCGCGTTGAGCGTGACTTCTTCATATAACCAATAGTAAAGCCCGCCTTCGTATACGCTGTATCGCCAATTATATTGACATTGGAGCCATTGCGACTCTAATGAGCCTACTATTCTAGCTGCAGGGTCAGTATCTGACTGGCTGTTACGATATACCAGCTGTTTATCGTTTAAGTTAATTTGAAAGCGGTCAATCTGTATTGTTTTATTACTCGGTTGTGAGATGCTCATTCTATTTTTGAGTAGATCATCACCGTGAAAGTCAATGACACAGCGCTTATCAGCGGTATAGCGTGCAGGTGGGAAGTTGATAGGATAGTGACTTGATACTTTAGCTCTTTCATCAGCATGCTGTTGTGTTCGCTGGCTTTTGTCCCATTGTTTAATAATGAGTTGTAATACTAGGATACTCATAGTGAACTCTTCATTAATTATGGACTTCCGATCTTAATCGTTCTAGGTCTGCAATGATGTGCTGGCTATGTTTATCTACATCGACACTACGGTATATTTTTTTAATAATTCCTTCAGGGTCGATGATAAAACTATGGCGTTTAGCAAATTTTATGAACCCTAAAGACCATAGTGACTGATAACTTTTTGCTACTTTACCACCTTCATCTGCCAACAATGGAAAAGGTAAATGGTATTTTTTAGCAAATCCAGCATGACTTTTTTGACTGTCAATGCTCACACCTAGTACTTGGGTATTTTTCTCTGTAATGACTCGATATTCATCTCGAAATGCACAGGCTTCTTTGATGCAACCCGGTGTATCGTCTTTAGGATAAAAATAAAGAATAAGCCATTGACCTGAATAGTCTTTTATCGAATGTGAATTGCCACTTTGATCGTATAAATTAAATTCAGGTGCAGCGTCTCCTATCTTTAATGATTCTGCTTTTGCTACATTAAACATAGATATGATTACCATTGCTATAATGAAAAAATTGTTACGCATATTATAAATAACCTTTGATAATTACCCCTCACCTTTTATTATGTCATCCCCCTCATTCTTCAATGGTGATTAATTATAGGAGATGCGCCCCTTTAATTCGAGGTGAAATTATCCACAGCAAAATAAACAAAAGCAAAAATTGCATTAAACTTATATGATATACGCCTAGTTTAGTATTCACTCGACGATAAGAAAAACCTTATGAACCGTAAAAAGAAGTTAATTCAACTACACAAAAACAAGTTAAGAAACCCTGAAAAACGCCTGCAAGATAGTAAAAAAGACAAATACATCTCAAAAGCTGAAAGAGCCAAACTAGCATTAGAGTTAGAGGCCGACAGTTCTACTCAAAATAAAACAACAAATCAGGAAGTTTAATCAATATGGCTAAAAGAAAAGGGTTGCTACAAAAACTGTCACTCGTTTCGGGTGTGTTAAGTTTTGTGCTGGCATTTATTTTGGGAATTATCCTGTATCTACGGGCAGAGACGGTCTCTAGTGGTGATGTCATATCAGCTAGCTTATTGGCCTCACTGTTGTTCTGTATCTGTGTTGGTGCTGTTTTGACCACCATTGGCAAGACTGACTTACCTAGTTTTAAAATTGATAATGCTGAAAAAGATAAAAGTATTGAAGGCTAAGCTCACTTTATTAAGGTAATTTCACTTCCCTCCCCTTTTAAGAGATATTTTCTTCACCGCTTTATTTATAAGCCGCTTACATAAAGTGCCACTGCCTCAATTTCTAATTCGGTTAGTTTTTCAGCAATAGAATACATAATGGCATTGTCATTTGAGCGAGTTCGGTCAGTAAATCCATTGAGTTGCTCAGAAACATAACGTTTATGCTGGCCAGCTAAACGTGGGCGTAACTCGGTACCTTCACCATTGTCACCATGGCAACTTGCACAAGAAGCAATACCTGAATACTGATTACCTTTATTGAAGATGTACTTTCCAACTGCTGCAAGCTCTTTATTCCGCACTCGATGAGACTTTACTGGCTGCGCTTCAAAGTATTCTGCCAACGCTGTTATTTCATCCGCTGTTAATGTGGCTGAAATTTCATTCATGGGTTCTATTTGACGTTTTCCACTCTTAAAATCATTCAGTTGTTTTTCTAGATAAAGTTTATTTTGTCCCGCTAATCTTGGGTAAATTATGCTGGAAGCTTCACCGTTTAATCCATGACAAAACTGACATTTTTCTGTGACGAGTTTAAGAGCAAGAGTTTGTTCTAAATTCTCACTATAGACTGATGTAATGAAAGTGCAATAGAGCAGAAAACTTGAAGCTAAGAATTTCATTTTATGTCTCTTGTATTGAATTTAGTGATAAAGATTTTATCATATAAACATCTTTAATTATGGGTAAAACTAAAGCAAACCTATTGCTGATCAATATGTTGAGATTTCTCATGTTTATTCCTTATTACTATTCTATTCATTTATAATTATAAAGAATACTAAAACCCAATAAATTAACGTAAAAATAAATGAGCCCTTTTGAATGAAAATAAGTATTGAAGTAGAGAATATCCGCTGTTCTGGCTGTGCCAATACTATTACTAAAAAATTAATGGCTATTGATACTGTTAATGATGTTGAGATCACCATTGATAAGCAGTTAGTCACAATTGATTCCGAGACTAGCTCTGAGCGCTCCTCTTATGTCGCAGCACTTCTTGCAATGGGCTACCCTGAAAAAGGCTCAGTTGAAGGTCTGAAGGCCATAAAAGGAAAGGCTCAATCAGTAATAAGTTGTGCTATTGGAAAAATTGGCTAATCAACAGTAATCTGGATATTTCATCCTAGAGTACAAAAAAGGAAAAATTAACTCATGGCAATGGCATGTGCTCGACATATTTTAGTAAAAACTAAAGAAGAAGCTGAGAAGCTGAAAAAACAATTAGCTGAGGGCGCCGATTTTTCCAAGTTAGCAAAGAAACATTCACTATGTAACTCTGCAAAAAAAGGAGGCGATCTTGGTGAGTTCCCCCCAGGAAAAATGTTAAAAGCATTCGACAACGTCGTATTCAAAAAGCCAGTATTAAAAATTCATGGCCCAGTAAAGACCAAGTTTGGCTTCCATTTGATTGAAACCATTTACCGTAATTAACAGCTTAGTTACTTACTTACTGATTCATTAGTCCTCTAGTTTTAATGGGGGTAAATCGACATCAGGCGTCACTAATGGTTTTTCAACTTTATCCTCATTTGTCTCATCGGATGATTCCAAGGTGAGCTCTATTTCCATAGCTTCCTCTACGACTTCTAGCTCTAATGGTGGTAAAGCATTATTACTTTCTACCTCCATCAAGTGCTCATTGCCACCTTGTAATTCAAAATCAGATTCCGCATCAAAAGATTCAAACTCTAAATTGGATAAGTCAACTGTAGCTAACGTTTCCTCGGACTGCGATAGTGGTATCTCTTGATGTTCATTATTAACAGGGTCAACACTAAGATTTGTACTTGTTTCAACAGTGTTAGCTCCTGTCGGAATAACGTATTGAGTTATCTCTTTTAGCGCTGTACTCAGCGATGAATTAGTCATGCCGTATTCTTTGATGTCCTGTTCCATATCATGTAGTAATGAAGGTAGCAGTTCGGTAATCACTTGAGGGTGTTTCTTTCGTGTCTCTGCTTCTAAATACAGTGACAAACCATTAAGTTTTTTGACACACTCACGCCATTTTATATCACCTATTCCATACTGCTCTGCAACTTTATGCATTACAGGCTGCCAGTAATTATTTATAAAACTCAGTGCCGTCGGTGAAAGAGGTTTTTTGGTAAAGTTCTTAACTATCTTCGTTATTAAAGTATCAAATTCACGGTTATTAGCTGACGTCGATTTTTTTGTCGTTTTTATAACATCTGTCGCATCAGTATTTTCTAATGTAAATTCAAGTAATTCAGAGTCAGCAGTCATAAATCAAAGTCACCTGTAGTATTTAACTTATATTCAAAGGTCTCAGGGTATAAGTTTAGTTGGATGTATAAAATAAGTAAAAATATTCTGATAAGCAAGTTCACTAGCTAATCATATTTCATGTCATAGAAGTATCAATACTAACCAAAATTAATTTTTGCTTCTAAATCATTACGTGAATCCGCATTTTTCAGTGCCTCTTCGAGACTAATTCGACCTGCTTGATAAAGTGCTAACAGCGTATCATCAAAGGTTTGCATTCCACCGCTACCACTTGTTCTCATTGCCTCTTTAATTTCGTTTAGAGCGCCTTTCAATATCAAATTAGCAATATGAGGTGTACTCAACATTATTTCGATAGCAGCACAACGTTTGCCGCGAGTGTCAGGAATTAAACGTTGTGAAATTACCGCATTTAAGTTGGTAGATAAATCCATAAATAATTGTTGGTGCTGTACATGAGGAAACATATTAATAATGCGTTCCATTGCTTGATTTGCATTATTAGCATGGAGAGTCGATATACATAAATGCCCCGTATTTGCGAGTTCTAATGCTGCTTCCATTGTTTCTCTATCACGAATTTCACCAATCAAAATCACATCGGGCGCTTCACGTAGGCTGGCTTTTAGTGCGCGAGCATAAGATGCCGTATCAACACCTACTTCACGCTGATTTACGATAGACTTCAAATTAGGGTGAGAAAACTCAACTGGATCTTCAATCGTTAAAATATGACCTGCAGTGTTACTATTTCTGTGATTTATCATTGCAGCTAAGGTTGTGGATTTTCCTGATCCAGTTCCTCCCACCATCAGTAATAAGCCTCGTTTTTCCATAATAAGATCGAGTAAAACATCAGGTAAGTCTAAACCTTTAGCTGTCGGGATCTCAGATGGAATAAGACGTAATACAATACCAATTGTACGACGTTGATAAAAGACATTCACTCTAAACCTAGCACTATTATCAGGTAAGGCAATGGCAAAATCTAAGTCTTTTGTTTCTTCAAATTCTTTAATTTGTGCATCATTCATAATGCCATATGCAGCAGCTTTGGTTAGTTCTGGCGTTAGTAAATAACTATCCAATTCACATGCAGAACCATGAATTTTTGTTTTAACTGCTGAACCATCTGTAATGAACAAGTCTGATCCATCAAGCTCTACCATTTTGACTAGGTATGGAATCAGATCAAGATCCTGTTCTGGGGCATTACCTAGTACACTAATATCACTTGGTAAAGTGGCAATTTCCTCTCGCTCACGTTGATCTTGGCTAAGGGAAATCGACAGATTACCATCGTGTTCTGTGATTTCAGATATTAGCTTTTTTCCTGTAAGAAAAGTGGCAACAAACCGGATTTTTTGATTGATAGATAATTGTAATTTTTGAGTGTCATTAGTCAATTCACCTACAATCTCATTCAGAATTTCACTGGTCATAATCGTGGTGCCAACTGAACGTTCTTGATTATCTAATACCACTCGCGGCGCAACATCTACGTCAAACTTCAGACTTCCTGATTTCTTTTCGAGCATTAATTTTACGTAAGGGGAAATATCCATCATTGTTCTCTTAGTTATGACTAGTAGACTCGGTCGTTTTATCAGCTAGCAGTCTTAAAGTTAAGTTAAATATAAACTGAACTATTTAGGAAAGTTTATCGCCAGATTCATCATCACTCTCAGCTTCATCATCGTCATCTATCATTAAAGATAAGCCACTACTGGCTTCTTGTTTCGAATTAGAACTGGATGATTGATTAACTAATAAATCGTCGACTCCAGCGGTGAGGTCTTCATTTAAATCTTCATCTTTGTGTTCACGTGCCAGCTTAATTTTTAGCCGTACTTCATTGACTGAGTCAGCATTTTTAAGCGCTTCATCGTAACTGATCCGGCCTTCGTTATAGAGGTCGAATAAGGCTTGATCAAAGGTTTGCATTCCAAGCTCACGAGACTTACCCATAATGGTCTTGATCCCAGATATATCATTTTTAGCAATCATGTCTGAAATTAATGGGGTATTCAGTAATATTTCAATTGCAGCACAACGGCCACCATCAGTTGTTTTGATTAATCGCTGTGAAATAATAGCGCGTAAATTAAGCGATATATCCTGCATTAATTTATTTTGTTTTGCTGTTGGAAAAAACCCTAGAATTCGGTCTATAGCCTGATTTGCATTATTGGCATGTAGAGTGGCTAATGCCAAGTGACCCGTTTGGGCAAATTCAAGTCCAAAATCCATTATTTTCTCATCACGAATTTCACCCAACACAATAACATCTGGAGCCTGACGTAATGTGTTGTGCAGTGCGGCTTCCCAGCTGTCGGTATCAACGCCCACTTCACGCTGCATAATGACGCAATTTTTATGAGGATGAACATATTCGATAGGATCTTCAACGGTAATAATATGACCGTGGCTGTTTTCATTTCGATAGTCTAGCATTGCAGCCATCGACGTTGATTTACCCGAGCCAGTGCCTCCGACCATGATCACCAGGCCATTTTTCTCCATGATGATTTCTTTTAATACATCTGGTAAGCCAAGGTCTGCAATATTAGGTATTTCAGAAGCGATAACCCGAACAACGAGCCCTTGCATTCCTTGTTGAACATAAGCATTGACACGGAAACGGCATAAATCAGCCGGCGCGATAGCAAAATTACATTCTTTTGTTTCTTCAAACTGCTTTAACTGTTTATCATTCATGATGCTTTGCGTAATGGCTTGTGCATCTTCAGCAGATAATGGGTGTTTTGATAAAGGTGTCATAATGCCCTTTATCTTTATTGATGGCGGACAACCGGCAGTGATAAATAAGTCAGAACCTCCTTGATCCAACATCATTTGTAATAGCTTCACCATTAATGACATTGCTTCATTTCTTTCCATCTTATTTTACCTCGGCTTTCTAACGACTATCATTTTAAGTTTTCCTTAAGAAAACATTGTTAGTACAAACTACCATAATCAGCACAATAATCTCTATTATATTATTATTTTCACTGAAAAAATGTATTTAATAGCTAGTACAGCATGTTTATTTAAAATTCAGCATCAACTTGAAAATGGACTAATGCTCCAGTGGCGGGATGTTTTAATTCTAAATATTCAGCATGAAGATGTAAGCGATTAGCTTTATTTCCATAAAGATCATCACCCACAATAGGTATATTTAATCCATTGATATGAGCTGAATGAACCCGTAATTGGTGAGTTCGTCCTGTTTTTGGATAGAAATACACCTTTGTTCTGTTATTCTTCTGCTCAATAACTTGCCACTGCGTTTCGGCTGGTCGACCATGGTCATAACAGACAAGCTGTCGCGGTCTATCATCTAAATCAACACGAAGAGGCAACGTTATCACGCCTGCATCTTCTTTTAATACGCCATCCAATAGAGCAATATATCGTTTTTTTACTGTGCGGTTGATAAACTGTTTTTGTAGGTTTTTATGTGTGTCTTTATTTAAGGCAATTACCATCAGACCGGATGTCGACATATCAAGCCGATGTACGATTAAAGGTCCTATTGCAGCTGGAAAACTGTGTTTCATACGAAAATAAACAGAATCTTCAATATTCTTACCAGGAACAGATAAAAGCTGTGTAGGTTTATTAATAACGACCATCACTTCATCCTGATAAACAATTTCTATTGCCTTATCTTCGGCTGAATTATTTAGTAATGGATTTTCATCTATGCTAATCCCATCTAGCATATGAGCCAATATAGGTTGGCACTTTCCTAAACATGCCGCATAAAAGTGCTTATGTTTTCTAATTTCTGATTTTGGTGATTCTCCCCACCAAAACTCTGTAAGCGCTAACGGTCTCATCCCATGCTTAAAGGCATAGTGTAATAGTTTAGGGGCAGCACACTCTCCTGCCCCTGCAGGTGGAATTTGTTGTGCAGTATCTTGGAAAATATCAGCTAGATTTTTCTGTACACCTTCTTTATTCAAGAATTGGTAATGAGAAAATAACTGTTGCTGTAAGGCATTTGAAAAGTCTTTGCGTTGTTTTTTTATGGAAGCAACTTCATCCGTAAGTAAATTAAGCTTCTCTTCAGCCTTGAGGATGCATTCATTCCAATAAAACGTTAAATCTCTTAATTGATTCTTCTGCTGAATACTTTCTTGGCCCAATTCCTCTTTAATCTGTAGGAATCTGCCTGTATCTAACGTTGTTTCTGCAAGCCTTCGGCGTACTTTCCTGTCTTTTCGGCCCTTTATCATACTAGCCCGATGATCCTGTATTTCTTTGTCAGCAGACTCTTGCTCATGCACTAGAGTTAACTTATATTGTGCAATTTTAGGATTCGCTTCTAATTGTTTAATCTGCTCACTGAATTGTGTGAGCTTATTTTGACCTAATCGAAAAAAACTACCTTCTTGTAACATATCAAATACAGGGGGAACAAAATGGGCCACATGATTACTGCCAGCCACTTTCCCTGAAAAAGCTGATAAGTAACCTATTTCACCATGTTTATTTTCTACCAACAATACACCAAACATTTTTCCAATAGCGATGCCTTCCTCTTCAGTAAGGCCAAAATTATGCACCCATTCAGTTTGTGTTTCTAAATAGTGCTGTAACTCTTTCACCGCGAGTAAACATAAAGGATGAGGCTGATAGTAGAATGGAAATGTAAATCGATCAGGTAAACTATATGAGTCGATCGGTTCTTTAAATAAGGTAAATAGGTTTTCTGATAAAGACATAATAGGATGAATAAAAGCTCAGTATTTCTACGAGTTCTTTATTCTATTCATTCACCAATTGATCGCATTTATAAAAGGCGTCATCACTGCCTAATATATTGGTAAGCTTGGGAAGGATTTTTGACATTTTATCCATTAATGTCCATGGCGGGTTGATTACAATCATCCCATTTGCAGACATTCCAGTACCAAATTGATCAGGAGCAATGCCTAATTCATAGCGTTGGATATTTGCTATTCCACTGCGAATTAATTTTCGCTCTAAGGTATCAATAATCTTTCTATCCACCACCGGATACCATAATGCATAAATGCCCGTTGGGAATTTTTTATATGCACTATCAATAGTATCGATCACATGAGCATAATCACTTTTCACTTCATACGATGGGTCAATCAATACCACAGCGCGACGCGATACTGGTGGAAGTAATGAAAGTAGGCCTTTGAGGCCATCATCACGCATAACACGTACTCTTTTATTTCCTCGTGTATTATTTAATAGTAATTCAGCATCTTTAGGATGAAGTTCATACAACCAAGATCGATCTTTATTACGTAGAAAGTTCATCGCAACAAAAGGTGAGCCTGGATAAAAATTCAATTTTCCATCTGGATTATGCTTAGACAGAATATCAAAATAACGTGTAAGTTCAGGTAATGCTTTGACATTAAGCTTACCAATTCCTTGGGTATACTCTTGCAACTTAGTAGCATGTTCACTCTGCAAATTGTAGATCCCAGCTCCTGCATGTGTATCAATATAATCAAAGGCACTGTCTTTTTTGATTATATGCTCAAGGATTTCAATAAGTACGATATGCTTAAGAACATCAGCATAATTTCCAGCATGATATGAGTGACGGTAGCTTAACAATGAGGCGTCCTAATAGGTGTGACTACTGCCAATTTAAATCGTACTGCTGACAATAAATAAAGTTTTGAGAATAGCAGTTATTGAGTCCATTCCCATAACTACTAACTAAATTATAGGAGGAGGCGCTTCTGATACCGCATTTCGCCCTTTCCGTTTCGACATATACAAAGCACGATCTGCACGCTGTAAAAAGCTCTCAGCACCTTCTGATGGAAAATACCTTGCCACACCAAAAGACATTGTAATAGTACCTAGCGACTCCCTGCTATCACGACGTTGAATACGTTTTGAAGCAATTTCTGCTCGGATATTTTCTGCTACTTTTTTAGCATTTTCTAAGCTTGTATTAAGTAGAATTATCGCAAATTCTTCGCCACCATACCGGGCGACTAAATCTCGGCCTTTTACAGCACCTTTTAAGCTATTTGCTACAACTTTTAAGACCTGATCACCTACTAAATGACCATGTGTATCATTAATTTTCTTAAATAAATCTAAATCACCAAATATCATGCAGATTTCAACACCGCTATCATCTGACTCTCTCGTTGCTATTTCTAACTTGCTATCAAATGCTTTTCGGTTAGCTAATTTGGTTAAGGTATCAGTTTGTGCCTCGCGTTTGGCATCATCAAGATCTTTTTTAAGATCATGCATTTCAACTAAGGTCGTATTCAACTTGTCTGCTAATACACTACTCGTTGATACCGCTAACCGTGTTTCAGTAAGCACCTCTTCGATAACATTATGTACTTCATCTCGCGTCATGTCAGGATTAAGCTTGTTAAGAATTCCTGACAGGTTATCAGATGTAGTTTCTGACTCTTCAGCACCTGAGGCTATAAACTTTAGCACTTCATCTAAAACACGTTTTAGATCCTGACGCATTTCAATTAAAGCTGCTTTATCTTGTTCGCGATCAAAAAATTGCTCGTATAATGCCCTGCTTTGCTGATCTGTTAACTGCCCACCTTCTTCATCAATATGATTATCAACGGCATCTTGTAGGGCAACATTACTTCCTGAAACATATTCGTACCAGACTGCATAGTTAGCAGGCGTCATTGCTATACCGTGCTTTTTCATCAACGGTATAGCTAACCTCATATATTCAGCCGCTTGATCTTGATACTCGCTATATTCCATATAATTTAGTATTCCCTATTGTTAACTACGAATCACTTTTTTCTACCTGCAGTTTTTAACCGTAATGCATTCAACTTAATAAAACCTTCTGCATCTTGCTGATTATAAGCCCCATCATCATCTTCAAATGTTGCAATAGCTTCATCAAATAAACTATTGGTTTCTGATGCTCGACCTACAACAATAACATTACCTTTATAAAGCTTAATTCTAACTTTTCCGTTTACTGTCTCTTGTGATTTATCAATCATTACTTGCAGCATTTCACGCTCTGGTGACCACCAGTAGCCATTATAAACAAGGCTTGCATAGCGAGGCATAAACTCATCTTTAAGATGTGCAGCTTCACGATCAACTGTAATTGATTCAATTGCACGATGAGCAGGAATCATGATTGTACCCGCTGGTGTTTCATAACAACCACGCGCTTTCATTCCAACATAGCGGTTTTCAACCATGTCTAGACGACCAATACCATTTTCACCACCAACTTTATTGAGGTATTCCATCACTTGTGCTGGTGTCATCTTTTTATCGTCGATAGCAACAATATCACCCTTTTCATAGCTCAATTCAAGGTAAGTGGCTTCATCAGGTGCATTCTCAGGTGAAACACTCCAACGCCACATTGAATCTTCAGGCTCAGTCCAAGGATCTTCTAAAATATCGCCTTCATATGAGATATGAAGTAAATTAGCATCCATTGAATAAGGTGATTTCTTACCACGCTTCATTTCAACTGGAATGCCATGCTCTTCAGCATAATCTAATAGGCTTTGACGAGAGTTTAAATCCCATTCACGCCATGGCGCAATGACCTGAATATCTGGGCTTAATGCATATGCGCCTAATTCAAAACGAACTTGATCGTTACCTTTACCTGTTGCGCCATGAGAAATAGCTTCGGCACCTACTTCTGCAGCTATCTCAACCAAACGCTTAGCAATGAGTGGGCGAGCAATTGACGTACCTAATAAATATTCACCTTCGTAAATAGTATTGGCACGGAACATTGGGAACACATAATCACGTGCAAACTCTTCACGTAAATCTTCGATATAAATTTCTTTAATGCCCATTGCTTCCGCTTTCTTGCGAGCGGGTTCAACTTCTTCACCTTGACCAATATCAGCAGTGAAGGTAACTACTTCACAATCATAGGTATCTTGTAACCATTTTAAAATAATGGAAGTATCAAGGCCACCTGAATAGGCAAGAACGACTTTGTTGATCTTAGACATAGCTATGTTGTTTCCTGTAAATCTTTAATTTTTGTATACGTTAGTATGTAATTATATCAAATACCGCGGGTTGCAATAACCTCTTTAACAGCTTTTCTACCACTAGCCTTGCAGCTAATTCTCCGTGGAGCATCAAGGTATTTTAATTTGAATCCTAATTCTTTATATAATGCTATTACACGATCGGTTGCCTGATTAGAAAGTACAACAGGCCCTTTATGCTCAGCTAACCACTCCGCTAAGCGAACTTGATCTTCCCATGTGAATCCTCGTTGTGCATATTGGTGGAATGGCACATCATAGGGAGGGTCGGCATAGATAAAATCATCGTCATTAATCTCTAATTCAGCAAAGTCCTTATTAATAAATTCCCAAGCAGCTAATGCTGACTGGTATTTTATAAAGTCTGTTTGATAATTGATCTTCTTATAGCGCCCAAATGGTACGTTATAACCGCCTGATTTATTAAAACGACACAAGCCGTTGTAGCCAGTACGGTTTAAATAATAGAATAACTGAGCAACCTTATGATCTTCACCGCCCTGCTGGTTAAGTAAATTAAACTCGGTACGGTGGCGGTAATACGCGGCCTCATCATTATCCAAAGAAATATCTAACTTAAGACCTTGTTGAATTTGCTGATAAAAATTAATGACAGCAAAATTAACATCATTAAGTAATGCCTTTTCAGCCTGTAGCCCTAAAGCAACGGACAAACCACCACAAAAAGGTTCAACTAAACGCTTATCGGAATGTTTTTTCCAAAGTTTTTCTAAAGTAGGAATAAGCCAACGTTTTCCCCCTGCCCATTTGAGCGGTGGACGCAAAGGCATTACCTTTTGATCCATTTACTTAGAATGTAGAGTTTTACGTGGCGGCATTAGATCAGTAATACTGCCCTCTGCCATTTCAGCTGCAAAACCAAGTGTTTCAGATAAGGTTGGATGAGGATGAATCGTTAAACCGATATCTTCAGCATCAGCACCCATTTCAAGAGCTAGAACTGCTTCAGCTATGAGTTCACCCGCATTAGTACCGACAATACCCGCACCAATAATTCGTCCTGTTTCTTTATCAAATAAGGCTTTAGTTAAACCTTCATTGCGTCCAATACTCAAACTACGACCCGATGCAGCCCATGGGAATGCACCTTTAACGTAATTAAGGCCTTCTGCTTTAGCTTCTATTTCAGTTTTACCCATCCATGCAATTTCAGGATCGGTATAAGCAACAGATGGAATAGTCATCGGATCAAAGGCTGATTTAATACCAGATATGACTTCTGCGGCTACTTTTGCTTCATGTACCGCTTTATGAGCCAACATTGGTTGGCCAACAATATCACCAATCGCATAGATATGAGGAACATTAGTTGTCATTTGAGCATCGACATTAATGAAACCATAGTCATCAACTGCAACACCAGCAGCTTCAGCATTAATCAACTTACCATTGGGTGAACGACCAACAGCCACTAAAATCTTGTCGTAGATAGCTGTTTCAGGTGCATCTTTACCTTCAAATGTAACCAACAAACCATCATCTTGAGGTTTAATTGCTGCAACTCTAGTGTCAAGGTAAATTGCTTCGTATTCTTTCTGAACTTTCTTCAATAATGGCTTAACAATATCTTTATCAGCACCAGGAATCAGACCACTTTGCATTTCTACAACAGTAATTTTAGAACCTAAAGCATGATAAACCGTTGCCATTTCTAGACCGATAATCCCGCCACCAATCACCAATAATTTTTCAGGTACATCCGCCAAGTCTAAGGCATCAGTTGAGTCCATCATGCGAGGATCATCATTCGGGAATACGGGCACTTTGCTTACGCGAGATCCCGCAGCAATAATACATTTATCAAACGAAATCGTTTGTGTCCCGTCAGCTGTTTCAACCGACATAGTATTAGTGCCAGCAAAACGTGCTTCACCTTGAACAATGGTTACTTTACGCTGTTTTGCAAGTGCTTTTAGACCGCCTGTTAAACCGTCTACAATGCCATTCTTCCAACTTTCAATTTTACGAATATCGACTTCTGGTTTTGAAAAAGTAACACCATGAGCTTCCATACTTGCTGCTTCGTTAATTACTTGAGCAGTATGCAATAACGCCTTAGATGGAATACAGCCTACATTTAGACAGACGCCACCAATTTTGGCATGGCGTTCGATCATTACGACTTGACGACCTAAGTCTGCAGCACGGAATGCAGCAGTATAACCACCAGGGCCTGAACCTAAAACAAGTACTTCAGCATGTAAATCAGCATCACCAGTTTCTGTTGTTACCACGGAAGATGCATCAACGGTCGGTGCCGATTTTGTTTCTTTTTGTGCAGGTGTGGCAACCGGTTCAGCTTTAACATCTCCAGCTGTTTCAAGCGTTAAAATAACACTGCCTTCTTTGACTTTATCACCAACCGACACACTCATAGCGGTTATTGTTCCAGCCGTGGTGGTTGGAATTTCCATTGCTGCTTTATCAGACTCTAAAGTAATCACATCTTGATTAGCTTCAACCACATCACCAACACTGACTAAGACTTCAATAATTTCGACTTCATCAAAATCACCAATATCAGGTACTTGTATATCTATTGTGCTCATAAAAGAACCTTTCTAATATCAGATAACATATTGTTAAGATGGGTAGTAAAGCGAGCGCCCATCGCACCATCAACAACACGGTGGTCATAAGAGACAGACAATGGCAACATCAACCTAGGAACAAATTCACTACCATTCCATACGGGTTGCATTTTATGGCGACCCACACCCAAAATAGCAACTTCAGGTGCATTTACAATCGGGGTAAAGAAGCTTCCACCGATACCACCTAAGCTAGAGATTGAGAATGTGCCACCTTGCAAGTCTTTTGCTGTCAAAGCACCATCACGTGCGCGCAGGCTAATTTCACCTAATTCACCCGCTAATTCTAAAAAGCCTTTCTTATCAACATCTCTGACAACAGGTACCATCAAACCATTTGGCGTATCAACAGCAATTCCTATGTTGTAATAACTTTTGATAATTAAGTTTTCTTTATCTTCACTTAAGGAGGCATTCATTTCAGGGAATAATTTCAAACTCGCAACTACCGCTTTCATAATGAAAACGAGTGGCGTTAGATTCACACCTTGTTTAGCGGCGCTATCTTTATTCTCTTTTCTGAACTTCTCTAATTCCGTAATATCAGCTTCATCAAACTGTGTCACATGTGGAATGTTTAACCAACATGCATGCAAATGCTTGCCCGATATTTTCTTAATTCGAGATAACTCTGTGCTCTCAATATCACCAAACTTCTCATAATTGCCTACAGGTACAGGGGGAATTGCTGAACCACCTGTTGCAGCGACTGCAGGTGCATTTACTTTTTGTTTAACAAAGTTTTGTACATCTT
>ENA-OSET01002104-OSET01002104.1-sediment-metagenome-genome-assembly--contig:-NODE-2104-length-19605-cov-2.987351_pt1 | contig 19605 bp, 13 predicted proteins | sample MGYA00237882_ERZ534229 | MGnify/ENA primary metagenome ERZ534229 (study PRJEB26408, sample SAMN06266212) | sediment metagenome | isolation source: Hudson Canyon methane seep mesocosm | place... | reverse complement strand
AAAACCAGTGAACTGGATCAGTTGAACATTCACTTAAGCGATCCGGGCAAAGTACACTGGCGATCGCTTCCCCACCTCACAGACGACAGTTATGTGCGCAATGAACAGGGGCTCATCGCCTGCCACATTACCAAACACTGCCCGGCACAACGGCTGTGGGAACAAATCATGGGGTCGACCTATGACTATGCTGAACCTGGGTTTATATTGATTGACCGGGTGAACGAGCTCAACAACAACTGGTTCTGTGAAAGTATTCGGGCGACTAACCCCTGTGGCGAACAGCCCCTTCCCCCCTACGGCAGTTGTCTACTTGGGTCTGTCAACTTAACGCAGTTTGTACAGCAGCCTTTTACCGAGGAAGCGCAGTTTGACTGGGACAAATATCGAAAGCTGGTCACCGTTTTCACTCGCATGCTGGACAATGTGGTCGAACTTAATGGCCTGGCCCTGCCTCAACAGGTTCATGAAATTGAACATAAACGTCGCCATGGTTTAGGTTTTTTAGGTTTGGGTTCAACGCTTGCCCTGCTGGGCATTCCCTATGGAAGCCCCGCGTCAATTGCCTTCACTGAGGAGGTCAGTAAAGAACTGGCACTCGCAGGTTGGCGTGAGGGTGTCAAACTCGCCCGTGAAAAAGGGGCCGCGCCCATTTTCGATGAAAACTTTGAAATAACTCCCGAGTTATTGCAACAGCGCCCCGAGTTGGGCGAGCGATATAAAGCGGGCGATAAGGTAAAGGGTAAAGTGCTGCACGCCCGCTATAGCCGTTATATGCAAAAAGTCGCCGAAGAAGACCCTGCGTTAGTTGACGAAATTGAACAAATCGGTTGCCGGTTTACCCACCATTCATCCATTGCTCCCACCGGCACCATCTCATTATCTTTAGCCAACAACGCCAGTAACGGCATTGAACCCAGCTTTGCCCACCACTACGCGCGAAACATTATTCGCGAAGGAAAACGAAGCAAAGAAAAAGTTGATGTATTCTCCTATGAACTGCTCGCTTACCGCGCGCTGGTTAATGCAAATACCGAGGTCAATGCCAAAGACCCTGACAACAAACTCCCAGACTACTTTGTAGCCAGCAATCAGGTAACACCGGAGCAACATGTTGATGTGCAAGCTGCGGCACAAAAATGGATTGACTCATCAATCTCAAAAACTATCAACGTGCCCTCCGACATTCCGTTTGATGAGTTCAAAGACATCTATCTCTATGCGCACAAACAAGGCCTGAAGGGTTGCACCACTTTCCGCTACAACCCAGAGGTATTCCAAGGTGTTTTAGTCAAAGAAGAGGATTTGGAGAATACCCAATATCAGTTTCAACTGGAAGACGGCAGTAGCGTGACCATGAAAGGGAACGACAAAGTCTTTTACGACGGCGAAGAACACAGCGCCGCCAACTTGTATGACGCGTTAAAAGAAGGTTATTACGGCAAACTATGAACAGGCCGTTGATATTACTTTCCTGATCAAAGACCCATGGACAACACTATGACAAGTTATACCATCGACAAAAAAATCACCGGCTTCAAAATCATTGACAATAATGAAGCAATGGAGGTTCCTGCAATACCTGAAACTGAAATAGAGCAAATGCATGAAAAAGTGAGCAGACCTGAACTGCTGCTGGGGTCAACCTACAAGATTAAAACACCCCTGTCAGACCACGCGCTCTACATCACCATCAACGATATCATTCTCAATGCAGACAGTGAGTTCGAAGTTCGCCGCCCTTTTGAGATATTCATAAACTCCAAGAATCTGGAGCACTACCAATGGGTAGTGGCGTTGACCCGGGTTGTTTCCGCTGTTTTTCGCAAGGGTGGAGATGTCACGTTTCTGGTCGAAGAACTCAAGGTGGTGTTTGACCCCGCGGGTGGCTATTTCAAATCAGGCGGCCGTTTTATGCCTTCACTGGTTGCGGAGATTGGCGACTGCATTGAAACGCACCTGAAATCTATCGGTCTACTCAAAGAAGAAACGCTAAGTGAAGTTCAGCAACAGATATTACAGGAGAAACAAGCAGAATATGCCGACCGAAAAGGGCAGAAAGACAGTACAAGCGGGTTTCCAGCCGATGCCAGTCTCTGCCTTAAGTGCCACACAAAAGCCATGATCATTATGGACGGGTGTAAAACCTGCCTGAGTTGCGGCGATTCGAAGTGTGGCTGAGAACAACAACTATCATCATTGGCGCTATTGACACGTCAGTGAACTCTAAACCCAAGTAAACCGGAAGTTCCCTATCATGAGTAATTTTGCAGAATTGTTAAAGATGACCCGCGAGCAACAAGACGCCCAGCGCTTGCTGTTTTTGTTTGCCTCTACCGATATCAGTCGGCAATCCACCCCTCAAGGTGCCTCGTCCCCGGACAACCACGGCACCGTGGAACCCCGAATGTGTGTCGACAAACTGCCTGCGGATCTAGAAAGCTGGCCCGCACTACTCACCGAGGCCGATAGTGTGAATAAAGACTGGGACCTTGTTTTTATCTGTGGTTTAAGTGGCGAAGGTGAGAAAGCGCCCAGTGAAGAAGAGGCAGAACCCTATTTAAACAAAATGACCAATGATATTAAGTCTGGGCAAGACCTTAGTCGCTACCTGGTATTAGACCGCCAGGAAAACGCTATCGTGATCAACGCATCGTAATAAAAAAGGCGAGACACCCTTCTGGTGCCTCGCCTTTAACCGGGTCTCGCTGGACAATTACTGAACCAGCGGCGACTCACTCACACTGAAATCAAAGCCCTCAATGTCTGCTGAAGCAATCAATCTTTCAATATACTGAGCAATCGATTTGCGCCGAACTCTTTCATTCAGGTAATCGGCAATACGACCGTTTACGCTGTCGAAATCCATCTGTCGACCCTCAACTCGCTCATCAATGTTCACCACATGAATGCCATATCGACTGGCAATGGGCACCAGCACCAAACCGGGTCCACAGTTGAACAGTTGCCGCTCAAATTCAGGGACCGTTTGGCCCTTGCTGATCTGCCCTAGCTGACCCTGAGTAGTTTTTGAGGGGCAACTAGAGTGTAATTTAGCTAGAGAAGCAAACTGCGTGGGGTCTTGCTGCAGCTGACGAATCAACAGTTTAGCGGTGTCTTCAGCTTCTATACGTGCCAATTCATCACTGGACTCAGACGGCAATAGGATATGGCTGACTGCCAGAAGTGGCGTGGTTCTAAATTTTTCCTGGTTGTTATCATAATAGTGTTTGCAATCAGCGGCACTGGCGCTGGGAAAGTCGATCTCGCGCTCAAACAAAGCCTCAGAAAATGTATCATCATCAGCACAGGCGGATTCCAGTGTATTGTTTACACCGCCTTTCTGCTTCTGAACACCGCCATAACTTCGACCCGTATCAAACTTCTTTTCCCCAATCTTTTGGTCCGCAATCTGGGAATCCCCGTCTTTGACAGGCTGCTCCAGAATCCCCAATGCCCGCGCCCTCTGCAACAGTAGCTCAGAAATGATCAAAGACTCACTGGCTTTGATCATTGCATCTCGCTGGGACTCACCGTTGTGATACTGCATTTCATTTAATATCACGGCTTCATCAAAGGTTGTTTCATTCACTCTAATCACTGTGCCTACCCCCTTGACCTTACAACTTGATAATTGCGGCTGAAATATTTAACCGGAACACTCCATACGTGTACCAGCCGGCTAAAGGGGAAGACGATAAACAAACTCATTCCCAGGAATACATGCAGTTTGAAAATGATATGAACGCTGGCGATGCTTGCGGCCGCCTCGGTTCCCTGAAAGGTCACCAGGTTCTGCGCCCAACTCATTAGCTTTAACATCTCCTGGCCGTCGAGGTGACCCATTGAGACAAAAATAGAGATAAGCCCCAGTACGAGCTGTGCCAGAATCAGGAACAGTAGAGTAATGTCCATTCTTGAACTGGTGGCCCGCACGCGAGGGTTGGTGAGCCTGCGCTTAATCAGAATGAGCAATCCATACAAACACACCACACCAAAGAATCCGCCCATGGCCATGGCAAAGACCTGCTTCATGCTCGCTGTAATCTGAAGGAAATCCCACACCTGATGCGGTGTTAACAAACCCACAAAGTGCCCCATCAGAACCATAATAATGCCAACGTGAAAAGGCCTGCTTCCCTGTCGCAGCTGCTTGGCTTCTAGTAGCTGGCTCGACCCTGTTTTCCACGTGTATTGATCGCGGTCATAACGAACCAGGGAACCCAAAACAAATACTGTCAAAGCAATGTAGGGGTAGATGCCAAACAAAAACATGTTAAAACTACTCATTGTGCAACTCCTTCTGAAGCCCCAAGGGATTTTGATGTTTGATCCGGTTGATTAAAACCTACCCAATTGAGTGGTACGTCCTGATCTTTACGTTGGGATTGTGAAGGGCGCCGTGTGGCACCGTCACAGGTGCTATCCAGTGAGCCTGCGCCAAAGGTCACTTCTTCCTCTTCCCACTCCTTATCGATGGCTTTTTTGCTGTCATCCCGTTTTTCTTTGCCCACTTGGCTGCGAACATCCTCAAGGCTGAGCGTACTGCCCGCAATACTCAGAAGCACCTCAAACAGAAAGGCATAGTCGCTTTCGCGCCGCTCCAGTCGGCACAAGAGCAGCGCCAGAATATGCTCAACATCTAGCAGCCATTCCTTTGCATTGCGCTCACCCTGAGTGCCCAGAAATTCCAGAAACATGGGAATGTAATCAGGCAGTTGATGTTGCGCGATTTGCAAACCCGCCTGCTGGTATTTTTCACTCAGGTCTACCATCGCCTGACCGCGATCACGAGACTCGCCGTGCACATGTTCAAATAACCACAAACCCAGAGAGCGGCCGCGTTCAAACAATGCGTCATAATCGGATTGCCATTCCAGCAAATCCTGATCCAGCTTATTGCGCACAAAGGCCAAGAGTTTGAGTTTCTGCCCCTCTTCGATAGGTGCCTCTGTAATAAGACGATTGATGTCCGCCTCATGTTCAAACAAGTTTTGTTCGGGATAGTCCAACAAAGCGGATATCACACTCAGAATGTCCATTACTGCTCCTCCAAATGAACCACTTTAATCTCTCGTGCCAAATCGCCCTGTTTTCGGTAAGTCTGCTCTTTTCCTCCAAACAGATTCACTTCATTGTTGCCATCAGAACAGCCGTTTCCAAAGCTGAAACCACAACTGCTTTTCACGCTGTAGGCGTCTTCGGCATAGGCTTTGTGGCTGGATGGAATCACAAAACGATCTTCATAGTTGGCAATGGCCATGTAGCGGTACATATCCTCCACTTGTGTGGAAGTAAGGCCGGCGCGTTTCAACACTTCAAGATCTTCTTCGCCATTCACTTGCTGTGAGCGTTTGTAAGAACGCATGGCCAGCATTTTCTCGAGTGCCGACAACACCGGTGCCTCATCTCCGGCCGTTAGCAAATTGGCTAGATAACGGATGGGAATACGCAAAGACTTAAGATCGGGAATCACGCCATCCATGCCAATAGCACCCTGCTCCGCTGCATTCTGAATAGGAGATAGGGGCGGAATGTACCAAACCATCGGCAAGGTGCGATATTCCGGATGCAATGGCAGGGCAACCTTCCAATCCATCGCCATTTTGTAGACGGGTGATTCCTGGGCTGCCGTCAACCAGCTTTCGGGAATGCCTTCTTTCCGTGCCGCCTCTTGCACCTCGGGGTCAGAGGGGTCTAGAAAAACATCTAGCTGAGACTGATACAGATCCTTTTCAAGGGGAGTGTTCGCTGCATCTTCAATTCGATCGGCGTCATAAAGCAGCACACCCAAATAACGGATACGCCCCACACAGGTCTCTGAACATACTGTGGGTTGGCCTGCCTCGATACGGGGGTAACAGAATATGCATTTCTCTGATTTGCCCGTTTTCCAGTTGTAATAAATCTTTTTATAAGGGCAGCCAGAGACACACATGCGCCAGCCGCGACACTTGTCTTGATCAATCAACACAATGCCGTCTTCCTCACGTTTGTAGATCGCCCCGCTGGGGCAACTGGCCACGCAGGCCGGATTCAGGCAATGTTCACACAGGCGAGGCAGATACATCATGAAGGTTTTTTCAAACTGCCCGTAGATATCTTTCTGGGCAACTTCATTAAAGTTGCTGTCAACCTTGCGCTTTTCAAACTCGGTACCGAGAATTTCCTCCCAGTTGGGGCCCCAATTGATTTTTTCCATGCGTTGCCCGGTAATCAATGAACGCGGACGCGCAACGGGTTGGTGGCGAGCGTCTGGGGCACTCTGCAAGTGCTCGTAGTCAAAGTCGAAAGGTTCGTAGTAGTCGTCAATTTCCGGCAGGTCAGGATTGCTGAAAATATTAGCCAGCACTCGCAGTTTATTGCCTTGCCTGGGCACCAACTTGCCATGGCTATTGCGAACCCAACCGCCATTCCACTTGTCTTGATTTTCCCACTCTTTGGGGAAACCAATACCCGGCTTTGATTCCACGTTATTGAACCAGGCGTATTCCACGCCGTCGCGGCTGGTCCACACATTTTTACAGGTGATTGAACAAGTGTGACAGCCAATACATTTATCGAGGTTTAACACCATGCCTATCTGAGCGCGAACTTTCATTATCTAACCCCCTCTTGTTCAGTCTCTTGTGTCGTCACGCTGTCATCGTCAAGCCAGTCAACATTGTCCATTTTTCTAACAATCACAAATTCGTCACGGTTACAGCCTACGGTGCCGTAATAGTTAAACCCATAGGATTGTTGTGCATAACCGCCAATCATGTGCGTGGGTTTCATGACGGCTCGGGTTACCGAGTTGTGCATACCACCCCGGGTTTTGGTCACTTCAGAGCCCGGGATATTCACAATCCTTTCCTGGGCGTGATACATCATGCTCATGCCTTCAGGCACTCGCTGTGAAACCACTGCTCGGGCGGCGACAGAGCCATTCACGTTGAACGCTTCGATCCAGTCGTTATCTTCTATGCCCGCGTTTTTAGCATCACTTTCACTGATCCAGATGATGGGTCCCCCGCGGGAGAGCGTGAGCATCAGTAAGTTGTCTGAATAGGTGGAGTGAATGCCCCACTTCTGGTGAGGGGTAATCCAGTTCAGAACAATTTCCTTGTTGCCGTTGGGCGATGCACCCAGCATGGGCTGCACGGCCTTCAGGTTGACCGGTGGTTTGTAGAGGCACTGGGTCTCTCCAAAGTCACGCATCCAGTCATGGTCCTGATAGAACTGCTGGCGGCCAGTCAGTGTGCGCCAAGGAATGCTTTCATGTACGTTGGTATATCCGGCGTTATAGGACACATGTTCGTCTTCCAAACCAGACCAGGTCGGCGATGAAATAATTTTCCGCGGTTGAGCCTGAATGTCGCGGAATCGAATTTTTTCATCCTGTTTCGGTTTGGCCAGGTGGGTATGATCCAGGCCTGTAAATTCACCGAGTGCCTCCCAGGCCTTAACGGATACCGCACCGTTAGTTTCAGGGGCAAGCGACAGAATCACTTCTGCGGCATCAATGGCACTTTCAATTTTTGGACGACCTTTGTGAGGACCTTCTTCGGTGTGGGTATAATTTAGCTTACCCAGGAAATCCACCTCTTCATCGGTATTCCAATTAATGCCTTTGCCGCCGTTGCCTAATTTCTCAAGCAAGGGGCCGAGTGATGTGAAACGTTTATAGGTATTTGGGTAATCCCGCTCAACCACCATCATATTGGGAGCCGTTTTACCGGGAATTAAATCGCACTCACCTTTCCACCAGGCCTTGACGCCATCGGGCTGCGCTAGCTCTGCTGGAGTGTCGTGCTGCAACGGCACGGTCACGAGGTCCCGCTCAACACCCAAGTGCCCGGTACACAATTCTGAGAACCGTTTGGCCAGCCCTTTAAAAATATCCCAGTCTGACCGGCTTTCCCAGACGGGGTCTACCGCCTTGGAAAGTGGGTGGATAAAGGGGTGCATATCAGAGGTGTTCATATCGTCTTTTTCGTACCAGGTCGCGGTAGGCAAGACGATATCGGAATACATGCAGGTTGAAGACATGCGGAAGTCCAGGGTTACAACCAGGTCAATTTTCCCCTCCGGTGCCTCTTCATGCCAAATCACATCTTCTGGTTTTTTATCGCCACTCTCCCCCAGGTCCTTACCTTGCAAACCGTGTTTTGTGCCCAGCAAATGCCGCAGCATGTATTCGTGCCCCTTGCCTGAGGACCCCAACAGGTTGGAGCGCCAGATAAACAGATTGTGGGGAAAGTTCTGCTTATTATCGGGGTCTTCGCAGGCAAACTTGAGTTCACCGTCTTTCAATTGTTTAACAACATAGTCCTTGGGGTCCATGCCCGCAGTCTCTGCCCGATCACACAGGCGCAAAGGGTTGGCACCCAACTGGGGAGCAGACGGTAACCAGCCCATACGCTCGGCTCGAGTATTGTAATCAATGATCGACGCACCCCATTTGGTTTTGTCGGCCAACGGAGAAATCACCTCTTCCATTTCCAGTTTTTCGTAACGCCATTGGCTGGAATGATTGTAGAAGAACGACGTGCCGTTCATCTGACGAGGTGGACGCTGCCAATCCAGGCCAAAAGCCAATGGCAACCAGCCACATTGTGGACGCAGCTTTTCTTGCCCAACATAGTGAGCCCAACCTCCGCCAGACTGACCGATGCACCCGCACATCATCAACATGTTAATCACACCACGGTAATTCATGTCCATGTTGTACCAATGGTTCATTGCCGCACCAATGATGATCATGCTGCGGCCGTGGGTTTTGTCTGCATTGGTCGCAAACTCTCGGGCAATCTTGATAATCTGTGCGCGAGGCACCCCGGTGATCTTCTCTTGCCAGGCTGGAGTGTAGGAAATATCGTCATCAAAAGAGCTGGCGGTGTTTGGGCAATTCAGGCCGTTATCCACACCATAGTTGGCCAGTGTAAGGTCATACACCGTTGCCACCAGGGCTTCAGATCCATCTGCCAGCACGATCTTTTTGACGGGTACTTTTCGCATCTGCACGTCGTCGTGATCGGTGTGGTCAAAATAATCATATTCGTGTTTCTGGCCACCAAAATACGGAAACGCCACTTCTCGCACGTCGTCACCCAAGCCTTTCAGTGACAACTGCAGTTGCAATTCATCACCAGAGCTACCGTCCCGGGGCTGGATGTTCCACTTGCCCTTTTCACCCCAGCGATAACCGATGGAGCCCGTGGGTGACACCAGGTCGCCCTTTTGATCCAGTGCAATGGTTTTCCAGTCAGGGTTATTTTCCTGGCCCAGATTAGCGTTTAAATCCGAGGCTCGCAGAAAACGCCCCTGTTGCAATCCCTGATCAGACTCTTCGAGCTTGATCAGATAGGGAAAGTCTGTGGTGGTGCGAACATAGTTGTTGAAATATTCGCTGGGTGAGTCGACATGAAACTCCTTTAAGATCACATGGCCCATGGCCATGGCAACAGCAGAGTCGGTGCCCTGCTTCGCAGGAATCCACTCATCCGTTAATTTTGCCACTTCCGAATAATCGGGAGTTACTGACACCGTTTTGGTACCTTTGTAACGCACTTCGGTAAAAAAATGGGCGTCGGGTGTGCGTGTTTGAGGCACATTTGAGCCCCATGCAATGATGTAACCGGAGTTGTACCAGTCGGCCGATTCGGGCACATCTGTTTGCTCGCCCCAAATTTGAGGTGACGCCGGCGGTAAATCGCAATACCAATCGTAGAAACTCAGGCAGTTACCACCAATCAATGATAAGTAACGAGAGCCCGCAGCGTAGGACACCATGCTCATTGCGGGGATTGGAGAGAAACCTGAAATGCGGTCAGGTCCATAGGTTTTTGCGGTATAGATATTCGATGCCGCGATAATTTCGTTCACTTCATTCCAGTCGGAACGCACCATGCCACCAAGCCCCCTGCGGGACTTGTATGAGCGTGATTTTTCACTGTCACTCATGATAGAGGCCCAGGCATCAACTGGGTCTGCGTGCAGCGCTCGCGCTTCGCGCCACAGTTTTAACAGCGCCTTTCTCACCTTGGGGTATTTCAACCGGTTAGCACTGTAAATGTACCAGGAGTAGCTGGCACCACGAGGACAACCCCGAGGTTCGTGGTTCGGCAGATCCGGGCGAGTGCGAGGATAATCCGTTTGTTGTGTCTCCCAGGTGACCAGGCCGTCCTTGACATAAATTTTCCAGCTACAAGAGCCCGTACAGTTCACGCCGTGGGTGGAACGCACCACTTTGTCGTGCTGCCAGCGCCTGCGATAGCCTTCTTCCCAGCCGCGATCCTCATTGGTGGTCACTCCGTGTCCGCCGGCAAAGTCCTGCTTTTTTGCCTTGAAGAAACGCAATTTATCTAAAAACTGGCTCATGTGTTTTATCCCTCGCCTCAGGTAATTTTTTACTCTTTGGCACTATAAATACTGGGCAGAGACTCAAGTTGACCCAGATCAACACGGGGTGGGCATACAAAGGTGTTTAATGGCTTACCTACCCACAAGGGGGTAGATGCTATTTTTCTAAGCAATTGATTTTATTGGATTTTAAAAAAATGCCTATTTCCAATCGGCACAAAATCCACGACCGGGGTATTAGGAGGTAGGGCTGACGATGGACACAATCAAACAAAAGTTATCAAAATCCGTTATGAGTGTGATTACACTGTCGTTGATCTCCATTATCGCAGTGGCACTGCTGAGCATCTTCATTTCATTTTGGTTAACTGAACTTGCGGGGCAAGACGCGCAAGCCATTAAAACCAGCGATACCATGCGCCTGCAGACCTATCGCATTGGGCTCGCCCTACACCGGGGAGACAAAGAGCAAGCCACTGAATCTATTCAGGCGCTCGACCAAACCTGGAACCACAGTCTGTTTGCCCCCCAACGCCTCACTAACAAAACCGATGCCATCAGCCAGAAATACCAGCAGGCCCTTAAACATTGGCAACAGGTCTTAAAACCCAATTTACTGATCAACTTGCAAGGCCAGCCCGAAGCCTTTAATACCCAATTACTCGATACCCAAATACTGTTGACCGACCAGTTGGTGCAGCAGTTTCGTCAACATGCCGATAAAAAAATTCTTCAACTTCGTTCCTTTCAACTTTTGGCGCTGTTGATTACCACCCTTGTTGGCAGTTTGATTTTTTTCCTCCTGCGTAACCGAATTGAAAAACCCTTGGATGAACTGAGCCGCACCGCCCAATATCTGGGCCGGGGCGACTACAGCCAGCGGGTTGATATCAGCGGCGAAGATGAACTGGGTTTACTGGGTGGCGTTTTTAACCAAATGAGTGAGTCAATTGAGAGTGCCTATGCTGAACTCGAAAGGCGAGTTGAAGAACGGACCGCCGAGCTTCATCAAAATAATATCGCTCTGGAGTTCCTGTTCAACAACGCTCGCAGAATTATTGACCACGAAACCCAAGGTCTGGATCACCAACAAGTGGTGGATGAATTGGCAGAGGTGCTCGGAGTCGAAACGATCGAGCTCTGCCTGTTTACAGAACAGGGAGAAAAACCCTATACCCACGTCGCTCCCAACGTTGAAACAATCACTGATTGCAGCAATCGCTCCTGCGAAGGGTGCAAAGCACACGCACCGTTCTCCCGAGTTGATGTGGTTCAACTCAATCAGCGCTACCCTATCGCTCGGGAGAATCAACAGTACGGCGTTATCAGCCTGAATTTTCCCGCCGACCGCTTACTGGAAAGCTGGCAGGAAAAACTTCTGCATTCCGCCGCTGATCAACTGGCTATCTCACTCTCTCTGGACGCACAGAAAGACCAGCAGAGACGCCTGGCCTTGCATACAGAACGCACGGTCATTGCCCGCGAGCTCCACGACTCCCTCGCCCAGGCACTCTCCTATCTGCAAATACAGGTCACCCGACTGCAAAAAAGCCGAGACAAGGAAAAGTGGGAGCTACAACAGCCCATTATTGATGAGTTGCGTGAAGGTTTATCTTCGGCTTATCGGCAACTCCGGGAGTTGCTCACGACCTTCCGTTTAAAAATGGACAGTGGCGGACTTCGAGGGGCATTGAATAATACCGTTAAACAGTTACGGCAGCGCTGCGACATGGACATCTGGTTGAATTATCAATTAGACAACCTTCCCCTGAGCCCAACAGAGGAAATCCATCTGCTGCAAATTGTTCGCGAAGCCAGTCAAAACGCTCTGCATCACTCCAAGGGCACCCGCATTGATATCGAACTGTATCAATCAAACAACAATGAAGTGGTGTTAAGCATTCGTGATAATGGCGTGGGCATTGGCAGTTCCCCTGAGAAATTAAACCACTATGGGCTAGCCATTATGAACGAGCGCAGCCGTCACTTGGGTGGACAGGTGAACATCGCCACCAGAGCAGAGGGCGGTACCACGGTAGACTTTTCTTTTGTGCCTGAAATACTGAGACAAAAACAAGATTTGATGCACGCATAAAAAAACCCGGGTTTTCACCCGGGCTTCTATGGACACTAGGGGTTATAAAACTCGCCGCTCTTGCGGAGGTAAAACCACCAGTTTACAAAGATACAGACTAGATAGAAGCCTGCAAATCCATACAGGGCATTTTCAGGTGTTGTAGCCTTGATCTGTTCTCCTAACACTTTGGGGATATAGAAAGCCCCATAAGCGGCGACTGCAGACGTCCAACCCAACACAGGTCCCGCCTGAGCCTTGGGGAAAATCATGGCAATACTGCGGAAAGTGGAACCGTTGCCAATGCCCGTTGCAGCAAACAGCAAGAGGAACAAAACAAAGAAAGGCACAAAAAATTGTTCGGGGCTCGCAGAGCTGTAGGCCGCTTTCATATAATAAGCCACACCCAAAGCACTACCCACCATCACCACTGAACAAATTTGCGTGACAAAAGCGCCGCCTATTTTGTCGGAGATCCAACCACCAATGGGGCGAATCAAGGCGCCGATAAACGCGCCCATCCAGGCATACATCAGTGCACTGGGTCCATTGGCATTAACGGTATCGTGGGTCATTACCCCATCAACCATAATGTGCTGATAACCAAAAATCACTTTGATTGCCAGTGGGAAAGAGGCGGCAAAACCGATGAACGAACCGAAGGTCATGGTGTAAATCACACTCATTACCCAAGTGTGTTTATTGCCAAATATCTCGTATTGCTTAGAGAGATTGTCTTTAACCTGTCCGGGGATGAGCTTCAACAGGAAGACTGTTGAGGTAATCACCAACAGTAAAACAATTTCCTTGGGCACACCTAAACCCGAACCATTCACCGACTCGGGCAAAAGCAACCACAAACCCACAGTTGCGGTGGACAAACCCACAAGCAACATGCCTGAGATCACACCAAAACTGGCAACCGGATTGGGGATATTGGGTGAAACCTCCTTGGTTCGAATGTTGTTCATGCCAAACCAGCCCAGGAAAAACAAGGGCACGAGAAAGAGCAACCAGACAAAGCCAGCATTAAAAATATAGGTCTCAGAGCCTGCTGCGATTTTTCCGATTAATGTACCCGAGGTGTTCTGCAGTATCATGGCATCGCCGCCAAACAGACCAAAGGTCATGACCAGAGGAATCAGTATCTGCATGGTGGTCACACCAAAATTGCCCAGACCCGCGTTCAAACCCAATGCCAGGCCCTGTTTACTTTTGGGGTAAAAGAAGCTGATATTGGACATGGAAGAGGCAAAATTACCCCCACCGAACCCGGAGAGCAGTGCCAGTAGCTGAAAGACCCAAAGCGGCGTGTTTATGTCTTGTAAGGCCATACCCGCGCCAATGGCAGGTAACATTAACAGGGCTGTGGTGAAAAATATGGTGTTGCGTCCGCCGCATAACCTAATAAAGAAACTACTGGGAATCCGCAGCGTTGCCCCGGTCAAGCCGGCAATGGCCATCAGCGAAAATAAGTCCGACTTTTCAAAGTCAAAACCCAGATTAAGCATCTGTACGGTGATAATGCCCCAGTAAAGCCAGACGGCAAAACCCGTTAATAAACTGGGAATCGAAATCCACAAATTGCGTGTGGCAATCTTATTCCCCCGCTCTTTCCAAAATGTAGCGTTTTCTGGATCCCAGGTGTGCAGGTCCGCCCCCGAATCTGGACGTTGGGGCTGCTGCGTCGCAGCACCGGGATTCACGACATGTGAATCTGTCATTTCAATTCTCCTTAGCCTAACTCAATAGTGATTCCACTATGGCAGGGCCCCAGAGATTCACAATTTGTATGAAGGAGTACAACGTTCAACGCTTTTACCCCACGCAACTACCCCAAATTAAGTAAACCTTGTACAGGGCTCGTACGGCGCCTGCGGCAATGGCCCACACCGCTTATTTTTTACCTACCTATTTATGGGCAGACTCTGATCCGAAAATTGGGCACTGCTAAGCCCCGAGGAATGACATAGATCAATTCGAACAGGCATAACACTTGAACCTCAATGCGCTTTAACGGAAGGTAGAACATGAGAAACAGGCAGGCGGGTACCCCCGCCCGATTAACTTCAGAGAGCGTGCCCATGTCACCAAACACCACTCAAACAGCCACGGTATTGCTGGTTGATGATCACCCACTACTGCGCAAAGGTTTGGCTCAGCTCATTGAGCTTGAAGACGAACTCGAGTTAATTGGCGAGGCGTCCAGCGGGCAGGAAGCGCTGAACATTGCGGATAAATTTGAACCTGACCTGATCATCCTGGACCTCAACATGCAGGGAATGGATGGACTGGAAACACTCAAGGCGCTGCGCGAGAAGGATTTAAGCTCTCGTATCATCATGTTAACGGTTTCAGACAATGACGAAGATGTTGTGTGCGCGATTACCTATGGCGCAGACGGTTACCTTCTCAAAGATATGGACCCTGAATTGATTCTAGAGAAAATAAAAGAGGCCGCTCTTGGCAAAATGGTCATCAGCGAAAAGCTCACTCATGTTTTAGCGGGCGCAATTCGCAAAGGTGGCAATGCCAAAACATCGCTGCTGGCGACCCTCACCAGCCGCGAACACGAAATTCTGAAACAAATCTCCAGAGGCCTGTCTAACAAACTCATTGCCAGAGAGCTCGGCATTTCTGACGGTACCGTGAAAGTGCACGTCAAACACATTCTTAAGAAACTCAACTTGCGTTCACGGGTTGAGGCCGCGGTCTGGATGGTCAACCAGGCCGCTTAACATCCGCATTTAAAGGTAGCGTGCCAACATGGCCATGCCACCGTCTTCGGCCAGGGATGGCTCTAAGTCAAAGGGTATGCTGACAACATGCCCTCCCCCCGGTGCCACATCAATCTCGGCCCCCGTTTTGTCCAGCAGCATCTCGAGCGTAAAATCGATATTACCGGAAGGTGCCAGCAGTTTTAGTTTGTCTCCACGCTCAAAACGGTTTTTCACATCGATCGTCAACAGGCCTTGGTTTTTGTCGTAGGCAATCACCTCACCTACAAACTGTTGAGAGGCGTTCTGTGAACTGCCCTGCTCATAATTTTGCATCTCGCTCGGGACATGGCGCCGATAGAAACCCTCGGTGTAACCACGATTGGCCAGGTGTTCTAACTCGGCCATCAGCCCCCTATCAAAAGACTTATTGCCCTGGGCGTCGTCAATCGCCCGACGATAGCTTTGGGCAGTTCGCGCAGCATAATAATGGCTTTTTGTACGCCCCTCGATTTTGAGTGAGTGAATGCCCATGTTCACCAAGCGCTCAACATGCTGAACCGCCCGTAAATCTTTTGAGTTCATAATGTAGGTGCCGTGTTCATCCTCAAAGGCTGGCATCAACTCCCCCGGGCGGTTTTGCTCCTGAAGCAACACCGGCTCAGGTTCCCAAGTTGAGGTTGCACCGCCCTGCTCGGCGGTCACCGCAATCAAGTCACCCACTTCGTTTTCGCGGGCGGCCTTCACGTCGTATTTCCAGCGACAAGAATTTGTGCATGCCCCCTGATTGGAGTCTCTATGGGTCATGTAACCCGACAACAGACACCGGCCGGAATACGCAATGCAAAGTGCGCCGTGAACAAATACCTCCAATTCCATTTCAGGGCACCGCTGGCGAATTTCTTCAATTTCATCCAGCGACAGCTCCCGGGACAGAATGACACGCTCCACGCCATTGCGATGCCAAAATTTAACCGTCGCCCAATTTACCGCATTGGCTTGCACAGAAAGGTGAACAGGCATTTCGGGCCACTTATCGCGAACCATCATAATTAAACCGGGATCAGACATAATCAATGCATCTGGCCCCATCTCGATCACGGGCGCCAAATCCCGCAAATAGCTTCTAACTTTGTCATTGTGGGGGGAGATATTACTGGCCAGATAAAACTTTTTGTTCAGAGAATGGGCCTCGTCAATCGCCTCGGCCATCACATCCATTTTGTTAAATTCGTTATTGCGCACACGTAAACTGTAACGGGGCTGTCCGGCATAAACGGCGTCGGCGCCATAGGCAAAGGCAAATCGCATGTTTTTGCGGCTGCCCGCGGGAGAAAGTAATTCTGTTTGCACTCTACACCTCTGCAGTGTTTCGGAATAAGGAAAAGGGCGGTACAATAACGGATGAGAATCATTCTTACTTTGATTCAGATCAAGCGGCGCAGCACTTCCCCGGTCAATAATGGGCTCGCACGGCACATATTGGACTTTTAGAGACCCCCAAATGACACTGAATCAACTGAAACCAGGCCAAAGCGCCTCTATCGTTCAGCTCAACCTGACACACACCCATTTCAGCCAGCACTGCAATGACTTGGGCATTGCCATCGGCAATGAAGTTGAACTCATGCGCAGGGCCCCGGGCCGTGGCCCTTTGCAAATTAAAGTCTTAGGTACTCTCTACGCCATTCGCCCCGCCGATGCAGAGAACATTCAAGTCTCTCTGCCCTAGCAGCACCGAAGGAATTAACGTGAAACGAATTGCCATTATCGGCAGCCCCAATTGTGGCAAAACAACCTTGTTTAACCGCCTCACAGGCGCACGCCAACGCACCGGCAACTGGCCGGGGGTGACGGTCGAGCGCAAGCAGGGGCGTTTTTCAGTCGGCGACACCAGCATTGAGCTCATTGATTTGCCGGGCATTTATTCCCTGGAGGGAGAACACGCGGGCATTGATGCGAAAGTCGCCCGGGACTACCTTTCCACGGGTGACGCCGATCGAATATTACTGGTAATCGATGCCACTCAAATGGCAAGACAGCTACGCCTGCTGCCGCAGCTGTTAACCTTGGGCCAACCTTTACTCATTGCCGTGAACATGATCGACAGCGCTCGGCGTGAACATATCGACGTTAACCTCGCCAAGCTCAGCAAACTGACGGGAGTTGAGTGTGTAGGCATTTCCGCGGCCACCGGTGAGGGCATCAACCCACTAAAAACAGCGATAGCCAAACCCCAACGTCCCAGCCTCAGTGACGATTTTCAACCGGCCCATGCCAAGCCAATACCTTTATCGCTGGAGAGCATTCAATCTCTCTGCCAGGAAGTTTGCTCCACCAGAGAACAGGCAGGGCTGACCGACAAAATAGACCGATGGGTATTACACCCCTGGCTGGCTTTACCGCTGTTTCTACTGGTGATGTATTTATTGTTTTCTATTTCAGTCAATCTGGGCGCGGTGTTTATCGACTTTTTTGATATCTGGTTGGGGTCGTGGTTGGTGGACGGGAGCCGCTGGCTTCTCACCCTTGCGGGCTCGCCGGAGTGGCTGACAACACTCCTATCAGATGGTCTCGGTGGCGGCATTCAGTTGGTTTGTACGTTTATTCCCGTTATCGGATGCCTCTACCTGTGTATGTCGGTGCTGGAAGACTCGGGTTACCTGTCGCGCGCCGCCTTTGTGATTGACGGCATGATGTCGAGAATCGGTTTACCCGGGCAGGCGTTTATTCCACTCATTGTGGGTTTTGGCTGCAACGTGCCATCGGTCATGGCGGCCCGCGCCTTAGATCGCCCCAGCGCGCGCCTGACCACAATATTCATCGCACCTTTTATGTCCTGTGGCGCTCGGCTCTCTGTTTATGTATTTATCGGCACCGCCATGTTTCCCGAGCGTGCGGGCAGCGCCATTTTTTTGCTCTATCTGCTCGGCATCACTGTGGCAATCGGCTCTGCCTGGCTGCTGCGCAAGACCTTATTTCACGCTGAAAGTGGCAGCCATATCGCGGAAATGCCGGCCTATCACAAACCCCTTTTACGCAACGTGCTAACCCAAACCTGGCAGCGTTTAAGTGGTTTTATGATGCGCGCGGGAAAACGTATTCTGGCCGTTGTATTGGTTTTATCGGTCATCTCTTCTGTGGGTGTCGACGGCAGCTGGGGCAACAAAGACAAGGAGAACTCTCTCCTGGCCAGCATTGGTAAGTCGATGACTCCCGCCCTTGAACCGATTGGTGTTGGTGAAGACAATTGGCCCGCAACAGTGGGTTTATTCACGGGATTGTTTGCCAAAGAAGTGGTCGTCGGCACGCTGGATACACTCTATTCTCCTGTAAAACATGAGGCCACTACAGACAATGAAATGCCAGATTTTGGCGCCGGGTTTTCACAATTAGAACGTGTGATGGCTATAGAACCCGACATTATCAAAATTGATATGGGACTGTTTAAACAAGGTGCAAAGGGAGGAATGGCAAGCCATGTTGTACACTTACTAACAAGATTAAGCAAACGTACAGGTTGTCGCATTGTTTGTGAAGGTGTGGAAACTGATGACGAATTTATATTTGGCTTAAATTGTGGCGCTCAGTTTTTACAAGGGTATTTATTCTCTCCGGCAGAAGCTGAATTTAAACCAGAACTAAAATATGAGAAACATATTTCTTCATTAAGAAACAAATTTCTTACACAAACTCTAAAAAAGCAACAACTCGTCATATCCAAAATACATACCATAAAAAAACTAATTATTCGTTTAAAAAAAAGCTTACAGTCTGACTTTAATTTACATGAATTGGCTGCCTGGGGTTTTGAAGAAACCGGTATTTTAAGATTTTATTTATGCGATAACCAGGGGGTACAAACCTCCCCCAACTTTAATTTTTCCAACAAAGAATGGTTTACCGATAATACTAAGGTTGGCTTTAACTGGTCATGGCGTTCATATTTTTATCATTTACTGGCATTAGAACGGGCTGAAGTAGAAGACTCTAATCGTTTTGTAATCTCTGAACGATATAAAGATTTTGATACCGATAAAACCTGTAAAACCATGTCTATTCGGTTGGATAAATACAGGGTTTTATTAGTTGATATAAGTGTTGAAGAGAGTTAACGATGGATATCAGCATTACAACACCCGCACTGTTATTCCCTGCTATATCGGTACTTTTTTTAGCCTATGCAAATCGTTTTTTGGCCGTTGCCAATAGAATAAGAGAACTACATGATCGATTTAAGAAAACGCAAAGCCCTGTCGCAAAGAAACAAATAAAAAGTTTAAAACAAAGAATTCGATTAATTATCACCATGCAAATTTTTGCGGTGACAGGGATTATTTGCTGCATTTTAACGATGGCTTTAATTTATATGGGCTTACAAATATTTGCAGACATGATTTTTGTTTTAGCGATGATTTTAATCGTTTTTTCCTTATTAACCTCAATTACTGAATTGTTGATCTCAACTAA
>ENA-OSET01002103-OSET01002103.1-sediment-metagenome-genome-assembly--contig:-NODE-2103-length-19612-cov-11.371845_pt1 | contig 19612 bp, 17 predicted proteins | sample MGYA00237882_ERZ534229 | MGnify/ENA primary metagenome ERZ534229 (study PRJEB26408, sample SAMN06266212) | sediment metagenome | isolation source: Hudson Canyon methane seep mesocosm | place... | reverse complement strand
CCTACTGCGGACTAAAAATCATCCCTGTTTTTAAGCGCAGGAGTTAACTTTTCAATAATTGTAAAATACGTAAAATACGTAAAATACGTAAAATACGTAAAATACGTAAAATACGTAAAATACGTAAAATACGTAAAATACGTTAGAATACTAACATACAAACTTAACTTCTCTTAATTAAATTAGGTTTTTTAATGCTCCAAACGTGATATAGCTCCACAACATAGCTAGTCAACTTTCCCCTTAAAAGACCAGTGTTTCTTATACTAGGACTTAACACATCAACAGTTTTAAAATACATCAATCTACCTATGTTCACTACCTTAGCTTCCCCCATTCTTAGCCGCTCTAAGCATTGGCTTATCCCCTGCCTACTCACCATCCTTTCCTGTACTATGTACAGCCACTCTTTGGAGCACCCTAACTCCATGTTTTGGGATGAAAATTACCATATTCCCTCAGCACAAAAACATATTGACGGCATTCTTTACATGGAGCCTCACCCGCCTCTAGGTAAAATGCTTATGGGCTTAAGTGAATCAGTCTTTGCCCTGAACTCTCATCAGGATATGTCAGCACTGCTAAAGACTGATTATGCTAAGGCAAAAGATTTCCCTAAGAACACCCAATTCTTTGCCTTCCGCCTACCTTCAGCTTTATTAATGGGGTTGTCGGTGTTCTTTTTTTATCACACCCTACTCATACTTACTAAAAATCGAGCTATTGCTAGTATTTTTAGCTTATTTTTTATTTTTGATAATGCTTTAGCCGTACATACTCGCGCCGCAATGTTAGAAGGAATACAGATATTTTTTATTGCACTCGCCATTTGGTATTTAGTCTACAGCCTTTCAAAGCCCAACAAATTAGCTTTTTCAAACTACGCAATGTTAGGTTTTATAGTAGGACTTGCTGTTGCTGTAAAAATCAATAGTCTTATTTTATGTTTATTATTAGTTATTTTAATATTTGAAGACATTCTAAATATTGAAAAATCAAAAACGTTGTTAAGAATTTTAAAAAAAGCACTTTTAGGAAGTTTTTTATTTTTCGCCACCTTAGTTAGCGTTATGTTAGTGGTTATGTATATACATATCGGCATGAACTCCACCATAATAAAAGGACACTCTTACAAAGCATCACCTAGTTATATTAATGCATTACATATCAAAGGGTCCTGGAGTCGTGAGGCATTTTATTATGGTTTGCAAGATCATTACCGTTATCAGGCTGAATATGCACAAGGAGTACCTCGCTTAGATGCATGCAAGAAAGGCGGTGAAAATGGAAGCTCTTGGTCTCACTGGCCTTTCGGCGGAAAAAGCATTAATTATCGCTGGAATAAAAAAATTAGCCCAACTACAAGAAGGTCTCACTCTCATTGGGGGAAACGCAAGTATTCTCGTCCATCTCCAGTTGCTTATAGCTATTTAGTGGCCAACCCTTTTATTTGGCTGTCTTCAACCTTAGGCATCATAATGTCGATAACACTTATCATCAGTCGCTTTGCATATAATACGCCCATTAAAGATAACAAATTATTCCGTTGGATCACCTATTTTACATTAATGTATGTCAGCTATTTAATCGCTATCGCCCAAATAGATCGAGTAATGTACCTTTACCATTATTTTATTCCATTAGTTTTCGCTATTATTAATTTATGTTTATTATTTACCTACTTATTTAAAGATAAACTACTGAATAATAACTATTGGGTGATTTCCAGCCTTGTAGGGATTTCGTTCTTAACTGTTGGCTTATTTATTTGGTTTAGCCCTCTGACTTACAGTATTCCGCTTAGTGCAGAACAATTTTCATCACGTAACTGGCTACCCATTTGGAAGATGGAAAATATAAAATAAGCAACATTAGAGTAGCCAAATTAATATGTAATATAATCTAGCCACTCATCAATACAAAAATTCTAACAGTTATTTTAAACTACCCATATACTCAGTAACCACCTTAATATCCTGGTCACTTAACATACCAACAATACCCCGCATAGGGCCATTTTTACGAGTACCTTCTTTAAATGCATGCAACTGTTTTTGCAAATAACCTGGGTGCTGACCTGCTAATCGAGGTGTAACCCCCATACCTTTAGCACCTTGACCATGACAGCCAAAACACAGGGTTGCTTTTGGTTTCCCTTGTTTTGCTAGGTCTTTTTTACCTCCAGCACTTTTATTTTTTAATGAAGAAAAATAAGCCGCTAAATTATTCATTTCCTCATTAGAAAGACCCGAAGCAATATGATTCATCATGCCATTTGTGCGCGTGCCACTACGAAAGCTACGTAATTGATTAACTAAATAGGCGGGCTTTTGCCCAGCTAAACTGGGAAAATTAGGATTTTTACTGTTGCCTTCAGCGCCATGACAGTTAAAGCACATAGCTCCCTTTTCCTTACCTGCAGCAACATCAGGTGCTGCAGGTACAGTTGTTGAATATAATAAACTTAAAAAAACACTCGTCATTAGATATTTATATGCTTTCATAACCCACCCCATTATTTCAAAAATAAGTCCTTAAATCTTACGCCCTCACCAGCAATTGTTCCAACTTTTCTTCTATTGAAAAAAAACAAACGCATTCTTCAATAAAGCAATCCAGACACATTCTAGTAATCAGAGAAACCATGATAATATGTGTAGTTATTAATAATTCATTACAGCAATGGCTCTTTTCAACTCTAATTCATAAGCACTGAAATAGCCTCAAGTAATAAGTATTAATCTTGCCTACCTTATCCTTAGCAAAGAATTACTCTGCCCTACCTATGCAAACTAAAGCTTTATATTATCGTCTTATCCCGCTCACTTTTATTTTGATCGCCTTAGCCATTTGGTTTCAACCTGACTTTTTTCAACGCGCCTCTGGTCTTAACTTACCGGCCGGTCAACTCCCTAAACTGTCTCAAACACTTAAAATAGATAAACCTTGTGTTGATACACACCCAGAATGGCGTGCCGCACAAGTCGTAGATGGTGTTGCTATGGCAGAGTCTTTATTATGTGAACCGGATAACCCTTATAATATCGCCGCTTTCGTTAAAGGCATGAATAATGTCTCGATGCGTACTTTAATGAACAGCCGTATTGCAGAAGATGCTCTAAGAAAATCGGATGATTTAGATGGTGATGGTGACCCAGATATTATCCGTATTAAACTAGAAGTCATCGAATTAAACGGTACAACACCTGATAGTCCAGGCGTTTTCCCAACTTATGATATTGCTCCAGGTATTCAGCCGGGTATGTGGGCATTTTCTCCAAAATTACGCGGCATGAGTGTTAAAAACTTCCGCTCTATTAAAGCAAACGCTATTTTACGCGCGCCTTCACCTGTTATTCGCATTGAACAAGGTGATAAAGTTTATATCACTTTAGAAAATACCCATTACTTTCCACATACTTTGCATTTTCATGGCGTTGATCATGCTTTTCAAACCGCTAATGGCGGTGATAATGACGGCGTTCCTGTTACCGGCGAAAAGCCTGTAATGCCAGGATCAACTCGTACTTATGAATTACAACCCCGCCATGCAGGAACCATGCTTTACCACTGTCATGTACAAACAGATAAGCATTTAATGATGGGGTTAAATGGCATGTTTGTTGTAGAAGAAAACAAACCGAACAATTGGGTACAAACCTTTAATGTGGGTGCAGGGCATGTACGCTATTCTTCAGTGGCCATTAAAGAAAAATATGACCGCGAATATGATTTACATTATCAATCAATCGATAAAAATCTCGCCAAAACTATTCAAAATTCAAATGACGTACGTGAAATTTCCAAACAAATGCACCGCGTATACAACATGAGCGAATCGAATGAAAACTACTTCATGCTCAATGGTCACTCTTTCCCTTACACACTTCGGGATGCTCTTATTATCGCTAAGCCTGATGAAAACATTAAATTACGTGTAGCCAATACACAGCACAGCGGTATTGCTCTGCATATTCATGGACATAAGGCGACCATTACTGACTACGATGGTGTTTCAATCAACCCTCTAGCCCAAATCACACGTGATGTTTATGACTTATCAGCTGCACAGCGGGTTGATTTACATTTACAAACGACGAATGACGGCTTACATAGTTATGGTGAAGGCGCTTGGCTTTTCCATGACCATGTTGAGATGGCCGTTGCAAATGATGGCATAAGCCCCGGCGGAAATGTCGCATTAATGGTTTACGAAAGTATGTTATCGCCGAATGGCTTACCTAAAATTCGAGAAGGTGCATTAGATGATGTATTTACCAGCAGTTATTACGCTAAAGAAAAACCACTTTGGGGCAAGCTAGAACCGGGTACTTTAGCTCCAAACTATGTTCACCTAATTTTATGGGGCTTACTCATTGGCCTTATTATTGGCTTATTTATTTTTATCGTTCGTGGCCTACAGAAGGCGGATTAATATGCATCACTTCTCTTTTTTAATACTTTTATTTATCCTTTCAAGCCCTGCTTTTTCAGCTATGAATCATGGCGGTATGATTATGGATGAAAAAGGCATGATCATGAATCATAACCCTGATAAATTACCGAAAGACTGCAAAGAAATATCTGAAGATATTGATATTACAGTTCGAGGTGGACATAAGTTTGCTAAAGAATTTGATGGCAAAATGTTTACTTATGATAAACGTGATTTTCAAGTTCCGGGCTGTGCACGTATCAATGTCACCTTTATTAATGAAGATGATATTCGTCATCAATTTATGATTCATGGCCTACCAGGTTATATGTATCCAAAAGGTATGTTCACAATTGAGCTCTATGGTAAGGGACAAAAAACAGGTTCATTTATCGTACCTAGCCGTGATTACACTTATTACATTCACTGCGAAGTATCTCAACATACTGAAAAAGGTATGAAGGGCCAATTAAAAGTAGGTAAAGGTACGGGAGATTTAGACAGTATTTTAGGATTAACCCCCCCTTTAACGCCGGACCTCTATCTAGTTAATAATAGTATTTTTACTTGGGCTTCTTTGGCGTTAAGCGCCCTTATTGGTATGCTGTTAATTCTTTATTTCGGAAATATGTTAGTTCGCAAATTAACGCTCAAAAATTCTGAGTAAAGGAAATACCCTTTTGTACCGTGACCAAAAATAACTTTATTTGAACACCTGATATTTCCCCAGTTAACAGTTTAGATGTAGTAGAATCTCTCGCATATAATTAAAGAGGCTTAAAGCATGATAGGTAAAATTAAGAGTTACGATCCAGAAACACAAACGGGAGTCATACAATGCGAAAGCATTTATTATGGTTTTCACATGGATGACTGGAGTGAAACCGAAGACCCTCGAGTTGATTCTGACGTACTCTTTGAAGGTGAAGGCGACACAGCTAGCATGGTCACCTTGATTGGAAGCTACCTACAACATAAAGACGCGGTTAAGTCTCGAAAAGTCGCTATGTTTTTAGCCCTCTTTCCATTAACCGGAATTTTTGGCGCGCACCGTTGGTATTTAGGCTTTTACAAGCTTGCTATGCTTCAAATGACAGTGACAGCCTTCACTCTTGGTGCGGGTTATTTATGGCCCTGTGTTGAAGGTGTTTTACTAATGAACGGTAGAATAGAAAAAGATAAAGAAGGGCGCCCGTTAAAATAAAATTAACGACATTAAGTAGGCTCTATTAGCCTTAATATATTGACACCTTAATAAATTAAGCATCTGCTTGTTACTCATAGTTACTCTATTGATAACGACAGCATAAAACAATTATTTATTAAGGTTGATATATACCGTATTTCAATTACATACTCTCGCTTTCATGCTTGCTTCCTTTGCACTTGCAGTTCAATTCTTAACTCGCTTTCCACTCAATATAAAAATTGAACTCACGAATAAACGCTTAGGCCAATCCGTTCTATTTTATCCGCTTATTGGCCTGTTAATCGGCGCCCTCCTCTACTCACTCGCCTATTTTTTACCAGCACACTCAATACAACTTAATGCGGCTATCATTTTAAGTATTTGGATATTTATCACGGGCGGATTACATTTAGATGGTTTAGCTGACTGTAGCGATGCATGGGTAGGTGGCTTAAACGATAAAACTCGCAGCTTAGCCATAATGAAAGACCCAAGCTCAGGACCTATTGCCGTCATCGTCCTTATTTTGGTTTTATTATTAAAGTGGACAGCATTACAGCAATTACTTACTCAAGAAGCTAACTGGGTTCCTTTATTAGCTGCCCCTTTTTTAGGGCGTTTAAGTATTTTAATACTAATGCTGAGTACGCCTTATATTAGAGAAAATGGTTTAGGTTCCGCCATGCAACAATACCTACCTAAAAAAATTGCACACATTTTTTTAGGTATTGCCTTAACTTGTAGCTTCTGGCTCATCTCAGCTTATATTGTCATTATCACACTCTTGCTTATCGCTTTGATACGCTACCTATCTTTACAACGCATTCAAGGAATAACCGGCGATGTCTACGGAGCGAGCGTCGAAATTATTGAAGCCAGCATTTTAGTCTCTTGGGTACTTATCTATGGATAAACATAAATTTTCTGATTCAGAAATTGCAGGTGTCTACCGCGCAATAGCCGAGCGCAGAGACATGCGCCACTTTATTGATCAAGCTATCCCCGCAGAAACACTCACTAAATTGCTTAATGCAGCTCATCAGGCAGGCAGTGTTGGCCTAATGCAACCCTGGCGCTTTATTCGCATCACCTCTCATACATTACGCCAATCTATCCACCAGCTTGTTGAGGGCGAACGCCTATTAACCGCCCAAGCACTGGGAGAGCGTGAAGATGAGTTTATGAAACTAAAAGTTGAAGGTGTTTTAGAGTGCGCTGAACTATTAGTCGTTGCCTTAAGTGATAACAGAGAAAAACATATCTTTGGCCGACGTACTTTACCCGAAATGGACCTTGCTTCTACCGCATGCGCCATACAAAACATGTGGCTTGCTGCTCGTGCAGAAGGACTTGGTATGGGCTGGGTTTCATTATTTGACCCCAAAAAATTGGCAACGCTTTTAAACATGCCTAGCGGTAGCCAGCCTATTGCTGTTTTATGCTTAGGTCATGTACAAGAGTTTTATGCTAAACCCATGTTAGAAATTGAAAACTGGGCTGAAGGACGTGATTTACAAGAATTTGTTAGTGAAAATAGCTGGAAATAAAAAATAAATACATCACTATTTTATTTTTTATTGTCATACTTCAAAACGGCAAAAAAGAATATAGCAATTAAGGTTGGATAAATAAACATCAACCGTTCAAAGCCTTCATACCGGGATATCGATACACCCATAGGTAAACCTACCTCACCTAAAAATAAAATTTGAAGTGCCGCTATACTAGCAGCCACCGCAAAAAACATAACGACCAACCTATCCCGCAAACCCATTAAATACCTCCGCTTAGTTCACCAAGATGCAACCAAATACTTGTTGTGGTTACATCTTGGTATAAGTATAAAACTACTGAAGCAGTTCTTTTTGTGGCCCAAATAACGAACGAGAACCTATACTCAAGGATTTTGCCTGTATTGTATTTTCTACAATTTCAAAGCTATATTGCTTACGTACTCCAGGAGTGAGGTCACTACCACTAGTAGCGGCCCCCGTTAAGTTAGATACACCCGTAAAATCAATGCTGTAAGTACCTACTGAATCAGGCGCTTCTACACCTAATAGCAGTGCATTATGTAGACCAACACTCACAGTAGGTGAGTAAGTATCACAAAAATCAGCATTACTTGCATTCATTGTTCCTTGATATTGACCATCAACATATAATGCAAACGCATCATCTTTTAACCCCCCGTCATCACAAACAGTAATAGCAATAGTTGATGCAACTACTTCAAATACCAATGGCCCTGCAGGTCCAGAAGTACTACCATCCGATTCACGCACACTAACCAATACATCATGACTCCCCTCAACTAACTTAGTTGGCACAATAACATGAAGACTCTCAGAGGTAGCTTGGGTTACTAAAGCATCGAGTCCGCCCATAGTGACAGTATGTTTATTCGTCTCACCATCAATAAAGCCAGCGCCAAAAATAGTAACAGAAGTGCCCGCGCCTCCGCTAGAAGGAGATAAAGAGCTTATTTCTAAATCCTCTACAACTGCAATTGCATTATCTAATGTAATTTTTGCATTTGGGTTATCAGTAGGATGATGAATTTCAATGTTTATTGGTCCTTTTAGTTGTTCATTAAAATACGACCCGGGCACATCGACTGACAATGCTGTACCATCCACCGAAGTATGCTCAGGCTTTCCTATGTACTCACTACCATCCGCACTTGTAAAAGTAATTTTCGGTTCTAGGTAAGAATCAAACGGCCAAAAACCACGTTTTATTTTTGAAAACCCAGATCCTTCTAGAACAAATAAATGATGATTATCATCTGCTTTTACTTTACTTGGGCTTACAGATTTTAAACTCAAAGGGAAAGTAACATCAAAGTGAATAACCTGGTCAGTAGTCAAGGTATCCTGTATTGCTTTAGTAGCGTTCACACCATTACTGACATGACCTGCAATATCGATAGCTGCACTAATTTGCCCCAAACCAGGAACAAGTTTAGCACCTACTTTTGCAGCAATTTTTTTCAAGATATTGGCTGCTAGGTTTTTACCGTATTTTTTAGCAATAGCCTGTGTAATCGGCCCTGGTGGCGCTGACGTTAGATCTCCTATCAATATACCAAAGAGAGACTTCATTGCTCCAGTTCCATCACCCGCCAAAACTTTTGTGGTAACCGTATCAACCAAACTAGGTGCATGTGAAAAAATAATATTTACAAAAGTGGGTGCATCAATAACCCCTAAAAAGGATCCTACAACAGGCCAAACCGCTCTTTCAATCCAAGTACGAATAAACAACTTAGTCCAAACAGAACGCTCAGCTGATACCTTAGGTGAAAACTGTCTATCTATACCTGCAGTAATAACCTCTACAGTTACATTATTACCATTAGGAACATCTAACTCATTCACTGAAGCCCATAACAATAAACCTAAGCCCTGAGGGCTAGACATTCCATTCAAGCCAGTAATATGCTTTTGAAGAACCTTCCCATTAGTCGTTGTCACTTTAACGGAAAGATACAGTTGAGTATCATTTTCTACTGAAATATTCCCAGTATCACCACGTTCATACACGCTGATATCATCAACCTCACTAGGAGTTACCTCAGCAGGGTCACCAAATAATCCTTTAGCCACTATATTTACAGCTTGTTTATTTGATAACCAATTAGCTGTTGCCAAAAGTGCTGCATTATTTGCAGTCACTAAGCTAGGGTCATTTAGCGGATATAAAGCACTTAAATCAACAGCCCATGCCGTAGTTAAAGCATTAGCTAATTGTTTTACTTCGGCAAGCTCACTTAATTCAGTTACGGCATTTACCCAGTCCGCTTCTTTAATGACACTATTTACACCGACCCCTTGCCAAACTAATGAAACCGCAGTTGACAGAGCGTTTACTTGAACATTTGTTTGCCCTGGTAATGCAACAGCTGATAAATAGGGTACATATTTAGGATTCTCAGTAGTGCTTCCTTCCGCCTCTAATATAGATGAAACAATTTCAGGCTGGTCTTTTGAAATAGTTGCAACAAAATCACCATTTGTATCTGGGGTAATAACTTGTGTCACACCAAAATCAAGTTCACCCATTGATACATTACTATTAGGTAGAACAACATTACCTTCAATATTACGCGTTATATTCAACCAAATAGCATTAGATTGTCCCGTTGCTGTTGATACGTTGACTAAGCCCGTGGTTGCATTGGCCGGCAAAGCTAATTCAAAAGTACTCTCATCACCTACACTGTTATTGTAAGCCGTATTAGCACCTGTAAATTGAACATCTAAATCAGCAAGCAACTGGCTACCGGTAAAGGTTACTAACTCAGTAACTGGGTTATAGCTTGCGCTCAAAAGAGCCGGAGTATTAATATTTACAACTTGTATAGCTTGACTGTCACTGCGTTGCTCTGAGTCTGCAATATAAAATTCTAAAGCTGTTCCTACGATAGGATCAGGGCAATTAAATATTGCCGTATTATTTTCAATACTAACTGGAGCTACAGTTTGCGTACCAGCTCCATCAATAAACACACCAAACATAGCATTAGTTTCTTCTGGAAAGTTACGCCCAGTAACACTCAAGCTATCCCCTAAACGACAAACATTTTCAGTATCTAGCGCTGTATTTAAGACGCCTGTAATACCTATCGTTTCAACAAAGGACTTCGCCACAATACCTAATGGTTCATTGATCTTATCACTGGATTCCTGAGTATCCTGCAAACCATCACCATCATTATCTAAATCTAAATAGTCTGGCACTCCATCACCATCAAAATCACTTGGCTGTTGCGGCAAACTGCCCACCTCAATTGCATCAGTTACAGTATTATTATCACTATCCAAATCTAAAAAATTAGGTACACCATCTTGATCTGCATCATTTAACACAGATAACTCAGCTGCACTTAGATTAGGAGCGTCAGAACTAGTAATAAATTCAACCGCATCAGGAACTCCATCATTATCACTATCTGTATCCCACCATACAGGCAAGCCATCAGCATCACTGTCTACCAACGTATTCCAATCATTCTGAACGGCACGAAGCTCGATAAAATCACTAATTCCATCAGCATCACTATCTGCAGTCAGCTGATTCATATCTAAAGCAATTTCCATTTCATCCATAACACCATCAGCATCGATGTCATTAAGTACCTGAACTTCATAACTCCAGTCCGTACCACTACGACCACTGGTATCCGTAATAACTAAGTAATAATCTCCATCAGCAGGAATTTTAGACGTTAATAAAGGCAACCCACCGTCCACAGGTAAAACAGATTGAAATGAAGAAACTGCTTGTCCATTAGAAGTAATCAAAGTTATTGTAGGCTGTAATGCACCGCCTACTGCCTGTACAACCGTTGAAACAAGGCCTGTCTTTAAAGTGACTTTATAATAATCAATATCTGGCGCTTGGTTTTGAGACAGCACCTTACCTTTAATAATAAGGGGGATAGCCGCTGCATTTTCTGAAACACTCACGCCATCATTTTGATTAAATAATGTATCTGTTTCCTTAGTTTCTGTGTATATCGCTATATCACTACGTGTAGCATCAAACGGAAATGCATCTTGATGATCAAGAGTACTATCGCCATCTTCATCATTATTGTAGTAATTTCCTACACCATCATTATCCGAATCAATATGACTTGCTTTATCATCAGGAAATGAATCAGCTGTATTTAAAAAACTATCTCCATCTCGATCTAAGTCATTTCCATCAACGATACCATCACCATCTATATCTTCAATAAGAGTGATAACAATGACATCCGAACTTATAACACCCTGACCATTATCAACATCTAACTTTAATTGATACTCACCTGGTAAATTGGCTAAAAAACCAGTGACTGGATTATTTTCTGAAGTTAACCTAGTGACTGCTCCTGTAGGAGCACTTATAACACTCCAAGAATAACCAATCCCTGTACTTTCAGATCCATCAACAAAAATCTGAGCATTTGCTGAATTAATATTTGTTTGCGTTGCTGCAGTACGATCAATACCTGCTTTAGCACTAGAATCTGGATTTTTTGGTAACACTGTAATTTCTATATCATCCACGGCATTCTGCAACCCACTTCTTGATACAGTCAGCCTTAGTACTACAGTCGTCGTAAAGTCGACATTAGGTGCCGTAAATGGCACTTCAGCTTTATCTATAATGGTTAAAGTGCCAGGCCCAGAAACTATTGCCCAACTATATTGCCATTGAGAATTTATTAAACTTTGAACATTAATAGTTTGGCCACTAATAACCGTTACATCTAAACCTAAGTCAGCAACAGGAGGAAGCTTAATTAGCTGGATACCATCAGGTACTTGAGCGCCAGCGTTAACAATACCCTCATTAAGTTTAGTTTGAACCTCTTCTTGGTTAGCTAAGGTTTTACCAAAAAGTGACTTAATATCCTGATTAAATGTATCACTATTAAAATCTATATTCTCAGGTAGAACTAAATTAGGATCAATTTCAATAATCCCGTTAGTAGGATCATTATCTATATCCATTGCTTGTAAAAAACCAGCCAAGTTCAATGCGGCTGTCAGGTTATTAGGAAATAATGTATAAGGTGTAATAATTCCACTTGTTGCCTTTGTGGAGCCTATAATTTTTCCTCCTAAAATAAAAGTAACCTCATCACCTTCATTGCAAATATATTCAGCATTACTATTAGTAGTACCTTCACTACCAGATGAGCATCGATACAACAATCCTTTAACTGCATCATCTACAAAACGGCCGGTTATCGTAGTGTCGCCACCATCACTACCACACGCACTTAATAGCACCGCTAGAAAAAAAGACATGAAAAATTTACTTATTAAATTTTTCGACCATAAACTATTTTTTACAACCAAATTATTCATTTTCTTACCCTTCCAATAAAATAATCACAAAATAATATGCAAGAGGATCAAGTCAAGACCCTAAATATTTCTGCTTTCAAGGCTAACATATCACTCAGCACCAGTCTAGTAAATAAAGTCAGTTCTTACAGGGTTAATAGGACCTAAGGGGACATATAGATCAAGAAGAGCTAAGTTATATATTACCCATTACCTTATATGCTTAGGTTTACAGCGCAGTTGACTAGGTCGCGTTAGGAATATTTGTACATGCAAGCCTCCCCCCTAAACAAAATTTAGGCGGTAACTATCTTGCCCCAATGGAAAGGCTTAAAGAAAAATTATTTTAAATACTCCCGCTAAAAATTAAGGATAATCTTTAGTTCGCGGTAGTTATGAAGGGGCTTAATCAATCCAAAATGAGCTGAAAACTCACTCAGGAGGCTATATACTGTGCATCCAAGAACCATAAAGCCTTGAGATAAGTTTTAATTAAGGGCTTTACCCTAATTAATCGAATGCAAGGCGTGCTGGGGCATATTGATAATACCCCTGCTTTCATTAGACTAATTCACACCTAAAAAATACAAAACAAACTAGAATCTTGAAATATCCAGCTAAACTAACGGCGGAAGAACAAATGCACGAACGTACATTTTAAAATCATTTCACTCTCATCTAGCTCAACCACTTTACAACTTTCCATTTTAGACCGCCCTACGGTTTTTTGTTTCTTAATCACACCCTCCTCAACTACATATTTTAAATCAATGACTAAGGTCTTAGTCCGGCCATATCTATCTTCAGATTCTGTATGTAAAACTCCACCTTTTCTAAATTCCCAGTTAGAAAATAGCTCTACTTTTTCTTTATGCAAAGCAATCGCTTCTGCATACAGTTTCCATTTTCCTAAAATTTTAGAATCATCCTCTAATGTAACATTTGCATTTACAAAAGAAGAAAATAACAGTATTGCCATTGCGAATAAGCTATGTTTCATTTTCATTGTGAACCCCTTATTTATAATTATTATTTAACTTAACTGCTTCGCGATTGTACACTCAAAATGAGTTATTAGCCGACTAAAAACCCACAGAACCTTATAATTTATAATGTTATATAGCATTCGAATAGATATAAAAATTTCAATATTTTTACTCATTTAAAGTTCACTGCTTACAGTTAAAAAGCACACAACCTCCATAAAAGTGATATTTTTCTATCACCCCCCAACATTAATTTTCACGCTTTTTTTAACATTTATGCTACGCTAAGCAAAAAGTCTTTTAAACCGTACAAGGAGCCAGCATGTCAAGCGTCACCCTAGGTGAATCCATCCCTAATTTTGAAGCCCCTGCCACTGGAGATAAATCAATCCAGCTATCCGACTACCAGGGAAAATATGTCGTTTTATATTTTTACCCAAAAGATAATACCCCTGGCTGTACAACCGAAGGCAAAGACTTTCGGGACAACATAAACACATTTGAACAGCTCAATACAGTCATACTCGGCGTTTCTCGCGACAGCGTACGTGTACACGAAGGTTTTAAAGAAAAACAAAGCTTCCCTTTCGACCTACTTTCAGACAAAGAAGAACAGCTGTGCAACTTATTCGATGTCATAAAAATGAAGAATATGTACGGCAAACAAGTACGTGGCATAGAACGCAGTACTTTTTTAATCGACCCTAAAGGAATATTAGTTCACGAATGGCGTAAAGTTAAAGTCAAAACACATATCGAAGAAGTTTTAGAAACGCTAAATAATCTAAAGGTATAATCATGAATATAAGTGCCAAAAAAAAGTTATTTGTATTAGATACCAATGTTTTAATGCATGACCCAGCCGCATTATTTCACTTCCAAGAACACAACATCTTCCTGCCCATGATCGTACTTGAGGAGCTGGATAATGGTAAAAAAGGCAGATCAGATGTTGCAAGAAATGTACGCCAAGTAAGCCGTTTTGTTGATGACTTATTAAAAGGAACCAAACAATCAGATATAAAAGAAGGCCTACCTTTATCAAATTTACAAAGTTCAGGGCAAAAAGAAAATGCCCTAGATGGTCGCCTATTTTTTCAAACAAGCCAATTATCGTCAGAGCTTCCTGACTCTATGCCGGGTAGCCTTGCTGATAACTCTATTTTAAGCATTGTTCTCGCTTTAGTTAAAAAATACCCAGACACACAAGTCATATTAGTCTCAAAAGATATTAATATGCGCATTAAAGCCGCAGCTTTAGAGTTAACAGTTGAAGATTATCATAGCGACCAAACCCTTGATGATATTGACTTGCTATACAGTGGCTCATCTTCACTACCGACAGATTTCTGGGAAACACATGGCAATAAAATGGAGTCTTGGGTAGATTCAAGTCATACCTACTATAAATTAACCGGGCCTCTAGTCGCTGATTGGTACCCCAATCAATACCTATTTATAGAAGACGGTTCTGATTCAGACTTTGAAGCCATCGTCCGTAGTATTGATAATGAAACAGCAACCTTAGAATTAGCGGTTAATTACCGTGAAGGCCACCATTCAGCCTGGGGCATTCATGCAAAAAATAGAGAGCAAAATTTTGCACTGAACGTGCTCATGGACCCAGAAATTGATTTTGTCACATTACTGGGCACAGCAGGTACAGGTAAAACCTTACTAGCACTCACGTCAGGCCTAGCACAAACAATGGATGACAAAGCCTACCAAGAAATTATCATGACCCGTGAAACTGTCTCTGTAGGTGAGGATATAGGCTTTCTACCCGGCACAGAAGAAGAAAAAATGGCACCCTGGATGGGAGCCTTAATTGATAATTTAGAGTTACTAGGTAATCAATCAGATAGCACTGATTGGGAGCATGACACCACAAAAACTATCTTAATGAATAAAATTAAGATTCGCTCCCTTAACTTTATGCGCGGTCGCACCTTTCTAAATCGGTACCTTATTATTGACGAAGCTCAAAACCTCACACCAAAACAGATGAAGACACTCATCACCCGTGCAGGTCCAGGAACAAAAATAATATGTATCGGCAACTTATCACAAATAGATACACCGTATTTGACCGCAACTAGCTCGGGCTTAACTTATATTGTTGATAAATTTAAGTCTTGGGACCATGGAGCACACATCACCTTAAAACGTGGTGAACGTTCACGTTTGGCAGACTATGCTTCGAATATACTATAATTTTTGTATTACAGGTTACGGCTACGCACTTAAGGCGGGACACCATGATAGTCCTCGCGTTCCCACCAATGCTCTTTTATCGTAGGGGCAATCCCTTGTGGTTGCCCGAGTAACGCAGAAGCATTAAGGGCAGGCACAAGGCACTGCCCCTACTTTTATGTTCAGTTGTGAAGGTTGCCTGGTGCTTGTCCCGTGTTAAGTCGGTAGCTACTGTATTTATGAGGGCAGCCATAAAGCGCCGTCTGTAAAAAATAGGTAGCAAGCGGTTAATCAGCATTAATACAAAAGCGATGTTTGGGAAAAATACATTTAAAGCTGCTACCTTGGCCTGGTTGGCTATTAATATCGAGTACTGCATCATGACGAGCGAGTACATGTTTTACGATAGCGAGTCCTAGCCCTGTTCCCTTAATTGTCTGTTCACGTTTTGCGTTGATGCGATAAAAGCGTTCGGTGATTTTTGCAATTTCAGCTTCAGGGATACCTTCGCCTTGGTCCCGCACATCCAAAACAAGAGAGTTTTCTAATTGAAACCACTGGACGGTAACAATAGAACCTTTAGGAGAGTATTTTAGTGCATTAACGATTAAATTTGAGAAGGCACTATGAAGCTCTTGGTTATTTCCCAATATATTTAGATCAGAATCTAAAAATAGCTCGACACGATTATTAAAGGACTCAATTGCACCACTTTCTGAGCATACCTGAGTTAAAAGTTGATTGATTCCTACGCATTTATTAGAGGTTTGTTGTGTCTCTAAGTTAGATAAAATCAATAGATCGTCAACTAGATGCTGCATACGCAATGTTTGATTTTGCATTTGTTCTAATGAGTGCACCAGCATAGGGGAATGGTCTTCCTTAAAATCAGTTAAGGTTTCCAAGTAGCCTTTTAAAACAGTGAGTGGTGTGCGTAATTCATGTGAAATATTATCGACAAAGTCTTTACGCATACGTTCGATATTTTTAAGGTAAGTAATATCGTGAACGACGAGTAAGTGCGTATTTTTTCTGTAATTAACAATTTTTATTTGTAAGGTAATATTTTCATTGATAGGTGAGGGAATGCTTAAAACGGCATCTTTATCTTTATTATTTAACAGTTCAACAAAATCAGAATTAGGGATAAAAAGTGGGATAGCCTGACCTTTGTTTGTACTTCTTAGTCCAAGCATGTTTTTTGCTGCATCATTAAACCAAGAAATTTCATCATGATCACCGAGAACAACAACAGCATCGGGCAGGGCGGCTGTCGAATGACGAAACTGCTCAATAATAGTGATTAATTTCTTTTTACGTTTTTTGTTGGTTTTTTTTATTTGAAAAATATGATGATAAATATCAGCGAGTAAGCCGTGACGAGGTGTATTTTTAGCTTCAGCGCCATTGCTTAACCAGCTCTCTAGTTGAATGAGTGATAAGGATTGCTGAATAATAATAGCAAAGCATACAAGCAGTAAAAGGTCGCTAAAATATCCTGTAAATAAACTTAATATATAAGCTAGAGCAATGGCGACAGCATATTGAAAAAAATCTTTATACCAAAAACTCATGAGTCTATTTTGTCTGTAAAACGGTAGCCAAAACCACGCACAGTTTGTAGCCAGTCTTCTCGTTGGTGATTAGCGAGAATCTTTCTCAGTCGACGGATGTGGACATCAACAGTCCGCTCCTCAATATACACGCTGCGTCCCCAGACTTGGTCTAATAGCTGAGTACGGTTATAAACTTTGTCAGGATGCGTTAGGAAAAAGCTAAGTAAGCGAAATTCAGTTGGGCTAACTTCTGCTTGTTGGTTAGCAATGCTGACTCGGTGTTGTTCGGTGTCTAGCGTAATGTCACGATATTTAATTTGTGTTAAATCATGAATTTTTCCACTGCGGCGTAGCACCGCTTTAATTCTAGCAACGAGTTCTTTTGGGGAGAAAGGTTTGGTAACGTAATCATCAGCCCCCAAATCTAAGCCATGAATTTTGTCCGTTTCTTCGCCTTTAGCGGTGACTAAAATAATAGGAATATCTCGAAAATCATCATTTGCTTTTAATTGGCGAGTCCATTCATCGCCATTAGTACGCGGTAACATCCAGTCAAGTAGGATTAGGTCAGGTAATTGATCATTTAATAAGGTTTGGGCATGCATGACATCTCCTGCTTCTAATACAGCAAAGTCATATTGTTTTAAGACCATAACAAGCATGCTACGAATTGCTTCTTCATCTTCAACAACTAAAATTGTAAATTGGCTCATATTATCTTCCTATTCATTGAAGGCATTGTATAACAAAAAATATGACGGCTTTATGACAGTAGGCCAAGGTATTTTTGATTCGCTTTTATAAAACCAATTCAGATACAATATCAGCACTTTAATGCATAAATGTCAGCTGGTAATTTTTGTGGGTTATCAGCGTTATTGGCTTTACTTTTAAGCCGGCACAATAATGAAGCCGTCAGGCGTAGGTTCGAATTTATTCGTGCCGTAAACACCTTGCTGCTTAAGAGGTACGAATAAATTCGAACCTACAGAGTTTCTGATATTGTTCCGCCTTAAGTGGGTAGCCTAAAAAACAAAATGTTTCTTCCCTTAAAGAATGCTGTATTTTTTAAATTAGTACAAGTAGAGCAGGGTGGTTATGCCGTGTCTTGGAACAGCGAAATTGATATTACTGAATATGAGTTATGGAGTCATGACTATTGAAAAACACAGGGTGGCTTTAAATAAACACCAAAGTATTTCTAACGCAAGCGGGTGCTATAAATCAAGCTGGCTGACCCCTTGAACATAAACCAAGTTGGTTGGCCCCGTAATTCTCTGTAATTAGCTTCAATCGAGTCTGACCCTTTTGGTTTTGTGTAACCCTTAATTCCTGTTTTTAACAAAGGCCCGTGTATGACTGCAAAAACACCTCTCCTTGCTTCAAATGATAAGCTCAATTATATCAACGAACAAAAGTACCTTGATGATGAAAAAGTGAGAGAGACAAAATACGAATACTTTGAGGGTGAAATTTTCGCAATGGCAGGAGCAAGCCGAAATCATCAAAGATTAACAACGAACGCTTTAGTTTCGATTGCTAATCACTTAAAAGATACGCCTTGCGAAGCCTTTAGCTCAGACATGAAAGTACGGGCAGATCAGGGTAAAAAATACTTTTACCCTGATGTGGTCGTTAGTTGTACAAAAGGGGAAGGCGATAGTCATTTTGAAAAATCGCCTCGCTTAATTATCGAGGTATTATCCAACTCAACCCGTAAATTTGATAAGACATTAAAGCGACTTGTCTATCAAAATATGCCAAGTTTGGAAGAGTACGTTTTAATTGAACAAGATCGTGTTGAAATTGAAGTTTTTCGTCAATCACAAGGCTGGCAATCGACGTACTATTATATCGATGATAAAATTACATTTAGCTCGATTGATTTAACCTTAGCTGTTTTAGAGCTTTATCAGCGTGTTGAAAATGAAGATATGCATCAATTTATGGCAAAATAAAGGAATATGATACCGATAATATTCTGCTATATTAACGTAGCAAAAACAAAAGAATATAAATTAGATAGCTGGTGGAAAAGTAGCACAGGCGCTAAATCTGTCATAACAGAAACAATAGGGCTAATCAAGGTGAAATGTTGTTTTTACCCAGGCGCATATCAATCCCCTAATCAAGCTGACTGACCCCTTGAACTTGTATAAAAAACAAACCTTAAACCAATGACTTCAATTTAATATAAAACTCATTATCAGCAGAACAAGATAAATCCATCGAGTCTGACCCTTTTTTCCTCTTTCAGGCGAACAGGTTTATCTCTTATCGGTGTCGCAAGTGGCAGAGTTTGGTGAGCCGTATAATTTGTGAGTGTTGAGTTAACAAGGGCAACCACAAGGGATTGCCCGTACAATTGTAGGGGTGCCCCTCGTGGGTACCCGCAAATTATAGTGATG
>ENA-OSET01002102-OSET01002102.1-sediment-metagenome-genome-assembly--contig:-NODE-2102-length-19614-cov-4.064391_pt1 | contig 19614 bp, 21 predicted proteins | sample MGYA00237882_ERZ534229 | MGnify/ENA primary metagenome ERZ534229 (study PRJEB26408, sample SAMN06266212) | sediment metagenome | isolation source: Hudson Canyon methane seep mesocosm | place... | reverse complement strand
CCGTTGAGGGTTCAAAAGACGAGTTGTTGACTAAGATTCTACTCGGCGGTTTTCTCGATTCTCTCTCTGGCTCCGCCCTTGCAAGATTCCTTCATTTCTCCGTCACCGAAGGCGAGAAGGAATCTCCCCTGAGTCCAGACACTTTCGATGATGCCATCTAGCCGAGGAGAGAGTTGAGATGTGTGAAGTTGAACCAAACTAGGCTGACACAAATTATCAACCATATCCAGAAGACTGGGATTGACCAAGTCTTGATTTTCTTTCCATCCAACGGACCAAAGGGAAGCATGTTGAACAGGCCGAGCACTGCATTCCCCCATAGCCATGGTTTGAGGATTACCGCAACATAAGGGTTTTCTGCAGCACCGAGGAGGATTGCTATCAAACCAAGAAGCCAGAGAACCACATTGGTTACAGGTCCGGCCAAGGCGATCTTTCCGAATTGAGAGCGGGTTGTATGGCCGGCGACCATCACGGCGCCGGGTGCCATGAATACGATACCCAAAATCGCTGCAAGTATCACACCAAAGCGAAGACCACTGGGTGATGCTCGAAACTCGGCCCAACAACCGTACTTGCGTGCTACCACCTTGTGGGCTATCTCATGGAGAAGGAAAGCAGGTGCGAGTGCAATGAGATAGACTATTCCACCAAGGATAAACATCTCAGGTTCAGCCAGCGCGCCAAAGATTCCTTGGACGGACATGAAAGCTAGGGCCAAGGAGAGTGCGAGCGTTGCTTGAGTGAGGTGCTGAACCTCCGTTCTAGAAAAGTGCCAGATCGAGCCGGTGTGAACTGGTATGGGTTGAGGCTGTTCTTCGACACCGAATATCCTCACGAAAGGCGCGCCGGAGCCGGTTGCGTGGACCACTCGGATGTGCGGCTGGCGCCAGTTCCCGTCATCACGTGCGGCGCCGTGGCTGCTAGGCGGGGTCTTCTTTTCGAAAGGGTCGTCATCAAGCCAGTGCGCCCTCGGGTCCCTCTCGCCGCTCATCCCTCATCCTCTCCCAACAGTTCCTCAACCTCAGAAAGAAGTTCCTCCCACGACGGCATGTGCTTGGGTGGCTCACCGGTAATCTTTGCCAGCATCTCCTCTCTCTGTTCTGCGCTGAGTTCCACATCATGCCACTCGTTGTTGTTGGCGACATCCCGGATTAGGGACCTTTGTTTCTTGTTCTTCTGTTTCTCGAATACTGCATTAATCTCCTCGATAGTCTTGGCTGGGGCCTTGCCCTGATGTGCATCGATGAGCGTGGAGTAATGAATCATCATCTCCCCGTGCGTTGAGTCCTCATTGTGTTCGACTGGATTGGCTAGCATGGTCACGAATTCTCTTGACAGTCTGTCGGCCTTGGATGTGGCCTGAGTTGACAGTCGTTCCCTTGTCTTTGCGTGCGACGCAATACACAAGCGGCAGCGCTCCGAGCCGGCGACATCTGGCTCGTCGCAGCATAGGCAACAGACGGCGAAACCCATCATGTTCATCGAGGACCGGGGTAGGCTCACGTGCTCCGCTCCGCCTCGACCGTCATCAATCCTACTCACAGTGTGTGCATTCATGAGTCGCCTGTTGTTGCATAGGCCATGAACGCGCAGACAGTACACGAGAGGAGATGGCTAATCCTTAGTGTGATGAGTCTGAGCCTAGTAATCACCCTGCTGAATAACGTCACCGTCAATGTAGCTCTGCCCGAGCTCTCGAAGGATCTGGGAGCGGACAACACCGAACTCCAGTGGATTATGGATGCATACGTCGTGGTGTTCGGCGGGATGCTGCTGGTGATGGGTGCTGTCGGAGACCGTTTTGGGCGCAAGCCGGCTCTGATGGGTGGCCTAGCAATTGTGGGGCTGGTTTCTGCACTAACCGCCCAGTACGCCACGACATCTGATCACGTGATAGGTGCCAGGGCTCTGATGGGGCTGGGAGCGGCTCTGGTGATGCCTGCGACCCTGTCAATTATCGTCGTGGTATTCCCCCCTGAGGAAAGAGGCAAGGCGGTCGGTATCTGGGTCGGTATGGCTGGGATAGGTGCACCCATCGGACTGCTGGTAGGAGGATGGGCGGTGGAGAACTTCGACTGGAGGATGGTCTTCTGGATTAACCCCCCAATTATCGCTCTGGCTATGGCTCTGGGTATGCTACTGGTACCCAACTCACGCGACGAGAATGAGACCCCTATGGACCCTGTCGGAGCTGCGCTATCTGTCGGCGCTCTGGGCTCGATACTGTACGCCATCATTGAGGGGCCAAGCGCCGGGTGGACCAGTAATGAGGTCGTGGGCCTCGGTGCACTGGGTCTGATTCTCGCTATCCTGTTCGTGCGATGGGAGAGACGAGTGGAGCACCCAATGTTGCCCATTGAGTTCTTCCGGGACCGGGGGTTTGCTCTAGGCCTCATTGCCATCAGCCTAGCGTTCTTCGTGATGTTCTCCTTCATGTTCACCCAAATGCTGCATTTCCAGCTGGTTCGAGGCCATGGCGCGTTCGAGGCGGCCCTGCGCTTCCTACCACTGCCGCTGGGGCTGATGCCTGCCGCGGCGAACAGTGACCGATTATGCGCGAAGTTTGGGAACAACAACGTGGTGGCTGTTGGGCTCACCCTAATCGCCACGGCGATGCTAATCTTCACGACTGTCGAGATAGGTACAGATTATCTCGTTCTGGGTCTAATCTTCTTCCTGACTGGTATGGGGATGGGCCTCACGATGGCACCGTCAACGACCATGGTGATGGATTCCATACCACATGACAAGGCCGGAGTAGGTAGTGCGACAAACGATGCTAGCAGGGAAGTTGGAGGGGCCTTTGGAATCGCAATCGTCGGCAGTGTGGTCAACGAGATCTACCAGAGAAAACTGGTGGTGCCCGGTGGTCTGGAGGAACATTCGGGGGTTGTCTCCGAGTCATTTCCAGCAGCCATGCGGATAGGAGGAGAGTTACTTGCTCAGGGCAACGCGCTTGGGGCCGAACTAATCGAGAATGCAAGGTGGGCGTTCGTTGAGGGGATGACAGATGCCGCAGTGGCTCCCGCAATCGTGGCTCTAGTCAATGCCTACCTCGTCAAGAGGTACATGCCCAGCGGTTCAAAGCAAGAAGGAGAGTAGTGGTCAGTCCCACCAATTGAGTCGGTCGGTCAAAACCTCGCCTGACTTGACTGCCTGTAGCACGACTGTCGAAGGTGTGTCCGGCTTGGTCGGCGAGAACACGGCACAGGGAACGATCTCGTAGGTTCCGTCGGGCTTGGTCCAGCGTAGCTTGGCCTTGGCCTGACCCCCGTTCTCATAGTACTCCATCCTGAAGTCGTAGATCGCTCCGGCCTCGAGCTCTGCGATTGCCTGATGCTTGCCTACTTGATCGTACCACTCATCGATCAGAATCTGGCCGTCGAGCCACAGCCTGACGCCGTCGTCGTTGCTGGTCTCGAGGGTGTACGAGCCGGTCTCTCTGGGCAGCAGGAAGCCGGACCAACGGATGCTGAACTGGTCGCTGCCGAATCCTGAGGGCCCTCCGCCCCCCCAGTTGATGTCTATGTTGGGGTCGACGCCGGAGACCTTTGGATCGCCGGAGAGGTCTTTGTTGTCCCAAATCTCGGAGGACAGTCCGCCGCCGCAGTTGATTTGTACCACGGTCAGGGGTTGGGTCACCCCCTCGCTCGTTTGGGGGTTCCTAGCGCCCTCGGTGCCGTGGAAGATTAGGAAAAGGCCCCAGAAAGGCCCTTGGACGGCCATTGCGGTCAAGAAAAGAGCTGGGACAAAGAGGGCCCAATACCACCCTTCCGGTTCCATCCCGATGCCGAACATGCCGCCCCACCAGGTGTAGCACGTGGAGCCCACGAAACAGAGCCAGAAGAGGAGCAAGCCGATGTGAGTCAGGTGTATGCCGCCAATCTGCTCGGCCGCCCTCGCCTCGTTCGGCTTGCCCCAGAAAGCCCATGTGAAGAGTAGGGTCGAGTAGCACCAAGGATAGAGGGCGAAGCCGGTGAGGAGGATTGCGAGCTCTCCCCACCCCCACCCAGCGTAAGATGAGAGGGCTTCCCCCCACATCCAGGGTATTCCCCAGATAGCGAGTGCGAAGGCCACCCAAGGGAATCCTAAGACCATCACGAAGCAAGCGGCCTTGAACATCCCGGAATCGAATTTGCTTTCTTTGGTAACAGTGACGTACGTACCCTTCACCAAGTGGGATTTGGCGTCCTTGTCATAGGTTGACACGAAATTGCGTTAGGGCCTGAGGATAAGGGATTATCCTACATTCTAGAAGCAGCGTACGCAACAGCGTTGTGGAAAATCGCCATGCCCTCACCCTCGCCGTGCTCGATGTCCTCTCGTGTCCAAGTTGCTCCCAACCAAGTAGAGTGGTTTGCCTCTGGATGAGGCATGAGGCCGAACACAAGACCAGAGGGGTCGCAGACCCCAGCAATATTCCTCCAACTCTGGTTGGGTGAGACCGGGTATGGTAGTACCTCGTCGCTAGCCCCGGGGTATTCGGTAGATGGATCGACGTAGCGGGCTACCAACTGGCCGGTCTCGGCCCACCTATCGAGTAGTTTGCGATCATCGGTCACGAACTTGCCCTCCCCGTGGCGGACAGGGACGCGCATGCGAGACACTCCTTTCGTCCAGATGCAGGGACTGTCGGGATCGAACTCAAGCGTGGCCCAACGATTCTCATAGTGACCGCTGTCGTTGAGTGCAAGAGAAGCCGTCTGGGTTAGGCTGACTTCATCGTCGCCGGGAAGGAGTCCCATCTTGACCAGGACTTGAAAGCCGTTGCAGATTCCTATCACTGGCTTGCCTGCCCTTACGAAATCTCTGACCTGTTCTCTGAGACCAAAACGCAGGCGGTTGCCTAACAGACGACCGCTGCCGAGGTGGTCACCAAAAGAGAAGCCCCCCGGTACCGCCATGATGTGGTAGTCTTCGAGGCTGACCTCGCCGTTCACCAGACGGTTGACGTGAATCTTGTCCGCCAAGGCCCCGGCCATCTCGAAGACCGCTATGGTCTCAGTCTCACAGTTTATGCCAAAACCGGAGATTACCGCAACTCTAGGTTTCGCAGACATCACGCATCACCTCCCAACGAGCCTTGCCAGGCCTTTTTCAACTCCATCATAGAGGCTTGCAATACCTCGGTATCACCATAAAATACTGTGATTTCATCACCCTCTTCCACTGTTCCCAATCTAGTGCAAGAGTTGCCCTTCATTGCAGCAGCGAAGGCATCGGAGTCTTTCGGCGACACACTGACTAGGATTCTGCCGAGACTCTCTCCAAACAGAGCGCCCCATTCGTCGAGGTGGTTACAGTCTCTCTCAAGAGAGGATATCTCCACGGACGCGCCCGACCCTGATCCAAAACAGCACTCGGAGAGGGCGACTGCTAGACCCCCATCACTGCAGTCATGGGCACTCGCGACTAGTCCTTCGGACATTGCCGAGGTTAGAGCGCGGTACATCGCGAGGTTACGTTCGGGATTGATGCGTGGAACCTCGCCGCCAATACCACCCGAGCCTTCGTCGCGGAACATGTAGGCAAGTTCGCTCGCACCGAGCTCTTGGTGTGTCTCTCCGAGAAGATAGATATGGTCGCCTGGATGTTTGAAGTCGCTTGACACTGCCTTGCGCACATCGTTGTGGTTGCCTATCAGGCTGAACAGGATGGTTGGCGGGACGCTAATCTTCTCCCCATGCATCGTGACGTCATTCTTCATCGAATCCTTGCCGCTGATGCACGGTAGTCTGTAGGCCCTGCAGACTTCATCTATTGCTCGGTTAGCACGCACTAACTGTGCGAGTTTGTAGCGACCGTCTGGAGTCTTGGGGGATTCCACAGAATCGGGCCAACAGAAGTTGTCCAAGCCAGCTATCATTTCGAGATCGACGCCGACACACACTGCATTGCGCAGCGCCTCGTCGACACTTGCAGCAGCCATAGAATAGGCATCGATGTCCGAGTACCGAGGAGTGATTCCATTCGAGATTACGGCCCCTTGTGTTCCGCCGAGTAAAGGTGCGATGACCGCGGCGTCTCCGGGAGCGTCGTGGTTAACACCACAAAACGGCTTGATCACCGACTGTGCGATGACCTCGTGGTCATAGGAGCGAACCCACTCCTCTTTACTCGCCACGTTCGGTCTCGCCATTAGTCGGCACAATACATCGCCCATACCAGAGGCAGCCGTCGTGGGTGGCCAGAATGGCTCGTGCTGAGGAGGTGTCCACTCTGATTCAAGTTGAAGCTGCGGGCAACCATCATGCAAGAAAGAAATCGGAATGTGAGCCACCGGGGTATCGGCGAAGAGTACGACGAAAGCTCCCGAATCAGTGAATTCTCCGATGTTTGTGGCCTCAACCTCGTGGAGTTCGGCAAGAGTCTCGAATGCTTCGCAGTCCTTCGGTCTTACGCCCACCGTCATGCGCTCTTGTGACTCTGAAACTAAGATTTCCCACGGTGAAAGCCCGGCCTGCTTGAGGGGGATGACTGACAGGTCTATCTCCGCGCCGTCGGTGAGTTCGGCCATCTCTCCGACACTGCTTGATAAGCCGCCAGCACCGTTGTCGGTGATGACCTGAATAATCCCTGTGTCCCTCGCTTCGATAATCATGTCAATCATCTTCTTCTGGGTTATTGGGTCGCCGATTTGAACCGCAGAAGATGGGCTCTCTTCTGTCAGCTCGAGGCTGGAGAAGGTGGCTCCATGGATACCGTCGCTACCGACTCTTCCTCCGACCATGTAGATGATATCTCCCGGAGTTGGAGTTTTGTCGTGGCTCTCGCGACCGTCGTCCAGTCGTCGAGGCATGATACCGACGGTACCACAGTAAACCAGCGGCTTGCCGAGATAACGCTCATCGAAGACCATGGCTCCATTGACCGTGGGGATGCCTGACTCATTTCCTCCGGCACGCACCCCGGCGTGGACTCCTCTGAACACCCGAGAAGGGTGGAACAGGCCGGGCGGAAGATCTCCTGTGTAGTCTGGTGGGCCGAAGCAGAACACATCGGTGTTGGCGATGGGGCGGGCACCGAGCCCGGTGCCGAGGATGTCGCGGTTGACTCCTACTATCCCGGTTATTGCCCCTCCAAATGGGTCCAAAGCGCTTGGTGAATTATGGGTCTCAGCCTTCATGCACAGGCTCCACTCATCATTCCAGGCAATTACGCCTGAATTGTCGTGAAATACACTCAGAAGCCAATCAACTTCTTTCTGAATGTCTAATGTTGGACTCACGATATGTGTCTTGAACAGTGAATCAATGACCGAAGATTCCCCTGTCACGTTGTCCTTATGGTTGATCCTTGCTGCGAATATCTTGTGAGAGCAGTGCTCAGACCAAGTTTGCGCCAGACATTCGAGTTCGGCATCCGTCGGGGCTCCAGGGGGTAATCCAAGACTCTCCCTCGCTACTCTGACCTCGGGGTCCCGATAGTGCGCTTGGATGGCGTGCATCTCGTTGAGATTGAGTGCGAGAAGTCCTGTCTCACTAATTTCCTCTAACTGGTTGTCGCTCACCTCAAGATCGACGATAGCGGGCTTGGCGAAGACAGCAGGAGGTATGTCGGGGAATCCCAGAGAAGGCCAACGAGCAGCGGCGCAGTCGTCTGCTCCCGCAATAGCGCAGCGCTCAATCATTGAATTGTGAAGCATGGTGGCAAGCTCGGCGGAATCAGTGCCTTCAGGAAGGTCCCAGAACATATAGGTCCGACTTGTTGCAACCTGGGACTGCCCCGCCAACCTTGGATATAGGGTGATGAGTCCATCGAGACCCGCCTGTCCGGCGTTGTCCGTCACCCCGGGTTTGAACCCAACTTGGATGACAGCCTCAGGAGCATGGGGAAACAGATTGAGGGAGTCCAACAAAACCTCGGTGCAAGAGCCAATTTCAATTACGGGGTCAGCAAACAGGTCGTATACCGTTCTCTCAACCTCATCCTGACTCATCTCAGCCTTGATTAGGTACCCGAGATTGACTCGGACTCTTCCAACCTTGATTCCATGATCGGCGGACAACATAGAGGCCACGCTATCGCCTCGGGCATCAGGCAACCCCTCCATATCTCGAGTAGTAACCTCGACCGCGTGAACGGTAACGCTCCCGCTCATGTGTAGTATCGGTTGCCGCCCGTCCATGAACAAAGCGGCTCAGGCCGTAGGCCTGATTTGGCCGAGATAAAGGGAAAGCCTTGAGAGAGGGTCGGTGGCGAGGCTGTTCGATGCGAGCCGATGAGGTATGGGGCGCTAGATGGCGAGGTTGTGCTCATCCTCTATCGCATCGCTTCATGGAAACGGCTGCTGAGAAGGGGACATTGGTGGTGCTGGCGGCCGATCTCAGTAGTACTGGAGAGTTGGTGTCACTCATCCACCAAGTAGGACCTCACATCGCTGCACTCAAGACTCATGTGGATATGGTCGAGGACTTCTCACAAGAGGCATGGCAGGAGGTAGTAGATGCTGCTCACTCACATGATCTGATGCTCTTCGAAGACCGTAAGTTCGCCGACATAGGCAGAGTATCACAGACGCAGATGGGGGGAATCTACGACATCCGCTCATGGGCAGATATCGTCACCGCCCATAGCGTCTCAGGGCCGGACATTGTGGATGGTATCGCCGCGGGGTGGGATGGGGTGCGCAGAATAGGAGGTGTCTTCTTGTTGGCTCAAATGTCGAGTCGGGGCAACCTACTCTCCGATGGCTACACCGATGAGACGATTGCGACCGGTGCCGCTTCACCTCATGTTCTCGGTTACATCGGCAACGGCAGCTCGCCTGACGAAATCTCCTCACTGCGGGGAAAAGTCGGTGATGGCAAGATGATCTGGACACCAGGAGTCAACCTATCAGCCGAGGAAGGTGTCCTTGGTCAAAGGTACGGCCATCCATCAGATGCCATCAGGGCTGGTTCCGACGGGGTGATCGTGGGCACAGGGATACATGGCTCGGACGACCCCGCGGCGGCGGCCAAGGCATACGCCGATGCTACGTGGACTGCATTGATGTCTAGATGATCTTCACTCGCTCTCCGATGAGTCGGATGACCCCTCATATGCAACACAAGGAGTTAGTGCAATAAGGCCAACAAAACAGAGAATCATGAAATATTCAACCGGCGACTCTGCAGGTGCTCCTTCTGCGACGTTCCAGAGATATTCGGCGATTAACAAAGCAATCGCTGCCATTACACCACCATGCCAAGGACGCAACGGCCCTACCTCCTTGCCCATTACGGCCGTCAGTAGGAACACCAGAACCCCGATTACACCCACTGCTAGACCGCCCTGTGCGATTGTCTGCTGGTTAGAATCTAGTACCATGGTAAATTCATTACCATCATTATCCTGTTCTGTAACTTCGCCCTCCGTAGCCATACCTGCTAAATTTGACATCATGACCATCATGAACAGAGCGAAGACAATCCAAAGAATACCAAGTCTTTGCAGCCTGGTTTCATCATCTAGACCCAATGTTGGGTCGCCAATCGCCATTGCTGGCATGTAAGCAACTGGAGCTATCATGATCAACATGAAAACAGCCCAGAAAGCCATCTCACCCTCACCCATAACCACACCCATCACGACCATCAATGCTGGAATTCCCAAGGTTACCCCCATCCTCGCGTTAGGGACTGAAAGGAAGAGTGCCAAACCGGCACCCGACATCATTACCAGGAAGAGGTAGTCAATATTGTCCTCTGCTCCTCCCTCCACCGCCCAGTAGGCGAAAACAGCAAAAATTCCCAATTGAGATAGTGTCAGCAGGGATTTAGCTGAAAGGTCGATTGTTGGCATTTTGTACATAGTGGATTCACCCATAGGGCCTCATTGAAGAAGGTGGTTGATTATATTTAGGGACATAGAAACGATGGATCTGCAAACAGACTCGGAATGGCCTTCAGAGGTCGCTCAAATTAATGATTAAGATGGGGTCGATATACTCCAAATAGACCCCCACTTGGGCGCCCACAGCGGCCAGAACAATGAGGATGATGATCCTACGGCCCCATCCTCGCTTCTTGGTAGTAATCTCGGGCTCGGGGGCGTCCTCGGACGGCATCTCGACCGCTTCCGGCATTGGCGGCATCAACGGCGGCATCGGAAGGACTGGTGTCTCTGCCTCCTCTACCTCGGGATAGAGTTCGTCGAGGTCGGCGAGACCGGGGGCAGGGGGAATCTCGCCCATCATCGCCTCCCACTGCTCGTCAAACACCGATTGAGTCAGAGGGGTGACGAGAACACCGACGGCTCCTGCAGAGTAAGCGGCGTCCCCAGCTTTGGCAGTACCTGATCTGGAGGTGATAATGGCTATTCTTGCACTATAGTCGGTCTCACGCATCTCAAGCGCTGCTATGTGACCGTTCATCGAAGGAATATCGAGAGCTAGGAACACCAAGTCGGGCTGTAGTCTGACATATTCGTCGACCGCTTTGTCGCCATCACCACAGAACTCAGTACGCCATCCTTGGTGTTTCATGATACTTCGTATCCTGCCCTCAGTGGTGGCGTTGCCAACCACCACAAGCGCAAGTGGCTGCTCTTCGGTGGACATCTTCACACCGACGTGTGGGTCGCGCTTCAAGAACGGCGCGGTCACTGGTCGGAACATCACTCTAGAATAGTATCAATGAGCCATGATGGATCGAAGTCGATGAGATCATCGTAACCCTGGCCAACGCCTGCCAGTACTATCGGGCGGCCTGTGGCGTGGGCAATAGAAAGAGCGGCCCCGCCCTTGGCGTCGGTGTCGAGTTTGCAAAGAACGGCGCCGTCGAATCTCAGCATGCGCTGGAATTCGATGGCTTGTGTAACCGCGTCGTTGCCAGCTAGGGCATCAGCCACGAAAATCACCAGATGGGGTTGTGTGACCCGATGCACCTTGCGCAATTCCTCCATCAGGTTGGTCTTGTTCTGCATCCTGCCTGCGGTGTCGATGATTACAACGTCTTCACCACGGGCCTTCGCGCTCTCTACGGCGTCACGGGCAACCGCCGCCGCATCGCCCCCCCTCTGGCTGCTGATACAGCGCACTCCGAGGCGGTCGGCGTGAACTGCGAGCTGGTCGATGGCTCCGGCTCTGAAGGTGTCTGCGGCAGCCAGTACGATACTGTGGCCCTGCTGACTCAATCGGTGCGCCAACTTTGCGGTAGTGGTCGTCTTGCCGGTGCCGTTGACACCGACCAACATGATGACTACCGGGCTTGCATCCGCCAGAAAGGCATCAACAGTCTTGTCGAAGTCCCAATATCCTGCTTCTAGGAGGCTTAGTAGAGCTCCCCTAAGTGCTTCCTCAACGACTACATCGAGTTTCTTAGTAGTGGATATTCGACTGCCTATGAGTGTCGCCTTGAGTGTATGAATGACTTCCTCAACAGCACTCTGCGCCATATCAGATGACAGTAATTCCTCTTCAAGTTCCTCTAAAATCCTGTCCAGCTTATCGCTGCTCATCACCACGCGGCCACCTGTCTTAGTGGCTGCATCACCAAAATCAACCTTGATCTTGGCAGGTCCACTAGCGACGAGCCCGTGTCCAGTAGTGCTCTGCATTGGATTCTTAGTTGCAGGTTTCTCTGATTCGGTGGGTCGCTCAGCCTTCTCCACAGATGCTGCTCGACGGGCCTTCTTGCGTTCCTTGCGCCCGGCGGGTTTGGCGAATGGGTCCTCAGTAACCTCATCAGAATCATCCCACTCGGCTTCAATTTCTGGAGTGGGGGCGGTTTCCTGAGGAGTTGGTCTAGCCTCTTCTAGGGCTTCTTTCAGACGCTTGCCCTGCTCGACGGCCTCTTCAGCCTCGACAGAGTTTTCCTCGGCGGTGATTTCTTTCTCATCGGTCTTCTTGAAGTGTTTTTTGAAGCGATCGAACAGCCCCATATGCTCGCCTCAATCATCTAGGGTGAGGTCGGTACCTCGCTTACGCCTCGCGCGGCGTGGGACGGGTGTGTTGGGGGTCGGCTCTTCGGTAATTGTCTCTGGTTCCAAACCCTCTACGCTCTCATTGAACTTCTGTGCGAGGTCGATAGTAGACTGCTCCAATTCGTCGAACTCCATCTTCATCCTCTCAATGATAGAGATAAGTTCCTCACTCCTCTTAGTGAGAATATCGGCTGCCTCTCCTCTGGTACGCTCGGCCTGTACCCTACTGCCGATGTCCACTACAGCACCACCGTCAGCTGGGATATCGGCCACTATCTGGACTCCTGAGCCGAGAGGTATCATAGCTCCCTCGGCCCCTTCTTTGGGGATGGCCAACAGAGCCTCAATGGCCTGCATTTGCTCGATTCGAATGGATTCTAGTTGACGCACCTGCTGTTCGATGGCCTGCATACGCTCGCGGTTAACTTCGACCAGTTGGGCGATCTGTTGAAGCTCCTCGCGGTCGACTGCCATCATGCCGCTCGTGATGCCCGACACCCAAGAAGCCGTCGGGAGTCATTCCCCGTCCCAGATTCCCTCTGCGACCATGAACTCCATGACCTTCGTGGATACGTTGGCCCGATTGCCGCCGCGTACTCCTGTCGCTGAGATTTTGAATACCTCGGCTGGAATATCCTCCGCCTCGCGTATCTCGTAGCCGACTTTTCGGCCGTAAGAGACGGCTTCTATGTCTGGCATGATCCACGCCTCGACATCCTCCCCTTGGTAGCGGTGTTCTATCATCCGCTTGCGCATCAGAGCTGAGTAGGGATCTGATTCAGATACGGGTGTGTCCCGAATACCCACAATCACGCGGTTACCTTGGTCGAGCTCTTGTTGAATGAGCCATTCGTGACCGACATGTAGCGGTTGCCAACGCCCGGGCAACAATACGCCCTTCGGTTTCTCGAATAAGTGCGCCAATTGGTCGACCAAGTCATCGACGCGCTTACCATCTTCTCCACTTGAGTCGAGAGAGAAGTGGGCGCACTCAGGCTCGTCAAACGGATCGGTTATTCCTGTGAAGTTGGAGATTTCTCCACTTCGGGCCTTTGCGTAGAGTCCCTTCGCATCACGCTCCTCACAGACCTCTAGAGAAGTGGAAACGTGTACCATCATGGCGTTTTCAGGGAGAATGTCGAGTATCTTCAGACGAACATCCTCGTAAGGTGTGATGAAGGAGCATAGGACGTTGGTGTGTTTGGAGATCATCTTGGCCATGCGAGCCACCCCTAGTAAGTGGCGCTCGCGGCCTTCATGACTGAAGTCGGTATTCGAAAAGAAGTCGCGAATGGTGTCGCCATCTAGCACTTCACAACCGAAGCGGTCGGCCGCAGCCATAGCGATGGTTGTCTTACCTGCCCCTGAGAGGCCAGTTAGCCAGACTACGCGATTGCCCATCACAGCCACCTGAAATACGGCCGTGCCACAGTAGTTCCCTATATCACACCGCCGGGAGCGCGTACAACCTATATCGTACGGGGGGCAGGAGTAGTTGTGTCGATGATGGAGAATTTGGTGCCCGATGTTGGGGCTTTCCTGTTAGGGGCTCCGAAATCAGGGACTACTTGGCTAGCCAACGTGTTGGAGCAGCACCCCGGAATCTGTATCTCGGATCCAAAGGAGCCGAACGAAGTAGCAACACATAGAGGGACTTTTGGTAGAAATGTCGGAGAACCAGATTGGGAGAGATATGCAGAATGTTTCACGGGAAAAGGGCTGAAGATGGATTGTTCGGTACACGCACTCGCTTGTCCGGTTTCTCCTAGCAGAGTCGCCAAGCACTGGCCGGAAGCGCGGTTCGTAGTTTGCTTGAGGGAGCCCCGGAGTCGTACAATCAGTCATTGGGGTATGGTGCTAGATACAGAGGAGGACAGGCAGAATGGTGCTGACTGGTCCGATTTTGCCTCTGCGTGGCGTGATGAGCGTTTGAGTTGTGACACGTTGTACGGAGCCTGTATGGAAAGGTGGTTGGGGAGTTTTTCTCGAGACTGTTTCCTTCTGATTGAATCGAGTAGGATGAGAAATGAGGAGGAATCTGTTCTGGCTGAGGTGTTAGATCACCTCGGTATGGAAGCTTACGACTTTGATTTGTCCAATGTGCGCAATGCCAACACTGCTGGGGACAGGCGGCCGCTCACATTGTTCGGCCGAGGATTCAGGTTTGCCGCTGCTCTGATTCCGGGTTTCCTCAAGCAACCATTAGTATCATCACTCCAGGGAAGAGGGGTTAATGTGTACAAAATGCCAATCATCAGTAAGGCTCGTCCCGCTCGAGCTGTTCCGACGCCCGAGCAATGCGCTGAGATGAACGATGAACTGATTGGTGATATTGAAAAGTTAGGGAGTGTTACTGGTTTCCCTGTCAAGCAGTGGTTGAATAGTGCTCAGTAGTTGCACTCCACCCAGTGCTCAATCCAGCGCTCATCTGCTGCTACCATGAAGTATGGATTCAGGACGTTGTCGACGAGGTCGTAATCGAGGGTTTTACCCTTGGGATCGATAACTAAGCCCCCTGCAGATGAAACGACTGCATGGGCCGCAGCGATATCCCAACATGAAGTGGGCCCAAAGCGAGGATAGAGGTCTGCGCTTCCCTCGGCGACCACACACGCTTTGAGAGAAGAGCCCATACGAATCAGATCATATTTCCCAAGGGAGGTTGCAAACTTCTCGTCCATCTCGCCTCTGTGGGAACCACTAGCCACCAGACGCACGGGTTCGGGCGCCGAACTCGGACGAACCAGCATCCCTCCTGATGCGCTGGGACCTCTCCTCTCAGCTGGGTGGCCAAGCCCACCGAGCCATGTCACCTTTGAGACAGGTGCGTGCACCACCCCGAAGATTGGTGTCCAGCGCTCTCCGCGCCTCACCATCAAGGCGATATTGACAGTGAACATACCGTTTCTCTTGACGAATTCCTTGGTGCCGTCAAGAGGATCGACTAACCAACAGGTTTCGGAGGTGGTGGGGTCCCCGAGGCGCCCCTCTTCTGAAACGATGGGGGTGTCCGGTTCCATCTTACTCAATCCCTTCACGATTACTTCGTGGGCGGCGATGTCGGCCTCGGTAAGAGGCGATTCGTCATCCTTAGTCGTGACTTGTATGGCGCTCGGCCTGTTGTAGACCTCCAATATGGCCTCCCCGGCTCGCAGCGCGATGGTGACTACGGCCTCGTGGTCGAGCATTCGAACACCGTGCTCAGTAGTCCTGCAATTCATCCGCATTGGATTCTAATCTGACTCGGGACTCCTCATCGAGATAGAACAAAAACGGGTCCTCATCACCGACGATGTTCTTCCAAGAGGACATCGTACGAGCCCATATCTCCTCTCTGGAATTCCATTCCAACCAGCGATCCACAAAGTCGCAGTGCCTCTGAATCTTCTCATCTTCGGGTTCCATGCGACGGAGTATAGCATTCGTCTGGGCGAGAAGGATTCCGAAGGGGGGATTCAATTTGTAGGTGGTGAATGGATTGCGCTCCTGGACCACGGTGAGGTGCTCTCGCCAGAGGCCTAACGTGGCATCATAGACGCGACCGATTAGGAGAACGGTGAGAAGAACCGATGCGCCAATGGCGAAAAGTCCCCAATACGTAGTGGATATGCCTAGGAAAGTGCCAGAGAAGAGTGGTCGCCAGCGCACGTATGGCCAAATCAACAGCGTCAGAGTGGTGGTCCAGAACCCCATTGAGATGAGGGTCTGGCTCTGTTGGATTCGCCAGTACTGGCGCATGAACCACTTCTTCATCGCACCTTCCCTCCTATGGCTCTCCTTTCACCGTTGCGCGTCTGGGTCTGATTGAGTGGGGTTCTATCCTTGTCCCACAATCAGGGATGGGTCGATGTATGAAGCGAGGTTGTCTTGGAACTCGATCTCCTCTGCGAACGCTCTCTCGAGTTCGTGACGGGTTTTGTCGTCCAAAACAGAGGAATCTGCAGAAACTGGTTTGAATCCGGGTGAGCGAATGGGGTCAAGCACGGCTCGTCGTAACTTTTTGGTTGGAAGAAGAATCTTAGCCAAGCCTGAGAGGAACGAAGGAGGGGTGCGAAGCATCTTTGCCCAACCTGCTGGATTCATCTGACCTCTCTCATTATACCGAGGAAGTTTGGTACCTAGTGGCATCTCATTGGTACCTAACCATGAGAGGATTGTGTTGGTAGTAGCCAATGGGTCAGAGGCAATCGAAGATAGTGGAACCACCCTAACTCGCTCGCCCAGCTCTTCGATCCAACGGAGGGTAGGTGCTTTCAGGCGTGGGAACTGGAGGAAACTGTATGTCTCAGGTATATCCTCATCAGGGAGGAATGATTGATTTCGAGATAATTCAATCATAGTATCTCGGTCAATGTCATACTCCACCAACCTCTTGCGATGCTCTTGATGCATGCTAAGCATCAGGTCCACGGGATGACGTAGGGTGATTATGACTCGAGCGTCTGGTAAATGCTCTGACACCGCCTCGAGTGCGCGAGGGGAATAGAGGTGGAAGGTGGATTTGTCCATCACCCATCGATATTCCTCGGCCCCATCGAGATCAGCCCTAGGAGCTAGGATGGCTGTTCCCTTCGGATGAATAGGAGATGTAGGAAACTCTGCCGGTCCGGCCATCAAGAAGTGGCTTTCATTCTTCCAAGGGTGGTGGATCTCCTCATGTGAGGCCAGCCAGTGCATCAACGAGGTGGTGCCAGTCTTCGGGCCACCAATCAACAGTAAGTTTGGAGATGGGTGGAACCTGTGCATTCTTCGACCTCCATAGGGACGATGTCGAGGGTGGCTTTGAACGCCGCGCTTGGGCCAGGGGTTCATTCCTCTTCAGAAATGGTGGTGTCACGAAAGTGGGCAACCACGACCGGGGCGATGGAATCGGAAGGGGTTATCTCTTCGAGGCTATCGATCAAGACGAAGCGTCGAGGCACGCCATGGCGGCTGCCGAAATTGGAGTATATACGGTGTCTAGCATCATCCTCATCGAGAGCGACTAGGTCGTGACTGAAGCCTTGCTGGCTCTTGCGAGCTCGAAAACTACCTATTGCCCGATACGCCTTCATCGCGCTGGCCACCTGAGGTCGTGATATAAACGCCACGAGACTGGTGAGTTGTATAACGCGGCGATACTGGTGTTGATTCATCCCCAGCCCCTCAAGGTTCAATAGCAGGTCCACGAGATTGTTGCCGAGTGAAATGACTGATGGGAACCCCCCGCAGGGACTCGGAGAAGAGGAGGGGCCGGATTTAGCCGCGCGCCTTTCGGATATGTCGCCCGAGCGACTTGCTGAAGAGGTGATTTCGGTTTGGGAGGAAGTGCTCAGAGTTGAGGGTGAGTTGGCCACTGCACGACAACGGGGTCGCGCCTTAGAGATGGAGTTGGATGCACGAGAGAGTGGTGGTTCGAACAGGGCTAGGGTGGCTGAATTGGAAGAGGCTTTGCGAGTAGCGGATTCAAGGATCGCCCAGATGGAGGTGTTGTTGGAAAACGAGCGGGTCCGCCGTGCTGATATTGAAGTGGGGGGTGAGCAGGGTCGTTTTGTGGAGCTGCAGGATGAAAATGCCCGCCTACTGCGCTCAGAAGAGGAGCATGTGATGTTGATACTCGATATGGAGGCACAGCTCGAGCTTTTGGTTAGTGAAGTAGAAAATCTCAGGCGCCGTTCATCTCAGTGATGACTTTGGATAGTACTCGTTGGAGTTCGTCGGCGTCGTCGAACTCCTCAGCGAGATTTCCTGTGATAATCCAATCAGCACCAGCCTCCGCTGCCTTACGAGCAGCGTCGCCGTCACGGATACCACCACCGACGACAAGGGTGAGGTCACATGCCTCCCTGGCGCTTCGAATCAGATTCTGTCCTACAGGAGAGTCGGCCCCACTCCCTGCCTCAAGATAGAACATGCTGAATCCGTATGATTCGGCTGCCATCGCATATGATCTAACGCGTTTTTCGTCTTCGGGTTGAATGAGGTCGGCTTCGCCAACCTGCCCTGCTTTCCCACCTGGTGAACATATCAGATAGCCCATCGGTAAGGGTGTCACACCCGCCTCACGAATGAAGGGGGCGCCGGCGACCTGTTCCTCGATTAGGAACCGGGGTGAGGTACTGTTCATTAGCATCATGAATGTAATTCCATCAGCTGCAGGAGATAGGGCTGCTGCGCCTTGGGGGAAGAGTATGATTGGAACTGTCCACTCCGTCTCCTCAGATGCCGAATCTTGACTTGAGGCCCATGTGACTAGTTCCAATGCCTCACGTATCGCGATGATTGTATTGTGCACATTATCCATATCCGTGTCAGAAGAGCCGCCCACCAATACCATCCGGCTGCCGGCTGCTACAGCGGCGACGCATCGCTTAGCGGCAACTTCAGGAGTTTGATCTGCAGGGTCGATGAGAATGGCGTGCCGTGTGCCGGTTCCGGGCCGGCAGACGTACTCCAGCAGCCAGTCGGACGTATCTGTCACAAACTGCCGTCCTGAGTTTCCCATCTAAGGCTTTCACACCATTCGGTAGAGAGTTGTCCTTCCGCCGGGAAATCGTTTATCTCATGATGAAAGTACGAAGCCCTATGAGAGTTCTAATATTGACTGCGATGATGTTATGCGCCTGTCTGTTTACACCCGGTTGCGCTGGAGGAGAACAGGAAGAGATCATCTGTGAGGATGGAGGAGTCCTGACACAATTCGACAGTTATTACTGTGAATTTGAAATCCCCGAAACACCAGAAGGCGAAGAATGCGGTGGGCCGGATGGGGAGCTGTACATCGAAAATGAATGCTACGGCACGCTCAAAATTGAAATGACCAACACAGGGGATTCCCCGGTCCGCATAATCACTTTCTCGGCAGGGGATTGGGATCGTTTCATGAATTGTGAGGCGATCTGGGCTTTCCCAAAACTAACTGAGATGGACTCTATGGGCACTACTCTAGAAGGGCCCTTGCCGGGCTCTGGTAATTTCATTGTGGCATTTGACCACCCCAATTCTTGCGATGAGGAGGATGCTTCCACTCCCGATGCAGAAATTAGTTTCAAAGTCAGTGTGGTGACTTAGAAACCACCTTATCGAAAATCATACAACTCATCGTAGGGTTCCGCACCAGAACCGATAGATCCCCCACCACGAAAGGAGATTTCTTGTCGGTCCTCATCAATATCAAGAATCGTAGTTCGGAGAAGGAATTGGGCGCCTCTTGAAGCTAGTCTAATTGCAAGGAGTTTGACTAACCAGGAATGTGCGGTCTTGGATGGATTGTCTTGATCAATTCCAATAGGAATCGTACTATACCAATTTTCAGGAATTGTTGTAAGTGCGTCAGTCAAGATAATTTCCTCTGAGAGTGGTATTTCAGGAAATCCTATCTCAGCTTCTTCAGTATAAACAACTACTCGAGCAGTGGGTGTTTCATCAAGAATAGAATGGGCATGTTCCAGAGCCACTTTAGGGGATCCAAGAATTGCTATATTCACTATTCAACCACTCCAATAGAATTCTTCACAATGTCCAATGCAAACACGGGGCAAGCAGGAATACAGAGCTTACAATGAGTGCAGACGGGTTCGTCCACATACACCATGATTCCTTCCAGACGAAGGGCATCAACGGGACACAAGGCGATACAGGCCGCGCAGCCAAAGCACCGATCCTCATCAACCTCGAAGACCGCGTCAACTATCCTGGTCACACCACCTCGAGAGGAAACTACCT
>ENA-OSET01002101-OSET01002101.1-sediment-metagenome-genome-assembly--contig:-NODE-2101-length-19621-cov-4.121930_pt1 | contig 19621 bp, 18 predicted proteins | sample MGYA00237882_ERZ534229 | MGnify/ENA primary metagenome ERZ534229 (study PRJEB26408, sample SAMN06266212) | sediment metagenome | isolation source: Hudson Canyon methane seep mesocosm | place... | reverse complement strand
GGCGCCTACTACCCTGAAGGCGGTGCCTGGAAAATTGCAGACACCATCATTCCTGTTATTCAACAATCAGGGGGCGATTTATTAACTTATGCATCCGTTCAACAAATTGTTTTAAAGAACGGAAAAGTGACCGGTGTCGAAATGGCTGACGGGCACATTATTAAAGCGTCAAAAGTAATCAGTAGTGCCGGTGTCATGAACACCTTTGAGCATCTACTACCAAAAGATATCGTAGAAAAACATGGCTACGACAAACATTTAGAAGCTGTATCTCCCTCTATAGCACACTTAGGTATGTATATAGGTTTAAAAGAAAGCCCTGCAGACCTTAAGTTACCAAAAACAAATTTTTGGATATTCCCGCATTACGATGCAGAAAAAGCGTTCAATGCATTTGAAACAGATAAACAGCAAGCATTTCCAGCAGTCTATATATCATTTCCTGCAGCTAAAGATCCTGAGTGGCAGCGCAAACACCCTAACAGGTCAACCATTGAAATGGTTGTACCCTGCCCTTATGAATGGTTCTCAGAGTGGAAAGGTGCGCCTTGGGGTAAAAGAGGTGAAGAATACGAAGCTCTTAAAAATTACTTTACCCAACGTATGCTGGATGAGCTGTATAGTAAAATGCCACATTTAAAGGGAAAGATTGACTACTACGAAACCAGCACACCACTGTCCACAGACTATTTTTGTGGCTACAAAAAAGGTGAGCTTTATGGTTTAGATCATAACCCCAAACGCTTTGAACAGAGCTGGTTGCGCCCCAAAACTATGATACCAGGGCTCTATTTAACCGGACAAGATGTTTTAACTTGTGGTGTGGGAGGAGCCATGATGGCAGGAGTCATGACAACAATCAGCGTGCTTGGATGGCGCAGTTACAAATTACTCAATCAGTTTGGCATGCAAAGCGCCGTGGGTTTAGCTGCCCCAAGTGTTGCTAAGTAATAAAAACAATATTTATACTATCTCTGTACATGCTTAGTCCGTAATAGGACTAAGCATGCTACAACATATCGTTTTAACAACTGAACACAAGTATCGTCCAACATAATCTAGTAGATCAATATTTAGTGTGCATGTTATTTTTTCTGATTTGGGTTGATAAACAAACGCCATGTGTTTCGGCCTGCGTGTTTATATATTCCTGCAAACTTAAAAGGATATTTTCCTCAGCTCTAGCCAAGATCACACTTTCATTTTTGTATATTTTCATCATAAGTCTGACCGAATCTTCACAACTAAAACCAATTTTAATCAGTATTTTTACGATGAATTCCAATGAAACATCTTCATTAGCTAAAATTTCTAACTGACATTCCCTACTTGAAGTGGAATCGATTAATGCCCAAAGCTCCTCACCAAAATTATCCATATCAGTTATAGATGATTTATCAAACCGTTCTAGCAAAGCTTTGCCTGCAGCTTGGTTTCTTTCCATGTATCTATTTAGAGATTTCAGAAACGACACATGATCACCTGGTAGACTTAAACATAATAATTACCCGCTAACGTGTCTACCCCAATTTTTGAGTCGATTAAAATAACCAAAGCTCTGAACTAGTGATTGCGTTATTAGTTAGCGACTTTAGTGCCTTCTAACTTCATTCCTAATGCCTTGTATAGATGACTGCTTTTACTAATCCAGAGTTTAGCCGATATCAAAAATTTTCAGAGAGCAACAGGTTAGTATATTCACCCGATTCTTGTGCATGGATAATTTGAGCAAATCTTCCTGATTGGCGAAGTTTTTGCAAACCTTGATTAAAAAGCGTTAGCAATCGAACACTATCGGGATGATTTTTAGGAAAGATAAGGCGATAACTGGTTTGATCATACGCTTTTTTATCGTATGTAATTTTAGAAATTTGATCTGCTCGAAAGTACTTATTTAGGATCATATAACCTGCATCTTTGTCAGATGGAAAAATCATAGTGCGCCCTTTCAGCAATTTACGAAAATTAATTTCATCATTCGCAACACGTTCGATCGTTACACCTGGCTCATGTTCAAATTTGTATTCATAACCCAGTGTCCCACCGATTGAATACTGACGAAGGTCATTATAGTTTTGCCACTCAACAGCTTGCGTTTTTAGATGGAAGAATACTGATTCACCAATAATGACTGGCTCAGAAAATAAAAATTCTGCTTCTCTTTCAGGCGTTTTACTCCACCCAATAGATGCATGAGCTAAACCTAATTTGGTTTCTTCAAAGGTTCGTTTCCAGGGCTTAAACTGATAATCTACTGTTATGGACTCAAGCTTAAAAGCACTCGTCACAATATGTGAAAAAAAGCCATAGTGAGGTGTATTTTCAGATAAATAAGGCGGCCATTCACCACTATTAATTTTAATAATTTCTTGAGCATTTAATTGAATAGGTAAAACAAGCACAAGAATACAGAACAATCTTGCGAAAGGAATGGATAAATTTATTTTGCCTGTAATCATTAAGCACCTGCTACTACAAGGTTTTCATAAAGAATTGTTAGCCTAGCATACCTTTCGCGATTTCGCTGAAATGTATGCGTTTACAAGGTAATGAATTTTTTGACTTTGTTATGAACCGTTAAGACTTGTAATATTTCTTATTTTTTAAAGCAAAATTAGCTAGCTAAGCTATCCTCCTTTCTGGTAAAAAAACTATACAAAATTGATCCAAATACTACTCTAATAACTTTTCGCATTGACTCTTAAACGTGCAATCGGAGGTTAAAAATTTTTTGGGATATTGTGATGAATGTAATCATTGCTTGTATCAATCAAACCATTATTTTGGTTAGTGAATCTATGGGGATTTCTTGATCTATAGGTGGTTATGGAGGTATGGGAAGCTTTTTATCTAAGTTTACCCGCGCTCAGAAACCACACAGTTAATAATATTGAAAAAGTAGCTTTAAAACCCATACTTCTTCAATATTTTTTCAAAACTACCATTACTTTTAATTTCCTTAAACCCCTCGTTAAAAGCCTTAATGTATTCCTTATGCTTACTATTTTTGAGCCCTGAAGTAACGTGCAACGAATTTGTGGATAATGCGTTTTTAGTAAATTTGATTTTTTTTAACAAGTGAGGTGCCTGTTTTTTTAGCATTGCCCGAGCCACTATTTCATCTTCAAGAGTCAGGTCTATTCGATCGTTTACCAGTTTTTTAATACTAATCAATAAATCCTTTCCTTCTGGTCGCCGAAAGTTGGTGGCATTAAGAAACTCATCACCGTAACCATAACCCCTAACAATACCGACATTTTTATCCGTGAGGCTATCCATTCCTGTAAATTCAAACGAGTCATCTTCTCGTTTAATAAATTTGATCTCATTCTCAAGATAAGCATCGCTAAAAAGAAGAAATTCTTCACGTTCCTTAGTATGCCAGGTACCGAGCAACACATCATAGTCGGCTTCTTTGACCCCATGAACCGCCCTAGCCCACGGAACAAATTTCATTTCAACCTCATAACCCTGTGTTTTGTACGCCGCTCTGGCTATTTCCAAAACAATACCCTCATTAGGCGACTCTGGATCTAAAAAAGGAGGCCATGGATCTCCCGCAGCGGTAATGGTTTCAGAAAATGAAGAATATGAAATAGATACTATAAATAGCAAAAGAAAGAAGCGTCTCATCTGTAACCCCCACATTTAATATTACCTATTAATAATAGATCAAATATTAAACAAATACAGATTAATTAACCCTTTTGATGTGTGTTGCCATTTTCGGTTACTATGGCAACACTTAAACCTGGCGAAAAAAGAGACCAAGAAATTAGATGGCTAAAAAATCTTCAAAGAAGACAACCCTTGACCCGAAAGTAATTGTCCAATTAGAACAACTATTGAAATCAGCATTACACTTTCACCAAACGGGTAACTTTGTTCAAGCCAAGCAACTATACCAACAAATTATCCGAACAAACCCAAATCATGCTGCTGCAACGCACTTCTTAGGTGCAATTGAACATCAACAAGATAACAATTCGCATGCTGAACAGCTAATAAGAAAGGCATTGAAATTAGACCCTAATATGCCTCAAGCCTACAATAACCTAGGCATTGTATTAAGAGCACTCGGCAAATACGAACAAGCAAAGGTAAATTACTTAAAGTTGATTAAGCTTAAACCAGATTATGCTGAAGCCCATTGTAATCTAGGTGCTGTTTACGAGTCTTTAGATGATGCTGACAATGCCATCAATAGTCTAAATAAAGCAATCAAACTTGACCCTAATAATGTGAATGCTTACAACATATTAGGTATTATTCATCGACGTATGAAGAACTTAGAATTATCAAGTTCATGCTTGCAGAAAGTGATTAAATTAGAGCCATCTTTTGCCGAAGCACACAATAATTTAGGGAATGTATATTTTGAACAAGAAAAGTATAAGTCAGCAACACTATGTTATGAATCTGCTCTTAAATACAAAGCGGACTATGCCGAAGCGTTAAATAATCTAGGACGATCCCTTAAAAAAATTGGACAGTTTGAAGCCGCTATTATTCCATTTCAAAAAGCACTGGCTTTGCAGCCCGAAAACACTAGTTTTCTCTTCAATTGTGCCTTTCTTTTTCATGAAACTGGACAAAGCCAGCTCGCAATTGACTTATATCAAAAAATTGTAGCCCTCAATTCAAGACAAAATGACCACTTATTGTCAATTAACTGTTTCAGTGTTTTTCCGCAATCTTTGCTATATAAGTTACACTGCAACTGGGGTCGGGAGACAATCAAAAAGTTACCCACAAATCGACCGAAACCCCGAAAGCTTAAGTTGAAAGACCAACAGCCTATTCGTATTGGTTATGTCTCACCTGACTTTCGAAAGCATTCAGTTAGTTATTTCTTTGAACCACTGATCGCTCATCATGATAAGAATAAAGTCGAAGTTTATTGTTACTATAACAACACTGAAGAAGATCAGGTTACCCGCGCTATAAAAAGTCATTCTGATCATTGGCGCCCCATTACAGCGATGAATGATATGGACGTCGTTAACCTGATCCATAAAGATAAAATAGATATTCTGATTGACCTATCAGGTCATTCAGGAGGCCATCGTTTAGAGGTATTTGCCTATCGACCCGCTCCCATTCAAATAACCTGGTTAGGCTATCCGAATACAACGGGTTTAAGTACCATTGACTACCGCATAACTGATGAACAAGCAGACCCGAAAGCCGAAGATAGGCAACTACACTCAGAACAACTGGTTCGCTTACCACACGGCTTTTTATGCTTTAACGGCGACCAGGAACTCAGTTATCAACACGAACCACCTATCACTAAACAAAAGCATATCACTTTCGGTAGTTTTAATGGTTTTATAAAAGTAACTGATGAAGTCCTCGAAACCTGGAGCGAAATATTAACTGCAATTCCTGATTCAAAACTAATATTGAAGTCAAATCAACCGGTTAATAACAGCTCCCGAAAAAATATTATGGACACCTTTATTAAACAAGGCATCGATACTAACCGAATCACCATATTAGGCATGGTCGCCAGTTATTATGAGCACCTGGCAATGTATAGCAAAATTGATATTGCCTTAGACCCCTTCCCTTATAATGGTACCACCACTACTTTTGAAGCACTTTGGATGGGTGTACCAACATTAACCATTAAAGGTAATGACCATATTAGCAGGGTCGGCACCAGCATATTACAGCAGATAGGCTTAGATGACTTTATCGCACAAGATAAACAAGATTATGTAGCGAAAGCAAAATCCTTCTCCAAGGACCCAGCCTACTTGAGCCAAGTTCGAGAAGGTTTAAGAAACCGGGTAGCCAATTCTGACCTATGTAATGCAAAACAATTTAGTGAAGACTTTGAGAGCTGTCTAATAGGATTAGCTCAACAACATAACAATTAGTTGACCTATCCAACTGGAGAGATTCACATTATCGATACATTAGCCAAAGGATTTACTCATGATTAAAGCCTATGCCGCCATGAAGGCCGGTGCAGAATTCGAGCCCTATGAATTCGACCTTGGTCCCATAGAGGCCTCAGATGTCGAAATTGATGTTGAGTCATGTGGCGTTTGTCACAGCGACTTGAGCATGCTTGATAATGAATGGGGGTCGACTAAGTACCCCTTTGTTCCTGGTCACGAAATTATTGGCACTATCTCAGCGATTGGAGACGGTGTTAAAAAATTACGACTAGGACAAAAGGTAGGATTAGGTTGGCATGCATCCTATTGCGGTAATTGCCAAACTTGCCAAGCGGGTGACCATAACCTTTGTATTAGAGCCCAAGGTACCATCACCGGACGCCATGGCGGCTTTGCCGAGAAAGTGCGCGCTCAAGCAACGGCCGTTGTGGTATTACCAGAAGGCGTTAACCCGGATTCTGCCGGCCCCCTTTTTTGTGGTGGCATCACTGTATTCAACCCTTTAGTGCAGTTTGATATTAAGCCTACGTCTAAAGTTGGTGTCATTGGCATTGGTGGATTAGGTCACTTAGCGCTGCAATTTTTAAATGCTTGGGGTTGTCAGGTGACCGCTTTTACATCGAGTGAAAGTAAAAAAGTAGAAGCATTAGAACTAGGGGCGCACTCAGTATTGGATACCAGCAATAAAAGTACGTTGGCTCAATCTGCTGGAAAATTTGATTTTATTATATCAACCGTTAACGTCAAGCTTGACTGGAATTCATATATCGCTACTTTAGCCCCAAAAGGCCGATTACATTTTGTCGGCGCACCCCTAGAACCTCTAGACATTGGCGCATTTTCGCTTATTGGCGGACAAAAATCAGTATCAGGCTCTCCGGTAGGCAGTCCTGGCGTGATTAAGAAAATGTTAGATTTTGCTGCACTGCATAACATTGAACCAGTCACGGAATATTTCCGTTTTGACCAGGTGAATGAAGCCATGGCGAGATTACGTGAAGGTAAGGCGCACTATAGAATCATATTGAGTAATACCAAAGCTGAATAGTTTGCATCTATGCAATAAGAAGGGAATTGAAAAGCCCTTCTTCTTAAAGCCGGTTAACTTTGGTGATAGAGTGAGGACTAATCTTCTTCTGTAAGAGGGATATATTCCGAGACACCGTAGTGGGAATACCACAATTTATCATCTTTCATTTCTATCGGTTCATCTAACAAGCTAATGTGAATACCTATTATATCCGACGTATCTACGTCTTTGCCTAACTCGATTTCAGCCCTGGGAATTTCTAGCAAAGTAGCCTCGCCAATATTAAGCGGCGTACCTTCTACGGCAGCGCTATCGGACCTTGCGATACTAACATTTTCTATTTGTGAGTCATCGTCCTCTGACTCAATATAAAATTGTATTTGATAGAATTTTGCACGTAAGTCTGTTGCGGTAAAATTAACCTTAAACCGCTTAGTGTCACTATCAAAGGTAAAAGATAAGTTGTTACTGGCCACGGTCATCACTTCAAGCCCTTCAACACCGTCCTCTATAGATCCAGTGTAAGCATCTGAGTAAACAAAGTCTTCATTGAGCACTTGCTCCCCACCGGCTAATTCAAACTCAAAGTTACGGGTATCGCTATTATTACTTTTATCAAATGCGACCATCTTCCATTTATTTAAATGAAAACGATGCAAGTTATCGGGATCATACGTCGTCAATAGGCTCCCAGCGAAATCATTATCTAGCCACTCACCCTCTTCTAATTTATTATTATTTTCCCCGCTAATGATAAAGTGCGATTCGCTATTGGACTTATCAATAGCATATAAAGACACAATTTTGTCATTTCCTTGTGGGTTCACCTTAACAGAAAAAGAGTACGAAATAGTGATATCCTCATCAACACCCTCTTGTTGTTGCTGTTGATAAAAGCTTGGATGGTAATGTGCAATTGCGCTATAAACTTTACCCACTTTTGGTCCATCCGAGGACGAACCGGAGCTACAGGCCACGAGAAAAAAAGCTGACAAGGTAATATTCAGTTTTACTAAAAAGCACGAGGTATTATTGAACATCATTACTTTAGAACCATCCTTTGTAGAGTGCCGATTTAATTCATTGGTTTATTCATTTCGGCGGTACTAATTATTGTCTATCACTTTTTTCCTATAGCAGGTAAGGGCATCTTTTTCTAACAGCCACTGTATAAATTTTATAGAACTACTATACTTTTATTTCTTTATTAATCAATATTTTAAACTTGGAAGACTACATGAACAAAGTCTATATCAGTGCGCAACAATTACTTGAGGACTCATTTAACTTAGGTCTTCAGGTATTTGAAAGCGGCTTCCGGCCCGATTATATCGTCGGCGTATGGAGAGGAGGCGCGCCCGTGGGAATAGCCGTTCAAGAATTAATGCATGTACTGGGTGTAGAAACAGATCACATTGCTATCCGAACCTCGTCATACACCGGCATAGGCGAGCGAGGTAAACACGTAAAGGTGCACGGGCTGACCTATCTAATTAAACGCCTTGAAAGCGAACACTCTTTATTGATTGTTGATGATGTTCATGACTCAGGGCTCAGTATTGACGAAATCATTAAACACTTACAAAGAGCCTGCAAAAAAAATATGCCAGAAGTCCGAGTTGCAACCCCCTACTTCAAACCCAAGAATAATAAAACCGCTACTGCGCCAAACTACTACATACATGAAACAGATGACTGGTTAGTGTTCCCTCATGAATTGGAGGGTTTAACTAATGAAGAAATACGTGAAAATCGTCCTGAACTAATAGGAATTTTAAATCGGATAGAAGAATTGGGAACAAAAATAGGCACCGCACACTGAAAAATAACTTTGTACGAGATCAGGGGAGCAGATGAACAACGAAACATCAACATCATCAGAAGCCATACCACCCATTATTTATCGTGCCGCAGTTTTACACTTTTTATCTGACCCGGACATACTGGGCGCTAAAGCCTACGAATATTTTGAAGATGGCGCCATTGTTGTATCAAAGGGGAAAATCTCTGCGATTGGTGATGCAAACACTATAATTAATGCTCAAGCAAAAAGCACTAAGCTAGTGGAATACCCTCACCACTTAATTACACCAGGCTTTATCGACACACATATTCATTTCCCACAAGTTGAAGTCATTGCTTCGCATGGAAAGCAGCTTCTAGACTGGTTAAACAACTATACTTTTCCAGCCGAACTAAAATTCAAGAATAAAAAATACGCAGATGATATGGCGCATTTTTTTCTGAATGAGATGTTGAGTAACGGCACCACAACGGCCTCCGTGTTTGGTTCAGTACACCCCCAATCGGTTGATGCATTTTTTGAAGCTTCCCAGGCAAAAAATACCCGAATGATTTGCGGCAAAGTGATGATGGACAAAAATGCGCCCCCCTCACTTTGTGATACACCCGAATCCAGCTATCAAGAAAGCAAAACCCTAATTGAACGATGGCACGAAAATGGCCGACAACTCTATGCGATTACCCCCCGGTTCGCGATTAGCTCCAGCGAGCAACAACTTGAAGCTGCTGGCAGATTAATAAAAGAGCATCCCAGCACCTATTTACAAACACATATCGCTGAAAATAAAGAAGAAATAGTCTTCGTACAAGAGCTATTCCCATCTAAAAAGGACTATTTAGATGTCTACGACCATCACGGATTACTCGGTAACAAAAGCACCTTTGCACATGGAATACACTTAAATGAGCGAGAACTGAAACGGTTAGCAGAGTCCGATTCAAAGATTGCATTTTGCCCCAGTTCAAACCTATTTTTAGGCAGTGGATTATTAGATACGAAACGCCTAAAAGACAACAATATCATGTTCAGTCTGGCAAGCGATGTAGGTGCCGGCACGAGTTTCTCGATGTTAAAAACAATGGCTAACGCCTACAAAATCAGCCAATTAAATCATTCACCACTATGCCCCTTAAAGTGTTTTTATTTAGCCACACTCGGAAATGCAAAATCACTACAGCTTGAGGATAAAATAGGGTCTTTTAAGGCCGGAAATGAAGCCGATTTCATTGTATTGAATTATCACAGCACGCCCTTGATGACACTCAAACAGCAACAATGTCACTCATTAGCTGAAAAACTGTTTTCACTCATCATTCTCGGAGATGATAGAAGTATCACCGCTACCTACATTGAAGGTCAATTAACATATAATGCCTGAACAATAATGTATGACACTTTTTAAATTTGATAACCTTCTGAACGATACCAATCTAAGGCATCTTGAATACACTCTTCAGCTGAAGGCACTTTATAATCAAGCTCCTTCATCGCTTTTGCACTAGAAGCATACTGTGGTTTAGACAAATACCGAGCCTGACCCGGATTCATCTCAGGTGGTTTTTTTGTCAACTCAGACATAAACTCACAAAAATAACCATAGGCGACAAAAATACTTTCAGGGATTGTAAATCGCGGCGCTTTTGCATCAATAGATGCAGCCATTTTTCGAAACATATCTTTATGAGCCAAGTTGGTTTCAGCCATTCCTGCACATAAATAACCCTCTCCTGGTCGACCTTTTGTCGCTGCGACAATGTGCGCTTTCGCTACTTCAATAACGTGACAATAAGAGCCACCGCCTGGCGGGTAACCCGGTAAAGCGCCTTTATCTAAATCAAAGAACACCCTACCGATCTGCAAAGTATAATCGTAAGGCCCTATCATGAAGCCTGGGTGCATAATAATGACTTCAAGTTGCTCACTATTAAATTTTTTAACACATTCTTCGGCCTCTAACTTAGTTTCACCATAGTTATAATCCATATCCGTGAAGTTAAAATATCCGCTTTCTTCATCATATGTCCCGCCAGAGGGGTTATAGCCTAGCGTGTCTAAGGTACTGGTATGGATTAAACGTTTCACACCATATTTAATGCAGGCCTTAGCGACATTGATCGTACCATCGACATTAATTTTTCGTTGTCTGGAAAACTGGCGTTTCCAAAAAGACGTATCTCCTGCCACATGAAACACCACATCGCAGTCTTTAACTAAGTTATCAACCTCATCTATAAGCGTAATATCCGCAAATTCAAACTCAATGGCGAGATCTTTAATGTACTTTGTTTCTGAGCCATGCATACCGGATGCCTTAACATCCCAACCTTGCTTAACTAACTCATGTACCAAGTTAGTCCCTAAAAAGCCTGTCGCGCCTGTCACCAAACATTTCATTTATGTCGCCTCAGATATGACTGATTTATATCACCATTCAAAACATTAATATTATTCATGTTTTGAATCAAGCATTATCTTAGCTTTCTGCGTAGTTTGATAGATGCCCACTAATTAAGAGGACAATCTCAGGCCGAGAGCTGCATATTCAAGTACTTGGAAATATAAACCGAAAGGTTAAGTTGATTCGTTCATTTAAGGCTTTTGTGGTTTTAGGTACCTGATGCAACCAGTTATTTTGGGTTTCGCCTTTCATCAGAAGTAAACTTCCGGCCTCTAGTTGCATCGAAAAATTGAGATTCTTCTTGGTTTTATGCTTCATTTGAAAGGTACGAGACTCGCCTAAACTTACAGAGCCTATAACAGGAGAACGCCCTAATTCAGATTCGTTATCACTATGCCAAGCAACACCATCACTTCCGTCACGATATAAATTCGCTAAAGCACTGTTGAATTTATATTCACAACGCTGTTCAGCTATTTTTTTGATTTCTAGCATGCCTGCCGTCCAAGGTAATGGATCAGAACGCAGACCAGAATAGGTATACACTTTGTGTGCATCGCCATACCATGCGGATAATCGAGGGATATCAACCGACTGGCCATACATTTGAATTCGTTCTTGCTGCCAACTAATTTCAGCCCGTAATTGCTGAAACAGTGCATCCGCCAGTGGAGCAGATAAGAACTGTCGAAAGATAGTCAGGTCAGCATCAGGTAAGTGCAAAGACTCACCATCGACAAAAGAACTTGAGTTGTCGCTAAACAGGTCGTAATTCATTCAATCTGTGGCATTAGTTTAAACGATAAGCTCAACCAGACAGCTGAGCCAGGTAGCCAGGTAGCCAGGTAGCCAAGAACTTATAACGAAATAGTTCGCATTGCGCCATGTACGGCAAAACCGTTCTCTTCAATTTGAGCTATCACATCATCTTGATCAAGCGCATTATGCTCAACGCCCTGCTCAATATCCAAGCGCGTTCTGAAGGGAGACAATACCTTCAAATCAGGATCTAATGTATCCGGCAAAGACAGCTCTTCAATTTTGACGCCCTTTTGTACCGAAATAAATTTTTCACCATTTTTGCTGCTGGTATAAATATCAATTTTCAATGTATATGCCTTTCAATGAAGTGCCCATCGTTCCGACACTAGAGTAATATAAGTCGCTAAGGATACCCTTAACGACCAGCAAATCCAGTTTAATATTTATTTGCTCACTTAATATTTATTCGACAGCGCATGACGCTGCCCGATTACAGCTAATGCTGCAACACGATATGCTTCTGCTAGGGTCGGAAAATTAAAAATACTCTCGACAAAAATATCAACATGTGAGTGTGATAACATCGCCATCTGCCCTATATGAATCAACTCTGTCGCCCCCTCTCCTACTATCTGTACACCTAAGATTTCTTCTCCTTTAGGGTCGCAAATAATCTTAAGCATGCCGTCATGGATACCATTAATTTGACCTCGAGAGATTTCTTCGAAGTTCGCGCGCCCAATAATTACTTTACCGAGTTTTTGGCCCGCTTGTTGTTCGGTCAGCCCAACAGCCGACAGCTCAGGAATACCATAAATCCCTGTCGGAATCATATTGCTCATTGGCCCAACGCCGACACCTAGAGCATTACAAGTAGCTCTACGACCCTGTTCCATAGAAGCCGAGGCCAACGAAGGTGGACCAATGACATCACCAGCAGCATAAATATGATCTACTGTTGTTTTTAGTAGTTCATCGACCGAAATATTACCAAACTCATTTAATGTTAAACCTGCATTTTCAATTCCCAAACCAGTGACGTTAGCGCCACGCCCAGCAGCACAGAGTAATTTTGAGGATTTAATCACCTGCCCATCTTCACAGATGGTAATAACTTCTGATAGACCATCCCACTCCACCGACTTAACGATGGTTTCACCTAACCAAGTCCCCCCCATTTCCTGAAATGCGTGAACGAATTTCTCAGTCAAATCCGCATCCATAAAACCAAGCGGTAAAGCATAGCGATCTATCATGGTGACTTTTACACCTAGCGCCTGAAAAATTGAAGCATACTCACTCGCTATCACCCCGCCGCCTAAAACAGTCAGACTCTTGGGTAAATAGAGTAAGGTCAATATTGAGTCACTATCAAAGATATGCTCATGATCGACCGGAACATTATCTGGTTTTTTAGGAATTGAGCCTGAGGCAATCACAATATTATTTGCTTGGAACTGTTCAGGTTCTCCTCTAACCTTTGTAATTTCAATGACCTTGGGTGAGACAAATTTTGCCCGTCCATGAATACGTACAATATCATTACGCTCAATCTGATTAGCCATGAAACCATCATGTGCTTTTAACACTTCATTTAGACGGTCAATCAAGGTCGACATTTCAATATCTTCGGCTAATTCAAATTTACATAGTGCTGCATTCTCACGCATTTTCTTAACGCGTAATGCATTTTCTCGTAGCGTCTTGCTCGGTATGGTACCTCGATGAACACATGCCCCTCCCAGCCATTGATCACGCTCCACTATCGCAACTGTTTTCCCTGCCTTAGCGGCTTGAACTGCAGCCTTTTGCCCTGCAGGGCCACTTCCTATCACGATAACATCAAATTGCTTCATACGCGCATTGCCTCCATAGAAGCTTTTACCCGGTCTTTCAATTCAATTAACCGTGCTAAGTCATCTTCATATAAGTTAAGGTCTGCAAAGACCTGATCTTCGGTTATCTGCTCAAGATCATTCTCTAACTCTGCCCCATCTGGCGTTTGCATGCCCCTGGCTAACTTCGACGCGCCGTTCACAACCATAGCTTGCTCAGAGGTACTATTAGCTTGCTGGTATTGTTGATAAAACTGAACCGACTCCTGAACAATAATTGGCATACCCCACTTTTGAACAATTACTGCACCAAATGCCACATGAAAGCGTTCTTCAAGATAATATGCTTCTTCCAGTTCAATTTCCTGATCAAGCTTAGTGGTCACATCATGAATCACTTGTAAAATCGCTGGTCGACCGATGCTATGAAGCAAACCACACAAAAAAGATGCCTCTACATTTCTCTGGCTAATCCTTGCGACTTCTTTCCCCCAAACCGCGGTACAGACTGCATGAGCCCAAATTTCTGCAATTCGCTTGCTAAACTTGGGGGCTTTAAATAGTTTCGTATTTAATGAGGCTGCAATGGCTATATCTGTTATCAGCGACAAACCTAAACGGGCAATAGCTTGCTGCAAGGAAATCATTGATGCATTGGGGGTGTAGGCGGCTGAGTTAGCTATACGCATAACATGACCCGCTAAAGCCTGATCACTTTGAATTAGCTTAGCAAGTTGAGCGGCATCAGAGTCAGGGTCATTTGATAAGGACAAAACTTGACTTGCCACTTCGGGAAGCATTGGCACATCAACCCTTTTATCTTCAACAAGCTTGCCTAAAATGGCTTCTACTTCACGCCCAATAAAACTTAAGTCTCGATCGACCACTACACCACTCCAGAATGATAATTTTCACCTTAGTGTAGTCTAGGCTGGGGCAGCTGTGAGCTGGAATAACTAAATAATATAATTCAGGGTAGTTGAAGTGTTGAGCATGTGCAGTGAATAGAGGGTGGATTGCTTCGTTAAACGAGGGTTAAACGAAGCACAATCAAATCAATTAAAAAGAAAGGGGGGGATTATTTTCCTGTCCATTTTGGTTTACGTTTTTCCAAAAAGGCTCTTAAACCTTCTTTTTTATCTGCCGTTTCAATCAAGGCTGCTTGGGCAAATTTTTCCATCGCCAAACCATAGTGCTGGCCTGACTCAAGTCCAAAGTGAACCATTGATTTCATAAATTGAGGTACCAAGGGCGCAAAAGATGCAATATGTTCTGCCATTGACTCAAGGGTAGGAAGTAGATCTTCAGGCTCAAGAAGTCGGGTAATTAAACCAATTTGATACGCACGGTCTGCATCGATAGTCTCACCCATCAATAACATTTCCATTCCCCATGCCTTGCCCACTATACGAGGCAAACGCTGGGTTGCACCGCCACCGGGTATAATTCCTAACTTGCCTTCAGGAGTAGCATACTTTGAGTTCGTTGTGCCAATTCGTATATCACAGCCAAGCGCCAACTCAAGTCCGCCACCCATGCAGATACCATTAATAGCTGCAATTGAGGGCTTTGTACTTCGTTCAAGCCGCTCAGCAACACCTTGTACAATAGGTTCTAATGCCTTACGAATATCACGATGCTCAACTTCAGCCAAGTCTGAACCTGAAGCAAATGCTTTGGTCCCCGCACCGGTCAAACCAATTACACGAATACTAGGGTTTCGATCAGCTATATCAAGGGCATGGTGAAGGTCATCTAAAGTCGCTAACGAGACAGCATTATGCTTACTCGGGCGATTTAGAGTAATTAGACCAAGAGGCCCTTTTTCTTCATAAAGGATATTATCGTACGCCATGACTTACCAATCTCAAAAACTGCTTAAATTAATAGAAGGGTGCTGAAGCAAACTGCTACTTTTAATTGAACTGACTCAAAAGGACAGCAAGTTACCGAAAGCAGGACCCTCAGTCAACCTATTCTGTATTTTATACCCACTTTAAGGACTTATTCATAAGATCACTAATCGGTGCTGAAATTGTTGCCTTAAGGGGGTGGCAGTCTTTACAATAGCCTCATTTATTAAGACTAGGATTTCAAAATGACTCAAACTTACACAATTGCCGTACTTGCTGGCGACGGAATAGGCCCTGAAATAACAGTACAAGCTTTACGCGTATTGGATTTAATTGAACAAAAGAGAGATGTGAAGTTTAATTGTATCGATGCTCCCTTCGGCGCGAGTGCCTATTTCTCTCATGGGAAGTCATTCCCTGACGTCACCAAAGAGCTTTGTGATTCCGCCGACGCCATTTTAAAAGGCCCAATTGGCTTAAGCCATGAAGAGTCTGAGAAAATCCCTGTTGAAGAACGGCCTGAAAGAGGCGCATTACTCCCCATGCGTCGACGTTTAAACACTTATGCTAACTTCCGCCCTATTTCATTACCTGCAGGAATGGCGCACTTTTCACCCTTGAAGAAAGAAGTGGTGGGTGACGGCATCGATATCATGCTAATCCGTGAATTAATTGGTGGCCTTTATTTTGGCGGCAAAGAAAGTGGCAAGACCGACGAGGGCGTTAGATTTGTTAAAGAAACACTAGAATACGATGAGAATCAAATTCGTCAAATTTTGGTAGTGGCATTTAATGAATCCATGAAACGCAAAAAAGTTCTACACAACATCCACAAAAGTAATGTGCTTATTTCATCAGTGTTATGGAATGAAGTGTTAGAAGAAGTGGCTAAAGACTACCCTGAAGTCACTGTTATCCACATGCTCGTTGATGCGGCAGCAACACATTTATGCTTAAACCCTACACAGTTTGATGTAATGGTAATGGAAAACATGTTTGGAGACATTCTAAGCGATCAAGGTGGCGGTATATTGGGCTCATTAGGATTAATGCCTTCTGCATGCATGGGACCAGACAAAGCCTATTACGAACCTTCTCATGGCTCTGCACCTGACATTGCAGGTAAGAACTTGGCAAACCCCTACTCTATGATCGGTTCTGTTGCCCTGATGCTTGATATGAGTTTTGGTATGGAGTCTGAAGCAAAGACTGTTTGGCAAGCGATGCAAAGCGTGTTTGAATCTGGGTTCTCTACCAGCGACCTATCAAAAGGCGGTGAAGGTATTCAGTTACTTAGCACAACCGAATTTGCTAATAAAGTAATGGTTGCTTTAGAGGCGTTATTGTAAAGCTGTAAACTTACCTAACGGTAACAATATAGAACACCAAAAAGACCTGAAAGCTTTCTCCTTCCAGGTCTTTTTAGTCTGAAAAAGAGAGTAATTTAATAGCCTGAACTTAATGCAAGCAATGATCTTTAGTCAGTTGATAACAAGTATCATAGATTTGCCGAGTACCCTTGAAACCAAAGTTAAAATGACTCGGATCAGACATACACGACTTCATGTCTAAATTTTTAACTTCTGCCTCTGCCATCGAACAGGTATTTTTTATTTTACTTCCCTGCTGTGTAAACTGAGACCAACCTGATAATGATAATAAAGCCACAGCACAAACTAAAATAATTTGAGTCGTCTGCCTCATACGTCCTCCCTACATAAACTGCTTACAACTCCTTGAGGCCTTTATAGTAGGCTAATGTAGAATCACTTACACCTGTCAGTCTTAACAGGTGCTGTTAATAGACATTACGAAGCTCAGTAGGGCTATATGTTAGTTTAAGCATGCCTGTATATCTTTAATGATACTTTTAGGTTCTTGGTTAGGAGCATAACGTTTTAAAACCTCTCCCTCTTGGGAGATCAAAAACTTGGTGAAATTCCACTTAATTTTTTCTGACCCCAACAGCCCTTTTGCTTCTGATTTTAAAAACTTATACAAGGGGTGCGCTCCTGCCCCATTAACTTCGACCTTAGCAAACATGGGGAAAGTCACACCATAATTTAATGAGCAAAACTCACTTATTTCAGCATCAGAACCTGGATCTTGTTTCAAAAACTGATTACAAGGGAAGCCCAAAATTTCCAAACCCTGCGCTTGATATTCTTTATATAGAGATTCAAGCCCCTTAAATTGGGGAGTAAACCCACACTTGCTAGCCGTATTAACTAACAATAAGACTTTTCCTTTATATTCATCTAAACCCACTTCTTTTCCAGAGATGGTATTCACCTTGAAATCATATAGTTCGCTCATTTACATCATCGCCTGTTAATAATTTTCAGTAATACCTAGATTAAGCAATCGGTTTGAGGACCGAGAGTGAAAATCGAATCCCAAGATGATTGCAGAATCTAGGCAATAGATTAAGCCTTATTTTTTCACTTACATTTAAGTTGTGCGCAATTATTAGTCAAACTTCAATACCAGATTAAATCATTCCGCCTAAATTATAGCCACTAAACAAGACTTCTCACTTGAAATAAATTCCCATTGAAAAATTTTGCGTAAACGTCCGGCAACATTCATTTTTAATGGTCAAATATATAGCCGACAGATCGACGGCTTTTAAAATATTTTGGCTTTTTAGGGTCGTCTTCAAAATACTTCCTAAATCTGACAATAAAATTATCAACCGTTCGAGTGGAGAGGTCTTTTGAAAAGCCCCAGGCCACTTCTAAAATTTCACCCCTTGAAAGGATTTTCCCCCTGTTCAGAATAAGAAGCCTTAATAGCCGAAGCTCTTGTTCCGTTAGCTTAATCTCATTGCCTTCGCAGACAGCCAAGGATTGAACAAAGTCTATGGTGTTACTCCCAAAAGAATAGATTTTCATTGGACTTGATGAGTGGTTTTCAGTTTTAGCCCAGTCGTCTCGCTTCAGTAAGCGTTCTATTCGTAATAGAAATTCATCCAGATTAAACGGTTTTGCAAGATAATCATCCACACCATGTGCTAAGCCCTTTACTTTATCTTCAGCTGTGCACTTTGCAGACAATATCAATATCGGCAAACGCTCATCTTCAAGACGGATACTTTTCAAAACAGATAAGCCGTCCACTCCTGGTAGCATTATATCTAAGACGATCAAATCAGGTTGCCACTGCTTCCATGCAAGTAAACCTGCACTACCAGTATCCGCGATTCTAACTTGATAACCTTGCAATTCGAGGTTAAGCGAAATACCTTCCGCTATATGTGTTTCATCCTCTACAACTAAAATTCGCTTGCCTAATTTACTCATTTCAAGCCCATCATTTTTCGTGCTGTTTTTGCCATCGAGCGTTTACTAATAAAAGGCAGTTTAATAATAAAAACCGTTCCCTTTCCGTCCAAATTAGATTCAGCCCTCACTTTACCGTGGTGCGCCTTGACAATATTTTGCACCAAATATAATCCTAAACCACTGCCTTTGGCAGAGCAGGTATCGGCATTTCCGGCCTGAAAGAATTTTTTAAATACTTTTTTACGCTGAGAGCGATCTATACCGATACCGTTATCCTCAAATTTAATAATAAGATGTCTACCTAAGCGCGGTAGCTTCGTATCCAAACTAACTTTAAACTCGGCTTGTTCTGAATTATTGTACTTTAGGGCATTTGTCGCCAAGTTTATTAATAGCATTTCAAATAGTCGTTGGCTCATAGGCAAATACACAGCGTCTTTCTGAGATGAAGAAATATGGATATCCAAGCCTTTAAAAAGATGGGCATTTTGTTGATAAAAACTTTCGATGAAATCAAGCACTTCTATTTCAACAAACTCATCTTTAAAGTTTTGGCTTTCAATACGGCCAAGGTCAAGAATATTAGAAATATTGTCAGACAAACGGTGTACATCTCGTAACATGTAATTGATATATTTATGCTGATCCTCTTTGCTTAATTCATGCTTTAAAAACGTTTCTAGATAAAGAGATAACGACGTAACCGGTGTTTTAAGTTCATGGGTAAAATTATTGATAAAGTTATT
>ENA-OSET01002100-OSET01002100.1-sediment-metagenome-genome-assembly--contig:-NODE-2100-length-19628-cov-3.371439_pt1 | contig 19628 bp, 18 predicted proteins | sample MGYA00237882_ERZ534229 | MGnify/ENA primary metagenome ERZ534229 (study PRJEB26408, sample SAMN06266212) | sediment metagenome | isolation source: Hudson Canyon methane seep mesocosm | place... | reverse complement strand
CAAAGGCGCACGGGTTTTTGCCACCACCACCAAGGTGCAGGGTGCCACCTGTATTGACCACATCCGAACGGATCATGGATTGGCCGACCCGCTGAGCCTGATCGTCTCGTTCTATTCAATGGTCGAGGCCTTTGCCACTTCGCGTGGGGTAGATCCCGATGCGCCCCGACATCTGAAGAAAGTTACGGAAACGGTATGAGCCAACAGCTGACAGCACTGAAGGGCGCCTTGGTTCTAGAGGGCGGGCGGTTTTGCCAAGACAAAGTGCTGCTGCTGCGCGGGGCGCATATCGAGGGCATAGTGTCGAACCAGCAGGTTCCCTCTGACGCCCATGTAGTAGATCTGGATGGTGGCTACCTGGTGCCCGGATTTGTTGACCTGCAGGTCAATGGTGGCGGTGGGGTGATGCTGAATGATCAGCAGGATGTGGCTACTTTGCGCAGAATTGCGCAGGCCCATGCCCGCATTGGGGCTACTTCAATTCTGCCCACCTTAATCACCGATACTCCAGGTCATTTAACTGCAGCCATTCAGGCGGTCGAGACGGCACTGGCCGAAGGCGTGCCGGGAATTCTGGGACTTCATCTTGAGGGGCCGCATTTGTCAAAGGCCCGCAAAGGCGCACATGATGCGGGCTTGATCCGGCGCATGAGCGATGCGGATATGGATGTATTGCTGGATGCGGCTAAACGGATACCGGTCTTAAAGATCACTGTTGCGCCTGAAAACGTCAGCAATGATCAGATCGCGGCGCTGAGCGCCGCCGGTATCTTGGTGTCTCTGGGTCACACAGAGGCGGATTTTGACACCTGCAAGGCAGCGGTCCAGGCTGGTGCACGCTGTGTCACCCATTTGTTCAACGCCCAAAGTCAGATCAACGGGCGCGAACCTGGCACTGTGGGCGCGGCGCTTGCGCTGGGTGCTTTGTCTGCCGGTCTGATTGCCGACGGTGTTCATGTGCATCCCACCAGTATGTCACTGGCGCTGCGCGCCAAGCAGGGACCAGGGCAGATCTTTCTGGTGAGTGACGCCATGGCCACCGCCGGGGCTGACATTGAGTGTTTTACCTTGAACGGACGTGACATTCACCGCAGTGGCAATCGGCTGACCCTTGCGGATGGCACCCTAGCCGGGGCGCATCTGGAATTGGCAACCGCAGTTGGAAACCTTGTTGAAATGTGCGGGGTCTCTCTGGAAATGGCGCTTGCTATGGCCTGCGAGTTTCCTGCCGCATTGATTGGGGCAAGCGATATTGGGACTTTGGCCGAGGGCCGACAGGCCGATGTCTTGCACCTGAACGAAGCGCTGCAGATCGAGAAGGTTTGGCAACGCGGCGATCTGGTCTAATTTGTGTGACGCTTGGCACCGGGCTGCTGCTGATTCCTGTCGAATCTGCGATTAGCCCGTCAAAAAAGGTCGAATAGTGGCACTTAGGGCATCATTGCCACGTCAATGCCATAGTTTGTGGCTGAAACCACACAAGGCGTTAACCATTGTGTCCGACAATGCCGGACCATCCGGCAAATGTTGGCGTGATGCCATGCAATGGGTCAGTATCTGCGCCATCGAGTAAACAAAACAAATGTGGGGACGTGTAAGGTGTACCTTTCCGTTGTTGTACCCTGCTTTAACGAGGATGAGTCGATCCCGCTGCTGGTTGAGCGGCTGGCACAGGCGATTGCACCTTGGGCAGATAGGGCCGAAATCATCCTGGTGGATGACGGCTCAGATGATGAAACCTGGGCGGCCATGGAAGTGGCCAGCGCGCAGGTGCCGCAATTGCGCGGGCTGCGTCTGTCGGCCAACCGTGGTCATCAGGTGGCGCTGACCGCCGGGCTGGAAGCGGCGCGTGGTGAACGTATCTTCATGCTGGACGCGGATCTGCAAGATCCACCCGAGATTCTTCCGGATATGATGGCAATGATGGATCGCGGTTATGACGTGGTCTACGGCCGTCGCGCTGAACGCAAGGGCGAGACCCTGTTCAAAAGGCTGACCGCCCATCTTTTCTATCGGTTCCTGAATGTCCTGTCGGATGTGGCCATTCCGAAAGATACAGGTGATTTTCGATTGGTAAGCCGTCGCTCTCTGGATGCTGTTTTGGGTATGCCGGAACGGTCCAGATTTATTCGTGGTATGTTCGCCTGGGCTGGCTATCGTCAGGTTGGGCTGGAATATGTCCGAGATGCCAGGGTGGCAGGTGTTACCAAATACCCATTCCGGGCCATGCTGCGATTTGCCACCGATGCGCTCACGGGGTTTTCGACCAAACCCTTGAAGATAGCCACGCGCCTGTCGTTTGTCAGTCTGCTGGTGACAGTGTTCATGTCAGTCTATGTGTTTGGGTCTCTGGTGATGTTCAATACTGCGCCTGGTTGGGCATCAATGTTGCTGGCGATTTCGTTCTTCTCGGGTATCCAACTGCTGACACTTGGGATCTTGGGCGAATACGTTGGTCGTCTATACATGGAGAGCAAGCAGCGGCCGTTGTACTTCCTGTCTCAGGAGACAGGTGTGCCAACGCAATTGCAACAAGGATCAGATCCCGTTGTCACCAGCGTGGTGACTGAACCCTCCAGCACCTCAAAAGCATCATGATCAATGCAGCACAGGCCCAGTTCTTGCGATTTGCAACCGTGGGAACGGTTGTCGCTGGACTATACGTGTCCATTTATCTGCTTTTCCTGGCCCTGTCGTTAGATCAGGCTTGGGCAAACTTCCTGGCTTTTCTGATCGCCGTCTCGATCCAGTATGTCGGGCAAACCTGGTGGACGTTTCGAAAGCCATTGGGGCGACCGGACCAAATTGTTCGGTTCTCGTGTACGATAGGGTTGGGATATCTGGTGTCTGCGGGCATTACCGGAGCCTTGGGTCCGGCACTGGGCTGGGCTGAAGCTGTTTCGGCAAGTGTCGTGGCCATCGTTTTACCAATACAGAATTACCTCATTTTCCGCATCTGGGTTTTTGCAGAAGCAGACGAACAAAGGAAAGGGCGGGAGATGCCTCATATATATTCCAACCAGTTTTATGACTACATTGACGCTGGCGCCCGGACATCGGCACAGGCGATGATAAGCGTAGTGCAGCCTTGGCTGAACGCAAAAAGTGTGGTGGATCTGGGGTCTGGGCGTGGTGTCTGGACGGACGAGTGGACCAAGGCTGGCGTGCTTGATGTGGCGGCAGTGGATGGCGATTATGTCGACCGGGATCGATTGGCAGTGCCCAAAGACAAATTCCATGCTGCTGACCTGACCAAAACTGTAGATCTGGGTCGCCGGTTCGATCTGGCACAAAGTCTGGAAGTTGGCGAGCATTTAGCCGAGAACGCGTCTAAGGCGCTGGTGGAAAGCCTAACCCGGCATGCCGACAGGGTGCTGTTTTCGGCCGCGGTTCCCGGACAAGGCGGCGAATTTCATATCAACGAAAAACCACTGTCGTTTTGGCAGGATCTGTTTGCGTCTCACGGATACACTCCGTTTGATTGTGTCCGCCCTCAACTCAAAGGCACTGCCGGTGTCGAACCCTGGTATCGTTACAATACAGTGCTTTATGCCAATACAGCGGGCCGCGAAGGGCTCCCAGCCGAGGTGATAGCTTGTGAAATCCCGGTGGGGCAAAAAGTGCCTTTGGCTGGGAGCTTGGGATGGCGAATGCGCCGGGGAATTGTGTCCTTGATGCCGCGCGGTTTGGTGACAAAATTTGCCCAGGTGCGCGCCGCATATTTGGCGAATAGGGCCCGAAAGGCAAATGGATGAGCGATGCGCCTCTTGCTGTTGTCGGCGGTCGCCTAGGTCACATCTCAGTTTTGACGGCTACAATTGCGCTGACCTGTCTTGGTTTGTTGCTGGCGTCCGGGTTGCAGGTGCTGGACCCAATGGTGCGGCACGATGACTTTGCCGCCTTATTGGCCGAGCCGAGTTGGTATTATACCAAAACCCTATATGAGGGGCGCTGGCTCAATTATCTGTGGCACTTTCGTGGGGTGGTGACGCCATCCTGGCTTAGCTATCTGGCCTATCAGTTTTTCTGGGCTGTCTTTGCGGCCTGTCTGGCAAACCTTGCTTTGAGCAACAAAGCCGAACTTTGGCATCGTGTTGCCCTGGCGCTGCTGGTGACGCTGGTGCCATCGGCCCTGCTGATTTCACTTTGGTTCAACACCTTGATGCCCGGGATGGGGTTGGTTGCACTGTATGCATGGATCTCCACTCGGGTTACCGAGAGCACCGCACGTAGGTTACTGGTATTGTTTGTGCCGCTCACATTGTTGACCTACACGACATACCCGCTCTTCTTGTTAGCTCTTTGCCTGAGCCGGGCGGATACCCAGCGATCGCTTCGTGATCTTGGTAGTTTGATGACTGTGTTTATTGCCAGTTTTGCGCTGGGGATGTTGGTGATTTATACGCTCAACTCCTTCGAACATGGCATCTTTGGTGTGCCTATGGCACCTTGGCGCAATGCCACACCGGCGCATGATCTGGCGTCAGTTCTGGAAAACGCCAAGCAGATTGGTACGTTTTTGTATGAAAGCGGGCGTGTTCTGGGGTTTGGATATTTCCCAATGACACTGGCGCATCTGGCCTTGATGGCTACGGCTGTTGTGGTCTGTGGCAGACGGGACCCCTTGCGTGTCGGCTATATCCTGTGCGGAATTTCTGCCGGGTTGGGGCTGATCTTTCTGCAAACAGTGAAATCTGGAATTTCACTGCCTGTGCGTGTCATCGGTTTCGCCTGGGCCATGTATGCTGTGTTGCTGGTCTTATTGGTCCTTCAGCTGTGTGAAAAAGGCGGGTTGCGCGAACGGCTAAGCCGTAATGTGCTGATTTTCTTTGTGATGGCCTATGCAGCCGGAACGTTTCAACAGTCACTGATCTATGGGGCCTGGCAAAAAGAGACCCGTACCATGGCCGCAAGTATAGGTTCAGGACCTGAACCGGTGTTTGTGACTGGAACTTACAAATCACTGTTGAATGCCGATCGCTCTGGAATCCAGAACCCGCGGGGGCTGCGATTGCGCTTAGCCTATCTGACTGGTCGATCAGTGATCACCTGTGAAGTGCATCCAGAACAATGTGGCGATCTGCCACCTGAGATGCTTGCGGACCGGCCACCGGGTGAGGCAGAAGTACACCGCTTGGATGGCAAAATAGTGGTTCGATTGTCCAAGCAGATTGTTTCGGCACGGCATTAAATGGCGCCTGCTGGGTGAAAGGCTGAGAAGCTTGAGCACTAGCTGGCTATTTGATCTGGGAACAATGTGACCCGCTGCCTGTTCACGGACATTTTTTGACGGACAATCTGTCCTTTTCGGGACCACCGGTCGTTTTTGCCTATTTCTAGGTCTGCAGCTGTGATTTGGATCTGGCAACACCCGTGCTACGGTGTCGAAAACCATGGCCCTGCAGGAGAGATCTATATTCTATGTCTGACTTGTGGGGCGGATTGACACAGGCTTTTTGGCTGCTGGCGACATTGGATGCTGATCTGGTAGAGATCAGTCTGCGGTCGCTGCAGGTAACGTTCACTGCTTTGCTGATTGCCTCGGCAATCGCGCTGCCCTTTGCGGCGCTGCTGGTTGTGCGCCGGTTTCGATTGCGCCGCCCGACAATTGCCGTGCTGAACGCATTGATGGGCCTGCCGCCGGTTGTCGTTGGTCTGGTAGTCTATGTCTTTCTGTCCCGCTCGGGGCCATTTGGGGTTTTTGGGCTGCTGTTTACACCAAGTGCAATGATTATTGCCCAGGTGATTATCATCGTGCCGTTGATTGCTTCGATTGCCCATCAGTCGCTTCGGGAATTGTGGGGCGATTATCACGACCTGCTGATCTCTTTGAACACCACGCAATTTCAGCGCATTCAGGCACTGTTATGGGATGGACGCAGGGCGCTGCTGACCGCGGCGCTGGCTGGGTTTGGTCGTGCCATTGGCGAGGTTGGGGCGATCATGATCGTGGGTGGCAATATCGACCATGCAACACGGGTTCTGACAACGGCGATTGCCTTGGAAACCGGCAAAGGTGAATTTGCCTTGGCTTTGGCGCTTGGCTTTGTGCTGATCGGCCTTGCGGTCACGGTCAACCTGTTGATCCACCGGCTGAGCCACACCGAGAGCGAGGGGCGTTGGTGATGCAATTATTCCCGCTTCAGGCAAAGCAGGCCATCGTGCGCCGCAAAGGCAAGGTGCTGGCCGGGCCCATTGATCTGACCCTGCAGGGGCAAGGTGTCACCATAGTGATTGGTCCCAACGGCGCCGGAAAAACCACGTTGCTGAAGATGTTGCACGGAATTGTCCGGCTGAATGGCGGTAGTCTGAATTGGGCCTGCTCAACGGATGAGGCGCAGAAACGGCAGGGGTTTGTGTTCCAGTCACCGGTGATGATGCGGCGCTCGGTCCTTGAAAATATTGCCTACCCATTGCGTCTGATCGGCGTTGCAAAAGCCGAGGCCAGACAGCGCGCGCAGGACTGGGCCGAGCAGGTGGGGCTGGGACACGCCCTGAAACAGCAGGCCACATTGCTGTCCGGCGGGGAGCGGCAAAAGCTTGCCCTGGCGCGCGCCCTGATCCGCGATCCGGCAGTGCTGTTCCTGGACGAGCCCTGTGCCTCGTTGGATGGCCGCGCCACGCGCGAAATTGAAGAAATCCTGATCCGGGCTGCGGCGAATGGCACCCGGCTGATCATGTCGACCCATAATATGGGGCAGGCGCAGCGATTGGCGGATGAGGTCATTTTTGTCCTGCATGGTACGATACAGGAATTTTCACCGGCAGAGGTCTTCTTTGCCGAACCCGAGACCAAACAGGGCCGCGCGTTCCTGAGAGGGGATATTGTCGAATGAAATTGAATTTGTTTGCGACGGCTGCTGCCGTCCTGCTGGCCACGTCTTCCGTCGCGCAAGAGATCAAGATGGCCGTGACCACCTCGTTCCACAACTCGGGTCTGTCGGATGTGTTGTTGCCTGCTATTCAGGATGATCTGGGCCTTGAGGTTCAGCTACTGGTGGTGGGAACAGGGCAGGCGCTAAAGCTGGGCGAAGCTGGTGATGTGGATGCAATTCTGGTCCACTCAAAAGCAGCGGAAGAGGCGTTTCTGGCGGCTGGTCACGGGACGCACCGGCGTGAAATCATGTACAATGACTTTGTGTTTATTGGACCTAAGGCGGACGCCGCAGGCGTTGGGGCAGCGGGCAGTGCTGCCGAAGCCTTGCAAAAGATTGCCGAGGCCAAGGCCGTATTTGTAAGCCGTGGCGACAACAGTGGGACCCATAAGAAAGAGCTTAACCTTTGGTCCTCAGCCGGTCTGGACGCTGAAGGGTTTGGCGGTTGGTATACCTCTGTTGGGGCTGGAATGGGGGCGGCGCTGAACACGGCTTCGGGGTTGAATGCTTATATCATGGCGGACCGGGCCAGTTGGCTGAATTTTGGCAACAAAGCAGATCTGGCACTGTTGTTTGCTGGCGATCCGGTTCTGTTCAATCAATATGCCTATATCCCGGTGAACCCTGAAAAACATGCCCATGTGAAACAGGCCCTGGCAGAGACACTGGAGGCCTGGTTGGTGTCGGATCGCGCCAAGGCGCTTATTGACGGATACCAGATCAACGGTGAGACACTGTTTGTGTTCAACGCCGGGCGAGATTGAGAGACCAAATAGGTCTTTCAAGGGGGCTCTGCCCCCATACCCCCGGGATATTTGGAGCCAGATGAAGGATCCATCAGGGATCCATATCGGCGTGAATGGCGAATTGGGTCAGGTCGGCCTCTGGCGGCTCTATGACCCGGTAGCTTTCTTTGACACCGGATGAGGTGAGCTCGCGGGCGAGGGTCAGGAGCGTATTGGTGGGGTGATCGGCGCAGAGGGCCTGCATCTGGGACAGTTCCTCGGCAGCGACGGGCCGGGCTGCGTCACGGTCTGGGGCGCCGTATACTTCCACAAAATGCTGGGCCAGCATATCGGTCAGGCGGGCGATCTCGTCCGGTTCGATCTGGGTGACCGCGACAAAAGTCGCCCGGCCTGCAGTCTCTAGGCCCATCCAGCCATTGGCAAAAGCCTGGCGCGGTTTGCCGACCAGGTCAGCCTCGCCCCAGTTGGAAAATTCAAAGCCGCCCGAGATGCACCATTCACCGGTACGGGCCGGGCTGGCAAAGACGCGTTGGTCACTTTCATCAAGGTGGATGGCACGGGCGAGCTGCATTAGGGGGTCTCCAGTAGGGACGTAAGAGGGATCAGGTGAGTGGTATCCCCAGCACGCAAAAGCATGCCAAAGTTTTCGTCTATACCCAGAAATGTACCGGACAGCCCGGCTTGCCTTGTGTCTTCTCCGGTGCCGTGGGCAATGCCGCGCCATTCTGTATGCAGGGCTTTGGTGTCGCCGTCTTCCCAGCGGGTGATCCAGTGAAGACTGTGGCGGGCCCAGCTTTCCAGCAGCGCCGGGGCTTCGACATCTGAGCAGCCTTCGGCATAGAGCGCGGTCTCATCGGGGGTATCGCCACTGTCCTGTGAGGCGGGCCAGAGCGGAATGTTCAGACCGACGACCAGCCAGTCGGGGATGGTGTCAGGGTCGGTGCTGCTGGCGGCGCAGCGAAGGCCGCCGCAGCGCGCCCCGTTGACGCGTATTTGCCCCTGCCATTCCAGATGCACTGCCACTTCGGGCGGGGCCAGCGCGCCAAGGGCGTTCTGCAGACCTACGCCGCAGGTGGGCAGCATTGCCATGGCCTGGCGCAGGGGGACCTCGGGGGCAAAGACCAGTGCCGCTCGGAGGCTGTCGGGGGCCAGGTTGTAGGTGACTAGCCCAGCATCGCAGCCGATGATTGCCTTTTTGCAGGCCGTATCAAACGGGTCTTCGGGACCAGTGACGGCGTGGCCGGACAATAATGGAGGAAAGGAGACCTCGCTCATGCGGCGCCCCGTTCGACCAAGGCCCGGGCGATATCCTGGAACACCTGCGCTTGCGGGCTGTCGGGCTTGCTGACCACAATCGGCGCCCCACCGTCCGACGTGAGGCGAATATCCAGGTGAAGCGGTACTTCTGCCAGCAGCGGCACGTTGAGCTTGGCAGCCTCGGCGGCGACGCCACCATGGCCAAAGAGATGCTCTTCGTGGCCACAGTTGGAACAGATGTGGGTCGACATGTTTTCAATCATACCGAGGATCGGCACGTGTAGCTGATTGAACATGTCGATGCCTTTACGGGCGTCAATCAAGGCGATGTCCTGGGGGGTGGATACCACTATTGCGCCGTCGACTTCGGCCTTTTGCGCCAGTGTCATTTGTACGTCACCGGTTCCCGGCGGCAGGTCAACGATAAGCACATCCAGAGCGCCCCATTGCACCTGCATCATCATCTGCTGCAGCGCGCCCATCAACATCGGACCCCGCCAGACCACGGCCTGATCTTCGTTGGTCATAAGCCCCATGGACATCATGGTGACGCCGTGGTTGCGCATGGGCAGAATGGTCTTGCCATCAGGACTGGCCGGGCGTCCCGAGATGCCCAGCATGCGGGGTTGCGATGGTCCGTAGACATCTGCATCCAGCAATCCGACGCGACGACCCTGAGCGGCCAGTGCGCAGGCCAGATTGGCCGAGACGGTGGATTTCCCAACGCCGCCTTTGCCTGAGGCCACCGCAATGATGCGATCGACGCCGGGGATCTTTTGTGGCCCCGCAGGCTGGGCTGGCTTGGAGGGTTTCAGATCCGGCGGCGGTGTTTTGGCGGCATGTCCGGTTAGCAAAGCTGATACCTTGTCGACGCCTGCAAGCACTGTGACGACTTGTTCGGCGGCATCACGCACGGGGGTATAGGCATCGGCCTGGGCTGGATCAATTTCGAGGACAAAACGCACTTCGGCCCCCTCGACGGTAAGGGCGCGCATGACGCCAGCGCTGACGATGTCGGTGCCGCTGACCGGATCAGTGATGGTTTTCAGCGCGGCGAGGACGGTTTCACGGGTGAGAGACACTTGGGCCTTACTCCTTGGGATATGGGGGTGCTTGACGAAAGGGCTTGGGGTTTTTACCGTTTCGCATGACCCGTCTGATTGTTCTAATTTATGTCTGCCTGAGTTTTGCCCCGATTGCACGGGCGGATGACAGGCTGGTGCGATTGGCAGCACCGGCTGAGCTGGTGGAAAGTGGATTTCTAAAACATCTGCTGCCGCGGTTTTCGTTGAAGACCCAGGTGCGGGTCCAGATTGTGTCTGCAGGCCAGGTGCATGACATTGCGTTTGGACCTGATGGGACGCCAGTTTTCACCGGGTCGGATGTGACCTGGCACCTGTTGGTTCTGGCGCCGCAGCATCCGGGTGTTCAGCGGTTTACCAAATGGTTGGAGTCCGAGGTCGGTCAACGCACCATCACCAGCTATGCGCCGGATGAGGTACAGATGTTTACCCTGCCGCAGGATACAGGCGCGGTTGTGGCTGATCTGCAGTTCACCGGAGACGCAGTCGAGGGAAAGGCGGTGTCGCGGCAAATGTGCGGACGCTGCCATGTTGTGACCCAGACCGAGCGAATGAATGCCATCGGCTCGACACCGTCTTTTTTCGTGCTGCGGACACTGGGCAATTGGGCTGACCGGTTTCAGGCCTTTTACGTGCTCAACCCGCATCCGTCCTTTACCCAGGTCGAAGGGGTGACTGCGCCGTTTGCCCAAAACCGGCCACCGCCGATTGTGCCCATCGAGATGACACTGGATCAGCTGGAGGCCATCCTTGCCTATGTCGCCGGGTTGGAGCCCGCTGATTTGGGCGCGCCACTGCAACATCAGTGATCGCGACGCTTGCTGAGGTAGTCGTCGGTGGTGCGCACCCTTGGTCGGTCGCCGCCTTGAAAGGGCGAGTTTACCTGGTGGTGTTGAGCATTGACGCGGCAATTGTCACACATCTGGATCATGCGCGCGGCCTGGGGATTCTGGAACATGGCATGTTTGCCGGCCAGCTTCTCGATGATCTTGTCGACGGTGGATTTCACCCCGAACAGGGCACCGCATTCGATGCAGGCGCATGGCTCTTCCTCATGCAACACGGTCTGTGACAGGGCGCTGTCAGCCAGGTTCAAACGTGGTTCATAGGTGATTGCGTCCTCGGGGCAGATATTGGCACAGAGACCGCACTGCAGGCAGGCGTCCTCTTGGAACCGAAGCTGCGGCATGTCTGGGTTGTCTCCTAAGGCGCCGGTGGGGCACAGCGAGACACAAGATAGGCACAGGCTGCAGGCGCTGGTATCGACCAGGACTGCTCCATATGGCGCGTCTGCGGGCAGGGGCAGCACCTGACCTTCAGGTGCCAGGGCCTTGGCTGCCTGACGGGTAATCTGGCGGCGAGTGCCCATGGGGCGCACTGGTGTCGTCAGCGATGCCGGAACCAACGCGCCAAACAACGCATCACTGAGGGCGTCAGGATCAGAATGGTCCAGCAGTGCGGATTTCTCGCCACCAATCGCATTGGCCAGTGCCAATTCGCGGTCCAGTACGTCCTGTTCAGCACCGGGAGCCATCAGGATATCCACCCAGGCAAACCCCGCCGCAAGGGCCGCCAGGATTTCGGCATGGCCAAAAGTATTCAGGGCCTCAAGCTCTAGCGGCACAACATCCACGGGCAGCCCGCGTCCAAAGCGTGCGGCATAGCTGATCATTTTGCCGCCATGGTCATTCACCACCAGCAACCGGGGCGCAGCGCCACCTGCAGTCAAAAAGGTCGAGGCGAGCGTCTGGATGCGGCGCATCAGGCTGTCAGTGGGTGGGGCATCATAAGTCAGCGCACCAGAAGGGCACAGCGACGAGCACGAGCCGCAGCCAGCACAGATCATCGGGTCAATTGTGACATGATCGCCATTGGAACTGATGGCGCTGGTGGGGCAGATGTCCAGGCAATTGGTGCAGCCCGTCTGCCCCGCACGCGAGTGGGCGCACAGCAGGGGTTCGTTGCGAATAAACAGTGGTTTTTCAAATGTTCCAACCAGTTGCGAGGCTTGCAGCACTGCATCGGCGACTGATGGCGCATGTTTGGGATCGGCCCGCAGATAGCCCTCGCGTTTTTCTGGCGCCGGGAACAGGGGGACATCGCCGGTCAGGTCCAGAATGATGTCGCAGTTTGATTGGCCGCCATCACGTGGCGCGCTCCAGCTCCACTGCCGACCAGTCGGGTCCAGTTGTTGAAAAGCGTCAAGGGTCACTTCGAATTGGCCCAACGCCCCCGAGGCCCGTTTCAGGTCTCCGCGCACGGTCTCAAACGCCCGGGTCATTGGCGGTGATGTTTCGTCGTTCAGAAGAACGGTGACGGCCAGTATGTCCTGAAGTTTCTCTGCGGCAGACAGTGCAACGTCAGCGGGTCCCAGGATCAGGCACAGGCCTTCAGAGACCACATCCAAACTTTTGGCTGCGGGGACAGAAAGACCGGCCTCGGCAATCAGTGCGGACATTTTGGGTAGTGTTTGACCTGTATCACTGGTCCATCCAGCCCGGTCCCGCAGGTCCAGACAGGGGGGCATTGGGGCGCCGATTTCACCCGCTAGTTCCTCAAAAAGGCTCTGCTCTTGGGTGCAACAAATTGTTGCCTCACCCCCGGCAATGGCCTTGGCTGCTGCCTCGATCTCGGTGGTGCAAAGTGCGCTGTGCAGCTTTGAGCAGCTGATCCCAGTGGCCTGCGAAAGACCCGTGGCGTCAATCTGTTGTGATCTAGAACAATCACATAAAATCAGTTGCTTAGCCATATAATCCTCGCTTGCAAACAGGCTGGCGAAAGAGGCGGTTTTACCCCTGTTCGGGCTTCAAACTAGCCACGATTCGGTACCCTCGTAAACCTGTTTTACGGTCAAGCCATCGGCTGGGAATGGCCGAATCATTGGGGATGATTCGCATTTGCGGGCAGGTTTCAATTTGTTGAGTGATTTAGTCAAAATAGACAAAACGACCGGGGCGTTACGCTACAGTAAAACGGGCGACCCAATTTGTCCCGATCTGACGAATTCCCGGAAAACTTGAATTTCCAGCTTTGGAAACAGGGTTCGATTGCTGCAACCTGACAGTGAAATTCAGTTCAACGGGGCCGTCGACGGGTGATCCACAATCCAGATAAATTCGACGTCATGCCGATGGGCATCGTTCTGCGCCGCATGCCGGGTGTGACCCGGTGGGCCAAATGGTCCTGGAAGGCGATTGCCGTTTTGCCCGGAGCGGGCGATGCCAGCTGGCAAATGTTGCAAAGCGATGCAGGGGTTAGCGATTATCACGCCGCGACGCTGCCGCTTGAACTGCACGGCTCTGATGCCGAGGCCTATCTGCATGGGCTGAGCACTGAGGTTCCCTGTGTCTATGTGGTGCTGCGTGACAGCGACGAGGGGGAGCATCCGCTTGACGTGACCCTGGTCACTGCCTCGCCCTATGAGGCGCAGGATTACGCGGACAGCAGCGAAGAGATCGTTGAGAAGGTACCGATGCCGGATGGGCTGATCGCCTGGGTGCGGGACTTTGCGCAAAAGCACTATCACGAAGAACGGTTCAAGAAACGTCGCCGCGACAAGACTGACATTGGTGCGGTCGAGGACGGCATTGGCGATGCGCGGATTGCACAGATGGCGGATGTTTACCGCTCGCCCGTGAAGGCCAAAAAGGAACGGTTGCAATGAGCGGGGGCAATTTCTGGGCCCGCCGCAAGGCAGGTGTCGAGGCTGAGGTTGCCGCTGATGCGCAGGCCGAATTGGCAGTGCTTGCAGAACAGCGTGACGCTGAAGTTGCTGACAAGAGTGACGCCGAGCTATTGGCCGAGCTGGAGTTGCCCGACCCGGACAGTCTGGGCGAAGGCGATGATTTCACCGTGTTCCTGACCGAGACAATTCCCGCCCGCATCCGCACCCGTGCGTTGCGTCGGCTGTGGCTGACCAATCCGGTCCTGGCCAATGTGGACGGCTTGGTCGACTACGGCGAGGATTTTACCGATGCCTCCTGTGTGATTGAGAACATTCAGACCGCCTATCAGGTTGGCAAAGGCATGACTGCGCATGTGGACGAGATGGCCCGCCAGGCTGCTGAAGAAGAGGCCGAAGCAGTAGACCTTACCGCAGATGATGCTGCGGACGCGCTTGACGAAGCTCCGGCGGCCGACGCCGGTGAAGAGATCGCCACAGAACAACCAGAGCACATTGATGTCCTCGCGACAGCGGATGCCGGCTTTGTGCCGGACCAATCCGATGTGGACGATATGCCCGCCTATCCCCCCCCGCGCCGGATGCGTTTTGCGTTCGAGGACGCGACGGCCAAGACATGACACAGGAGATGCCGATGACAGCCCAAACCGCAGAGGTTACCGTGACGCAGGAAGATCGCCTGCGGGCGGATCTGTATAATTTCCTGGGCCTATTGCTGTCGACCCCGCCGGATCAAATGCTACTGGAGCAAACCGCAGGACTGACCGGGGATGAAGGCGAGTTGGGCACTGCCATTAATGCCTTGGCCAAACTGGCACATTTGTCCAAGCCGGCCGCAGTGGAAAGCGAGTTCAATAAGCTTTTCATTGGTCTGGGACGCGGCGAGCTGCTGCCCTATGCCAGTTATTATCTGACTGGGTTCTTGAACGAAAAACCACTGGCGGCGCTGCGCCGTGACATGGCGGTGCGTGGTATGACCCGCGCTGAAAACGTCTATGAACCCGAAGACAACATCGCCTCGTTGATGGAGATGATGGGCGCGCTGATTGTTGGCCGCTTTGGCGAACCGGCCAGTCTGACAGACCAGAAAACCTTCTTTAACAAACACATCGGCTCTTGGGGCGGTCATTTCTTCTCGGATCTGGAGGCCGCGCAAAATTCGGTTCTTTATGCCGCCGTTGGCGCGGTTGGCCGGGTCTTCATGGAGATCGAGGCCGAAGGAAACAGGATGAGTGCAGAGTGACCTGCACAGCCGGACGGGGCCACCGTCCACACCAATGAGAGGGAGATTTCTCATGACAAGAAAGACCGAGGAGGCAAGCAGCCGCCGCGACTTTCTAAAACTGGCCGCAACCACGGCACCGCTGGCTGCGGTTGCTGTTGCGACCACCGGGGGCACGGCAGAGGCCGCAGAACCCGACCTGTCATCGAATAAGATGCAGGATACGGCGCATACCCGCGCTTACCTTGACAGCGTGCGGTTCTAAACACCGCGCGACGTTATTCACTGCAGGCAACTGGTTGCGAGACGCCCGACCGCCTGCTGAATTTTTGTTAACCTAGCGAGCCCGAATTAACGGGTAGCAAGGGAGGTTATAATGCTTAGGAAAAAGACCAACGGGGTTGCGAGACGCCCCCAGCGGACAAGTATCCTCTCCAAGGTCGCGGATAGTTCCGTTGATCGCCGCACATTTCTGCGCGGCTCAGGTCTGGCCATTGGTGGCTTGACTGCAATCAGTGCCACTGGCGGGGCAGTGACCCAAGCCAATGCGCAATCAGCTGCCGTTAGCGCCGTTGAGACTATCAAATCGGTTTGTACCCACTGTTCGGTTGGCTGTACCGTGGTTGCCGAAGTGCAAAACGGTGTCTGGATCGGGCAAGAGCCCGGCTGGGACAGCCCGTTCAACCTGGGCGCCCATTGCGCCAAAGGGGCTGCGGTTCGCGAACATGCCCACGGCGAGCGCCGTCTGAAGTACCCGATGAAAAAAGAGGGTGGTGAATGGAAGCGGATCAGCTGGGAACAGGCGATCGACGAGATCGGCGGCGGCATGAACCAGATCCGCGAAGAAAGCGGACCTGACAGCGTTTACTGGCTCGGCTCAGCCAAGCACAGCAACGAACAGGCCTATCTGTTCCGCAAGTTCGCCGCATATTGGGGTACCAATAACGTCGACCACCAGGCCCGGATCTGTCACTCGACCACTGTTGCTGGCGTTGCCAACACATGGGGCTACGGCGCCATGACCAACAGTTATAACGACATCCATAACTCCAAGGCGATCTTCATTATTGGCGGCAACCCAGCCGAGGCGCACCCTGTCTCGCTGCTGCACATTCTGAAAGCCAAGGAACAAAACAACGCACCATTGATCGTTTGCGATCCACGCTTCACACGGACTGCGGCCCATGCGGATGAATTCGTGCGTTTGCGTCCAGGTTCTGATGTGGCGCTGGTTTGGGGTATTTTGTACCACATCTTCGAAAACGGCTGGGAGGACAAAGAGTTCATCCGCACCCGTGTTTGGGGCATGGATCAGATCAAAGAAGAAGTTGGTAAGTGGAACCCAGAAGAGGTTGAGCGGGTCACGGGTGTTCCCGGATCGCAGCTGCACCGGGTTGCCAAGACATTGGCCAACAACCGTCCCGGCACCGTAATCTGGTGTATGGGTGGTACGCAGCACACCACTGGTAACAACAACACCCGCGCCTATTGCATCCTGCAGCTGGCGCTGGGCAACATGGGCACAAGCGGCGGCGGCACCAATATTTTCCGTGGCCACGACAACGTGCAGGGCGCCACCGATTTGGGTGTGCTGAGCCACACTCTACCGGGCTACTACGGGCTGTCGAAAGGCGCCTGGGCACATTGGGCCCGCGTTTGGGACGAAGATCCCGACTGGCTGACCAGTCAGTTCGACATGCTGAAGGGTGCTGATGGCAAAGATAAGTCGCTGCAGAACCTGAAAGGCATTCCGGTCAGTCGCTGGATTGACGGGGTTCTGGAGGACAAGGACAACATCGACCAGCCCAACAATGTTCGGGCGATGGTTCTTTGGGGTCACGCGCCGAACTCGCAGACCCGTGGTCCGGAAATGAAAACCGCGATGGAGAAGCTGGACATGCTGGTCGTGATTGACCCGTATCCCACTGTCTCGGCTGTTTTGCATGACCGGACGGATGGCTGCTATTTGCTGCCAGCCTGTACGCAGTACGAGACCTATGGCTCGGTCACCGCATCGAACCGGTCGCTTCAGTGGCGCGACAAGATCATTGATCCAATGTTCGAGAGCAAAACGGACCATGAAATCATGGGCTTGTTTGCGAACAAATTCGGTTGGGGTGATCGTTTCTTCCGCAACATCGAAATGGACGATGAAAACACGCCAAATGTTGAGAGCGTTACCCGTGAGTTGAACAGTGGCTTGTGGACCATCGGCTATACCGGGCAAAGCCCAGAGCGGATGAAACTGCACATGGCCAATCAGCACACCTTTGACCGCACCACCTTGCGGGCTGTTGGTGGACCGGCTGATGGGGACTATTATGGTTTGCCATGGCCGTGCTGGGGTACGGCTGAGATGGGGCATCCCGGAACGCCGAACCTCTATGACATGTCCAAGCCGGTATCTGAGGGTGGCCTGACCTTCCGGGCCCGATTTGGTGTTGAACGGGACGGTGACAACCTACTGGCGGACGGAGTCTATTCTGCGAATTCCGAGATCCAGGACGGATATCCGGAATTCACCATGCAGATGCTGATGGATCTGGGTTGGGATAGTGATCTCACGGACGAGGAACGCGCATCCATTGATGCCGTTGCAGGTCCAAATACCAACTGGAAAACCGACCTTTCTGGCGGCATCCAGCGGGTTGCGATCAAGCACGAGTGTGCTCCGTTTGGTAACGCCAAGGCCCGTGCTGTTGTGTGGACCTTCCCGGATCCGGTCCCTGTTCACCGCGAGCCGCTGTACACCAACCGTCGTGATCTGGTCGAAGACTATCCAACATATGAGGACCGTCAGGCGTACCGTCTGCCGACTTTGTATGCCTCGATCCAGAAGAAAGATGTGTCCAAGGACTTCCCGATTATCCTCACCTCTGGCCGCTTGGTCGAATATGAGGGCGGTGGCGATGAAAGCCGGTCTAATCCATGGCTGGCCGAGTTGCAGCAGGACATGTTCGTCGAGATCAACACCCGGGACGCCAACAATATCGGCGTGCGTGACGGTGCTCAGGTCTGGGTCGAAAGTCCCGAAGGCGGCAAGGTGAAAGTCATGGCAATGGTGACCGAGCGGGTCGGCGAGGGCGTAGCCTTTATGCCGTTCCACTTTGGTGGGCACTTCCAGGGCAAGGACCTGCGGGACAAATATCCCGATGGGGCTGACCCCTATGTGTTGGGCGAAAGCTCAAACACGGCGCAGACCTATGGCTATGACTCAGTCACGCAAATGCAGGAGTCAAAATGTACTCTCTGCAGCATCAGCGCAGCATAAGGAGAAAGAAAGATGGCAAGAGCTAAGTTCCTCTGCGACGCCGACCGCTGCATTGAATGCAACGCCTGCGTCACCGCCTGTAAGAACGAGCACGAGGTGCCCTGGGGCATCAACCGTCGCCGTGTAGTCACCATCCAGGATGGGCAACCCGGCGAACGGTCGATCTCGGTCGCCTGTATGCATTGTTCCGATGCGCCCTGTATGGCCGTCTGCCCGGTGGATTGTTTCTACCAGACCGACGATGGCGTGGTCCTGCACTCCAAGGATCTGTGCATCGGCTGTGGGTACTGTTTCTACGCGTGCCCGTTTGGTGCGCCGCAGTATCCGCAGGCAGGCAACTTCGGCAGCCGTGGCAAGATGGACAAATGTACATTCTGTGCCGGTGGCCCGGAAGAGAACCATTCCACCGCTGAGTTCGCCAAGTACGGCCGCAACCGGATCGCCGAAGGCAAACTGCCGATCTGCGCCGAGATGTGTTCAACCAAGGCGCTGTTGGCAGGTGACGGCGACGTTGTTTCTGCTGTGTATCGTGAGCGGATCGTTTCGCGCGGCTTTGGTGCTGGTGCCTGGGGTTGGGGCACTGCCTATGACCAAAAGGGCGAGTAAGCCAGTTTAGAAGCGCCGGCGGCTGTTATGGCCGCCGGCACCACACTTGCCGGAGTTTCAAAACTCCTGCCCGTTTTCTGCTCGGAAAGCGGATGATTTTCAATTTACAGAATGTCGAGGACCCGATGCGCGTTCTTCTTTGGCTCTTGGTTTGTTTGACCTTGGCTTTGCCTGCGACGGCACAAACTGCACCTGACCGCACTGCCACTGGCGGAGCCCAAACTCTTGCCGATATTATGGCGCGCCAATCCAACCAGGTCGTCGATGATAGCTTCCGGCGCGACAATGTCGGGGACCCCAATCAGGCTGCCGCCGCTGATCAGCAGTTGGGCACCCTGGGCGGGGTTTCAGACCCAGAGTTCTGGCGCGCGCTGCGCTATGGTACGGCCGATGTGCGGGTCTCGGCAGGCGGTGATGTTGCCACAGTCCTGGTGCAGGACGGCGGCATGCGTTGGCTTGCCTTTCGGGATGGGCCGCTGCGCCAATATGGCGGTTGGCTGCTACTGGGAACGCTTGCCGCCTTGGTTGTGTTCTATGTGCTGAGAGGCAGGATTGCCATTGACGGCGAAAAGGCCGGCCGGACGGTGACCCGTTTCAGGGCCTTTGAACGTTTTGGCCACTGGATGATGGGGGGCTCGTTCATTTTGTTGGGGATCACCGGATTGATCACACTATTTGGCCGTGTTCTTATTGCTCCTTACCTGGGTAAAGAATTGAACGCGACTTTCCTGGAACTCGGAAAATGGGTGCACAACTACGTTGCTTGGGCGTTTATTGCCGGATTGGTGATTATCTTTGTGATGTGGGTGGCGCATAACCTGCCGGATCGCACCGATTTGGTTTGGATCAGCCAGGCAGGCGGTATTGTCGGTAGCAAGCACCCGCCG
>ENA-OSET01002099-OSET01002099.1-sediment-metagenome-genome-assembly--contig:-NODE-2099-length-19635-cov-3.989109_pt1 | contig 19635 bp, 17 predicted proteins | sample MGYA00237882_ERZ534229 | MGnify/ENA primary metagenome ERZ534229 (study PRJEB26408, sample SAMN06266212) | sediment metagenome | isolation source: Hudson Canyon methane seep mesocosm | place... | reverse complement strand
CATTTCAATTGAAACAGCGTTTTCCCAATCTATATTCGATGGTTGGGTATCTGTTGGGTTACGACCAAATGCAGAACCTTTGTGTTTAGCGATGCCTTCAAAGTCTACGAAGTGAGTTAACTCTTTAAGTAGTCGAGTCTTACCTGAGCCAGTAGGCCCAGTGATGCTGGTGAACTTGATAGAGTTTAAGCTGAGTTCAAGCTCGTCGAGCAAATAACGTCTCATAGCTTTGTAACCGCCGGTAATAAGCGGGAAATCGACACCTTGTTGTTTTAGCCATTGCTGGGTGGTGCGAGAGCGTAGGCCGCCGCGAAAACAATACAGATAACCTTTAGGGTTTTGTTTACAGAAAGCGGTCCAAGATTGATAACGCTGGGCGCGAATTTCAGGCGTTGCGAGTTCGAGGCCAAGCTTGATCGCCGCTTCCTCGCCCACATTCTTATACTGAATGCCAATCTGTTTTCTCTGATCATCATCGAGCAGCGGCTTATTAACAGAATTGGGAAAGCTACCTCGTGCAAATTCAACAGGCGCGCGGACATCCATCATCGGTACATTGTTAATGAATAGGTCGTGAAAATTCTGGCTGTTCGGTCGATGTGTCATGCGTAAGTATTGTTTATAAACTGGCCACGAAGCATACAGACCTCGCATTAGAAAATCTACGCGTTAGGTTTTGTTCGTTATATGCCCTTATAGGTGGTGCTATTTTTTATGTAAGTGTCAAATTAACCCGCTTTGCATATCGTGATTTGCATTGCTTTTAATGAAATTTTTTGTAAAGGAAGGTGGTAAGAGTTGGCAAAAATGTGAACTGTGTACTATTAAATATCTTACTAACAAGCGTTTTCGTCACGTACATATCTTCACTATTGCAGTTTTTCAAAGTGAAAGTCAGCTCCGAAGGATAGTAACGATGAATCAGATCAGTAGTAATTTAATTCGAATCCCTAGCAGTGTTATCGCATTAGTATCGCGTTTGATCGATCAAGTCAGTGATAATATGGTTGAATTGTCATCACTATCAATTAACCATGAATACATAAATGTAAAACGACACCTCAAGAATCCCTCAGACTTCAACTTGCATCACTTTCCCTTTCAGCCGCAACGTAAGTTAGTGAGAGTTGAGATTTCTCCAGAGTATCGTAATTCGAGCAATGATGAATTTTAGTAAGAAGTTTGGAGAGAGTTAGTATCGAAAGATATTTCTTCAACGTTTGTTTGATCACAATGCCTGTTCATCGTTAACGAAAGGGTCTTATGTCATATACGACGGTATATATCATAGATGATTCTGCGATTGTTCGAGCGACTGTGTCTCGAATGCTCTCGGATGTAATCGGTATAAAGGTACTTGGGGCGGCGGCTGACCCGGTGTTAGGTCAGCGACAAATGCAAAAACATTGGCCTGATGTCATTGTATTGGACCTTGAAATGGACCAAATGGATGGTCTAACGTTCTTACAAAAACTGATGAAAGAGCGCCCGACTCCTGTTGTTATATTTTCTTCGTTGGTCGATGGGAATTGCGAAACCTCTCTAAAAGCGCTTCATTGTGGTGCTGTTGAAATCGTTGTTAAACCCAAGTCGGATCTAAAGAATCGTCTCCCAAGCTGTCTCGATGACTTGTTGGCCGCATTGCAAGGGGCATCAAAATCTAAACAAACCCGTATTAACCATGATGAAGTCATACCGCTTAAAAAAATAGCCGAAAAACTCAACGCCGATGTGATATTAAGCCCTAGTACTGGTGGAAGGAAAAAGGAGACCTACCCACTCATCGCCATCGGCGCTTCTGCCGGGGGAACGATTGCGCTTGAACAGATAATCCCTTCGCTACCCAAAAATGTATTACCCATTTTGATTGTTCAGCATATGCCAGAAGGCGTTACTAAAGCGTTTGCCCGCCGTTTGAATGAGCTAAGTGAGGTTGAGGTTAAAGAAGCAGAAAATAACGACCCTCTATTACCGGGGCGTGTACTAATAGCGCCAGGCGGAAAGCATATGCTTCTGAGGGTGAGCAGTTTAGGTGCTGTGGTAAGGCTAGAAGATGGGCCTCCCGTATGTCGTCACATTCCCTCAGTCGATGTTTTATTTCGTTCGGTTTCAAAATTTGGTGGTAAAAGGGCTATGGGGATTATTCTAACTGGAATGGGAGATGACGGTGCGTTAGGTATGAAAGAAATGCACGATGCTGGCGTAAAGACTATCGCGCAAGATAAAGACAGTTGTATGGTTTATGGTATGCCTGCTGAAGCGGTTTGTTTGGGAGGTGTAGACAAAGAGCTACCGTTAGACAAAATTTCTGAAATTATTTACGCTCACCGGTAGTCAAAATCCTTGGAATTGATCCTATCCCCAAAATCGTGAAAAACATGCTGAGTTGTCTATAGTTAATGTACGAACAAATTAATTAAGGCGGCATGATGAATCCTCGTGATGTAAAAACGATCGAAGATGCAAAAAAAATAGTCAATGAACGGCAACTCACTCATGTAAAAGTTGGTGTCTTCGACATTGATGGGGTTATGCGTGGTAAATACATGAGCAAGTCGAAGTTTTTCTCGGCTTTGGATTCGGGTTTTGGCTTTTGTGATGTGGTGCTAGGATGGGACTCAAAAGACCAGCTCTATGATAATGTGAACTATACCGGCTGGCATACGGGGTATCCTGATGCTCCTGTGAAAGTTATTCCCAGTACCTGTCGTGACGTCCCTTTCGAAAACAATATGCTCTTGTTTATTTGTGAATTTGCACAACAAGCTGCAGACGTTTGCCCAAGAGCCATCTTGAATCGCGTAATTAAGATGGCAAATGATATGGGCTTTGACCCCTTTGCTGCGTTGGAGTACGAGTTCTTTTTGTTCAACGAAACGCCCCAAAGCGCGCGCGACAAGAATTTTAAGAACTTAAATAACTTCACACCCGATTGGTTTGGATATTCAGTCATTCGCAGTTCGGTTCATTCTGATTTATATGAGCAAATTCTGTCTATGTCAGAAGATATGGACTTTCCTATTGAGGGTATTCACACAGAAACTGGTCCAGGTGTACTAGAGGCCGCTCTTGCCGTCGATAACGCGGCTAATGCTGCTGACAAAGGCGCGTTATTTAAAACCTTCATGAAGGTACTCGCGCAAAAGAACGATATGATGGCTACGTTTATGGCCAAGTGGTCTGCCGATTACCCCGGTTTGAGTGGTCACATTCATGTCTCATTATTTAATCAGGCTGATTCTACTTCAGCTTTTTACGATTCTTCCCAGAAGCACAATATCAGTAAAATTCAGCATCACTTTATTGCTGGTCAACAAAAACTGATGCCTGAGCTTTTGTGTATGATCGCGCCGACTGTAAATAGTTATACGCGATTGATACCGGGTTTTTGGGCGCCTACTGACGCTACGTGGGGTGTCGAAAACAGAACAACTGCTTTGCGTGTGATACCCGGTAGCGAGAAGTCGCAGCGTGTCGAATATCGACTGGGCTCTGCTGATGGGAATCCGTATTTAACGTTAGCGGCTGCGTTGGCTTCTGGTCTCTATGGTATTAAGTATGGTTTAGAGCCTGAAGATCAGGTGAAGGGCAATGCTTATGAACAGAAGCATCCCGAACACCTAGCCTTACCAAGAACATTGTGGGATGCAGCGCAAAGTCTCCGTGACTCCGATGCTGCAAAAGAGCTGTTCGGTAGTACGTTCGTAGATCACTTTGCGGCAACGCGTGAATGGGAAGAACGTGAGTACCGAAAACATGTGAGCGACTGGGAAATGAATCGCTATTTCGAAATTATCTAACTGTTGAACGAGCTTTATGACGCATACAAATAAAACCTATTCACCTATCGATGGCTCGCTCTATGTAGAGCGAGATCTAGCGAGTACTGAAGAAATTCATGATGCTATTGAGTTGGCTAATCAGGCGCAAAAAAAATGGCGACGAATGACGCTTAACAAAAGAAAGGCTTTGTGTGCAAAAGCGGTTAGTGCGTTCGAAGAAAATAAAGATAACATTGCAGAAGAATTATGCTGGCAGATGGGGAGACCTATTCGATACGCTGGGGGAGAGGTAGATAGTTTTGCTGCTCGGTCGACCTATATGATTTCAGTTGCGGAAGAATCTTTGGCGCCCATGCAGACCGATCCAAAATCGGGATTTCAACGTTATATTACTAAAGAGCCTGTCGGAGTTGTATTGGTGATCGCACCCTGGAATTACCCATTACATACGCCAATAAATGCCATTATTCCGGCTTTGTTAGCTGGGAACTCAGTGATACTGAAACATTCTTCACAAACGCCTCTTTGTGCTGAGCGTATCGATGACGCGTTTAAAGCGGCTGGTCTGCCAGAAGGCGTTTTTCAATATTTACATATGTCTCACGATAGCTGTGCCTTGGCTATTCAAGCACCCGAAATAGGTGCAGTGGCATTTACAGGCTCAGTAAGCGGTGGGAGAGCGATCGAAGAAGCTGCGACAGGTCGATTTATTAACGTTGGGTTAGAGCTAGGAGGAAAAGACCCTGCGTATATTAGAGCCGATGCTGACTTGGATTACGCGGTTGAGTCCGCCGTAGATGGTGCATTTTTTAACTCAGGCCAGTCGTGCTGCGGAATAGAAAGAATTTATGTTCATGAAGCTATATACGACGACTACCTAGAAAAATTTGTCGATCTCACTAAACAATTTGTACTCGGTCGTTCTGATGATCCAGATACGACTTTGGGGCCCTTGGTGAATGTTGCTGCAGCAGATTTTGTTAGAGATCAAATATCAGAAGCGGTTGAGCAAGGTGCGACGTTACACATTGAACCCTCTTCTTTCGATTTAAATAAAGCAGGAACGTCCTACCTTGCTCCCCAAGTATTATCGAACGTTACTCATAACATGCGTGTAATGACTGAAGAAAGTTTTGGGCCGGTAGTTGGCATTATGAAAGTCAAATCTGATAACGAAGCAATTGATTTGATGAATGATAGTGAATTCGGGTTAACCGCATCTATTTTCACACAAGATATACAAACGGCTATCTCGCTCGGAGAGCAAATAGAAACGGGGACATTTTTTGTTAATCGCTGTGACTATTTGGACCCAGAACTAGCCTGGACAGGTGTAAAGCACACTGGTCGTGGTTGCACCTTATCGAAAAAGGGGTTTGATGCATTTACCCGACTAAAGTCGTTTCATATAAAAACGACGACATAAAAGAGACTAGTAATATGAGCAAATTTCACGCGAACTGGAATTACCCAACTAATGTACGAGTCGGTGCTGGTCGAATTGACGAACTTGCTGAGGCGTGTAAGAGTCTTGGAATGTCATCCCCGTTATTAGTTACCGACTCTGGATTAGCCGCACTACCTATGGTGATTCAGTCTGTTGAGCTATGTAGTAAACACGCTTTGAAATGTGGTGTGTTCTCCAATATTCAGTCAAACCCCAATGGTCAAAATATTCTGGACGGTGTTGCTGAGTATAAAAGTGGTGCCTATGACGGTGTAATCGCATTTGGCGGGGGCTCAGCTTTGGATGCGGCAAAAGCCATTGCGTTGATGGTGGGTCAGAATAGACCTTTATGGGATTTTGAAGACGTCGGTGATAATTGGTTGCGAGTGAACGAACGTGGTGTCGCCCCAATTGTCGCGGTGCCTACTACGGCCGGTACAGGGTCAGAAGTAGGGCGCGCATCTGTAATTACCGATGAAGAGTCTCATACAAAGAAAATTATTTTTCACCCAAAGATGCTGCCAGAAATTGTGTTGTTGGATCCTGAATTAACGACTGGTTTACCAGCTCACATTACTGCCGCTACGGGTATGGATGCATTGTCGCATAGCCTTGAGGCACTATGTTCGCCGTTTTATCACCCTATGGCTGAAGGCGTTGCAATGGAGGGTATTCGCTTGGTAAAAGATTATCTTCAAGTTGCTGTTAAAAATGGTCAGAATATTGAGGCGCGAACACAAATGCTCGTTGCATCGAGTATGGGCGCAACAGCCTTTCAGAAAGGTTTGGGTGGGATGCATGCGATTGCTCATACGTTAGGAGGACTCTATGGCGCGCATCATGGTTTGCTAAATGCGATCTTAATGCCTTATGTTTTAAAAGCAAACCGGTTCGCAATTGAGCAAAAAATAGAAAAACTAGCTCGGTATTTGAATCTTCCTGATCCTACGTTTGATGGATTTCTAACCTGGGTGTTGTTAATGAGATCAGTATTGAATATTCCTCACTGTTTATCCGAGATCGACATTGATGACAGTCAAAAGACATTAGTCGGAAAAATGTCTGTTAAGGACCCAGCTGCTGGTGGGAATCCCATTCAATTTTCTAATAGTCAGTATCAACATATTTTTGAAAAAGCCGTGTGCGGAAACTTAATGTAATGAAGATAGCCATTCTTCAATGTGATGACGTATTGGACAAGTTTCAGCCTGAGTTTGGAAATTATCCAGAGATGATTAGAGATATGATGCTGGAGCGGGACGAAGGGCTGGCGTTCGATATTTTCGATGTTCGGAAAGGTCGTTACCCTAACACAGTCAATGAATATACCTGCTATATGATTACGGGTAGCAAATCTAGCGTATATGACGGTGACGCTTGGATTCAGACATTAATAGACTTTGTCTATCAACTCCACACAAACAAACAAAAAATATTTGGCATATGCTTTGGGCACCAAATTATTGGTAAGGCATTGGACGCTAAAGTAGAAAAATCTTCAAAAGGGTGGGGCGTCGGCGTAGCGACTAATTCAATTGTCAATCAACCCACTTGGATGGAGGCTGAAGGCGATGAGTTCAATTTGCTGGTAAGTCATCAAGATCAAGTTATAGACCCACCAACTTCTGTCAGTATCTTAGCAAGAACTGACTTTTGTCCAAACTTTATGGTGTTGTGGAGTGAAACGACATTGAGTGTGCAGGGCCACCCTGAGTGGGTTCATGGTTACTCAAGGGCCCTAATAAATAACAGGCGTGGTGTGATCCCCGAGGATGTTATAGGGCGTGGTATTGATTCATTGTCAAAACCGATTCACAACAGCCTTTTTGCGAGTTGGGTTCTGAGTTTCTTAAACCAAAACATTGACTGACCTAATTTATAAATCAAGATTTTGTGGTTTGTGGTTTGTGGTTTGTGGTTTGTGGTTTGTGGTTTGTGGTTTGTGGTTTGGTACTTTATATGGAGTAACATCCATAGGTGAAAAAAGTCAGTACCCAACCTGACTTATCGAAAGACAGATTGCGACCAGCGCGTACAAACTCCCGGTTGCACTTAGTCTGAAAAGTGCGAGTTTGAGCCTCTGAAGATGACCATACCTAAGTTTTGGAAAGTTATCGCTTTCGAGAATTTAATTTTATTTTTGGTGACCGATAGCGATGCTATTTCGTCAGCCAACGAACCGCTAGTATCATAGCCAAAGCGATCCCTTTTGGTCTGCTTAAAATGGCATGTTGTTATATTTAGTGTTAGTAAAAATAATGAAATAGTTATTTTATTGTGTGCGGAAGGCCGTATTTTAGTTACGGCGTGTTGACGTTTTAAACTAGAACCATTAACTAATGAGCACTATGTTTATCATTTTTCTTTTAAGTGGAAGCTATAGTCATCAGTAGATATTTACATATATACTTTTGGTTGCTAGGCTTACCAGTATTGGTTAATTTGATAATTATAGTGATCATGTTATGTCGAGCAATAAACGTAAAGCCGTTGTGTTTTCTAAAAATCAGAAGGTGCTCTCGCAGTTAGGTGAGAACATTAAGCTTGCGTGCAAGCGGCGAAAATATTCTCAATCACTGATTTCTGAAAGGACAGGGTTAAGTCGTCTAACCATACGCAAGGTAGAACGGGGTGACCCAACTGTTTCCATTGGTCACTATATCGCTGTGCTTGCAGTACTCGGACTGGTCGAAGACTTTGCAAAAGTCGCTAGCGATGATGAGCTCGGACGAAAGCTCCAAGATATACAGCTGATGGGTAGATAAAAATGAGTATTGAAGTCTATGTATATGCTGATTGGGAAGAGTTCAGTGAACCGATGTTGGTTGGTACTCTACGCTCGTCTGTCACGAAGAATAAAGAGCACTTTAGTTTTAGTTATGACCAATCATGGCTGACTTCATCGTTTGCTCAACAAATCGATCCTGATTTGAATTTATTTCCTGGGGAGCAGCATAGTGCTAATTTAAGCAACTTCCGAGTCTTTCTAGATTCCTGTCCTGATAGATGGGGTCGAGTTTTGATGAAACGACGTGAAGCGATCATTGCTCGCCAGGAAGACCGAAAACCTCGTGTCTTCCATGAAGTCGATTATCTGTTGGGTGTCCATGATCTTTATAGGCAGGGTGCGTTAAGATTTAAACGAGACCCTGATGGCGAGTTCCTAGATAACGATGAAAAAATGGCAGCACCACCCATTTCATCACTGCGTGAGCTTGAGCATGCTGCCCTAAAAGTAGAAAGCAGTGATAGTGATGACCCAGAATATTTAAAATGGCTCTATATGCTTATGTCACCAGGCTCTTCGTTAGGTGGCGCGAGACCTAAAGCAAGTGTCATCGATGAAGAAGACCATTTATGGATCGCTAAGTTTCCAAGCCGTTATGACGAGCATGATATCGCTGCCTGGGAATACTTAGTTTACAAACTAGCATTGGATGCTGGTATCGACATGGCAGAAAGCCGAATCGAAAAATTTAATAGTCATCACCATACATTTTTGACAAAACGTTTTGATCGTTCGAAAACGAGCCGACTGCACTTTACATCAGCGATGACTCAGCTTGGTTACTATGATGGTGATTATGATGCGAGTTATCTGGAGCTTGCTCAATTTCTTACCGAGCAGGGTTCTAATACCAAAAGTGATCTTGCACAGCTATGGAGACGAATTGTTTTCAATATAGCTGTATCAAATACGGATGATCATTTACGGAATCATGGTTTTATCTATAACAACAATGGTTGGATTTTATCACCCGCTTACGACGTAAACCCTGTGACGCCAGCAAATGGTCTGTACTTAAATATTACCGATGATGACAATAGCCTTGATTATGATCTTGCAATGGATGCAATCGATTTCTTTCAGCTTGGAAAGGAAGAAGCAGAGACTATTAAAGATGAGGTTCTAACCGTTGTCAGCAATTGGGAAGCTGTGGCTAAAGATATTAGTATTAGTCGTAGTGAACAACAGTTGATGGCTTCGGCTTTTAATGTCTGATGTATAGTATTTGAGGCTCTTTGTAAGAAACGGTGACAGATCTATTTAATTGTCCAGCATTTGCTGAGCTTTTTTCATTTTAGCGGTTAATGTGTTGATTGTTGAATAACAGCTAATATAACTAAGACTTTAGCGAATACAAAAAGGTATCGCTTTCGGGATCTTACTAGGGTTATCTAGCGATCCAATGAGTAGCGCTATTACCTCTTAGCCAGCGGTATTTCGACGCACCCAAAGGGTTCACTTACAATCATTCGGGCAGTGATCAAACTGGCTGTTTTATCCTTACCTAAACAAGACACCTGAACGGCAGTAATGCGGACGTTTAGGGATTTAGAGCTGAAGCTTTTGCGTTGATTTTAAGTAAGGTCAGTGTCGTGCCAAAGGCAGTCGTTGGTACCAAGACTGAGTTTTGTCAAATATGAGCATCAACTTTGCGGACTACCAAGCCTTAGGCGTGTTATATCGCGCCTTGTATTTTAAATCGCAAGGAAGGGTTCTAGCCGATACACCTTATACTTTTACATATAAAGGGCTTATTCTAGATATTCCGAGATGAGGCTCTCGATATAAAAAGAAAGAGGGCACAAACCCAAGCTCGTACTTACTCCATCATTTCAAATCCGTCTTGGTCTAATTGTTTGGTGGTGTCATCTTGCAAGGGTTCGGTTTCATCAATTGTTTGAATTTCCAATTGCTCATCTTCTGGTAATTCAGACGCGATTGATTTTTCAGGCGCGACCGTATTTTTATCAATGTAGAACGCTAGAGCGCGCTCAGCTTTTTCAATCTTGGCATCGTATTTTTCAACCATAACAACGAGCTTGCTCGCAGTGTTACGTAATTCTTGAGGTTCTATTTCAACACCGTTGGCCTTTTTAGGTGCTTTGTTGAGCAAATCATACATCTTTAATATATGTGTCTCAGCCTCTTCGTCTGTCATTTGGATCACACGTTCGGCTTCGAGTGCTACGTAATATGTTTTCTTTGCACCCCATAACGCTTTTTCGCCTACCTTAACGACGCCTTTTCGATTTCGGTAATTCTTTTCAATATATGTGTTTGCCTGTTCTAAGGTTTGTTCTGCTTTTTTGTATGTGCGTTCGGCATAGTCTTCAGCGTCAATTTTACGAGCACGTTTCATGAAGGAATACGCAAGGTCGAGATTAGTGTGTTTTAAGGTGTTGATTTCAACTAAGGACATAGCAACTTGAAGAGGCTTTTTGTTTGCTGTGAATTTAGAAAGTTTACCTCGTTCTATATAATTGATCATTTCATCAATCACTTCGACTACGTCTTCGTAATCATCTTTCATTATTTTCGGTGATTTCAACTCTTTTAGTACATTCTGATGGTCGAAAGCGAACTTGAGCATTTGTTCGACAGTTTCTTTGTTTTTATAACCGTCAGATATAAATTTTTGTGCAGCAATGGCCGACATCAAGGCTGCGTTTTTGATTTTTTTGGGAGGGTTTTTCAAATACTCAAGGGCTTCTTCAATACTCTGTTTTGCCTGCGATAAGTGAAGCGGGGAGTAATAATTCAATTCTTTGTTCTTGGCATCGGCTAGTTGTTTTGTCGCTTCTTCTATGGCTTGCTGAGGAGTGAACTTAGCTTCGTCTGCTGCTTTTGCGGACTCAATTTTTATGCTCTCCGAAACGGCTACCTGTTGACTGGAGCATGCTGATAATATCAAAGTAAGAAGTAGGGCAAGATATTTGGTTTTTCCTAAAGACATATGTTGATATCCAAAAAAGTTGAACTAGGTAGTTTAGAGCGAAAATGGTGTAAGACTTTTTATTCTATTGGCGCTAATTTAACGTAGATTTATCTGAAATGATAGAGAGGGCCTGTGCCGGAGCCAACTGAAAGCTTGTCAGCATTTAATATACATGTAGAAATATAGTTGGTTGCCAAGTCGACGGAGGCTTTGTAGTTGTTACCTTTTGATAAGAATGAGGCAATTGCAGACGATAAGGTGCACCCAGTACCGTGTGTATTTGTAGTAATAATTTTCGCTCTACTAAAGTGAAAAAGGTGATCGTTTTCTAGCAATACATCTGTGCAGATATCACCGGTCATATGACCGCCTTTTAAAAGAGCGGTTTCAGCGCCGAATTTTGAAAGTTTGCGGGTGATCATATCATGATCAAGGTGGTCTGGTGTATCCTCGATTTCGAGTAGACTTAGTGCTTCAGGAATATTAGGTGTAATCATGGAAGCAAGGGGAAAGAGCTTTTCTTTTAATGACTGTACGGCATTCGATTCTAGTAGTGACTGACCCTGTGTTGAACACGAAACCGGGTCAACTATTACAAATTTTGGGCGATAGTGGGTGATAGTATCAGCTACGAGCTCGATAACTTCTTTCCGATGGAGCATACCGATTTTAACCGCTGTGATGTTAATGTCTTCAAATACAGAGACTAATTGTGATTTAATAAGCTCGATTGGCAGGGTGTGTATCTTTTGTACTCCACGAGAATTTTGAGCGGTAATATTTGTAATGACGGTAGCGCCATACACATTGAGAGCAGAAAATGTTTTCAAGTCTGCCTGTATACCTGCTCCACCGCTGGAATCAGAACCCGCTATCGACAGAATATTTGGAATGTTACTCACTTTGTACCTATTAAATTATAGTGCTTGTTGTTATGACTATTGAATATCAATATGTGTAAAAAATCGCTGTTTATTTTCTTATTCTTTACGATATCTTTCAATATTTGGGCGGGACTAACTGCCGAGCAGGTATTGGGGGAATATTGGAAGGACCCTCTGTTTGGCGAAGCAGCGACAGAAGAAACATATGTTATTGATTTACTGAACGGTAGAGTGCTCCCCGACGAGGTTGATATACCGGTATCAAAGAAAGTAAGGGTCATTTTTTTGAATAGTGGCCCCAAGCCCCATCTAATTGCTATTACCAGAAACCCGCAAGAATTATTAAGCGATGAAAAATTTCTTAAGTTTAGGGCAGATGAGCTTTACCACTCTCAACAAGTAGTCGTTAGTTCGGCAAGCCACTCGCATAGCGGGCAGTCGGTAGACAACGCAGAGTCGATGATAAAAACTTTGCCACAGAGGCCGACTGTGTTTGTGAACTCAAATGAACAGAAAGAAATATTATTGAGATTTGATCAAGTTGAAAAACTTCAATTCTTTTGTGCGCTAGAAGGGCATGGGCTTGCTCATAGCGGAATTATGAATATTGTAGAGTAGTTGTAATGAAGAATAGGGAAAACGTATCAGGACTATGTCACTTTAAAACACTTGAATGGGTCGATGATGGTCTCTCCTTACTAGATCAACGTTTCTTACCTGAAGAAGAGACGTACTTTAGGTGTGATAGCGTTGAGGATGTTATTGAGGCGATAAAAATGATGGTGGTTCGAGGTGCGCCGGCAATTGGCATTGCAGCTTGTTACGGCGTTGTTTTGTCTGTCATCAAATATTCGAATCAGCAAAGTAACGTGTTTGAACAATCTGTGTTGTCAGATATGGCATGCTTAGAGACGTCACGGCCCACTGCCGTTAACTTAATGTGGGCAGTTGACTTGATGCGTGGCTTGTTTAAACGTTCGTTAGATGATCCTGAGCTCAAAATTATTTTGCTATCTACCGCAAAAAAAATACACGCAGATGATATCGAAAATAACCAGAAAATGGGTGAGTTTGCAGCCGACATTATGGGAGATTGTGAAAAGCCATTTTCTGTTATAACTCACTGTAATGCGGGAGCCTTAGCGACAGGTGGTTATGGAACAGCTTTAGGTGCAGTTCGTTCAGCTGCTGATAGAGGTTTGATTGATTTGGTGTATGCCGATGAAACTAGACCTTGGTTACAGGGGGCTCGACTCACTGCATGGGAATTAGAAAAAGATCAGATATCTGTTTGTTTAAATACCGACAGTGCAGCCGCTTGGTTGATGGCAAATAGGAATATAAAGTGGGTAATAGTCGGAGCCGATCGGATCGCGTCAAATGGCGATGTTGCGAACAAAATTGGCACGTACAACCTTGCCATTGTTGCTAAGTACCATAATGTAAAAGTGATGGTTGTTGCACCTTCTAATACGGTAGATATGAATACTCTGGATGGTGAGGCTATTTCAATTGAAATGCGAGGTGAAGAAGAGTTGAAGGTGATAAAAGGTGTGAATATCGCGCCGAAGGCTGTGCCGGCGATTAATCCAGTTTTTGACGTGACACCTGCAGCGTTGATTGACGTTATTGTGACAGAGCTGGGCGTAGTGAAACGCCCTTGTAGTGACAGTATGAAACAACTATTTGGTTAGTAATAGCATGAACTCTGAACATCAAAATATATATTGCTCGGCAACTCAAGAATGGTTGCAAAAGTGTGTTTTGGGTCTGAATCTGTGCCCTTTTGCTCGTAAACCCAGTATAGAGAACAGAGTGAGAATAGTAAGTGAGTTGAGCGAAGACGAGCTGTCTGTACTTGAGCGATTGTTATCAGAAGTTGAGAAGCTTGATACGACGGACTCTGAAACGCTAGAAACTACCTTGTTGGTTATTCCAAATTTATTGGCCGATTTTTTAGATTTTAATGACTTTGTATTTACGGCAAATGAACTACTGCATTCACGTGGCTGGGAAGGAATATATCAACTGGCGCACTTTCATCCTGAATATCAATTTGCGGGTACGGATTCGCTAGATAGAGAAAACTATACAAATCGATCACCTTACCCAACACTTCACATCATTCGCGAAAGTAGTATGAGTGAGCTCTTAGATATACACCCTGACCCTGACAGTATTCCAAATACTAACATCGACACGATGTGTAATTTGAGCTCGAAACAGCTTAAAGACTATTTCTATTGGCTTTGATTAGTACTTAAGCAGAGCAGGGAGGTTATGATTTGCTATTACTCGATTGTATTACAATTTGTGAAGTGCCTTGTTCTTTAGCCAGGTTGATTACATTCTTTGCATCAATCAATACCTGATCAATACTTCTTTTAGGTTGAACTGTTAGTATTCCTATTGAAATTGTTGCGCTAATATCGGTTCCTGATTTTTCAGAAATAGAAATGCCCTCAAAATCTCGTTTTAACCGTTCGCCATAAAGCCGGGATTGCGCAATTGAGCAATTGCTTAGTAGTATTGTAAATTCGCCACCGCCTAAGCGCCCAACGAGTCCTCTTCGATACGAAGTGTTATTCTCTTTATCTACGAGCTCTGCTGCGAGATTTTCTCTTCGAACCTTAGTCTTTAGCAAATTACCGAACTCAGATAATAATTGATCGCTTATCAAATGGCCGTGTAGCTTGTTGAATTGTTTGAAATTATCGATATTTATTTCGAGTAAAATAAGGTCGATTGTAGAAGACTTAATCATTTCGTCGATTTTATCTATCAGACCGTGTCGATTGTATAAGCCTGTCAGTGAGTCAATTTGGCTAAGGTTTTGATACTCAAGTTTAGCGTTAGTTAAGTTTGTGGTTTGATTTTTTAAATCACTAAATCGATAACCAAGCAACAGTGAAAGTAACATTACTTCGATCGCGCTGCCTAATAATAACAAGCGCAGATTTGTAATGCTGGGTTCTGTCAACCCTAACCACATAAAGGCCCACATGAAACCGCAAATAATAAAAAATAGCCATGCGACCAAAAAGTATCGAGCAATTGGATTACCTTGTTTTAATGACGCGATACCCGCAATAAATACAATCGCAGGCGCACCGATTCCAAGTACTTCTGCGAAACAATAAGCGACTAGGTCTGACACAAAACCAATTAAGAATATACACGCAAAAAGCGCGATTTGTTGGTAGCGCAGTAGCAAGTCGACTTTAGGAATGGTCTCTCTAGTGTTGAGTAACTCCCTAATAAATACGTTTGCGCCGAATATGGCGAGTAATACTGTTAAGTTAGATAGGCTGCCGCTGCCTCCCCATTCGGGAAAAAACAATCTTGGATAACCACTCAATACGAGCAGGTAAAGTAGGGTGCTGAAAACATAAAAGGCATAATAAAGGTAAAGTCTCTCGCCTGCGCTCACACCAATAGAGAGGTTGTATACGATAGCTAGAAGAAGAAAACCGAATATGAATCCATTAAAAATATGGCTCATGACAGCGCTAGATATAAAAGTCTCGTCGGAGATCGCTCTGATTTTGAAATTGAAAACTTGTGAAGTCTGTAATTTAAGATAAACGAAGTGATGACTTTTTGGTTTTTCTAAAAGAAAGGTCAGAAAGCTAACCGGTAAGTCGGGATGATTGCTGTTTTGTTTGCCTGCGGGCAACGTCCAATTCCAATGGCCTTTAGTATATATTGCCAGTTGACCTTCTAGGCCGACATTTGGACTAAGTTCTATCCAAATTCGTTGTGAGCTTAATCTTCGAGGAATTTGAACCTTAACCCAAAATACTTCACCCTTTGTAGCGTTCCAATATTCGTCGCTAAGAAGTGGAACACTCGAATAGCCATTATGCATCTCTAGCCATTCGATTTCAGGAGTTTTAAGAATTTGATCGAATGATTCTTTTTCGGGGTCGATGAGTTGCCAAAATTTAAAACTTTGGTTTGTCGGCAATTCAGCGTGAGCACTATAACCATGGGTGATTAGAAATAGTAATAACACTGGTTTCGCTTTCAATAATATTTTAATCAAACGACAAAAAGTAAGCCTATTCATACTAATGAGTTTATTGAATAACCGCTAGCGAATCCACTAATTGTTGTCTCTTAAGGCCGATCAGGTTATAAAAAAATGAGTAGGTATGCGGGAGGAGGAATATCATTGTTAGACCTTATTACAGGGTTGACCGCATTCGGGAGTTCACAAATGTAAAAACGAAAGCTTCCTTTATGGAAAATATTTGAAGCCCTGCTATGTTTAGATAATACCCTTTTTTTTTTCATTTTCACCTTGGATATTGAAGCTACTATATTTATGCGCCAAAAAGATTTAATTGATATTTTACTGGTCTCTTCAGATTTCGTTTTTGGTAGTACAGACAAGGAAGGAAAGATACTGACCGTTACGCCTGCATGTAGGGAGGTATTGAAACTACAAGAGGGTGAATTAGAGGGTAAAAATTTAGTCGATATAATCCCTGAACTGGGAATGGTACAGCATGGTGAATTTATCCCTGTCCAGCCGCGTGGTGGGCTTGATATGTGGGGCGACGATGGCGACGCTGATTTAGGTGTTGATTTCATGGAGTTTCTCGCTTTCCATACTCAGGAGAGTGGTCGGTTTGAAATCGAAACCTCAATCAACATGATTGAAAAATGGTTTTCAGTTGTTACAAATAAAGTGTTAAACGACGACGATATTATATTTACGATCATGATTCGCGATATAACAAAAAGAAAGCATGATGAGCTCGAAATACTTGATCTGAACCAAAACTTAGAAGCTAGAGTCGAATCTAGGACAGAGCAGATCAAGTCTGTTGTGATGTCTTGTAGTTCAGAATTAGGTCAAGTTAATGATACTTATCAGGGCATGAAAGAAAAGCAGATGGATATTATGGAGTCGTTAGAAAATAATATTCTGACAGCAACAGAGGGGCTTTCTGAAGAGCAGAAAGAAGTTATCATTTCGACAATTAGTGCAGAGCTTGTAAAGTGTATGAATCTGTATTCTGAAGATCAAATTACAGACCAAAAGTTCATGTTGACCATGATGTCTTTAAATGAACTTTTTGGTTCTTCTGGTGATCAAAACGAAAATCTAAAGCCTGGTCAAATGGGTGGAACCAATCAAGATGAGGTTGATGACCTGCTCGGTTCGCTAGGATTATAAGTTTAAAAAAATTAATTCTTTGCTGAATTAAGGTAAGTTTATTGTAAATACCCCGCCTCCAAATTTACCTCCATTCGATAGCTTGATCGAACCTTGTCTATCTCCTTGAGTATGTAGTTTAGTGACCATTGCAGCAAAATAAATGCCTAAACTGGTGCTTCCAGTTTGAAAGTTGATGTTGTTTATTATCTCGCCAGGTGTGGCATCAAGTAATCGCTGAGGGTAGCCTTCGCCATCATCATGAATTTCTATTTTTAGAAATTTCTCTTCTAGTATGGCTGATATTTCAATTCTTGTTTTGGTGTACCGGGACGCATTATTCAGCGCATTATTCAGTACGCCAAGAATGATTTCTCTATCAAAGTACCAGGCTAAGTTAGCGTCACAGTCGATGGTAAGACTAATGTCTTTGTCTTTAAACATTGCTTCGTAATGTGCCACTTGCTCTTCGAGAACGTCGAGAGGAAAGTACTCGTCTACATGCAGTGACAACATTTCATTCTGTAGACGATAGAGGCCAAGAAGCTGAACTAAGTAACTGTTAACTCGTTCGGCCTCGTATTGAACTGTAGTGGTGTTTTGTCTTTGCTTCCACTCTTCTGGAAGTTCATCACACATTTGCTCAACACTATGAAGAAGCATGCTAAGTGAGTTTTTCATATCATGTACTGCAGAGGCAATTATCATTGAAAAATCTGGTCGTTGCTCGTCGGACATGCTGCTCTCCTATATCGTCACTAAGCTATTTTGTTAGCTTACCAATGACTTTGTTGAAGTGTTTCATTCGTTTGTATTGATTGTGCTGCTTTGGAATGTGTTGAATTCTTTTTAAGTATTGTTTTGCTTTTTTGAGTAAGGTCGGGTCGCTATTTTCTTTGTAATGCTTGCTGATCACCTGGACTATATTGAGGTTAAGTGCCGCGTGTTTTGGGGTAAAAATAAGAGCTGACTCAAATGCTTCGATGGCATCGTCCATCTTTCCTTGTTCGAAAGCCGTAATGCCAGATTTATTTAGTTCTTGGGCCTGCTTTCTTTCTTTTATCCCTTCTGGCTCGTCAAGTAATTCTTCTATTCTGGCGATTATTTCCGCCTGATTTTCGAACTTACCTGCAAGGTCTATTAGCAGTTTTTCAGCTCTATCTTGCTGTCCGAGAGAATAAAGTGTTTTGGAAAACTCAAGGCCAACTTCAGCAGATAAATCGTCTTCCTCTATAAAACATTCGGCTTGGTATAGTTTTTCTTCTGCCGCTTCTTTGCACTCTTGTCCGAAATGGACTCTTGCTTCAATGAGTGTTGCGTTCAAGCACGCATCTTCGTTATTCGAAAATTTATTAGAGAGTGTGTTTAATACATCGACGGCTTCACTGGCTTTTTCTTTTCCCTCATCGCTAAGGTCTCCATCACTCCAATCGGATAAACATCGACCCAAATTAAGGTAATTTTCAGGTTTATCGTGGATGGAATTTTCTGAAAACTCAATTGCATTTCGATAAGCTTCGGAGGCCGTCTTAATGTCGTTGTTTTTATTGGAGATAGAGCCTAGTTTTTCTTGGCGTGGCACCATTCGGGGAGATAAAATGACGGCATCTTCAAGGGTTTTTTGAGCTTCTTTTTTATGGCCCAATTTTAAATGGCACCTGGATAAATAGTCATAGGCTTCGACCATATTCGGGTTGTTCTGGATTGTCGACTCAAAACTAGCGATCGCTTGTTTATATTTTTGTTCTTGTACAAGCGCTTGTCCCATTCCAAAGAGCGCCCATGAGATTTCACGCGTGCTTAATACATTGGCATAGATTTTTATTGCATTGACTGTATCGCCAACCTCTAAATAGAGCTTGCCTAGTGTTTGCAAGCACCAAGATTTGTAGCGCGTATCTTCGCTGAGTAAGTGATGGCAAAGTGAAATTGCTTTTGTGTGATTGTTTAGGTCGATTTCATTATTGATTGGCTTTAGCGCTTCTTGTTGTTGTATTAACTGGCTCAGTCTTTGTTCAAGAACTGGGCGTGTTAACGGTTTAGCGATATAGCCATCTGGTAAATATTCTCGAGCACCTAGCACTACATCTTTGGCTGTTTGGGCTGTGATCATAATAAATAGATGGATGTGCTTTAGACGCTTATTTAGTCTGAGGTCTACAAGAATTTGTTGGCCGTTCTTGCCGTCACCTAAGTTATAATCGCACAGAATAATATCGTAGAATTCGTATTTGCACTTTTCAAGGGCATCTTCGGCAGAGTTTGCCATGTCAACATGTTGAGCGCCGAATGAAGATAACATAAGTCGAATTGAGGACCGAAAGCTCTCGAAATCATCAATTACCAAGAACTTCAACTTTGGGTAAAGCTGACTAAGTTGTACCGCTTCTAGAGTCATTGCTTATTATTTGAACTTGTTTCTAAGAAGTCGAGAATTTCATCGACGAGGTCATTAATCATTCCCATCTTTTTCTGAACTTCAACGTAGCTGCTTTCGATGCGTTGTGTTGTAAACCAGGTAAACGTCGAGCCGAATAGGGCGAGAGCAAGAAATAAAGTGATAAAAATTTGAGGGATAGAAATGTGTTGATTTCTAAGTCTCCATTCTTCTTGGTCTGCTTTAGTTTGGGCGAGC
>ENA-OSET01002098-OSET01002098.1-sediment-metagenome-genome-assembly--contig:-NODE-2098-length-19636-cov-3.329720_pt1 | contig 19636 bp, 23 predicted proteins | sample MGYA00237882_ERZ534229 | MGnify/ENA primary metagenome ERZ534229 (study PRJEB26408, sample SAMN06266212) | sediment metagenome | isolation source: Hudson Canyon methane seep mesocosm | place... | reverse complement strand
AAGCTGGACCAGGTTTTATTGATTCGTGCCGGGTGGCAAATGGAGGTGAACATGATGGGTATCTTTACTGGGCAGACAGTGAACGATATCTCTTTGGTGGCGGGAGATAAAGTGATTGTTCCGACAACGGGGTGTTTTCAAAAGCAGTTGATGCGTCCCACTCAAATCACACCAAAAGGTTTCCGCGTTTTCATGTCGAACCTGGTGGTGCCCTCCGAAAGTAATGCGAATGGTGCGGTCGGTCGTTTCAGCAGTAGCCTTCCCTATGGTAGTCGATTGTTGCAGGCGGCAGTCTCCGCCAATTGCACCGGCGGTACTTCTTGGACTAACGCTGCCAGGAAAGTGGTCTTGGCGAGTGAAAATCCGCTAACTGGACAGGTCCAGGTCATTGAACGCTCTATAGAACAAATTCTTAGGCAGGCGCACCGTGCGGACATCAACCCTTATCTAATGCCCAATGATGCGATTGCCTGTTATGACTCCGACGTCTCAAACCTTAGAGATATTGCGAGAACTTTAATTGAAGTTATTTCACCTTTGAAACTGTTGTGAGTGAAAGATGAACACGATGAGCAGCAACATAGAATCACCCAGAACAATTCGCATGATGATGCGAGAACTGGTGCTGTCTCCTTATACACTGATGGCACTTATCTCTTATCTCTGCATTGCGATCATTGTACTCATTTATCTTATTAAAACGCCGCGGTATCAAAGTGAAATGTCTCTGGTCTTACCAGGAACAGGTTCTAACAGTTCCTTTTCACTTGATGAAATTGGTCATGTGTCATCAAGTACCAAGGCGGCCTATGGAAGCTCTTCCTATAACCCTCGGGTCAACTACAAAGAAATATTAAAAAGCCGTGAAGTATTGGCAGATGCCGCAGGTCAGTTGACTCCCAAAGAGCGGACTTTTGGTATTCCAAAAATACAATTAATCGAACAAACGTCTATTATCCATGTTCAATTAAGTGCACTGAGTGCTGAGCAAGCCAGTCAAAAGGCATGGGCCCTTTACGACGCATTCCAGCGAGAGTTAGATGAACTTCGTGCCGACGAAGCCCTGCGTCGAGACAACAGTATTGAACGAGTGCTAGATCAATATCGGAAAAAGCTCCAAGGCACCAGAAAGTCAATTGTTAGATTCCAGGAACAGTCCCTGTTGGTTTCTCGTTCGCAGCTGGATCAGTTAATGAATCGAATGGCTGATATAAAGAGCAAGCGCCTTTACGCGCTCAGTGACCTGAAACAACAAGAGTATTTTGTCAGGCAGCTGGGTCGGGATCTGGGTGTATCACCGGCCCTTGCCGGTCAGGCGTTTGCACTTCAGAGTGATGCAGAATTCCGTGGTTATCTTAAAGAGCTGGATAAAAGCGCATCTCAACTGAGTGAATATACATCTCGTTGGGGACGCGAACACCCCAAGGTTGTTTCCCAGAGACAGCGTTACGAATTTGCAAAAGCTGCGCTGCAAAGCCGAGGTGCAGATATCGTAGGTGCCCAACAGAATGACGCCATCTTTTCAATGGACCTGGAGGCGAGCCCCGATCGAGCCGCGCTATTTGCCTCACTGGTTAATTCCTATGCAAAACTCCAGGGCGCCGAGGCCGAGATTAATGAATTAAATCTGAGTGAATCAAGGTTAGGTGATCAGTTGCGTGTTTACTCGCGGGAGGCCATTGAGTTGGAGCGCCTGGAGAGAGAACATCAATTAGCCGAAGCCGTTTTCACGTCAGCGTCGGCAAAGCTGCAAGCCAATAAGGCAGACGTCTTTGCATCGTATCCCGTTGTACAAATGTTGAGTTTGCCCTCTATGCCGGATAGGCCAGCGACCCCTATTCCCCTCATCGCTGCGATTGTTGCCATCATCGCCGCATTTATTGTGACTCTTGGATTAATTATCGTATGCCAGCGAAAATTCTTGATAACACATCTGCTGAAGAAAGACTGATCTGGTACGGGTTGGTCTTAACCTATCCCGCCTATGTGTTGGGAGCAACGTACATTGTTGGCTCTCTATTGGGGTGGTTGATAGTTGCTGTGTTTGTATTGCGCTGTTTTGTTGAAGGGAAACCCAAAAGCCAGGCGGTATCGAGTCTGCTTTGTTTGTGGATTGTGGGCATGCTAGTTATGGAGCTGGCGCTCATTTATGGCCACTTGAACTTCAATCTAAGTGGCGGGCAGTTAATAAAATCTACAATTGGATGGGCAAAAGGCTGGGCATTACTGGCTTTGTTTATCGTGCTTGGGGCGTTAATGCCCTTAAAAACAAATCTTATTCCAAGGGCCTGTTGCATCCTGGGTTTACATTCCCTGCTATTTTTTGTGGTGAGTTTATTGGTTTTTCTCGTAGGGCTGTCTGGTGAGGTCTATGTGTCACCGCTCAAAGTTGTGGGCGGGCCGGGCCCAGCATTCTTCGAGTTTAAGTTCTTTGGTATCAACCCGGAAACAGGATGGCCTCGGTGGCAGTACTTTGCACCCTGGTCACCTGCGATTGGATTGCAAAGCTGCCTTCTCATGATCTTGTGCTTAAAAGAAAAAAACACAGGATGGAAGGTAGTGGGTATTTCCGGTGCTTTGATAATGTGTCTATCGTCCCAATCGCGTGCAGGGTGGGTTATTTTTGTTTTTATTCTTCCCTTAACACTCGTTTTATCAAATCTGCATAATGTAAAGCTTCTATTTGCATCTGCAATTGGATTCGCTGTGGTAGCTTTACCCGGACTAGTACTCATTGAATGGGTTTTAGATCTCTATCAGCAAATCAAGGAAAGTCGACCTGACTCTACCCGGGTGAGAAAAGCCCTGGCGACTCTGGCATTACAGCGCTGGGAACATGAAGCACCTGTATGGGGCCACGGCATTGTTGAAAATGGTCCAAAGTATGTAGAGCGCATGCCTATTGGTACGCACCACAGTTGGTATGGTCTGTTGTTTGTAAAAGGTGCTGTTGGGGCAGTCGCCTTAGCCCTTCCCCTGTTAATAACCACTCTGTTTTTACTACTGCAGGCGCAACAAAGTAAAAATGCCCAAACTGCACTGGCGCTAATCCTAATCCTATTTATTTACAGTTTTTTTGAGAATCTGGAAATTCTTTCTTACCTGTATTGGCCTGCGCTGCTCTGGATTGGCGCGTCATTAAAGGTTGAGGCAGAACATTGTGTAAAACCCAACAGACAGGTGAATCTATGAACGCTTTTCTTTGCGGATATTATGGTATGAAAAACAGCGGTGACGATGCCTTGCTTTATTCGACAGCATGGGCGGCTAAACATCTTCTAAATGTTCGGTCGGTCTCGGTTAGCTCGCCTTGTCCAATGTCGCTGCCCGGTTTTGGTATTCAGCCTCCCGGTCTGACAGAAGCACAGACTTACCGGGGGCAAAGAAGGTTGCAACACTATGTGGCGGCCTATCGGTCTGAACGCGTTATTTTTGGCGGCGGATCAGTGTTCCACACTGCACAGGATATTTCGATAAAAAACCATCTCATGTCACTGAGTAAAGGACATAGTCACTATGCCTGTGGGGTTGGACTCGGCCCCTTCAAAACGGTCTCGGCAGAGAAGGCATGTAGGAAATTCCTTAACAAATGTGATTTTGTTGGTGTGAGAGATAAAGAGAGCCTGGATGTTGCACTTAGTTTGGCTCCTGATGCCCATGTGCAGTTAACGTTTGACCTGGCGCCTTTGCTGCTCGTTCAAAAAGAGAGAAGTTTGAAGCAGACGGCACGTTCGGGTATTGCTGTCAGTCTCTGTCCAGTTTTTGATTGCGCTGATGACGATCAGGAACAGCGCATGTTGCTTGAGTTAGCGGAGGCGCTTCGCCAGACACAACAAGAGACCGGGGAAGTCATTTATCTAATCGACTTTAATGGTCATGATTCTTTGGGTGACCGACAAATACATCAAAAGCTCAGATCCCTGTTGGGTGAGGAGTGTACAGTCAGGCACATTCCCTATGACCCGGATCCCATTTCGGTATTGCAGCGGATGTATCGGTTTAAGTTGCTTGTGGGCATGCGTCTACACGCTGCGGTTTTTGCTTACTTGACGGGTACGCCGGCATTTTCCCTGGAGTATCACTCCAAGTGTGGAGGTTGGAGTGAGCAGATTGGGCAACGCCCGGAATATCGATTTTCTACAGCAACCCTCGATGCCGATCAGTTAAAGAACCAAGCTATCTCAGGGCTGCAAAGAAGTTTTCTTATGCCTTCCTTACCTGTAAGTCGGGCTATTGCACTGTCTAAAACTAACTGGAGTAATGACTATGTCAACGTCAATCCCTCGCTTCTCTGTGGTCATCCCGCTTTATAATAAGCGTAATCATATTGTTAACACCGTTGAATCTGTATTGGCGCAGCAACATCCAGTGGAGGAAATAATTGTTGTTGATGACGGTTCCACCGATGGCGGTGTGGAGCTATTGGACGCTATGAAATTAAGTCAAGTGCGCGTCATAAAACAAGAAAATGCGGGTGTCTCCCGTGCCAGAAATGTTGGTATCAAGCAGGCGACTTGCGATTTTGTTGCATTGCTGGATGCGGACGACTCTTGGTCACCACAGTTTCTAAAAGAAATAGCCGCTAGTATAAAACAGATTCCCAATGCAGGAATCTACGCGACTGCTTATCAACTTAAGGACGGCGATGAACTTTATCACGATGCCAAAATAAGGGGTTTACCCGCTTGTGGCGGTCCGCGTTTGTTGGATAATTACTTCTCCGTCGCCTCTAGTGGTGACCTGCCTTTTATCACTTCTTCCGTTTGTTTAAACAAAAAGGTCTTACAGGGGCGATTTGCGTTTCCCGAGAGTGAACCAATGGGAGAAGATCAGGACGTTTGGTCCCGCGTTGCTCTGTTTAGCGCCATTGTTTACAGTCCAAGAATACTGGTCCTCTATAACAGAGGAGCGGATAACCGGGCATGTGTTAACAATATACCGGTTAGGGAGTGTCCCTTTAGTCGGCGACTGACAGATTTTTCGGAACATCATGTTCCAGGGGGTAATTTGCGCAGTGATATCTTGAAATACAGTGCTGCACATTTGTTGAGTATCGCGAAGCTTAATATTCGGGCGGGCAACTATCGACAGGCAGAGCGTTTGTTGCGCGATCCGCGTTGTTGGCGTAAACCAGTGCATAAGCTGTGGTGTGAAACAATGCGCTGGATTTACCAGCTCAGGTCCTGTTAAATGCATGCTTATTCAAACATACAGACGCCGAGGGGGCGAAAACCATGTTTAAGGTGTATTTATCAGGCGAAATTCATACACAATGGCGGCAGGAAATCGAGTTGGGTGCAGCCCGGCTCGAACTGCCTGTTGTATTTAGCTCTGCAGTCACCGACCACGACAGCAGCGACGCGGCGGGCGACCATTTACGCGAGCAGAGCGAGGGGTTTTGGCGAGATCACCAGTCGGCGAAAGTGAATTTGATCCGCACTAAAACAATGATTGAAGAAGCAGACCTGGTTGTTGTTCGTTTTGGTGATAAATATAAACAGTGGAATGCGGCGTTTGATGCGGGTTATTGCGCCGCATTGGGTACACCCTATGTCACTCTACATGATGAAAATATTATTCACCCCCTGAAAGAGGTTGATGCACAGGCGCTAGCGTGGGCAAATTCAACGGACCAGGTGGTTGAGATACTGCGTTATGTAACACAGGAACAATAAATCCCTGTTGTACCGGGGCTTGCATAAGTGTTCTGTAAGTCCTACATTCTTATAGTCTATCCTTTGCTGTTTCTTTAGTGTTTGGGAATTACTTATGAACTACCGTAAAATGAATTTTTTACTGTTGGCGGCTATCTTTTTGTCAGTGCCTGTAAATGCTATGAAAGATAAGGATAAACATAAGTCGCTGCCACCCGGTCTTGCTAAAAAAGTCGAGCAGGGGAAATCCTTGCCACCGGGTTGGCAGAAGAAACTGTCCAAAGGCGATGTGCTTCGTAAAGATCTTTACCTGAGAGGGGAAGTGGTTGTGCCGCTGGGCAGGGATGGTACTTTATCGGTCAGAATTGACGGTACTGTCATCAAGCTTATTGAAAAAACCCGTGAGATTATTGAAATTCTAGATTAAGGCTTATGGTTAGAGCTTGGCCGCTTGCTTGTAGACAAAAATAATATATTTAGTGAAAGCCCTATCACAAAATAGTCTAATGACACCGCTCGACGAGATCTAGGGTTAGTTAATAGACCTTCAGTTCCAAAAAGGACACTCTCTATGCCAAGGTATGTTATTGAACGCGATATTCCCGATGCCGGTAGTCTAACCGAAGAAGAGCTGCACGGTATTTCACAAAAGTCCTGTGTTGTATTGCAAGAAATGGGCCCCCAGATAATGTGGCTGCATAGCTACGTCACAGACGACAAGATATATTGTGTTTATATCGCTCCGGATGAAGAGTCCATTCGCGAGCATGCAAACAAAGGGGGTTTTCCAGCAAACTCCGTTGCAGAAGTAAGAACGATTATAGATCCCACGACAGCGGAATAGCGTAATACACAATAGAGAAGCGGGCCGTTGTCTATGATCGATTTAGACAAAGGCCCGCTTTTTAACTTTATCGCTACTTATTTGCCGCTTACATTTTTCTCCAGGAAAGTGGAAATATAGTTCGCAATCTCTGCACCATCCTCTTCCAGGGCGAAGTGTCCTGTATTCAGAAAGTGAGTTTCAACATTTTTCAGGTCACGTTTGTATGGGTGTGCACCTGCAGATGGAAAAATCTCGTCTTTGTCTCCCCACACAATTAAGGTAGCGGGCTGGTGTTCACGGAAATAGGCCTGCCACTCAGGGTATAAAGGTACATTGCTGCCATAGTCGTAAAACATTTGAAGCTGAATGGCTTCATTGTTTTCACGGTCTAACAGGCGTTGATCTTCGTTAATTGCATCAAGGCTGATTTTACTGGTATCGCGTACACCATTGGTATACTGCCAGGTGGTTGCCCCTTTGGTCAGTAGAAAACGCAGCGCATCTTCATTGCTCATATTGGGTTGTTTGTAAGCCGCTTTGATGTTTTTCCACCAGGCATTATCCAGACCTTTGTTAACCGCTTTTCTGTCCTTCCAGTATTCCTTTATGGGCTCCCAGAAGTTGTTATCCAAACCTTCTACATAAGCATTGCCGTTTTGAACGATCAGCGACTGAATCTTCTCTGGGTTTGCGCTAGCGACTCTGAAACCAATTGGGGCACCATAGTCCATTACATACATGCTGTAGCGCTTAATGGACTTTTTAACGAGCAACTGCTCAACAATGCTGGCCATATGGTCGAATGTATATTCGAACTCTTCAACAGTCGGCATAGAAGAGTTGCCGTAACCGGGGTAGTCCGGCGCTATAACATGATAGTTTTGTGATAGCTGTGGAATCAGATCCCGAAACATGTGGGAAGATGTTGGAAACCCATGCAATAACAATAACGTTGGATTATCACGAGAGCCTGCCTCCCGGTAGAAAATATCCAGACCTTCAATTTCTACCGTGTTGTAGTGAATTTGTGAAGCCGCAGCTACCGCGACACTTGACGCCTGAGTGGCGACTGTTTCGCTTGCGCTCACCACGCCAGCCGACATCATTTGAGAGAGTGCTAGAGCTGCGATGCTTAATTTCAGTGTGGTCTTCATGTTGCTTTCCTTCCGTCAGTGCTTGAGTTGATGGAAGTAGTTTCCCTGTTTAAGCCATGTGGATAAACGGGTCGAATATTGAATTATTGTCAACGTTGTGTTGATAATTGAAGAAGAATGGCCAATTTGCTGGCTGGCAGGCCCGTTATTTGGCTTTCAGAGTACTTTCTAACAAGTCCAATATCGATTTTTCACGTATATCCCCGGAACGATACCTGGCGGCTCGACTGCGGGTATCATCGTGGTAATACACCATGGTGAGCAGAGGCCCCATGGAGTCATCCAGCTCAAAGCCATTGATAATGAAACCCTGTTTAAGTTTTGCAATCAGGATGGGGGTATTGGTATTCACGTGCCGAGACTTAATCGCGGAAAAACCCGCTTCTTTTGTTTCCGATAAAACTATTTCGAGCATTTTTTTGTAAAGGCCCTGATTTCGAAAGGACTGTTCAACCAGCGACACTCCCATGTAAAACTCAGTGTAGTGGGAAGACTGCTGCCAGCCATTGCTCAGGGCAACAATGTTTCCCTTGTGAATGGCGACAAGCCGCAGATGGAAACGACTACTGATCGAGTGCTTTAGTTGTTTATGTTTTTGCTGAATTTCGTCGCTCAAGTGCTCTTGCCAGGGAAGCGCAGGGTGGGAATCTAACAGATTTTCTCGAATTAAGGGCTCAATCACGTCGGCGGGAATTAAGTCCACCTGAGCAATAAAAATATCTTCAGAGAAAGGCCATCTTTTTATGATGTTCATGTTTAAGCATCCGGAAAAAGTTAAAGAACTTCGGGATTCAACAGGGATGTCAACACATGGGCCTGCCACTTTCCATTGATTTTTAGATATCTGTCGGCGTGCCCCTCGATGGTAAAACCCATTCTTTTTAATATATTTTCAGACCGAGTATTGTCAGGCATGTAATTTGCCATCACTCTGTTTAACTTCAGCTCTTTGAATGCGTGTTGAATGGCCTTCTCACAAATCGCTGTCATCAAGCCCTGGCCCTGCTTATTTTTATCTATGTGATATCCCATATGGCAGGCCATAAAACCCCCATAGGTGATATTGCTGAGAGTACACATGCCAATGATATCGCCATTGGCACTCAAACCAATAAAGTGTGCAGAGCGCCCTTGTTCGTGTTCCTGCGCCCAGACGGCTAAACGTTGTTGCCAGGCGGAAGGGGTGTCATAACCCTCTTCACGCTTGGGACCTGCGTTTTCAAGGTGTAGGGCGTTTCTGTTGTAATAATTCGATAATGGAGTCGAATCCTCAACACACGCCATTCTTATTTCCATTTCAATCCTTGATTATTTATTGGGTCTTAGATCCATGATCGGCATTACACCATCGGCCATCATGGTGGCGGGCAATTTCCCGTCCCATTTTTGCGCTTCGGTTAACTTAACAATCAGAGGATTATTTTTGAGGGCTTTGGCTTTTGCATCGATGGCTTCTGCTTCCGCCATACCTTTAAGACGAATGGACTGAGCTTCTGCTTCTGCGACCTTTAGAATACCTTTCGCTTGGGCATCAGCTGTGTTAACGGCCCTGAGTGCTTCGAGCCGTTGCCTTTCGAGTTTGTGTTCTTCCGCCGCGGCCAGGTTCTTCTCCGTTTGTTTTATTTCAATTGAATTGATGTATTTTTGTGGCAGCACAATGTTCTCAATTTGAATGTTGTCCACAACAACAGGGAATCCTTCCATCTCGTCTGCCAGTCGACGTTCAATGCCTTGAATCGCAGACGCGCGATCCTGAATCAGTTGTTCCGCTTCAAACTGAGGAATGGTGTCTTTGGTCGCTGACCTGAACCTTGGGTCGAGGATGCGTTGCTCAAATTGTGTCAAACCACCATAACGTTTAAAGAGATCCAGAGCCGCTTCTTTGTTGACTGTCCAGTTCACCGATACCTCGATTGTGACCGGCATCTGCTCTTTAGTGCTCGAGGCCATCTTTTCGGCATTTTTTCGGGTTCTTACTTCAATCATCTCTACCGTTTCAATAATGGGGATTTTAAAGTGTAAACCTGGATTCTCTTGATCCATTGCCTCTCCAAAACGTTTGACCACACCAACATGGCCCTCTACTACGATGAAGTAAGAATTGGCGAGTGCAATAATTACCAAGGCGAGTGGCAGCAACTTGCTTATAGTGCCCGCTGAAAGTCTTTGTCTTAAGTTCATGTTATACCTTTTTATCCTGTATTGAGGTGGGTTGAAGATAACCGCGGTTGTCTTTTTATATTCTCTTTTGGAGGCAGCTCATTTGCTGCTCAGAGAATACTGGCAATTGATTGACATTGGGGTGTGTTTGACAAGTGTGATTCTAAGTTATTCGATTCTCCCTTTGGATGCAAATCTATTAATTGACGGCATGAGTCTGGACTTATGGATGGGTGGCTTGTATCTTCACCTCCTTTACTTATGCGTCGATGTAGGCTGCTGTTGAGGGTGAGATGAATACATTAAAAGATGGTGTTAATGAGTATGTATCGGAATCCTTTACCGGCCTGTGTTGCTCAGGACAAACGATTGAAGATACTGAGTTTGATTGTTGCACCTTCACTGAATGTGATTTTAGCGATGCCATCTTCAGTCGGTGCAAGTTCTTGGATTGCTCATTTGTCCGCAGTAATATCAGCAATGCAGGGTTGTCCTGGAGCAAGTTCAGTGAGGTTGTGTTTGAAGACTGCAAAGTCATCGGCTTGGACTGGACACGGGCCAGCTGGCCCAATGTCGCATTTAATGCCCCTTTGAAGTTTTATCGCTGTATTCTCAATGACTCTTCTTTCTTTGAGCTAACATTGGCGGAATTAGTGATGGAAGAGTGTAAGGCTCACGATGTTGACTTTCGTGGCACCAACCTCAGTCAGTCAACTCTCAAACATTCAGACCTCCATCAGAGTTTATTTGGTAAAACCAATTTGTGTGGTGCCGATTTTCGTGAGGCCCTTAACTACAATATTGATATCTTCGATAATGAGCTAAAAGGCGCAAAGTTTAGCCGCTTTGAAGCAGTACGCCTTTTAGACAGTCTGGGTATTGATCTAGAGGACTAAATCTGGCTTTTTATGATATTCAAGCGAAGGAACGGGACGGGAACAGAGTAAGATGATTAAAGTAGGTGTAATCGGTTTTGGCTCTTCTGCGCAGACCTTTCATTTGCCATTGCTGCAAGCTTCGTCAGAGTTCGAGGTTGTTGCGGTCTGCACAAGTAAACCAGAGGTAGTAACGGGAAAATACCCTTCGATACAGCCCTATCCAACGACTCAGGAATTACTGGCCTCTGAGCACGTCGACTTAATGATTATAACAGCGCCTAACGCGCTGCATTTTTCACTGGCTAAATTGTGTCTGGATAATAATCGGCATGTTGTACTTGAAAAACCAATGGCGACAAACAGTGGAGAAGCGCAGGAACTGGTCGATTTAGCGAAGTCGAAATCTTTATTGTTATCGGTCTTCCAGAATCGACGCTGGGACGGGGATTTCTTGTCGCTCAAAAAGATTATTGAACAGAAACAGCTGGGATCCATCCGTTATTTTGAGTCTCACTTTGATCGGTTCAGACCTCTGGTTCAGAAACGATGGAAAGAAGAGCCCGGCCCGGGGTCGGGAATCTGGTTCGATCTGGGTTCCCACTTGCTTGATCAGGCCGTATGTCTCTTTGGTGAGCCACTATCTTTAACTGCAAAATGTTTGGCATTAAGAGAGAGCGCTAAAACCACTGACTACTTTCATGTTCAGCTTCATTATGAAAACCTGGAAGTTGTTTTGCACAGTAGTTGTTACTCCGCCTCCCCGAATATGCGTTTCAAGCTGGAGGGAACACAGGGCAGCTATGTTAAATACGGTTTAGACCCTCAGGAGAACCAGCTCAAAGCGGGCATGAGCCCCAAGGACATTAATTTTGGCAAGGAAAATATAAAAGAATTCGGTACTCTCTACAGAAGAGAGTCCAGCAGTGAAACGATTGAGACTGAGGCCGGCGCATACAGAGATTATTACCAAGGCATTGCAAACGCACTGCTTCGCGGAGCCGAGCCCCCGGTCGATTGCGAAGGAGTCGTCAAGATTATCAAGTTACTAGAGTTAGCTGAGAAAAGTAGTGAGGAGGGGAAGACCCTCGACCTTGTTACTCCCTAAAGGTGTCTACTATAAATTCAATAAAGCAACGGACCCTGGAAGACATATGTTTTCGGCTCGGATAGACAAGAAAAACATCAATTGGATGATTTTGGTAATCGGGTAGCAATTCCACTAACTTGCCGGTTTCGATCTCATCGTTCAGGTTGAATTGAGGCAAACGAGTAATACCTTGCCCGGCAAGGCACAGCGACAATTCCATTTCGGGGCTGTTGGTCAGTACCCGGGAGTCCAGATCAATGAATAGGTCGTTTCCGTCCAGGTCTCTGAAACCCCAAATCTTTGGATGTTTCAGATAGCTGTAGCTGATGGTTTGGTGTTGTACGAGCTCCTTGGGGTGTAAAGGCGTGCCAAACCGCTTCAAGTATTCCGGAGAGGCCAAGACTAAACCCCTTGATCTCATAAAGCGACGACTGATCAGGCTGGAATCTTCCAGTTGCCCCGACGCGCGAATAACGATATCAAATCCGTCTGCCACCACATCGACCTTCCGGTCGTTCAATTCCAGCTCAATATCAATTTTGGGGTATTTTTGAGTAAAGTCGGAGAGCACAGGCCGCAACCTGGACAGTCCAAAGCTAACAGGGCAGCTCAGCTTCAGGGTGCCGCTCGGTTCTACTTGTTGCCCGCTCAAGGCAATTTCTGCCTGCTTCGTGTCGCTAACTATTTGCTGGCACTGCCGATAGAACATCTCCCCCTCGGGGGTCAGGGTTAAAGTTCGGGTGGTGCGATGCATGAGTCTCGCGCCAAGCCTGTTCTCTAAGCTATTGATTTCTTTGCTGATATAGGAGGTGGATCGGCCTGTAGCCTGGGCGGCTCGGGTGAAACTGCCAGTACTTGCGACCGCGACAAATACAACAAGGCCATCAAATAGTTGGGTATTAAACTGCATTTGAACGCTCTATTACCTGCCAAATGGAAATTATCATTCCATATTATGCCTATTAATCTACATTTATGTCTAATGTATAGTGACTATCAATTCGAGCAGTCACCCAGATTCGCAGTTGTGTTTCAAGCTGGCTATCACACCAAATGTCTGAATTAAGAGAGTTTTATTATGAAAATATTAGCGTTTGCCGCCAGTAACAGTAAGCAGTCTATCAACAAGCAACTTGTCTCCTATGCCGCCAGTCAGATTGAGGCGGCTGACATAGACATCATTGATATCAATGATTTTGAAATGCCTATTTACAGTGCGGATCGTGAAGAAGCGTCGGGTATTCCAAAAGAAGCCCAGCGCTTCTATCAGAAGATTGGTGAAGCTGATGCGCTATTAATCTCTTTTGCAGAACATAATGGCAGTTATACCGCCGCCTATAAGAACTTATTTGACTGGACTTCAAGAATTGACCAGAAGGTATTTCAGAGTCGCCCTATGGTTATGTTAGCGACCTCTCCAGGGCCCGGGGGAGCAAACAATGTATTAACGGCTGCCAAAGGTTCTGCCCCTTATTTTGCCGGAGATGTTAAGGCTTCTTTTTCTCTGCCCAGCTTTTACGATAACTTTGATTCGGAGAATGGCACCTTGCGTGACGAGGCGCTGGATGCGGCACTAAAAGACGCTGTGTCAGTATTGTTACCGGTTTCAGCGTAATCTCATTATTTCAGGAATCAATTTGTTGGCATTGAAGTCTGCGAGTATTTGCAACAGGAAGAATAATCGAATAGCGTTACAGCTCTAAAAATTTCCCTGGCCTGAGGTGGGTGAGCATCAACACCTTATCATTGTGTCAGGAACGATCTGGAGAGTCTGTATGAAAACGGTTTTAGCCTCTGTCTTGTTGTCATTGTGGTCCCTGGGGGCGCTCTCATTGGAGGTGGGGGATCAGGCTCCGGATTTCTCACTACCGGGTTCTGATGGCCAGCAATACCGATTAGCAGACTATCGCGGTAAGCAAGCGGTCATTCTCGCCTGGTTTCCCAAAGCTTATACAAGAGGCTGTACGATCGAATGTAAGTCTCTGGCTGAAAATGGGCATCTGCTAAAACCCTTTGCTGCGACCTACTTCATGGCCAGCGTTGACCCTATTGAAGACAATGCCGGATTTGCCGCCGAGCAAAAAGCAGACTTTCCCCTCCTGAGTGACACCTCTAAGAAAATCGCTAAGGCCTATGGGGTTTTAACCCAAAAAGGTTACGCCGCCCGCCATACTTTTTATATTGATAAACACGGCAAGATTGTAGCAATTGATCGCCAGGTGAAACCGTCAACGTCCGCACAAGACATGGCCGCTATGCTCGCGTCTTTAAATATTGAAAGAACCGAGGATTAGAGATCTAACTGCCAAACCCGGCACACCCTTTCAAAATATCGCTTCAACGACGACATCAGGCATAACATTAAGGATAAATGTGAAAGCAATCATAATTGGAGCGACTTCAGGTATTGGCAGAGAGCTGGCGAAGCTTCTTTCGGACGAAGGTTATACGGTGGGAATAAGCGGTCGCAGAACCGCCTTATTAGAGTCATTGCAGGCTGAATTACCCGGTGAGTGTTTTGTGTCAGAGATGGATCTTGTTGACGTTCAGCAATCGGTTGAAGCGCTTAATGAATTGATAGAAAAAATGAAGGGCGTTGACCTTATTGTTATCAATTCTGGCACCGGCAGCATAGATCCGGATTACCCTTTGCAAAACGACCTTGATACGATTGCTGTCAATGTGACCGGTTTTACGGCGATGGCAAATGTTGCTTACCATTACTTCAGTGAGCAGGGCAGTGGTCATATCGTTGGCATCTCCTCTATTGCCGGTGTAAGGGGTGGGCCTATTGCGAGTTACAATGCTTCAAAGGCCTATGTCTCTTCCTATTTGGAGGGCTTGGCCTGTCGTGTTTATGGTCAGGGCACATCGATTGCCATTACCGATGTCAGGCCGGGTTTTGTCGACACCGCGATGGCGCAGGGAGAGGGTATCTTCTGGCGGGCGCCAGTGGAAAAAGCAGCCAGTCAAATTCTGGACGCCATTAAAGACAAAAAACGGGTTGTTTATATTACCAAGCGCTGGCGGCTGATTGCCTGGATACTGAAGGCGGCTCCCCATCAACTTTATCGCAAATTAATGTCCTAGAAACGATGACCAACGCTCCGCATCCGGATAAAGATGGCGCTGATACACCGGCGCCATTTCTTTTTGACCCTATCGAGCTCCCGCGCGACTATGCGATCTGTATGGAAAATAGGAGAGACTCTCACATAGTCAGCTTTGGTGACGACAGGGGTTTTAATGACGAGATGGCAAACTATAAAGAGCGCATGCAGGAAAGGGTGCAGGCTCTGCCGCAGGGAAATTGCCATTTATGGGCGAATGGAGAAATTGTAGGGCAATTGGAGATGAAGTTACCTGTTGACCCTGATGTGGCATACGTCAGCCTATTCTATCTGGTGTCCTCCTTTAGAAATCGAGGTTTTGGCAGGTTTTTGCAGAACCACGCGATCAAGGTTGCCAGGTCACTCGGCAGAAAGCGTATTCACCTGAGTGTTAGCCCAACAAACCCGCAGGCCGTGGCTTTTTATCGAAAGCAGGGCTGGGTTAACGAGGGCCCTAGGCCCGGCAGGGAACAAATGCACCTTATGAGCCTTACGCTCGCTGATTCTATTTAAAAGAAGGCCTTTGTCCTGCATGTTGGGCAAATCCTTTCTCCGCTACCGTCCCCTCCCTCTCCCCCGATTGACGTCAATGCAGACATTGATATATACCCTTAAAATAAATTACCCATAATTCAAACCTTTTTAGCTTGGCTATCGTCATATACCTAGAAAGCAGGCATTCATTTGTAGACAACACATGAGGATCGCAATGTTCGGGTTTAATACCGACGAAAAATTAATCCATAAAGCCCTTAGAGGCACGGAAAGCGCCTGGCTTGCGCTCGTAAAAAGGCACGAGCAGAGGGTCTATAACCATCTGTTGCGAATAGTGGGCCAGCGCGCAGACGCCATGGATTTACTGCAGGATACTTTTTTGGCGGTCTATCGCAACTTGCCCAACTATCGAGGAGACGGTGTATTTCTGGGTTGGGTAATGCGTATTGCCAGCAATAGAGCCCTGGATTTCCTTCGTAGCAAGGCCCGCAAACCAGAGCAGGCTCTGGAGGGTGATGAGCAAAATTGGGATGTGCAGAGGAGTGAAGACCCCTCCGACAACCTTCATCTCAGCCAACGGAAGAAGGCGGTTCTGCGAATGTTGCAGCAGCTTTCGCCAGAGGTAAGGCTGGTGGTGGAGCTGAAATTTTTCCAGCAGCGGTCGTTTCAAGAGATTGGTCAACATATGGGAATTCCGACAACAACGGCTAAAACACGTTTTTATGCGGCACTGAAAAACCTGCGTCAGTTTGTGGAGGTAGATGATGTTATCTGAAGATTTGAGAGACCTGTTGTTGCGTTACGTAGAGGGTGAACCGTTGAGCCCGCTCGAAGAAAAACAGATCGTGAACGAACTGTCGACAAACGATGCCTTGCAAGAGGAGTATCAATTGCTTATGAAACTAGCACAATCCGCAGAAACCTGGGCCGATGAACCGGTGCCCGACTGGAATCGCACCCGCTATATTTCAAAAAATCGCCCGACGGTGACTTGGATTTCCTGGGTGTCTTTAGCGGCTTCAGTGGTAGCGATTGTGATGGTGGTTTTTCAGGTCAATGTTCAGAGTACTGATCAGGGGTTGTATATAGCCTTTGGCAATGCCCAGCCGGAGAAAACCAAGTCGAGCGTCAGTAACGAAGAGTTGATTGATAAAAAGTTTGACGCTTGGAAATTACAGCAAGCCCGTTATATCGATGATCGGTTTGGTGAATTTGAGTATCAAGCGACTAACAAAAATCGAGCGTTAGTTAATTCGGCTGTTCGATACGTTCGCCAGGAGAGACAGGAAGAGAGTCGAAAACTCCTGAATTATCTGCAATACCAGAGAGCCAACGATATGCAAAGCGGTAGTCGCCAGTACCGTAATACAGGAATGATGGAATGGCCCGCAGATTCATCGGGATTTAGTTTGGACTCCAATCCATCACAGATGATCAAAGTCTCACAATAATTGTACGAATACAGAAAAAGCAAAAAGGATAAGTTATGAAATCTCAAGAAAAATACCGTAAGAAAACTCTGAAAGGTTTGGCTGTTTGTGTCGGTTTGAGCACCTTGCTTGCGGGCGGTAGCGCACTGGCTGACGAAAAGCAGCGTGCAAAGAATATTAAGAATGCTGATATCCTGGCAAATATCCTCGAAACCTCTTCAAGTAATTCCGAGGGGCGGCCCCGTGCCCGTGTAGAGGGGCTTTATCTTGAGCGCCAGGGTTTTATGTTCTCAATTGATGTCAGTGGTCGATTTTTTGGCAGAAATTTCGATTTTCACTTTGGTTCGATTGAGCCCTTTGTAGATCGAATGATGTCGATTCAGGATCACAGCGATAATGAATTTATCCTCTGGGAGGGTGATGGTGAAATGGCCTCTTCAGGATCAATGCCCCCGCTGCCTCCCATGCCCCCTTTGCCTCCAATGCCTGATCACGGGTCGTTTAACGTGTTTGTCGGTGAGTCAGACGTCGAGGATGTCACCTGGAAAAAGGAACTGAAAGAATTTACAGACTCTGTAAAAAGTATAGCGGCAGAACAAAAGAAGAAATACGCAGAAATGCGAACACTACAGGAACAGTACCAGAGCACCAAGGCCGGTAGTGAGGCTAGGGAAGCCGCTTTGCAAGCCATGGAGAGTATTCGTGAAAGTTTACGTGTGGCAAAACAAAGAACCCGTGAAGAGATGGAGAAGATGAGGGTTGAGCGTGAGAAACATGACGCAGAGCAGATGGCGGGCCTGGTTGATAACCTGGTAAGCACACTCTGTGACTATAGTGGCTCACTGCGCAGTCTGGCAAAAAATGAACACGTCTCTTTTGTTATTGAAGGGGGCGCGAAAGGATCTGAGAGAGATCAAGTCTACATATTTAGCAAACCCGTTATCGAGGAATGCGGGAGTAAAGACATTAGCGCTGAAAAAGTGTTGTCCAAGGCCATTGCCTACCCCGCCTAATCATCATTCATTGTATCCCCCTTGAAGTTATTAAAGCCCCATTATTGGGGCTTCTTTTTTACCTGTATTTCAAACAAGAGTTTTTTATGTGGGAAATGAAAGCCCGGTGTTTCTGAGTGTGCCAGTGGTTGGTTTTGAACAGTAGATAAAGGCGTTTTTTAGGTAAGTTTCGGTCTGACCAAATGCTGACAAAACTACCTTCTTCGAGCTCTCTTTTGACTGAAACATCAAGCAGGAAACCAATGCCTAAACCGGCCCGCACCGACTGATATACACCCTCGATATCATTGCAGATATGCATGGCGGCACTGTGTTGATCAAACTTTTCTCTTTTCAGAAACTTTCGTAAAGCCTTAGAACGAGCGGTGGTGGACATACCTATCAATTTGGCGGTGCCAAGATTGGAGGGCCGATCAGGTTCCCCATGACTGGATATGTAGTTTGGTGTGGCGCAGGCCCTTAACTCAGTTTGAATGAGAGGGATCGCAGACATATGAGAGTGATCCTGAAGCTTGCCTAGACGGAACGCAAAATCAATATCGTCATTATGTAGGTCTTCGAGGTGGTCACTGAATCGAATGTTGAAATTTATTTTTTGATGTTTCTGTGTAAATTGAGCAATCACATCAAAAAGAGAGGATCGGCACAGCGCTCTTGATACGGTAATAGACAAATCACCGCTAAGGGCATCTTGTTCCTCAAGTAGCTCATCTTCGGCCTGAGACACGGCCGACAAGATATCCTTGCACTTAGGATAAAACTTTTTCCCAGCCTCAGAAATAGACAGTTTTTTATGAGAGCGGTGAAAAAGCTGAACTTGCAGGTTTTCTTCCAGGCGGCTGAGTTGCTTGCTTACCGCGGGCGAAGAGTAGTTCAGGTGAAGGGCGGCCTGCTGAATACTGCCAGTTTCAACAATAGCAATAAACACCCGGTAGTGGTTAAGTGTAGACATTTGAATGCTTCCAGCTCGTTAGATTGAGAGGGCTATGTGAATTATAGTGATAGAACATTGATTTCCATATTGTTACGCAACAGATAACAAAGCATCACTTTATAGTAATCCAACGAATGTTTATAGTTTTCCTGTACCAGCATTTGAGACGAAGTATTTTATTAGATGGAAGGAACTATGATTAAACTTGCAAGTACTACGATTACCATTAACGCGCCCACAGACACTGTTTTTCTCTACGTTTCAAATATGGAGAACTACAAACATTGGTTCCCTGGAGTCGTTGACATTCGTTCGGCCGATAATATGCCTCCCGGTGTAGTGGGAAAGCGATATTCGGAAACACTTTTATTGCCAAATGGAGAGTCGTTGTTAAATATCGAAGTTGATCGTTGTGAAAGACCTGTTGTTTTTTTAACAAAAGGTGATCTAGAGGGGATACTACCTCAGATGACGGTATTGTTTTCAGAGAATCAATTGGGGATGTGTGAAGTTAACTTGAGTTATCACAGTCGCTCTAATAGCTTGACCGAGGGAGATGACGTAATCAAATTGCTGCGAGGTGACCTGGAGGTGAAAGCCAAGGAGGGACTTAAAACGCTAAAGGGGCTGTTGGAATAAGGGACAATATTAGAATCTCTCTACTCTTAATTTGTAGTAGCTCAAACTTGGCCTGGCAGGCATGCTGATAGTTTCTTACTTTCGCTGACAGTTCATCAGGTGGATATAAGAGAAATAAGGTCTGAAATGTCAGGTTAAGCAGCCAGTGGTCGTACTTCACCCACTTGGCTCGCTTTTGATCCACAATAGACATCCCTTGCTTAATCTATCCAAATCTACTTAAATTAAATTCAAGCAGCTTTGTTCGCTGAAACCT
>ENA-OSET01002097-OSET01002097.1-sediment-metagenome-genome-assembly--contig:-NODE-2097-length-19639-cov-107.829414_pt1 | contig 19639 bp, 16 predicted proteins | sample MGYA00237882_ERZ534229 | MGnify/ENA primary metagenome ERZ534229 (study PRJEB26408, sample SAMN06266212) | sediment metagenome | isolation source: Hudson Canyon methane seep mesocosm | place... | reverse complement strand
CACTGTTATTTTTGCGGAAATTAGCGATTGTTTTATAACTGGGCCGTAGCCCTTCTATAAGCCATATGACTTCTAGGTTACGATAGACTTCTCTTTCTAGTTTTCGACTACTACGGATACCTTGCATATAGCCGTATAAATATAACTTTAATAACCCGGCTGGGGCATACGCAGGCTGACCTGCCGCTGTGGTTTCTTCAGTATGCGTATATTCGAGTAACTGTAAGTTAAGCGTGTCAACATAAGCGTCTATCGCTCTAACCGTATTTTTATCACTGACATAATCTTCAACTCGTGAAGGCAGTAACATTTCTTGCTGACGATTTAAACTTTTTTGATATCGACGGAAGGACATTTTATTGAGAAAAACAAGGTTTAGTAGTGCTATTATTATACCTTAGTTAGGCTGGATACTTTCACAGCCTCTGAAGTCTGCGCCCCAAGTGATAATGTGTAAATTATTTCATGCAACTTCTTAATTCGGCAGCAAAGCAGTTGCCCATTCATCTATATGATCATCCAGCATATAGTTATCAACCACCCATCGCTTCAACTCTGCGCCTTCTTTTAATAATTCATCAGGCTCATTAATCTTTTCTCTAATCACTCGAATCCATTCGTTTGTATTGTTTGCAACGCGTGTTACAGGCGCATTTTGATAAGGCAAAATATCCGAGCACACAACCGGCCAAGACATTATTCCAAATTCAAGCAGCCTTAAATTCGTTTTACATTCATTAAATTTATTATGCATCAGTGGCGCAATCGCTAAGTCTAAATTTAGATCTGCTAATTTCTGAGGGTAGTAATCAAATTCAACCCCGCCATTCATTTCTTTGACATAAGGCTCAAACTCTTCTAGCCATGAACCCATAAAAATCCAGTCAACCTCTTTATGCAAGGCTTTGACGATAGGAAGTATAAATTGTAAATCAGCAACATGCTCTTGCCCTCCAGCCCATCCTACCCGCATTTTCTTGCTTTCTTTTTTCTCAGGTAAATCTAAAGACTGCCACCGCCAATTTTCCAAATAATTAGGAACAATAATAATCTCATTATCAGTTAATTTTTTAAACTCTTCTGCTAACATATTGTTGGCGACAACCACTCTATCTGAATATTGAAAAAATTCTTTCACATTTTTACGAATATTACCGACCCAATCTTCCTTTCGCGGGTGATGAGCAGGTAATGTATAAACCAAATCATCTAAACCAGCCACCATAAAGACATCATTAAATTTCTTATATCGCTTCCATGGAGTGAGTATATTCTCTAAAAATAAATTTTGCCCTAATAAGACATCTGGTTTTATTCGTTCAATTTCGACAGGCGTAGGGTAAATCAAATTATCAGAATTATTTGCCAGTCCACTTACAATTATATTCGCCTTTGTCAGCGCATTAATTGGTGCTCTAACTCTATACTGCCCAACACCAAAACTATCCATAGGAAATGCGTAGACTCTTGACTTACCTATAAAATCAGTATTCCAACTCACATTTATACTGGTCTCAGGTTGGAAATTAGTTGTTCTTAATGACAGATTACAATTATAAGTAGGGTCATTAGCCAACTGTGGCAGCCATTTTTCCAGCATACTATCGACTTCTTGCTGAGACTGCTCAATTCGTTTTTTATCCTGCTTAACCTTTTTAAGCGAACTAGAGCCATGATGTATCAGTGTTACATAAGGAGTCCAAACTATTTTATAACTCAGCTCCCTCACCTTAAGGCACAAATCGATGTCATTATATAAGACCTTAAATTGACCCTCATCCAACCCTCCGACTTGTTGGTAAAGGCTTTTCTCTATCATTAAGCATGCTGCTGTAACTGCTGAGCAATCTTGCACAACCATTGCTCGGTTCATATAACCAGCACTCCCCATAGGGGTACCAATATGAGAATGCTCGGCAATGCCATTATTACCCGCACCCAACATGAAACCTGCATGCTGAATTGTTTTATTCGGAAAAACTAATTTCACACCCACAATACCAACTTCTGATCGCTGCGCCTGACTTAACATTCCTTGCAGCCATTCGGCCTGCAATACCATTGTGTCATTATGTAACAACACAACATAATCACCTGTTGCTTGCTCGACCGCAAAATTATTTATTGCCGAGAAATTATAAGGTTTAGCGTATTCCGCTACTCTAACCTTCCCTGGATTAGATCTGGTAATCTCATCGAAGTATTTTTTCGTATCAGCTTCTACACTCAAATTATCAATAATAATAATCTCATAATTTAAATAGCTGGTTGTATCAAGAATACTACCTACACAAGCATTTAATAATGGAAGCTGATCATTAGTCGGGATAATAATTGAAACTTTTGACCTTACATCGGCCTTATAATTTACTTGGTAACAACTTTTAACCTCAGAATGAGCCGCCAATGCATCAACACCCATTCTTAATAAATGCTGAGTCAAAACTTGCAAGCCCATTTCAACATCAAACTCTCTAACGGGCGCATAAGGGCGATGAGCTAAAATTTCTGCAATGTGCCCTATCGCTTGCTCACCTGAACTCTCTAGTACATGAAATGCTAAGTCATAATTTTCCGCACCTGACATCATTGAAATACCACCGAGATTGTCCAATATTTCCGTTGAAATAAAACAACAGCATCCGACATAAGGCGTAGATCTTAATAAATCCAAATTGAAATCAGGCTTAAATAGAGGATTTACTCTTTGTCCTTTTTGATCTAACGCATCCTCATCAATATAAATATATTGCCACTCCTGATGCTCATTTATATAACAAACAACAGAAGCCAAGCAGTGCACTTCAAAAGTCGCACCTGGCTCTACAAAACAAACCCAATCACAAGCATTAACAGTAATGCGCTCTTTAATAACGTCAAATGGATTATCATTATCACTTATTGTCACCCACTCCAAAGAGTCCAAGCTATCAAAAATTTCATCTGGACACGAAACCGTAGAAATGACGCTTAACTTCCAACCTGTATATATCTGCGATCCCAAAGAATCAATTGTATCTGCCAAATAAGACTCTTCTCCTGGCAATAGAATCATTAAAAGGTTAATCGTAGAGCATGAAACATCATCCTCTTTCAATTTCTCAGTGAATAAATCTGTATTCATAACCTCCACACGACTATCTACCCACTCTCTATACGCATCATTTCTAGTCTTAATAGCATCCTCATTCGTATTACTAGCCCCTCCCCCCGAAAGAAGCCTTAGTTTATTAGCACGATTTTTCTGTAAATCTTGCGCCCCCAAATCACCATGTTTTTTATATACCCACTTGTATACATCATAAAATTTATGTTGATTTGATACCGAAACCCCCTCAGTATTTCCTTGCTTTACATTAACATTCACAGTAACTTCTGGAATATGAATAAAGTCACATAATTTACTCAATCGAATCAAAAGCTCCCAGTCCTCCAAACACTCCATTGATTCATCAAAGAAACCTGCTGACTGTAGAATACTTTTACGAACACCAAATGTATTAATCGGAATGAAATTTTCAACTAATAATCTTTCTCTCGAATACTCAGTTTCAGCATAGAGTACTTCGCTCCCTATAAGTTCACCTTCTGTGTTTTTAACAACGTATTCAGCCAATGTATAAACAAAGCTTTTATTTTTTAAGCCATTAACGATTACTTCTAAATGATGATTTAAGTAAGTATCATCATCATCCAGAAAACAGATCACATCACCTTTTGCAAACATCAAGCCTGAATTTCTGGCAGCAGACTGCCCCATATTGTTTCTATGTTCAATGTAATGCACTCGTGGATCACTACTCTCAATCAATGGTGCCATACTTGTTCCGCCGTCATTAATAACAATAGCTTCCCAATTCTGATAAGTCTGAGCCTTAAGAGATTCCAACGATTTCAATAATGTCTTCGGTCTATTTAACGTTGGAATAATCACACTCACCAATGCATTCTCTGGCAATGAGTTTTGTTTTTTAGGTGCCGTCAACGCGACAACCCTTTGTTTTACTTTATTTATTCTTAGCCTAATATCCTTTGGCAATTCACCACCCAAGCTTTTGTAGCTTAAAATCTTACTATTCAGAACCTGAAGAATTCCTTTTTCATATCCAAACAACTGTTTTAAATTCTTTTCATTTATGTATTTTTCCAATAAATACAACTGACTTTCATACTGGCTACCACTTTGTACAAAATCAGAAGATATTGAAATCTGGTTACCATGAACTCTATGTGCCGACATTGGTATATTAATAAACCTCGACCTTGCACCCTCAGACATTAACCCAAGAAAATAGTCATAATCCCCAACAGGCGTATCATCCTTAAAGCGCCCAAACCTTACAAATACCTCTTTTTTAAATAGTGTAGATTGCATAGATATATATAAATCTAAAGAGAGCATCCTACCCACTTCATCAGGAAACTCATAATGGTCATAATTCTCCCACCCAGGGTGTGAAACCAGCGACTGAAAATCACTATCAGCATTAATAAACACATACCGCCCATAAACAAAATCTGCTTCCGGGTATGCAGCCATCTCAGCTATTAACCGAAAAAGGCTACCAGGTAACAAATAGTCATCCGCTGATAGAAACAGTAAATATTGTCCGTTAGCTACATCTATCCCTTTACAAAAATTATTATTTGGTCCAATATTCGTCTCGTTAACAATATAGACAACTCTAGGATCAGATACATATTCCCTAACTACTGCATCTGTATTATCTTCCGACGCATTATTAAGGACAATCAACTCAAAGTCAGTAAAACTTTGAGACAAAACACTTTCTATAGCTTCACCTATATATTGGCCATAATTATAAGCAGGTATAACAACAGATATATTTGGACTTAGATGCATAATAACAACACTCACTCACTCATTATTTAAGAAAATATTTGTAGGTTCTTATAAGCTAATTCATCTAACTCCTTAACACCATAAACAGCTATACTATGCAGCCCTGCCCCCATACACTTAGTACAAGTTTGCATACTTTTTTCACCATTTTTCAAAAGTTCGACCTTTTGAGCACTTATATCTAGAAAATTTCCTAAATTATGTTTCTCTTGGTCATAGACTGTACAACATAACACTACTTCACCCTCTGGATTAAAAACCATCTGCCTTTCTTTTAACCAACACGATGTGCTTACCTCAGTTCTTGCTTGAATAATTGACTCAGCAAGTGGCAAAGCCAAATGATCAATAATCTCCCAGTCTTGGTCGTTTAGTGTAGTTCCTGGCTCCTCAACCCCTGCGTATGCCATCGCTTTTTCCATCGGCATCAAAGCAGCCCATACTGATTCAAAGCTATATCCAAGAGATTCAGAAAAAACCTTCATTTTTTCCTCATCACCCTTATTACCAATATATTTATGGAAAAGCACTGTCATATTCGTTTCAGCCTTCACTTTATGATGACTTTCCATTAACGCAATCATATTTTCTTTAACGATGGAAATATCACCTCCACGATGAGTCATAGAGTACCCTGCCTGCTCGAAACCAGACACAGATACTCTAAAGTAATCAGGATTTGATAACATAAGTTCATCAGGATTTTTAAGGATATTCAGGTTTGAGCTCAGGTGAACAGGAATATTTCTACTCTTGATAATGGACACAATTTCTGGTAGTTTTGGATGCAGAAGTGGCTCAGTCCAATTATATAAAGCTACGAACTCAATATTATTGATTTCTCGTATAGCCTTATCTATCAGCAGCTCCAGCACTTCAAGCTTCATAGCAGTACCAGCAATCCCTCCTTCAGACTTATCCATGTTACCTACAGGACATGACGGACACTTCAAGTTACACCCACCTACGATATCGATTATTAACTGCATACTTACTTACCTCCCATAATATTAACACTTTGTAGCAGTTATTCTCTCAGCAATTAACTTATAACACGACTTCGTACCTTTGGAAAAAATCTCTATTCTTTTTCAGTGGACTCATTAACAAATTACTTAACCTTACCTAGCATTTTTATTATTTTAGTTACTTCTAGTTAGACATACTGCCTAAATTCAGCACTTAATCACGGTACATGACAAGTTTTTGGTAATAATGATTATCAGGGCTTGATTCACCTGGTTTTCCAATAACCCACTTTACTTCCTCACCCTCCACTTGTTTCAACAGGGGAATTTTTTCAGTAAATGTAAAACCCAAGTCTCTGTTGAATCTCAACCCCATGGGGTTATTTGCAAAGGTATAACCATAAACCTCATTAACCTGCATTACATCAAACAGCCATGTAATCAAGGCCTGTGCCGCAAACATCATTAACATCGGGTGTCCTCCTCTTTCACCACGAACCGCATTATCTAACAACACAGATTCTTCCACTAAGTCTTTAAAGCCATAGTGCCCTATGATCGTTTCTTGACTATAAATCAAAAACAATAACCTAGTAGGTTCTGATAAAACCTCATTTTCCAACCACTTTTTAGTTCTGAATGTGGTCGCATTAAACTCTGTTAAGAAGAACTTTTTATATTTGTTCCGCCAAGCTGTTATTTTTGCAATAACCTCTTCAGACTGGGGTTGTATTTTCGTCACTGGTCTCATCATACCAACAACTTCACCACCGCCGTCATAGATAGGGAGTTCAAGTAAGACACCGCCTTCTATCACATTTAACAAATATTCTTTTTGATTCACTTGATTTACCATTCAAAAATACTACATATATACTTACTTACTTACTTTCAATTAGTATCATGATTTTACTTCGATATAAGTTACTAATAAGGTGAGTTTATGGAGCCAAATCAGACTCTATAATCATTCGGTCTTTATCAATATCCCTCAATATGGTTTTTCCAACCACATCATGCAACCTACTTGCAGAAATTCCAATTCCCGGCCTTTTTACATCCAAATCCTCCAGCTTTAATTCGGTGCCAGCTGCCAAGTTTTTAGTAGCAACAATGCTTCGTCGCATCTCTTTCCTCTGTTCAATTTCAGCTGAATTGACAACTCTTTGAGTACCCCCCAAAGCAATTTGAACTTGGTAACAATTACGAACAAGTTGAGCCATGCTTTCCGGCTCTGAAGCCATTTGATTATCCATACCTATTTTTGCAGCATTCAGCGTAAAATGTTTTTCTATCAGACAGGCACCTAATGCCACTGCTGCTGAAGACATTTCCGTACCAATGGAGTGATCAGAATAACCAATCGGGTAATCAGGAAAAGCTTCTCTGAGTCCCACGATATTGTTCAAGTTAAGTGTTTTTATTTCAGGAGGATAAATAGATATGCAATGCAAAATACAAATATTTTTATTACCAGCTTTCTCAATTGTCCCTACAGCTCTACAGATTTCCTCCATGTCCCCCATACCGGTAGACAAAACAATTGGCACTCCTGTACCGGCAATATAATCAAGAAACGAAGTGTTATTCAGATCCATCGAAGCCACTTTAATATAAGGAACATTGCAATGTTCAATTAGAAAATTCACTTCAGCTTTCGAATAGGGAGTAGAGCTAAAGTCAATCCCTATCGCGTCACAATATTCCGCTACTTCTTTCAAATTTTCTTCAGTAAAAGAAAATTTTTTTACGAAACGCTGAGCGATCGGATTTTCATCATAGTACGCCTGTGAATACAATGATTCCACAGACCAAGACTGAAATTTAACACAGGCGCAACCTGCTTTTTTTGCTTCATCTATCATCGACTTTGCTGTGCTGATAGAGCCAAAATGACTCGTATTAAGTTCAGCAACTATATAAGGCCTCCCAAAATCACTCAGCACTTTCGAGTTATTTAATACTATTGAAGCCACAAGTTTCCCTCTCCTTATATTTAACTAATAATATGATTTATTGATCTATAGGATTCACGATCATCTCGGATAAAAATAACCCTCTATCAAGGTATGGCGCCTGATCTTCTAATGGCCTAAAAACAATACGCCTATTCGAATCCCGGGTGTGGGAACTACTAATGTATTGCTGATTTTCCAGTCCCATAATTTCACACAGAACAGGCCCTTCCATATCAATCACCGATTTGAGCTTTTGAGATAAAGCTTCACTACTATCAATCCTTACATATGGAATCTCAAAACCAGCAGCAACTTTCCTAAAATCAGGACAACTAAGCCCATCACTCGGATCTGTTCCGATCGTCCTCGTTCGAAACAACTCGACTTGTCTTTTACGTATTACTGCATAAGCATTATTGTTGATAACGAATATTTTTGCAGGAATATTATTAAATTTTATAGTTTGAAGTTCCTGCAAATTCATCATTATCGAACCGTCTCCAATTACAGCAATAACTGGTGTATTACCAGCGTAATGAGCTCCAATCATCGCCGGTAAAGCAAACCCCATCGTGCCCTGAGAAACAGGATGCAAACAACGCTGCCTTTTTTTAAATTGAATATTTGTAGGCAATATTAATTCAATTAAGCCCGAATCACTCAAAAAGATAGATTTATCAGGCAGCACCTCAGAAAGGCATTCAGCTAAAAAGTAAAGGTCAATTTTTTCAGATTTTTTATGCGAATCTTCGCACTTAGGAAAAATTTTTTTCCAATGTAAGCATTTATTTAGCCATTCATCATTTATACGTACACTGCTTTGGTTGAGTGACGTTAACACTTTCTTCACATCTGCAATAATTAAATGGTCAATATTGACATTGCCCTTGGTATGCTCAACCGAATCAATATCAATAACTATTACCTTCGCAGCTCGGGCAAACTTTCTGCTAGCTGAACCTGTCGTCATAGATGACAACCTACAGCCCAAAACTAACAGAAGATCTGAGTTTTGAACGGTGAAATTTCCTGCTCGAGAACATCCCATAATTCCAATAGCCCCCATGGATAAAGGGTTCCTTGTCCCATATATATCTGGAGCTGATCCAGCATAGGTCAGTGGGATAGGATTTTTTTCAAGGAAGGACTCTAACTCTTCAATTGCTCCAGCTGCTCGAATACCGCTACCGATAAGAATAGCCGGCCGTTCTGCGTTATTTAACGCCTTTAAAATATACTCAATATCTTCTGCTTTAGGTTTAAAAAAGTCTTCACCTTCAGGAATGAACCTATTCAGTTTCTCAGGATCAATTCTCATATTCTGGATATCTAGTGGCACGTCAATCCACACAGGGCCTTTCCTTCCATGCTGCGCCAAATATAAAGCTTTATCCATTTCATATCCAATTTCCTTTGGATCAGCGATCATCACAGCATATTTTGTAATAGACACTACTATAGGAATTATATCCGCTTCTTGCTGCCCAAAGGTTCTAACAGGTATTTCTGTATAACGAGCTGTTTCATTCAGCTTATTCTGACCAGAAATAAACACACACGGCACCGCATCTTGCCATGCATTCAGTACCCCCGTAACTGCATTAGTTCCAGCGCAACCAGTAGATACTAAACATGCCCCGAACTCACCTGTATATTGGGCATAAGCAACAGCGGCATATGATGCACTCTGCTCATGATGCACAGAAATTCCCTCTAGGATTTTATGTTTAGCAACGGCATCGGTAAGGAATAGCGCCCCTCGTCCAGTTACCATAAATATATGGCTTACACTCTCTTGGTATAAGCGCTCCATAATATAATCAGCGACCCGAATCATTATTGTTATTTATGGGATTAATTTTGGGTTTGAATTGCTTAAGCACTTCTGGAATCGTAATAACGAACTCAGCAGAGCAAGCAAATTCTCCAGCAACATAACTTTTTGCGTACCCCTTGGCAATACCTCGCTTAAAAGATGTTAAAGTTGCCTCTATATCTAGCCTCTCCCCTGGCACTATTTGTCTTTTAAAAATCATTTTATCCAAGCTAGAAAAACTTGTTTTCATACCCTTATATTCTTCAATACTAAGAAACGTCATAATAAATGTCTGGACTAGGCACTCCATTAAAATAAAACCGGGGACACTAGGTTCATCATCAAAGTGTGCAGGAAAAAACCACTCATTATAAGTGAAACACTTTATTCCCTTTGCTCGTTTCTCAGGTACAACTTCCGTTATTTTGTCAACAAAAAGCAATGGATATCGATTTCTTTGACATTCCTTTATCCCCATTAAATCAAAACTTAACACCTGATTGTTATCCCCCACTACACTCCTCCACACCTAAGTTTCCTTAGCAAAAAAACATATCTATCTAACCTGTCCTGAGCACCAATCATGAACCACCAGAAAGTGAATACTACTTACTTCAAATCGATAACCCTTGATAGACTTCTTACAAGGTCATACCCATCCCAAATAACACCCATATCAAGAGCTTTACCGATAGGCACAATACGGTCTATACCTGCTAGGTGATTATTAATTACGAAATCAAGCAATTCATATTTATTCACACCAAAATAAGTTAGAGTCTGATATTTTGCATTGATAATATGAGCAATACTATTGACCGTGCTCACGTCATATTCATAAAAATATCCAAACTGTCCTCTAAGGTCATCTGTATTATCAAACACTTTGTTTAGTGTGACCCTCGTCAACCAATTGCCATACCTTCTTACAGAGTAAATGTGATTTAGGTCCATCGCATTCTGACAAAGTAATGTATATTTATCAACTGCATTGATCATGTCAAGTTGGTATTTTTTCTTAACTACACCTAAAAGTGCTTGCCAGAACCGTTCTTTAGTTAACCCATCAGACATTCCCAGCCAAACAATCAAATGAGGCGATGAACAAGCCTTTTGATCCATCAAATACGTATCATTATAGAACATTTCAGCTAGTACAGTAAGTTCCTTCCGCGACAATGCCATCACCGCGTTAACATCAAGCACACTTACCGAATATCTATCTGCAAAAACAATTTCAGTACAACGCTCAGGAACTGAAATATTGCGAATATAGCGTATAGTGTCATCCCCCCCCCAAATTATGCGGGCATCACTGAGCTCGGAGAAATATCGTGTAATATCATCATTTTTCTCATATCTCACAAAAGTCGTCATTAATTTTATTTGTAAAAACTTATCAAAGCTGAATAGCTTTTCTAACGCTTTATAAATAATATCAGATTGAGGAGAAGGCTTTGTTGGCACACGAACAATATTAGCATTACCTGCGAGTAACCCAAAGGCAAAAGAAAATGCAAAATTAATAGGTACATTTGAAGGCGTCACATGAAATACATTTCCAAGCCCTAGACGGCTTTCATTCGTACCTCCAAAGTCTGTTTTGCATTTTACTATATTGGCTTTTCGACACCAGAAAGCAAACGCCATTACATCAGCATATTCAAATGCTCCTTGACTAGAGCGCAATTCAACAGATAGTTCATTTAAAAATTCGCACAGTAGATTATCATAAGGCCTGAACCTGTACGTATAAACACGCCCATCTCCAATTATATAGGTCAGATTATCATCACACTGAGTCATAAGTATCACTACACCCTCTTCCCTCAGCATTCATGATACGCCCATGAATTTTGAAATACTTTCCAAATCTACCGCATTGGCAATCATCCTCTCCAATTATCTCACCAATGTCTTCAGACAACAGAATATGCCCAGGGTAACTTAAAGGTAATAGCGAGGACAGCTTTACTAACCCTCTTTCTTGCATTTTACACTCACCAAAGTCTGCTCCCAATACCGATATATCAGAGAAATTTGACGCATGTAAATAGCCTGCTTCACATTCCATAAAGATAGAGCCAGTCTGCTCGACCATCCCATAATAATTATGCACTCGCTCAATCATACAAATTTTTTCAAGAGCACTTTTGAATGTGTCATTATCTACTGCCTGCTCAATTAGTTTTTTCCAGCCCCCACCATGAATCATAATGCCATTTTCTAGCTCTAATTTTTTACCTAGCTTCAGTAATGGCTTATAAAAATACTGCCAAATCATAAAGGTAAACCCAAAAATTAAGATATTTTTACCTCCGTGCTTCTGAATAAACACTTCAATTGCATCAACATCTAATTGCATAGACTCATCTAAGGCATAGGTGACGTCATACCCTAGCATTGAGAACCCCACGATACCTGCTCCTCGCGCAGAAAATAGATTTCTATCTTTTAGAACCGACTTTGAGTCAATGATTAACATCGGCAATCGTTTTGTACCAATAAAACTAGATACAATTTTGGTTAACACTTGTGTCTGATTCCTTGCTGTCATTTTATCTAGAAAAATTTTCGATACCCTTTGCCCACTCGTTCCTGATGATGTCATCGTTTTTATAATTTCGGACCTTTCCACGCTGCACAACTCATTATCTTTGAAAAGCCTGACTGGAAGAGGAGGCAGGGATTTCACATTAATCTTCGATAATGGATTGCACTCCAAAACATCAAGAATATTATGATATTCTTGACAGTTGTTATAGTGATGTTTGGTAAGTTCAAAAAGAAGATCTCCAAAAACCTGCTTTTTTTTCTGCCGGTTTAAGGAAAAAGGGGGCATATCCATTATTTTGTTAAGTTTTAACATGACATTTATTTTTGCTTTAATTCAGTAATGAGTACTGGATTTTTCCTGAACTATTTCGGGGAATATTACCTATAGCGACGAAGGAAAATCCGGCCCGATTAATCCCAGTATATTTCATTATATGGCTTTCTATCTGCTCTTCATCTTGTGATTGCGTGATGTAAATCTTTAAGTTATCATCGCTGCCCGTGCATGCACAGTTATAACCAGCAGATCTTATCAGGCCTTCAAGTTCATCAAGGTTTACTCTGTTACCATATACTTTAACAAAACGCTTCATTCTTCCAGCAATATAGTAATATCCGTCAGCATCTCGCTTTGCTAAATCACCTGTATAAAGTTTCCCATTATTTTTATCTCCCAACTTTAAATCAAAACGGTTCTCTGCATAGCCCATTGAAACATTTTCACCTTCATAAATAAGTTGACCAACTACATGCTCATCAAGAATAAGGTTTTGATTGCTATCCATCAACATAAGATTACCATCAGGGATAGCGACACCAATACTTCCTTGTTTTTCTTTAATACACTCATATGGTAGATAAGACATTCGCGCTGTTGCCTCAGTTTGACCATACATTACATAAAAAGCTATCCCCTTTTCGCTACAAATATCAGCAAACTCAGAAACCAAATTCACACTCAGCCTACCACCTGCCTGAGTCAGGTACTTCAAGCTATTAATTTCCATATTACCAAAGCGTAATTTTTTCAATATTTCATAAATGTACGGCACCCCTCCAAATGTAGAGGCGTTATTAGTTCTAGCTAACTCCCAGAAAACTCTATCCATCACTGTTGCTTCAGTAAGAATAATTGCAGCACCCCTTATAAAGTGGCTATTGAGAATTGAAAGGCCATAACTATAACTCATCGGCATTGTTGTAATTGGACGGTCATCACATTTAATATTAAGGTACTTAGCAATAGAACTCGCATTACTACTAATATTTCTATAGGTTTGTTTAACCAATTTAGGACTTCCCGTTGTCCCAGATGTCATTAAAAGCTGAGCCACATTTTCATGGATTGAGTAATCAATATTGCAGCTCGTCTTTAATAAAGAATATTTCCCATACGAAGCAACTAAACTGAAACTTTCACACAATCGCGCATGGGTTTTAGGTAGATAAATATATTCAGGCTTATATACATCAAGTAAATTTAATAATAATTCTTTATTTATAATATGATTAATTAACACTGGGACGCTTTTAGCACGTAGAAAACCTAGGTAAGCAGCAACAGATTCAATCGTATTAGAACATAGCATAAAAACAAGGGCACGTGCTGGTGTCTGATTACCAATTTCATCAGCTTGTTCTAATAAATTTTTATAGTTTATCTGCTCTGTTTCTTTCTGAATTATTGCTACATTGTCAGAGTACTTATCTAAACTATCAAAAAAACTCATTTAATTCCTTATTTAAACTTCAACCTCATATTTTACAAGGATCTCAAGTCCTTTTTTATATGAACTAAAGTCAATAATATCATCCGTATCCAGCATAATATCGAATATTTCCTCAATTGCTGCTATCATTCCCATATGTCCAATAGAATCCCATGAAGCTATCGTATTGTATTCAAGATCATCATTCAACTGATTGACTGATATTGAAAATGACTCAATAAAAACTTGGTTATACTTTTCTGTATTATTCATAATAACTTATAACTCTTGGTTAATTTTTTTATCTGTATTTATACAGTCATGAATCAAAATAAATCGTGGAAAATACATCCATAACTCGGCTCTGCTCTTCAACTGTTAAATCATGGTAACTAGGTAAATTCATTGATCTTTGAGAGATATCATAAGCTATTTTATTAGCAACGCCTTCAAACACCGGCAAACTCGACAAGGGGTGAAAAAAAACCCGCGCATCTATACTCTCTTGCTTAAACCGTTGCTGTAATTTTCGTTGTGTCACCCCTGTCTCCTTATCAAACACCACTGTAGGCATCCAAAACCCATTTATAGTACCTTTAGATTCAGGGTTCATCACCACTCCTTTCAATGCTCCCAATCGTTTTTTGTAATTGAAAAAAATCTCACGCTTTCTATTGATTAACTTTTCAATTCGCTCTATTTGCGCACACCCCATTGCAGCTTGTATATTAGAGATTTTATATTTAAAGCCCACTATCTCTGGCCAAAATTGTTTACTTTGTTTTCGAGCACGACCATGGTTGGAGAGTGTCAGTACAGTTTCATATAATTTTTCATCATTGGTAACAAACATCCCTCCCTCACCAGTAGTCATGGTTTTTGTCCCGTGAAATGAAAAACTTCCAAACTTGCCCATACTTCCAGCGCACCGGCCATGATAGACTGAGCCAATTGCTTCTGCTGCATCCTCAATAACTGGAATATCATATTTTTTACTAATAGCCAGTAACTGATCCATATCACATAGATTGCCGTAAAGATGAACTACAACAATCGCTTTGGTCCTAGGCGTAATTGCTGCTTCAACCTGTTGCGGATCGATACACCAACTATCAGGTAGGATATCCACAAACACGGGCTTACCTCCTAAATGCACAATAGGTGCAGCGGTGGCAACCCAGTTTGTATCCGCCATTATGACTTCATCACCGACTCCAATACCAAGTGCAGCCATACCCATGTGCAACGCGCCAGTACAACTTGACGTTGCAATGGCATATTTAACGCCTAAGTGTTGTTTAAATAATTCTTCAAATCGGTTGATATAATCGTAACAGTGCTCACCCCACCCATTTCGCGCTGCATCAGTAGCATATTCAACCTCTAACTCTGTTATCGAAGGTTTAGTGTAATGAATGCGATTCACAAACGCTCCTCCCGTATTTTTATTTTCGGAATAACAGTAACAAATTGCCCTCCCCAATCATGAATATAAGAGCATTGTTTAGCGACTTCCTTCGCAATATTCCAAGGAAGAACCAGTACTATATCTGGTTTCATTTCAAGAAGCATATCAGGTTTCACAATAGGAATATGACTTCCAGGCAGAAACTTCCCCTGTTTGACAGGCGCGGCATCACATACCATAGGAATCATATCTAATTTAACACCTGCATAATTAATGAGCGTACTACCTTTCGCCGCAGCACCGTAAGCCACAATAATTTTCCCCTTTTTTTTTAATCCAAGTAAAAACAATAATAGTTCATCTTTTACACTATCAACACGTGATTGAAAGTTCTGATAAATGCTCAACGACTGCAGCCCAAAGATACTTTCTCTTACTAAAAGGCTTTCAACCGCTGCTGTCATTAGTCTTGAGTCACTTTTATGACAGCCATAAATACGTAAACTGCCACCGTGAGTCGGTAGCTCTTCAACATTAAATATACGCAACTCTACTTGCTCAAAAATACGGTTAGCCGTATAAAATGAGAGATAAGAGAAATGCTCATGATAAACCGTATCAAACTGTGTCTGTTCGATCAATCGCATTAAATGAGGAAACTCCAGCGTAATTATACCATTTAGCTTTAATGCTGCTTTTAATCCAAGCGTAAAATCATTTATATCGGGGACATGGGCGTAAACATTATTACCGACAATCAAATCAGCCTGCCTTCCTTCAGCCGCAAGCCTCTTACCTAGTCTCTCACCAAAAAATTCACGCAATACTGGAATACCCTGATTTTCCGCAGCCGTTGCTGTACTGTCGGTAGGCTCAATACCTAAACAGGGGATACCTGCCGCAACAAAATTCTTTAACAAATAACCATCATTAGATGCTATTTCAACAACCAAGCTATTTTTGTTAAGATTGATCCGTTTTATTATCGTTTGAACATATTTTTTTGCATGCTCCAGCCAACTAGATGATACTGAGGAAAAGTAAGCATAGTCTGGTGAAAATAACTCATCAGCCCGTGCATAATCTTCTGTTTGCACTAACCAACATTGAGTGCACACTTTAACTTTTAATGGATAATATAACTCAGGCTGAGTAAGATCTGCCTCTCTCAAATAAGCGTTTGATGGCGGAGCAAACCCTAAATCGAGAAAAGTATGCACCAGAGGTGAGTAACAGTGTCGACAATTCATACATCCAGACCCGTAAAATGCGCATCAATTAATTGATGCTGCTTATCTCTACCAGATATATTTGCACATGTCATAGGCCATTGAATATTTAATTTAGGATCATCAAACAAAACTCCACCTTCGAACTCTGCTTGATACTCAGCTGTATGCAGATACAAAACCTCCGTTTCACACTCTAAAGTCTGAAATCCATGCGCAAAACCCTCAGGAATGACCATCATTTTATTATTTTCCGGCGTTAGAATTTCTGAATGCCATTTCAAAAAAGTTCTGGAGTCTTTTCGTAAGTCCACGGCAACATCAAAAATCTTTCCTTTTAAACAACGTACTAACTTCATTTCTGCATGAGGAGGATATTGAAAATGAAGCCCTCTAATAGCCCCTTTCTGCCTTGTGACTGACTGGTTAATTTGAGTTATTTTCCTAGCACCCAAAATATCAGCCAGCTCATACTGACAAAATAAGCGCTGAAAGCTACCCCTAGTATCTTCATACTTATTCGTTTCAACGACTAAAACATCGAATAATGAGGTTGAGTTTATTTTCATACCGTCTAATTACAATCGATTTTATTGAAGAGACCAATTTGTTCATAACATATTTGCTTCATATCCATCCCAGATTGTTCTGCCAGGTACCATCCAGTTACTTTTTGCAATGTTTCAGCAAGCTCCCAACGCGGCTGCCAGCCTAATTTCTCATACGCTTTTGTTGAATCTAATTTTAATATTTTTGCTTCATGCAATTGCTGACCTTCATTAATCTCCCACATAGCTCCTTTCCAATGTTGCGTTATATGCTCAACCACCCATTGCACCGATTGAGCACCTTTTGCTGTTGGGCCAAAATTCCAAGCTTCCGAATAATCACGCCCAGCATTTCCATACAACTTCTCAGCCAACAACAAATAACCAGACAAGGGCTCTAATACATGCTGCCAAGGACGAATCGCATTAGGACTTCTAATGCTAACGGTTTCTCCACGCCTAAATGATTTAATAATATCAGGGATTAAACGATCTTCTGCCCAGTCCCCGCCCCCAATGACATTACCTGCTCTTGCCGTGGCAATTGATACTTTTTGATTACCCGAGAAATAAGATTTCCGATAAGAAGCAACCAATAATTCTACACATGCTTTGCTACTACTGTAGGGGTCGTGCCCTCCTACTGGATCATTTTCTCGATAGGGCCAAAGCCATTCTTTATTTTCATAACATTTATCAGTGGTTACAATAACCACCGACTGAACGCTCTTAGATTCTCTAATTGCCTCTAAAATATGCAGCGTTCCCATGACATTGGTTTGATAAGTTTCAATAGGATTTTGATAGGAATATCGAACTAATGCTTGAGCTGCCATATGAATCACAATATCTGGCTGCGTATCCAGGAAAACCTGTTTAACGGTATTTATATCGCATATATCGCCAATGATGGAATTTATGCCTTCCCCAACATTCACTACTTCAAATAAATTAGGCTGGTTCACTGGTGCTAATGAAAAACCTGTCACTTGAGCACCTAGCTGCTGTAACCATAAAGATAACCAGCTGCCTTTAAAACCGGTATGCCCAGTAACAAAAACTTTTTTTCCTTGCCAAAACTCAGCTGCTATTACCATATCTTCCACTGCGCTTTTTTTGAGCGCCATAAATCGTTTAAATGATTTTTATCACGTAAGGTATCCATTGGCTGCCAAAAACCTTCATGTTTATAGACAGACAACTGATTTTCAGCAACGAGCTGGTTTAAAGGCCCTCCTTCCCAGCTTGTTGAATCACCTTCAATATAATCAAATACTTTGGGAGATAATACAAAAAAACCCGCATTCACCATACCATTATCACCGCGCGGCTTTTCTTGAAATGCTGAAACTAAATCACCTTTGATATCTAAAGCACCAAATTTAGCTTGAGGGTAAGATGCGGTTAGGGTCGCAAGTGTGTTTTGTTTTTTATGTAATTCAATGAGCTTAGTAATATCCACATCACCTACGCCATCGCCATAGGTAAAACAAAAACTTTCTTCATCTTTCAGGTATTTTTCAACGCGCTTTAACCGCCCGCCCGTCTGGCTATCATCACCAGTATCAACCAAGGTAACTTTCCATGGCTCTGCTTTATTCTCATGTACATGCATTTCATTATTTTGCATATCAAAAGTAACATCAGACCTATGTAAATAATAATTCGCAAAATACTCTTTGATCATATAGCCTTTATAACCACAGCAAATAATGAATTCATTAATACCATGTGCTGAATAAACTTTCATGATGTGCCAAAGAATCGGTTTTCCTCCAATTTCCACCATGGGTTTGGGTCTTATAATCGTTTCTTCGCTAATTCGCGTACCTAATCCACCCGCCAAAATAACTGCTTTCATGTTTAATTAACCCTTATCAGCTAAACTTTCTATCTCTTCTAATAACAATCCCGTTATTTTTCTAATTAGAAAATTATCCATTCCTTCTTTTTTCATTTGCCGTGCTATTTCTAATTTATTTTGTTCAATTCCTAGCTCAATACCCTCGGCCATACCTTGTTTTTTTAGCTAGTGTTAATGAGCCTCGGTTTATAGCGATAAATTCACGTTGCTTGTTTGGTATTCGTTTTTTTAGTGAATTTTTTGAGTTCAACAAAAATAAGTTCGATGTCATCGTGATAGTCGATAAAGTCTTTTTATTATCCTACTACCATAAAAAAACACTTCTTACCCCGTAATATAAATTCGCAACGCCCCTGCGAGGCTGAACTGTTGAAAAGTTTGCATCATGGTATATTTTAAGAAATTGAATTGCCTCCCAAAAGTTTCCATCATAACCTTCCCTTCCATTGATAACAAAAGGCTCTCGTAATTAATACTCATGACCACATGATCTGCTTTAAGATAATCGCACATACCATATCGATCAAATTGGAATGCCTCTTCCGGCTTTCCTTTCGCCCACAGCACCCATTCTGAAGGCGGCATTGCATGAAGCTTATGGAGAATATGCTCATACTCTGCTACGTCCGTGTATAAAAGTGGATAAAGCGAATGCAACAAAGAAAGGAGTTGAGACTGAAAAAGTGTATCATTCAACGTAAAATAATAGTAATCATCAT
>ENA-OSET01002096-OSET01002096.1-sediment-metagenome-genome-assembly--contig:-NODE-2096-length-19646-cov-22.456590_pt1 | contig 19646 bp, 20 predicted proteins | sample MGYA00237882_ERZ534229 | MGnify/ENA primary metagenome ERZ534229 (study PRJEB26408, sample SAMN06266212) | sediment metagenome | isolation source: Hudson Canyon methane seep mesocosm | place... | reverse complement strand
CAATACCAATACCAATACCAATACCAATACCAATACCAATACCAATACCAATACCAATACCAATACCAATACCAATAATATAGCGATTGATTATACCGGCCTTCGAGACGGTGAAAAGTTGTATGAAGAACTATTAATTGGCGATAACGTTCAAAGCACAGCGCATCCTAAAATCATGACTGCCGATGAAGTCAGTTACCCATGGCCGGAGATGGAGCGAATTCTAAAACAATTTCAAATGGCTTTGGCAGAAAGAAACAGTCATAAGGTTAGAGAGCTATTAAAACAATATGTTTCAGGGTTTACCCCGCAATGTGCTAATGAAGATTTGATGACCAAGTCAACTAGGGTGAACCCTATGAGGTCCTTGGATGATGTGGTGTCGATTCGTAAAAAACAATAATCTTAAGTGTTTTGATCATGGGGCGCGATAAGGGGTTTTTTTATCCTTGCTCTCGACGGGTTATTCCCACTAGGGTTTCTTCGTTACAAAAGAATTTGGCCATAAACTGTACTGATATAAAACAATGAAGTGGATTTGAATGATGAATAATACAGTTTGGCATGAGTGCCATGTCAGCCAATAACAGCTTCGATTTTAAAGCAACAAAAGCCTTGTGTTTTATGGGTTAATTGTCTTAGCGGCAGCGGTAAATCGTCGGTTGCAAATTTGGTAGAAAATATCTTATTTGATTTAAATAAACACACTTATCTTCTCGATGGGGATAATGTTCGTCGAGGCTTTAATAAAGGGTTGGGGTTTAGTGAGGCTGATCGAATAGAAAATATTCATCGGGTAGGCGAGGTTGCTAACCTTTTTTGTGATTCAGGCTTAATTGTTATCACAGCTTTTATCTCACTTTTTTCCAGAAATAGAGAAATGGCGCGTAATTTGATAATGGAAGGGCAGTTTGTTGAAGTGTTTATTGATGTGCCTCTGGGTGTTTGTGAACAACGAGACTCAAAGGGGCTTTATAAAAAAGCGCGGACAGGCGAGATTAAAGATTTTACTGATCAGGTAATTGATTATCTTAAAAAGTGCGCATATATTTAGATCGTGAATTATTTTCTAAGGGTTTTCCTTTAACGTATTATTAATAGAGAGAAGTAATTGAAAATTGCTATCGCAGGAATCGGTTATGTCGGCTTGTCTAATGCTATGTTGCTTGCCCAGCATAATGAAGTTGTTGCATTAGACGTGTTACCTGAAAAAGTTAACTTTTTAAATAAGAAAAAATCACTAATTGAAGATGCTGAAATTGATAATTTCTTACAAAATAAGAAGCTAAATTTCAGAGCAACGCTCAAAAAAAACGAGGCTTATGAGAATGCTGATTATGTGATTATTGCAACGCCAACGGACTACGATCCTGAGGCTAATTATTTTGACACCCATCACATTGAAGCCGTTATTAAAGATGTTATGGCTATTAATCCTGATGCAGTGATGATGATTAAGTCGACTGTCCCGGTAGGTTATACCGAAAAAGCTCGTGCGAAATTTCAAACCAAAAATATAATTTTTTCCCCTGAGTTTTTACGCGAGGGAAAAGCGCTTTATGATAATCTTTATCCCTCAAGGATTATCGTGGGTGAGCGCTCAAAGCGGGCAGAGGTATTTGCCGGTCTTTTAATGCAAGGGGCGATCAAGGAAGATATTGATGTTCTCTATACTGATTCGACTGAAGCTGAAGCAGTAAAGCTTTTTGCCAATACTTATCTTGCCATGCGGGTCGCCTATTTTAATGAGTTGGATACCTTTGCACAGGTTCGAAACCTTAATACTCAGCAGATTATAGAGGGCGTCTGTCTTGATCCTCGTATAGGGATGCATTACAATAACCCTTCCTTTGGTTATGGGGGTTACTGTCTGCCTAAAGATACCAAACAATTACGTGCCAACTATCAGGAAGTCCCGAGCAATCTTATACATGCAATTGTAGATTCAAATACTACACGAAAAGATTTTATTGCAGATTCCATTTTAAAACGAAACCCTAAAGTGGTGGGTATTTACCGGCTGATTATGAAAGCAGGTTCTGATAACATCAGGAGTTCATCAGTTCAAGGTATCATGAAGCGCATTAAAGCTAAAGGGGTAGAGGTAGTAGTTTATGAGCCGGTGATTCAAGAAGATGAATTCTTTAACTCAAAAATAATGAAAGACTTAGGCGTGTTTATAAAATTATCCGATGTGATTGTTGCCAATCGGTTGGCTGATGATTTGGTGGATGTTCAAGAAAAAGTTTATACGCGTGATTTTAATGGATGTGATTGAATGAAAATATTAGTCACCGGCACAGTAGGTTTTATTGGCAGTCATTTAGCCAATAAACTATTGGCTAGGGGTGATGAAATAATGGGTCTTGATTGTATAAACGACTACTAAGATATAAACATCAAATATGGGCGTTTAGCTGGTGCGGGTTTCACAAAAGACAAAATTAAATAAAATAATTCAATCTGATAGTCCGCTAAATTACAAGTTCATTAAACTCAAGCTAGAAGACAAAGAAAACATGATGACTTTGTTTAAAGAACAAAAGTTTGTTGAAATACAAAGTAGTAGTTATTTGGATGAGGATGACATTGTTCGGTTTGAAGATATATACGGTAGAATTGAAGACTTATGACTTCAGACTCAAAACTCCCAGATTCAACCTTCAAAATAGTCATAGACTCAATCCCATTAATATCGATTGATTTATTGATTAAAAAAGACAATAAAATACTGTTAGGCAAAAGAACAAACAAGCCTGCACAAGGTTATTACTTCTCAATTGGTGGTAGAGTTTTTAAGAATGAAACTCTAGATCAAGCAATGCACAGAATAGCCCAAACTGAGCTTAATATTGAATTAAAAGTAACACCTGTATTTATTGGTGTATTTGAGCATTTTTATGATGATAGTATATATCAAGATGTATCAACCCATTATGTGAACTTAGCATATGAGTATCAACTACATAGTGATATTAATCATCTACCTAAAGAGCAGCATCATGAGTACAAGTGGTTTACCACTCAAGAGCTATTAATAAGTACGCAAGTACATGAATACGTAAAGGATTGTTTTAAAAAATCATGAATTCAAAATTAAAAACTCAAGGTTAAAACAACCGAAGGTTGTGCTTATCACCGGACAATACGGAGCCTATCTAGCTGAATTCTTATTTAAGCAAGGCTATGAAGTGCACGGGATTAAGCGGCTCTCATCTTCTTTTAATACTGATCGTATTAATCACTTGTATCAAGACCCTCATGAGTTAGATATTCAGTTTGTACTGCATTATGGTGATCTGTCAGATTCAATGAGTCTAGTACGCATTATCCAAAAAATTCAACCTGATGAAATTTATAACCTTGGTGCACAATCACTCTTAGTGAAATTGGCAGTATCCCACTAAGGGAGTTACTTAAAGCTGTTTGAACAAATGCAAGTCCATTTATAGTAGTGGCTAAAAATGGGAGGATTACAGGTTTTATATTACAAGTAAAATCATAGTATATAAAATGGAGATGAGATTTGGAAAAGAACAGTAAAATATATATTGCAGGTCATAATGGAATGGTTGGGTCTTCAATTGTAAGGCTACTAAAAAAGCAAGGATATGATAATTTATTGCTTATAGATAAGAATGATTTAGACTTAACTATTCAAAATGAAGTAGAAATATTTTTTAAAAAAGAAAAACCAGAGTATGTATTTTTAGCGGCTGCAAAAGTTGGGGGGATACAGGCAAATATGGATTCCCAGGCAGAATTCCTATATGTGAACTCGATGATTCAACTAAATATAATTCATCAAGCTTACAAGTTTAATGTAAGAAAAGTTCTTATACTTGGTAGCTCGTGTATATATCCAACAAACTCAAAACAGCCAATAAAAGAAGAGTATTTATTAACAGACAAATTAGAACCAACTAACGAAGGGTATGCATTATCCAAAATAATTGGTCTAAAGATGTCAGAATATTATAGTAAGCAATATGGCATGGGGATAATAGCATTAATGCCATCAAATTTATATGGTCAAAATGATAGTTTTGATTTAAATACATCGCATGTGTTGTCAGCACTTATCAGAAAATTTTATGATGCAAAAGTAGAGAAACAAAAAAGTATCTCTTTATGGGGGACTGGAATTGCAAAAAGAGAGTTTATGTATGTAGATGATTTTTCTGAAGCTGCTGTGTTTTTCATGAATTATTATGATAATTGTGATTTTATAAATATAGGGTGGGGTAAGGATATATCTATAAAAGAGTTAGCAACCTTGATTAGTAATAAAATTGGTTATACAGGTAAAATTGTATGGGATGATACAAAACCAGATGGGATGTTAAGAAAATGTATGGATGTGTCAAAAATGAAAGAATTGGGTTTTACACCCAAAATAACACTAGACGATGGGCTGGATACTATGATTGATTTATACAAAAATTATGAAGGAAATTAGAGTGATCCCATTAATGAAAAATGCGTTTTATGACGAGTATGAAACAAAAATTAAATTAGCAGATTTCATATTACAAGCCGATAAATTAAGCATGTCTGTCATGTGTGATAAATTTGAACAAGATTTTTCCATATACAATAAAACGAAAAGTTCAGTATTATTTAATAGTGGGGGAAGTGCAAATTTAGCCTTACTACAAGCATTAAAAAATCTAGGGAAGTTAAAGGACGGGGATAAAATTGGTGTTTCTGCTTTAACTTGGAGTACAAATGTTATGCCTATAATTCAATTAGGTATGATCCCTGTAGCTATAGATGTAAATAAAGAGACATTAAATGTCATGTCAGGTAATTTAAATGATTTTTTAGTAAATAATTCTATAGATGCTTTATTTACCACTAATGTACTTGGTTTTGCAGGTGACCTGGAAAATATAAATGAGATTTGTAATGATAATAATATTATTTTAATAGAAGATAATTGTGAAGCATTAGGTACAGAATTAAATAATAAAAAGACTGGTACATTTGGGCTTGCAGGCACTCATTCATTTTTTGTTGCGCATCATATGTCTACAATTGAAGGAGGGATGGTTTCAACTGATGATGAAGAATTATCTAATATGCTTACAATTGTTCGTGCTAACGGTTGGGATAGAAATTTAGCATATGAAGAACAAAGTAAACTTAGAAATAAGCATAGTATTTATACAGAATTTCATGCGAAATATTCATTTTATGATTTAGGATTTAATTTTAGACCGACTGAAATCACAGGTTTTTTAGGGTCTATACAACTTAAATTTTTAGCTAAAAATGTATTAAAAAGAGAAGGAAATTATAAAATTTTAGAAAAACACACGCTATCAAATGATGATCTTATTTATATAAAGCATGAGCATATTAATTTGTTGTCTTCATTTGCATTTCCTGTTATTACTAAAAACAAACTATTAAGAGATAAATATATTGAAAAATTTTCTAGTGCTGGTGTTGAAATAAGGCCAGTTATATCTGGTAATATTCAATTACAGCCATTTTATAAAAAATATGTTAATAATCCTCAAGAGTTGCCAAATACAAACTTAATTCATGAAAATGGTTTTTACTTTGGAAATTATCCAGAATTAAATAAATTAGATTTAGAGATTTTAATAAATTGCTTATCGGAGGGCTATTAGATATGCATAAAAATAGATCAGTATGTTTTTTGCAAAATAAAAATAATATGTTATCCATATAAATGGAGATTTAATAGTAATATTATTTTAATAAAACCAGTGTTTTTAAAAGTATAAATACTATCATTGTGCATCAGTGTTATGATTTATCAGTATTATGTATGCTCTATGTTTGTTCATGCATACTTTAGTGGTAGTCTTACTAAAGTGGCGGTGACTATTGGCCTAAAAAAATACATCATATGGAAGGGTTGAAAGACTGACGGCGCCTAATTTAATACTTAATACAAATGTCAAATTCAAAATTTATAAATAAAAGTTCGCTATTAAAAGACCTCTGGCATCACCTTTCAAAACGCCGCCAAAACCAGTTTAGGTTATTACTAATATTAATGATAATAGCGTCTCTATCGGAAATTATTAGCGTAGGTGCAGTACTCCCATTTCTAGGAATATTAACCGCACCAGAGCAGGTCTACGAACAACAGTTTATACAGCCTCTCATTCAGATTTTAGAAATAACTGAACCTAATCAACTAATACTACCACTAACCATCCTCTTTATAATCGCAGCACTACTGGCAGGTGTAATTCGCCTCACCCTACTCTACGCTATGACCAGGCTCTCACATGCAACAGGTGCAGATCTTAGTATCAACATCTACCGTCGAACCCTCTACCAAAAGTACGCAGTACATGTGTCACGTAATAGCAGCGAGGTAATTAATGGGATTATCACTAAAACAAGCACGGTAATCAATGGGATTTTAAGCCCACTTCTAAATCTTGTCAGCTCAATTATCATGATCATCGGTGTCACAGGTGCACTTTTTATTATCAACACCACTGTGGCGTTATTTGCATCTATCGGTTTTGGATTGCTCTATTGGTTGATTGTCTGTTACACCAGGTCTCAACTAACAGAAAACAGCCAAATAATTGCTTATAAATCTAATCTAATGATCAAAGTACTCCAAGAAGGGTTGGGCGGAATACGTGATGTGCTTATTGACGGCACACAACAGTTCTACTGCCAACTTTATCGCAACGCAGATCTACCACTACGCCGTGCATCAGGAGATAATATATTTATTAGTGGAAGTCCTCGCTACGTATTGGAGGCAATTGGAATGACACTTATTGCTGGACTTGCCTATCTGATGACACTACAAGAAGGTGGGGTGGTTACAGCAATTCCCATACTGGGCGCACTGGCACTTGGCGCTCAAAGGTTACTCCCTGCACTACAACAGGCTTATGGTTCATATAGCACAATCAAAGGGTCAAAATCATCATTTGAAGATGTGTTACATTTATTAGGGCAGCCACTACCAGAATATATTGGCCAATCACTACTAAAACCAATCACTTTTGAAAAAGAGGTTAAAATAAGAAACCTCAGTTTTCGTTACACAGAGGATTCACCTTGGGTTTTAAAAAATATCAACCTAACCCTGAAAAAAGGTGCTCAGATTGGCTTTATAGGAGCAACAGGAAGTGGCAAAAGTACATTGTTGGATATAATCATGGGTTTGCTTTCACCAACTGATGGTGAAGTGATTATTGACCAACAATCGCTCACCGATCAAAGCCGAAGAGCATGGCAAGCGCATATCTCACATGTACCACAAAACATCTACCTTTCAGACAGTACAATTGAAGAGAATATTGCATTTGGGGTTGCCAAAGAGAAAATTGACCATCAGCGGGTCAAAAAAGCAGCCCAACAGGCGAAAATTGGAGAACTAATTGAACAGTGGAAAGATGGTTATCAAACCTTAGTTGGTGAGCGAGGTGTTCGCCTCTCAGGCGGGCAACGCCAAAGAATTGGTATTGCTAGAGCACTTTACAAACAAGCTAATATTTTAATATTTGATGAGGCAACTAGTGCACTGGATAATGAAACTGAGCATGAGGTGATGGAAGCAATTAAAAATTTGAGTAAAAAGATAACAGTACTCATAATTGCACATCGATTAACAACCTTAAAAGGGTGTGATTATATAATAAAATTGAATAAAGATCATACGGCCCATATAGGCAGCTACGAGGAGGTCATTGATGAGTAAATTAAAAAAATCACATATAACAATATCAGATGAATTTGTATGTTCGCCCGCCTATATGGGTAATTTCAACGAGCTAAGTTATGTGAAAATATCAAAAAAAAGGCCGATTAAATGATTATCTATTTAGGAGATGGATATATTGGCAATCAAATTTTTCAATATGTTTTTTTAAAAACAATTCAGAAACATCATGAAAGTATAATTGTCTCAGGCTTTAGAAACCTAAAAGAAGTATTTGTTATAAATGATATTAAAAATATAAATCAAGAAAATAGATGGGTTGGGGTTATATTGAGAATAGTTAGACGAGTACTACTGTTTTTAAGTGATCAAAAAATCATATCTTCAATTACGATAAATCGTGAAAAAATATTAGGTAAGTATGAGAGAGAAGCTGCAGCCTTTAGTGCAACAGATGGAATGCTTAAAAACATAACTTTTGTAAAACCTGGTTTTTTTCAAAGTGAAAGTTTTTTTAAAGAAGAAACAGTTAGTAAACTTCAAATAAAAAATAAATATACTAGTGAAGCTAATAGAGTATTAAGCGGTGTTTCTGGTGATAAATATAAAATTTTTATCCATATTAGAAGAGGTGATTATAAAACTTTTATGGTCTATGGTAAAAGTCCACTACTGCCCATTGATTATTACAAGGACCAGATAAGCTGGTTTCAAAAAAATAAAAAAGATTGTTTTTTTATTTTTTTGAGTGATGATACTGAATTTGTAAAAGAAGAATTTGAATATATTAAAAATAAGTTGATCTCAACTAAAAACCATTTTGGTACAGATTTAGCGATAATGACACAATGCAATGGAGCAATACTTAGTCCGAGTAGTTTTGGATGGTGGGGGAGTTATTTGATGAAAGAAAGAGATATTGTGTTTGCCCCAAAGGACTGGTTAGGGTTTGGAAGTGGGATAGAATTCCCAGCAAAGGGAGCACCTAGTTATGCAGAGGAAAAAAGTGTCAGCTAACGCCATAAATCTAGGATTGGAATTATTTTAAAAATTTGCACCTGTAGTGGTCAAGTAAATTTGACCACGGTATTAAAGACAAAATCATACTTTGCCTCTGCTTTATTGGGCGGTAAGCCACCATTATGTTGATGCGGTCTATGCGGGCTGTAATATCCAATAATATATTGGGTAATCGGGACCTGAGCCTCATTAAAACTTAAGTAGCCTGTTGTGGGTCCCGCTCACTCCTTAAGCGTCCAAAGAACCGCTCCATTGGTGCATTTTTCCAGCAATTGCCACGACAACTCATGTTTTGTTTATCTGTAGCCGCCTAGATTTTCACGGAAACTAATGCTCGTAAAATAACTGCTTTGATCTGAGTGAAACATGACACCTTGTGGTCTGCCCCGCAGCTCATAGGCCATGTTTAATGCCTGCTTGGTCAGGTTACTGTCAGGTGATCTGGATAATGCCCAGCTAATTGGCTTACGTGAAAACAAATCAATAACGAGAGCCAAGTAGCTCCACTGTTTCCTAGCCCAAATATAGGTCACATCGCCACACCAGGCTTGATTTGGTGCGCTTACATTGAACTGCCTATTCAGTTTGTTAGGTATGGTTGCATGTGGCTGCAGTGCCTTCTTATACGCATGTTTTGGTAGCTGGAAACTTACTAGGCCAAGCTCTTTCATCAGTCGCATAGCCCGGTAACGGCTTAAGTCCACATCATCTCGAGACACCATTGCAGCAATGCTTCTTGAACCAGCAGGGGCCATTACTAAGTTCGTGTTTTTCGCTGACTAGTGCGCGTAATTTCACCTTCACAGGATCGATTATTGTACGGCGGCTACGCCAGTATTGATAACTACTGCGGCACACGCCAAACTGCTCGCACAGCAGTTTAACTGGGTAGCTCCCTTGAAGACGACGAATCAGCTTTAGCTGTTCAATGAATCCGACATCAAGAGTGCCGTAGGTTTTTTAAATTTTCTTTCTACAGTTCGATTCGCTGCAGCATAGGGTTTTCCTTGCCGCTCTTGTATCAATTGAACCACCCCTTGCCCAATGGTCGAAACACCTACATTCATGGCTTTAACCGCTTCACGCACGGTATATTTTTGGTCGACCACTAACTGTGTGATGCCTCTAGCCTGAATTCAGGGCTAAAAATCTATCTTGTACGTTTTTTCATTAGTTCACCTAATGCTTAGAGATGATCATAACATCTCTTGTTAGGTGGCTAAATTCACTGCCCCACTACAAACATAGTGCGAAGAGGGGTTTAGTCTTAATAGACAAGCCATACATAAAATGGATATTGTAAAAGCGTTGGCAAGTATTGGAATAATTAATAAGACCGTAATATATAATTGCCTACATTTTAATACTTTCTTTAAATAAAGTACTAGGCAAGAAATAGTTGTAGAAAATTATAAGGGAAACATATGACTAAAAAAATATTAGTAACTGGTGGGGCGGGCTTTGTCGGTAGTCACCTTTGCGAAAGATTGGCACAAGACAAAAATAGTGATGTCTATTCCCTAGATAACTATTTTACAGGTTCTAAAAATAATCATGTGGAAAATGTAACATATATAGATGGCTCAACTTCGGATATAGATAGGTTAATAACATTCTCTCCTGATATGGTTTATCACTTAGGTGAATATTCAAGAGTTGAACAGAGTTTTGATGATATAGAAAGGGTATGGAGATTCAATAAAGATGGCATATTTGCAGTATTAGAATTTGTAAGAAAGCATGGATGTAAAATACTTTATGCAGGTAGTTCTACAAAATTTGGCGATGGTGGGTTTGGTAGAAATGCCTCTCCTTATGCTTGGACAAAAGCCTCAAACACTGAACTGATAGAAAATTATGGCGCCTGGTTTAATGTACCTTATGCAATTACGTATTTTTATAATGTGTATGGGCCTCGAGAAATACAAACTGGAAAATACGCAACACTGATAGCTCTTTTTAAAGAGAAAATGAGAAATGGTGACAATCTGACTATAGTACGTCCAGGGACTCAAAAGAGAAATTTTACCCATATAGATGATATTATCAATGCACTTGTGCTTGTGGGTGAAAATGGTTATGGCGATGAATTTGGCATTGGAAATGGGGAAGCATTTACAATCAAAGAAATTGCAGAAATGTTTGGTGGAAAAATAGAGATGTTAAGTGAACGAAAAGGAAATCGAATGGTGGCAGATGTTGTTAGTTCTAAGACTGAAGCTTTAGGATGGAACCCTACTAAAAATATAAGAGATTATATTGAAGAGCTCAGAAAAAATGATTGGAAATAAGTGATTTATGGAAAAAAATAACTTAAAAGTAGGCTTTATTCCGACACAACCCTTAAATACGGCAGTACTCTTTTTGGTTTTTAATAGGCTTGATACAACAAAGCAAGTTTTAAAAGCTATAAAAAAGGCAAAACCGCCTAGACTATACATTGCCGCAGATGCCGCGAGAGTGGATAAAGCTGGAGAAGTTGATAAAGTTAAATCCGTTCGTGAATATATAGCCTCTAACATAGATTGGGATTGTGAGGTAAAGACTCTTTTCAGAAATAAGAATCTAGGTTGTAAATATGCTGTAAGTGGTGCAATTGATTGGTTCTTTGAAAATGAAGAGATGGGCATAATTCTTGAAGATGATTGTTTGCCCAGTCAAAGTTTTTTCTGGTTTTGTGAGGAGTTACTGGAGAAGTATAAAGATGAAAAAAAAGTGGGTATGATTAGTGGAGATAATTTTCAAAAAGGCATTAAGAGAGGTGAGGCTGACTATTATTTTTCTGTTTACAGTCATATCTGGGGTTGGGCAAGTTGGGCTGATAGATGGGAAAATTATGATGTAAGTTTAGATTCATTTAATAATGTAGATTTTATAGAAGAAGGTTTTGATAGAAAAAGCCATATTAGATTTTGGACTGATATATACAAAAACATGAAAATAGGGAGTATCGATACTTGGGATTATCAATGGGTATTTGCATTGTGGAAGAAAAAACAGTTTGCGGTGTTACCAAATATTAATTTAGTTAAAAATATTGGTTTTGGAGAAGGTGCAACGCATACAACAAAAGAAAGTGAGTTGTCAAAAATAGAAACTTATGAGTTAATTTTAGAAAATCATCCAGAAAAAATTCAACAAGATAAAAATGCTGATGAGTATACTGCAAATCGCATGTTTAACAAGTTATCGGTAGTTAGAAGAATTATAGCCAAAATTCAAAGAATGATAAAATAAAGGCTAACTTAATAGATGAAAATAGTTACTTATTTTAGGATTCTAATGTTATTAATGACTTGTTCTTTATGATTGGTGATTACGGGAAAAAATTAAGATATATGAACTGTAAAATATGCAATAAAAATAACAAATCAATTTTTGAAGCAAAGATATTGAATGAGTATACTATTAAATATTACCATTGTAATAGTTGTGGATTTTTACAAACAGAGAATCCTTATTGGTTAAAGGTTGCATACAGTGAATCAATAAATATTTCAGATACAGGAATTATATTACGGAATATAGGTTTATCTAAAATGTCAACATCAATAATTTTCTTCTTCTTTGATAAAAGTAGAAAGTTTTTAGATTTTGCTGGAGGATATGGTATCTTTACAAGACAAATGAGAGACATTGGGTTTGATTATTATTGGGATGATAAATATTGTAAAAATTTAGTGGCAAGAGGTTTTGAATATAATTATAAAGATAATATTGAGCTTTTAACATCTTTTGAATCTTTTGAACATTTTGACAATCCAATACAAGAAATAGAAAATATGCTAAAAATATCAAATAATATACTTTTTTCTACTAATCTAATTTCTGATGCTGTTCCACAGCCCAGTGATTGGTGGTATTACGGCTTAGAGCATGGTCAGCATATCTCATTTTATAGCTATAAGACTTTGAGTTATATTGCTAATAAATATGATTTATATTTATATACAAACAACAGTTCTATTCATTTGCTTACAGAAAAGAAAATCAGTAAATATTTGTTTAAATTTATTATAAAAATAAATAGATTTGGATTGTTTGGTATTTTAAGAAATTTCCTTAAATCTAAAACGGGTACAGATATGGATGTAATCATTAAAAAAATCAATAACGCATGAAAGTTTTATATGATCACTATATATTTACAGATCAAAAATATGGTGGTATTTCAAGATATTTTTATGAATTAATAAAATTCTTTAACATAAATAAGAATGTAGAAGTTTCAGTACCATTGGTTTTTTCAAATAACTATTATATAAAAGATTGTAAGGATGTGGACCATTTGCAGTTTTTTCCGAATCATAGTTTTAAAGGAAAACAAAAGTTACTTTTTCTTATGAATAGGGCAGTATTAATCCTGCATCTTAGAAGAAAGAATTTTAATATTTATCATCCAACTTATTACGATACATTTTTTTTAAATTTTATCGGTAATGAAAAAGTTGTTGTTACTGTGTATGACATGATACATGAGAAATTTAAGTATCTTTTTCCTGATAATGATAAAACAACTTCAAACAAAAGAATTGTATGTCAAAAATCATCAAAGATTATTGCCATTTCACAAAGCACCAAAAAAGATTTGATCGAATTATTTAACATAGAAGAATCCAAGATTGAAGTCATATACCTTGGAAATTCAATGGTACTTAATAAAAAATTTGAAGTAAGTTGTAAACTACCTGAGAAATACATTCTTTTTGTAGGAGGGAGGGGAGGATATAAAAATTTTGATAAATTTATTAAAGGGGTTGGTTCACTGCTAAATAATAATTTATCGGTTGTTTGTGTTGGCGGGGGTAAATTTACCGATGAAGAGTTGTTTTTATTTGAAAAATTAAATGTTTCTAATAAAGTATTACATTTTGATTTTCCAGATGATGATTCATTAGCATATTGTTACTCTCAAGCACTAATGTTTGTATTTCCATCTCTTTATGAAGGGTTTGGTATTCCAATATTAGAGTCTTTTGCTTGTGGGTGTCCTTTAGTCTGTAGTAATACAAGTTCTTTTCCTGAGGTTGCCTCTGATGGTGCAGAATATTTTGATCCATATAGTGTGAAATCTATTTATACCAGCGTTAAAAAAGTTTTAGGTTCTAATGATTTAAGAGAATTATTAATTCAAAATGGTACAGAAAGGTTAAAGTATTTTTCTTGGGAAAAAACTGCGATAAAAACAAAGAATATTTATGATAATCTCTTGAATTAATAAGAAAAATATGAGTTTGAATGATGTGGCATTAGTCACAGGAATAACTGGCCAAGATGGTTCATATTTGGCAAGACTACTCCTTGAAAAAAAATATAAGGTTATAGGTTCTGTAAGAAGCCATAATTCATTGAATAGGGCTAATTTTAAATACCTTGCTATCGATGATGATATTATCATTGAAGAGTTAGATCTGCTAGATATGCCAAATATTATTAGATTAATTAAAAAGTACAGGCCTAGTGAAATATATAATTTAGCCGCACAAAGTTCTGTTGGATTGTCATTTGAACAGCCTATTGGTACTTTCTTATTTAATACTAATTCTGTAAATAATTTATTAGAAGTAATTAGATTGTTTAGTCCAGATACAAAAATGTATCAAGCTTCAAGCAGTGAAATGTATGGGCAAGCTGAGAGAATGCCAATTACAATTGATACACCAATGCGCCCCATTAGTCCGTATGGAATTTCAAAAATGGCCGCTTATCATATGGTTTCGACATACAGAAATTCGTATAATTTATATGCATTAAATGGTGTTTTATTTAATCATGAGTCTTTTCTAAGGAATAATGATTTCTTTGTTAAAAAAGTTATTAGAGCTGCCATTCAAATTAAAAATAAAAGACTAGAGCTCTTGAAGGTTGGAAACTTATATGTCAAAAGAGACTTTGGTTATGCACCAAAATATGTTGAAGCTATGTGGAAATTAATGCAATTAAAAACTCCTGAAGACTTAATTATATGCTCTGGTGAATCTGTTCTATTAAGAGATATAGTGGAATATGTTTTTGATAAATTTAATTTAAATAGGAACCTTATTGTTGAAGATGATAGCCTTTTTAGACCAAATGAGATTGCAGATATTTATGGGGACAATAAAAAATCAAAAAAAATACTCAATTGGGAGTATAACTTTTCATTTTATGAAATTTTAGATATATTAATAGATGAAGAATTAAGAGCTTTAGATATTAAATTAAAGTAGTGATATTAGCGGCGGCCTAGGTGCGATACTCAGTGAACAGACTGACCTAAAACCAATTTTTTGTATAGTATGAATATTTATTTTGCGTATGTTATTAATGATTTTTTAATATGTTTCGGTTGCAAAAGTTATGTAATAAAATAATACTTAGTTAATTATTTTTTCATTATCTGATGTTACATTTTTCATGAATGACAATACAACGACTGCTCATGAGAAAAGAGCATAGCTTGGCAAGGAAGGGTGTTGATGTAAAGGTGGATAAAAGAGTTTACAAGAGCTTTTAACTTTCACATTAAAAAATACTTGCAACAATATTAGGCAACTCACTAATCTCAACTTCTTTGCCTGAACCTACATTATAAATAGGACACTGTGGGCGCATCATTATGCGCCCATGTTATTAACAATTTAAGCAGGTCATCAACCTACATGTAGCTTGAATAATAGAAGACAGAATGCAACTTGTTACATACCCTCTGTGAAAAAATACAGTAATAGACTTGAATTGAAAAATAATTACGAATTAAAAGTATCAATTGTCAAAAGGTGTTAGAAGTTTTGGTAAATTGAATTCCTTTCCTTTCCTATCAATTTTAACTAGGTATTGTTGTAATACATGAAGACTATAAAGGTCTCCTCAGGGGAGTCAGAAAAAAGAAATTTATTATTACGACAAACGGTAAATTCTGAAGGGCTTTGGAATGACTGTAGGTTTGTAGTTAATGATAAAGTAGAAAAGTGTGACTGGTGGTTTGTGCTACATGGCTCTGGTTTGATTAATACAGAAAGTTGTCTTTGTGATCCAGAACATATTGTTTATGTCTCAATGGAGCCCTCTGAAGAAGTAAGTAAAGCTTCTGGTTCTTTTTTGGGTCAGTTTTCTAAGTTGTTACTTTGTGATCGCGATATTATTCATTCAAATATTGATTATTTAAATGGACTAACATGGTGGGTTGGTATTGTTGTGCAAAAAAAATATGGACAGCATAGTTTTTCTTTTAATCATACGTTAGATTATGACAGGTTGACCCTATTAACCCCTTCAAAGAAAAAAAATAGAATATCGGTTATTTTATCAAAAAAAGATTTTTTAGATGGCCATAAGAGCAGGTTGGATTTTTTAGATAAAATATTAGATTCCCCTATTGCTAAATACATTGATGTTTTTGGGCATGGGTTTAATCCTATACCCGATAAGTGGGATGCTATTGAACCTTATAAGTATCATTTGGTTTTGGAGAATAGTGTTTGTCAGGACTATTGGTCAGAAAAATTAGCAGATGCATTTTTAGGGTTCTCACTTCCAATATATTTTGGATGCCCCAATATATTGGATTATTTTAATAAAGATTCGTTAGTATTAATTGATATCAATAAGTTTGACGAATCTATTGAGTTGATTAAAACCATGCTCGAGAATGGGCTGTATGAGGAGCGCGTAGATGAAATTAATAAGGCTAGGGGGAAAGTGTTAAATGAATTTAATATATTCAACCTAATGTCTAAAATTGCCAATAGTAAGGCTTTGCAATTAAAGAAAGTTACGCTTCATACAAATGCTTTTTATAAAGATTCATTAATTAAAAAGATAGTTAAAATAATATTGTCAAAACTAAAATCTTTGATCTAAAATCCAATGAAAGAGAGGGTTCAATTTTATATTTTATCTAGGGATCGTCCGAACTTCCTAAAAGACGCTGTTGACTCAGTATTAAATCAAAACCCATCACTAGTGGAATTTGATTTAATTATTTCTGATAATTCTGAGAATGAAGATGTCAGAAAGATGATTGATCGATCTTATGCTACAGGGGATTTAAAATATATCAGAAGAAAGCCTGCTTTATCTGCTGAAGAACATTTTAGATTAGTCGTCTCTGAATTAAGCTCAAAATTTGCCGTTTTATTTCATGATGATGATGTTTTATGCCCAGATTATATGAGTATTATGCTGCCATTATTTAAAAAAAATATAGTTGCTATCGGATGCAATGGTATGACTTTTACAAACAGTACTCTAAATGTAACGGGAAAAATGCATAACAATTTAAAAGCTAAAGAGTTTGATAATGAGGTGGATTTTTTAGAGCGCTATCTTCCTGGCGGCGGCGGCATTGCTCCATATCCAGGCTATATGTATCTCACAAGATATTTAAAGCAGGCTTTTTTAAATCCTTCTGCTAAGGGAAAGCATTCTGATGTAATAATATTAAGTTCATTGTTGAATCATGGAAATATTTTATGGTCTGAAAAGTCATTAATGTATTATAGGGTTCATGAATCTAATGATAGTGTTATGGAAAATATACCAGACAGATTGGTACTTCTCAATTATATGAAAAGTAAAGGTATAGAAAAAAATTCCACAAATGTTCTGTTTTTTAGGATTTTATTTTGGCTAAGATGGATGAGCCAACAAGGGTCTTTTTTGTCAAACTTAACATGCTGGCGCTATCGAACAGTTGGTTTGTCTGTTTTATTTAAAATCATAAGGGCCTCTGGGGCCAGTTGTTTTTGGAAGATAATTTTGCGCCGATATTTTAGGCGATTTAGGGCATTGTTTATTTAACGTGCTAAACGATATACACTGTTACACTACAAGAAAAAAGTAGAAATAAATAAGTATGAAATATTTATTTGCAATAAAAAATTTGTCTCATACAGGAGGCGGTGCAGAAAAAGTTTTTTGCACTATCTGTTCTGAACTTGCTGAGCTTGGTCATCAAGTCACAATTATTACTTTTGACCATCCAAGCCTAAAATCATTCTACCCATACTCTAAGAAAATTAACAGAATTAGCTTGGGTATTGGGGTGCCTGGAGAAAGAAGTAGGCTGTTTGATGCAAAAAACAAACTTCTTAAGTTACGCCATGCGATTCAGAACAACAATCCAGATGTCATAGTTGGTTTTATGCATTCAATGTTTGTGCCTTTAGCGGTGGCCGCTTTGGGCACAGGTATACCTGTCATAGGCAGTGAACATATTACCGTTGATCATTACAAAACCAGACCATTTCAATTTCTTCTTTTAAATTTAACAGCTCCATTATTAAAAAAAGTAACAGTCCTGTCTGAATCAATTCGAGATAAATATCCGTATTTAGTTCGGAAGCGAATGATCCCAATAACAAATCCAATTGAGCACCCAAAATCGATCTCCAAATTTATAATTAATAAAGAGTTTTATACACTTTTAAATGTTGGAAGATTGAATGAAGAAAAGAATCAAGTGGTACTCATTAGAGCATTTCGTGAAATTTCAGATGATTTTCCTAAATGGAATCTGCGTATCGTCGGCGAAGGAAACTTAAGAGAATATTTAGAAATTGAGATTGATAAGTTAGAGCTAACTAATAGAGTTTCAATGCCTGGTGTAATTAAAGATGTTTCAAGAGAGTACCTTGCTGCTGATATATTTGTAATGTCTTCTAGTAACGAGTCATTTGGTCTTGTGACTGCAGAAGCAATGTCTTATGGATTGCCTGTTATTGGGTTTTCAGACTGCCCGGGCACGAAGGAATTGATACAGGACGGTGTGAATGGCTTTTTGGTTGCTAATGACGGGGTTAGACATATACAACTTGCTGAACAGTTAAAGATTCTTATGAATGATCATTTATTAAGAACTAGGTTTGGAGGAAATTCAGCTAATGTTATTGGAGCTAGATTGGGCTGTGATCATGTCGTTTCTCAATGGGATGATCTTTTGAAGTCTGTGGTTAGGTGAAATGTTTAGTGCTTTGTTTTACGACAATTAACAATAGTTTATTATTATGAATTTTAACCGTGTCAGTTCTTTTCAGATATGGAATATTTTTTTTATCTATTCTGTTTTTGTTTCTCTTGCAGTACAGTTTGTTATTTTGCCTATTATTTTTCCACAGCACCATTTTGGTGATGGACTGTTAAATGGTGGGGATTGGGTGTTTTATCACACAGCAGCGGTACAGGCTTCTAATGAAATAAATCTTAATGGTTGGTCTTCATGGGAGTTAAGACCTAGTGGTTTTGGAATTGTAGGGATAGTGTCTGCAATTTATAGTTTTTGTGATATCTATCAGCCTTATGTGCTAATCCCACTATTCTCTGCTTTGCACGCTATAGGGGCATTGAGTATTTTCATGCTTATTGAAAATATAGGTGGTAATAGAAATATTGCATTTTATTCATCTATACCTTTTTTGATTTTTCCATCTTCTTTATTATGGGTTTCGCAAATACTAAAAGATAGCTTTGCAATCAGTGGGTCTTTGCTGGTTCTATACGGTCTAGTAAGTTTATTTAGAGTTTTAAAAGTAGAAGCACTAAGGGATCAAATAAAAACTCAATTGTTTTCTGTCTTATTCATAATGTCTGGATTTCTGTTTATATGGTTAGTAAGACCATATTTTATTCCAATATGGCTAGGTTATATGCTTCTCGTACTTTTTATCCTGGATATTTTATTGATAATGTCTTTTTTAAATAAAAAAGTATCTGTATGGTTAGTAGTTAGTATTCTTATAGTGCAGTTAAGTTTAATTTTTTCTATTCAAGTTTTGCGAGGCAAAGCTGTTCAAGATGAATCGTCGCATTTAGAGTTTCGAGGCAAAGCTGTTCAAGATGAATCGTCGCATTTAGAGTTTCGAGGCAAAGCTGTTCAAGATGAATCGTCGCATTTAGAGTTTCGAGGCAAAGCTGTTCAAGATGAATCGTCGCATTTAGAGTTTCGAGGCAAAGCTGTTCAAGATGAATCGTCGCATTT
>ENA-OSET01002094-OSET01002094.1-sediment-metagenome-genome-assembly--contig:-NODE-2094-length-19670-cov-2.723064_pt1 | contig 19670 bp, 15 predicted proteins | sample MGYA00237882_ERZ534229 | MGnify/ENA primary metagenome ERZ534229 (study PRJEB26408, sample SAMN06266212) | sediment metagenome | isolation source: Hudson Canyon methane seep mesocosm | place... | reverse complement strand
GCAATAGCACACTGACATTTTTATCTTCGGTAAGCCGATTCGCGAGTACGCAACCGGCTGAACCAGCACCTACGACAATATAATCAAACCTGTTTTCCTGCGACATGCTCCCCTCTACTTTTCTCAAGGAAATTTAAAATGGACTTTGCAGTGGGGTTAGCCCCACATAAACAGCTTTAAGCTGAGTATATTGGTTGAGTGTTTCGACGCCATTCTCTCGCCCAATACCTGATAGTTTATAACCTCCTACTGGCATTTCTGCAGGCGATGCACCATAACTGTTAATCCAACAGATACCGGCCTGAATTTGATGGATAACACGGTGAGCACGCGAAATATCACGGGTAAATACAGCCGCTGCCAAACCATATTGACTATCATTGGCACGCTGAATCACTTCTGCTTCATCACTAAACTTTAAAATAGACATCACTGGGCCAAATATCTCCTCCCTCACGATGCGCATATCATCGGTGCAGTCAGAAAATACCGTAGGCTCTACATAATACCCCTTTGTCATATCGCCTAGTCTAGGTACTTTTCCACCACATAACAGTGTGGCACCATCTTCCAAACCTTTCTTTATGTAACTAAGTACCAATGAGTAATGATTTGAAGAAATTAACGCACCAAAATTTGTTTTAGGATCCATCGGATCACCAATAACAATGTTATTTTGAGTTCGCTCTAATAGCCGTTCAATAAATGCTTCATAAATTTCATCATGAACAAAAACACGCGTGCCATTGGTACAGACTTCGCCTTGGGTAAAAAAATTTCCTAGCATGGCACCAGAAACAGCATCCTCAAGATTCGCATCATCAAAAATAATCAGAGGAGATTTTCCACCTAACTCCATAGTGACCTCTTTCAAGGAAGAAGCAGCCGCAGCCATCACTTTTTTACCCGTTTCAACCTCTCCGGTAAATGAGACCTTTGCAATATCAGGGTGATGAGTCAACCAGGACCCGACATCTCCCGCCCCTTGAATGACATTAAACACACCTGCTGGCACCCCTGCCTCAATAAAAATTTCTGCTAGTTTTAAGGCCCCCAACGGGGTCTCTTCAGAGGGTTTAAAAATCATACTGTTACCACAGGCCAGCGCAGGGGCAGATTTCCAACATGCAATTTGCAGGGGGTAATTCCAAGCCCCAATCCCTGCACATATACCCAACGGTTCACGCCGGGTATAATAAAAATCTCCTCCTAGATCCTGCTGATTTCCCTCTATGGAAGAAGCCAGACCTGCAAAGAATTCAATAGAGTCTGCACCGCTTGCTACATCTACGGTCGACGCTTCCTGCCATGGTTTCCCTGTATCAACAACTTCAACCGCTGCCAGTTCATCATTTCTTTCTCTTAAGAGTGCCACTGCTTTTAACAAAATTCGGCTACGCTCTACACCTGTCATTGCTGACCACCGTTTGAAGCCAAATTGCGCGCTTTCAATCGCGGCTTGCAGTACGTTGCTATCGGCTACTTCGACTTCATACGCGACCTCTCCCGTAGCAGGGTTTGTTACTTCAAAGGTTGCACCACTTTGATTTTGTACATAACGCCCACCAACAAAACTCTGATATTTCTTCAGCGACATCAAAACTCTCCATACTGAAAAATAAGCGTCTCAATGAAGTGCTTACAAAGTGTCTCTGCTTCTTTAAAATCGATTGTCGCGGTATCACTGAGCGCGCTTCGTAACCAAAAGCCATCAATCATAGCGGCCGTCATCTTTGCCGCTCTTCTTGCATTACTTGGTGGCATCAATTTTTTGTAGGAATAGCGCAAATTACTTAGTAGTCGTTCACTATTTATTCTCTGTAGTTTTGCAAGATTAGGGTCATGCATCGCTTGCGCCCAAAAGCTAAGCCAAGTTCGCGTAGCCTCATCTGACTGCTGAACACTGGTAAAATTGGCTTCAACAATCATCATTAAGCGCTGACGAGGTGATAGCTTCGCTTGCTTCACTCGTTCTAACAGAGTTACTTTCAATTGATCCAACAGATAACGTACCGTTGCTTCTATCAAGCCTTGTTTGCCACCAAAATAGTGACTAATAATGCCAGAAGACATTCCGGCTGAGCGGCTAATCGTATTAATGGTTGTACCTTGTAATCCATATTCAGCGATAGAATACAGTGTTGCTTCTATTAACTGCTTCTTACGTACTGGCTCGATTCCAACTTTTGGCATTTTGTGACATCTTTTTATTGATTGAACGTTCAATTAAAATTATTCTAGCCGCAATCAGGGTAATAAGCAATTTGGATAACGTTGTATTTGTGTAATGCCGCGTCAAGATCTACCCTTCTATAAACGATTGATATAAAGACTAACAGCACCTCTAAAGCGAACTGCTTTAGACTTATGTAGCGAGGAAACACATTATGAAAAATACCCCTAAAACATCCGGAGAAGCGCTACTCCATGAAGCTCAGAATCATTTACCCTTAGGCGTTGCCGACACTTACCGCTACTGGGGAGAAGAAGACACTGTTTTTGTTCAAAGCATGAAAGGCGGTACCATTACAGACAGCGATGGCAAAGAGTTTGTTGATTTTCGCCTAGCCTATGGGCCTATCATCCTTGGTTATAGGGATAGCCGCGTTGATCAAGAAGTTATCCGCTGTATAACCGAGCGTGCCACGATTTCAGGTTTTAATACTGACCTAGAAGCAGAAGTAGTCAGCCTGGTTAAAGTTCTATGCCCCAATATCGAAAAAATGCGCTTTGCCAATTCAGGTACTGAAGCCGTTATTGGTGCTGTCCGCACCGCCCGCGGATTTACTGGTCGCAACAAAATCGTCGTTGTTGAGGGTGGTTTCCATGGTTTATATGATGAAATGATGTGGAAGTCTGACGTAGATAACTGGGATAGTGAACAACAAGCTGCACCCGAGATCATCCCTTTTGGCGCAGGCATTCCAGAAAGTACACGTGAGCATCAGGAGATTGTACCTCTTAATGACTTCGATGCACTTGATGAAGTCTTTACGCGTGTTGGCGACGATATTGCGGCTATCGTTATAGAACCAATTATGGGTAACTGCGGCAGTATCGCATCAACTCAGGAATATATGCAAAAACTACGTGACATTTGTACCAGCAACGGGTCACTACTAATTATGGACGAGGTTAAAACAGGTTTTCGTGTAGCCAAAGGTGGAGTTCAAGCTTTATACGGCATCAAAGCCGACCTTACCACTTATGCAAAAGCTATCGGTAATGGTTACCCGGTTGCTGCCTTTGGGGGTCGTGCAGATATCATGGATCAAATTAAGTTTGGTGCTGACGGGGTCACTCATGGCGGTACGTATACCGCCAACTTACTTTCTCTAAGCGCTGCTAAAGCAACACTAACAGTATTGAGCGAAACAGACGCTTTAGCCACTGTCGACAAGGCTGGCGCTGCGATTCAAGAAGTACTCTCTCGCGTTTTCACAAAGTTCGGTATTGCCCATAAATTTGCTGGACCAGACTCAATGTTTGGTGTGCATTTCAGCAATGAAGTGCCACTCAACTATCGTGACTGGAAAAAAACTGACAGTGAACTCTATACAGTATTTGCACATAACCTTATAAAAAATGGCGTAATGCTGGAGCCAGATTCACGTGAACCCTGGTTTATTTGTGAGGCACACCAGACAGTAGATCTAGCATGGTTAGAAGAAGTTGCTGAACGCTCTATGAAGGAAGCCCTAGACGCATAAAACATGTCTTCGATAGATGAACAACTAATAGGGCTCGCTTAAGCATGAGCCCTATCGTTTACTCTCACTCCATTTATAAAGATATCAATTCAACTGCTGATTTTCATTATGCATAGTGATTATTTTCATCTTACTCGTTTCGGAAAACATGCTATAAGCAGGCAGGCCCACTACCCCCTCGTAACTTTCAGAAAAATGCCTGAAGTCAGAAAACTTCTCCTTTAGTACTGCATCTCCCAATTTTTCACCCTCACTGCAAAATACAGCGACTCGGTACAATCGAAGCCACACTCTAATATATTGTATTGAGGACCCCGTCGTTTTTTTGAACAACTGGTTTAAATATGATACTGACAAACAAACATGCTCGGCCAACTCATCAATGCTAGGGTTACGATCACTATTATTACAAATATAAGCAACCGCCTTTTTAACACGATTATCTGCTTGAATATTTGTTCTGAGTTTATGCCGACCGATGACTTTTTTCAGTAAACCAAAAACGCTATTTGATGAGGGATTTTTTTTATAAATTTGATTAAAAATTTTCAGTAGCTCTTCTTCATTTTCTAGACCCCAGTGACAATTTGTTTCACCGCCATAAAAGCGATTCATATAGGGTTTAGATTGCAGTACCTCAAAGTCTTCCCCTAAAACATCCAGCATATAAATCGCTACAACTTGGTTTCCAGCATTCAAAGAGACTTCTTCCCCTGCTGGAATTAGTAAAGAGTTAGCCAACACCTTAGAACCTGTTTTTTTTTCAATCAACTCGATAGGGTCGCCTAATGAAACGACGAGCAGGCTACAAGCCTTAGAGAAACTCAAAGTACCGATAAGTTGCCCAATATACAGCGACCTCCTCTTAAACAAATATAAAATTTGTCTATATTCCATACCCATGCACAAACCAACCTTTAATTAACAAGCTCATTACTCCAATCAAGACACTCATGAAAACATAAATAAAAATCTCCGACATGAACAAACTGATACTGTTTTCATATTTGAGGTAACACCAACACATTTCAATCATGCAATATATGTAAACATTTTCTAAAATTAAACACCTCTAACTAATCTTGTAGTTTTCAAGATTTCAAACAGATTATCATCTGTTTATACATGTTTAATCACAGGGTATGAATGTATTCTGAGGAGTACTCAATATAGAGGAAGTTATTTGGTTTAACTGTTGAATTGATTATGGCCAATATAGTCTAAACTATTTATATCAAGTATGAGTAAGCACTTACCAGATATAAGAATCTTCTATTGGATAAGGTCACAAAATGCAGGTCTGCTATTTAAAGTTCTTTTCTTTTGCCTTCTTTATATTGGCTAGCCAGGCTTATGCAAGCACCGGTGAATCTATCACACCATCGAATAGTGATTTCAGAATATACCTTGGACATCACTTACAAATTCTTGAGGATCCTGAATCTAAATTTATTATTGATGACATCCTTACACTCCAAAAAAGCGGTGAGTTCAAACAGGCAGATAATCTGTCATTACAGTTTGGCTATAGAGATGGCGCTATTTGGCTTATTACGCCAATATCAAACAATACTGATACGGCAATCTTAAACAACCTTGAAATCCGCTATGCACCTTTGGATAATATCAGTGTTTATTTAGTCAAGACAGAAGGGACAATCAGTTCACATTCTGCATTAGGGGACCAGATCCCCTATTCCAAACGAGATATAAAATCAAGAAATTATCTGGCACCTCTTAATTTTGAAGCGAATACAAGTTATCACTTAGTCGTCAGGCTTCAGAGCGAAAGCTCGTTATCAGCCCCCATGTATTTATCCTCAATAGATGCTCTTTATGAATATGAGCATTACATCAATATCGCAATGGGCATGTTTTACGGTTTAGCAATTGGACTGTTTTTTTATAATTTATTTCTACTCATTATAATTAGAGATGTCGTCTATTTTTACTACATAGTGTATGTACTAGGTTATACACTTTTCACCGCATCATTGGATGGCTTGCTGTTCCAATTCTGGCCTAACTCACCAAACTGGGAAAATAGCTCTCTTTACCTTTTCCCCTGTATCTGCGGGATCTTTTTGTCTCTGTTTTGTCGTACAGTGTTACAAACAAATAAAGAGTCTCCTATTTCGGACCTTCTTTTGCGTAGCTTTGCTGCCTTATATATTTTTGGTACGGTTGTTTTTATATTTATTGATATTGGCATTATGGCAAAGCTTACTGCTCCCATAATCGCGATCAATGCTTTCTGTATATTTGGCATAACCATCGTTCGCTTCCTTCAAGGGCATAAGGCAGCGTTTTACTTTGTCATTGGTTTAGGGAGCTTTTGTTTCGGAATTATATCTGTCGCCGCTGGCGCAATGAACCTGCATAGCAATTATGAAGTGACTCCTTTAATTTTCAAAACAGGCGCTGCAATAGAGATGATTATGTTCTCAATTGCACTTGCTCAACGTATCAGTGCTTTACAAGCCATGAACAAAATTGCACGTATTGAACAATTAAAACGAATGGACAAGATGAAAGATGATTTTCTTGCAAATACCTCTCATGAACTTAGAACCCCGTTGAATGGCATCATTGGACTAGCAGATTCAATGCTTGATGATAAATCAATTACATTAAACTCCAATGAACAACATAAGCTTTCTTTAATTTCAAGTAGCGGATACCGACTTGCCAGTTTGATTAATGACATCCTTGATTTTACAAAATTAAAACACAAAGAAATCATCATCAGAAAGAAACCGCTAAACCTAAAGTACATGATTGATACGGTTATAGAGCTGTCTAAGCCTCTTTTAAAACATAAAAATATCCTACTCATTAACCAAATAGATTCTAACCTACCTGCCGTCAATGCCGATGAAGACCGTATCTATCAGATACTTCACAACCTACTAGCTAATGCGATTAAATTTACTGAAAATGGCTCTATTTCTTTACGCGCCAGGCTACACAAAGATGGCGTGACCATATCCATCATAGATACTGGAAAAGGTATCGCTAAAGATAAATTCGAAACCATATTTCGTTCCTTCGAACAAGCCGATGGTTCTATCAACAGAGAATACGGTGGAACAGGATTAGGCCTTGCTATCACTAAACAGTTAGTGGAATTACATGGTGGCAAAATATGGGTAAAGTCAGAAGAAAACAAAGGCTCCAGTTTTTCATTTACTTTACCTGAAGTACTGCATGACATTAAACCGCCCCAAACCACTAATAGCAGCCTGCTTGCAAAGACAGTATCTGGTTTATCTAAATTCAATATCAAAAAAGAAAGCTTTAACCCTGAAGGTGCTGAAGAAGATAACAATCAACCACAAGATTTAGTTATGCCTCGCGCAGAACTACCTCTATCAACGACAACAAGCCATCGAGTACTGGTAGTCGATGATGAAGAAATCAATATCGAAGTAATCAAAAGTCAATTATCTAACGAAAATTATGACCTGACTATTGCAACCAATGGTAAAGAAGCACTGGACTTAATTTCTCAGAAACCAGACTTTGATCTTGTCTTATTGGATATCATGATGCCAGGCATGTCGGGTTATGAAGTATGCCGACGCTTAAGAAAAACACACCCAGAAGACCAACTACCGGTGCTAATGCTTACAGCAAAAAACCAGATTGAAGATCTTGTAAATGGTTTCAAATCCGGGGCCAATGACTACCTCACCAAACCGTTCGTAAAAGCTGAGCTATTAGCACGCATTCAACTTCAGTTGAAACTAAAAGACGCCATACTCGCTCTAGCAGAGTCTGAAAGGAAATTTCGCAGTATATACAATGAAGCTTTAGAAGGTATTTTCCAAATCAATGTAGATGGCAATATTGTAGGGAACCCTGCAATGGCAAAAATGTTGGGTTATCAAAATCCAGATGATCTAAAGAGGTCCATTACCGATGCCAGCCAGCAATTATTTTCTGACTCCCATCAATATGAAGGGTTAATAAAGAATTTAAAGTCAAAGGATGTGATTACTCAGTATGAAGCTCAATTTATCCGCAAAGATCAATCCCGTATCTGGGGTTCTGTCAAAATAAATAAAATATTTGATCACACAGGTAAGATGTTAAGACTTGAAGGCTTGCTTGAAGATATTACCGACCAGAAACAAGCCGAAGATGTGTTACACAAAGCTTACCAAGAAATAGAGGAAAAAATTGATTTACGTACAAAAGCACTTCAATTAGCGAATGAAAAACTAAATCAGGCGAAAGAAGAAGCTCAGTCTGCGACTCGCTCAAAAAGCGACTTCCTCGCCAATATGAGCCATGAAATACGCACACCGATGAATGGCGTAATAACGGCAGCTGATCTGGCATTGGAGATGAAGCCTGAGGCAACATTGGAAAAATACCTATCCATCATTCGCTCTTCTGGAAATACACTTCTGCAAATTGTGAATGATATTTTGGATTTTTCAAAAATCGAGGCACGACAACTCATTATTGAACAACACCCTTTTGAGCTAAGAAATATTATTGATCACCTTTCAGATATAACATCCATCAGGCTTCAAGGATTAGGCAATAAGATAACACTCAAAAGCAATATTGATCCGACGCTTCCCTCCATATTGATTGGCGACAAAACCCGAATCCTGCAAATACTCTGCAACCTTTTGGGTAATGCGGTGAAGTTTACTGAAGAAGGTCATATAGAGCTCGGCGTTACCAGAACAGAACAAAATGATGAAAGAGTAAAACTTAAGTTTTATGTCAAAGACACTGGCATTGGCATGAAAGAATCCTATCTTGCGGAATTATTCAAACCCTTTACACAAGCGGAGGTCTCAACAACCCGTAAATTTGGTGGAACAGGTTTAGGTATGAGCATCGCTAGCCAGCTTGCAGAGGCCATGGGCGGAAGGTTATGGGCAGTAAGTAGTATCGGTATCGGCACACAGTTTTATTTTGAGTTATCGCTCGCCTACGAGACAGACAATAACGACTTATTGGCTAATGAGCTGATTAGGCAAAAAGAAGCATTGGAAGGTAAAAGTACATTATTAAACCGAAGGCTGCTATTAGCAGAGGACGACTTAACCAATCAGGAAATCGCAAAAGCGGTGTTAGGTAATGCAGGCATGTTTGTTGATGTTGCAAGTAATGGACAAGAAGCTGTCGAAGCAATCAACAACAAACGTTATGACGCCATAATCATGGATATTGAAATGCCCGAACTAAATGGTTATGAAGCAACACGCCAGATTCGTTCAGACTTACAGTATGACGATATTCCTATTGTCGGTATGTCAGCACGCGCATTAGCTGGCGATGCTGAAAAAGCACTTGAAGCTGGAATGAACGGCTACATAACAAAACCAATCAATAAACAAATTTTACTCAATAAACTACTTCAACTTTTGAAGGACAAACCTCGCGCCAGTGAAATAGAAAAGAACAAACAAATAGACAAGTCATCTTCAAATGAAACAGGTTTGGCTGGTATAAAAGAACTTCTATCGATGAGCACCCCAGGGTTTGACCCAAACCAAGCGAGACAAGATGCAGATTTAGATATCGAGTCATTCAAAAAAGTTCTTATGATATTTAAGAAATCAAACCAACCTACCATTCAGGAAATCAAGCAAGCGTTTAAAGAACAAAACTGGTCTTTAATACAAAAATTGGCGCATAAATTAACAGGTAGTTCTGCCAATATCAGAGCATATGCACTTCAAGAAAAAGCAAGCACCATTGAAAATGCGCTTAGCGGTCCAGCAAGCTCATACCCTGATAAAGAAATGATTTATGAACTGGAAGAGGAATTTAATATTCTAGATTCATATCTAAAACGTTTGAGCACGCCCTCGTTACCCAGTCATGAAAAAAAAGAGCATGTCGACCCTATACTACTAAGTAACACTATTGGCAACCTAAAAAAAGCACTCGAAGACAGTGAGCCATCTAAAGTAAAAAAATTCTTTACTGACTTATTGACACTGATCGGAGCAAAGCGGACAAACGCAATAAAAGAATACATTGCCAAATTTGAATATGACTCAGCAATTAGTGAGTTGAAGGAAATCAATCAAGAGCCTGATTGATTTCAACAATAGTCAAAGACTCTTATAATTAGCCGTGCAATCCTATTTCGACAATAAAATGTAGTTCGCGGCCTGAGTCCTACAAATTTTAAGCCTGAGACAAATCTTTTATTTTAACCATCGTAAGGGACTCATACCAAACTAAGCTTCTTCCCTAAATACAACAGGATGCAAAATACTGTTAAAAACTATGCCAATAGAGCCTATTTGCACAATCTTCCTCGATTCATCCATCTTCATTACAAATTCACCCTTTATTCTATTACCAAGTTGTAAGAATAATAATTCATTATATTTTTCCTGAGTCACAGAATCTATTCAGGAAGAACGATTGGATATAATAGAGGTAACTTGGTATGTCACAGCCCGAACAAAAAGCACTCTTTTATTCTACGGATAAACGATCGTTATATGTAGGCAAGCTTGAAAAAATACTGACACAATCTAACGTTTCCTCTACCCTTCTTCTTTCTATTGATAAGCAGTTTGACCTGATTGATCAGTCTTCAGGAATCATCCACCGAAGTAGAAGTCTACTTGTTCCGGCTGGTTCCAATGTGACTATTGATACGCATAATGCCAACGTGGCTGTTTGTTTTCTAAATGACTTGGGTACAGACCTATCTAAAATGATACCAAAGATGGGTGAGTCTTTCGTCGTTAACGGAAAATCACGCATATACAGCAATATTGGTCACGAGCCTGGAATCATCAAAACAGCTGAAAATATCTGGACGAATCGCGCCCCAATTAATGACGTTGTTGAAGAAGTCGACTCTTGGGTTGAGTTTTTTAATACAAGATATGTCGACCTACCTGATCCTCGTATTGCCCATGCGATTTCTATTATTAAAGAAAATTGTTCTGAGAATATTGCAGTCAGTGATGTAGCTAAGAAAGTAAATTTGTCTGTTCCTCGTTTGACTCAGTTATTTAAAAAGGTCACTGGCACACCAATTCGGCGCTTCAGGCTATGGCATCGCATATTTTTGACAGCCATAAAACTCCGTGAAGGCTTATCTTTAACAGACGCATCCATCTCTTCTGGTTTTTCTGACTACGCTCAATTCTCACGTGTTTATAGAGAACTCTGCGGCGGTAGCCCTGCTGCAGCAAAAAACAATACAGAAATCAGAGTTATGGCCTGCTAGTTGTGAAATAATCAAATCACATACTTTATTTGACCTATACTGAACAAATATGAACCAGTATAAAACCGAAGAACAACTACTTATAGAAAACTCTAAAAATACCGTTCTCATCGTAGATGATGAAGCAACCAACATTCAGTTGATGCTTGAAATTCTCCAGCAGGAATACAGAGTATTAGTTGCCACAAGTGGTGAACAAGCACTTAAACTTCTCAGCAATCATAACAATATAGATTTAATGCTTCTGGATATCGATATGCCTGGTTTATCAGGTTTCGACGTCTTACATACAGTAAAACAAACTACTCGGCTTAAATTTCTACCAGTAATTATGGTAACGGCCAGAAATAAAGCGATTGATGAAGCTTTAAGTTTAGAGCATGGCGCCAACGATTACATAGCCAAACCTATATCAGCAGTGGTACTTAAGTCACGTATAAAAACGCAAATAATGCTGGCTCACGCAAAGTCTGAAATTACACAAAAAAATACAGATTTAAAACAAGCCCTGATTGATGCAAAAGCAGCAAAAGAGGAGTTAAGTCAATTTACCTCGATGATCAGCCATGAACTGCGCACACCTATTGCAGTATTAAAGTGCGAGATTGAATTATTAGTAGACGGCATCCGAAAACCAGATAAGAAAAACCTCAGCTCCTTAATGGAAGAAATAGAACACTTTAATACCCTGATTAATGACATGTTTGAACTTGTTCTGTCTGATGCAAGATCTCTCAATTACAATAAAGAAATATGTTATCTAGAACCGATCATTAGTCGCTCATCTGCTCTTTTTAAGTGGCAATTCAAAACTAATGATATCGAGATTCACTCAAAATTAGAGCGCATTTCAAATCAGGCAATTTACGCTGACCCAAAACGCATCAAGCAAGTCATTGATAATATCCTGAAGAATACACTCAAATACACTAACGCTGATGGGCAACTAAATATATTCACCGAGGAAGATAAAGGTCTGATTTGGGTACATTTTCAAGATAGTACGCCCGGTGTAAACGAAAATGAAATCGAAAAACTATTTGACCGTTTTTATCGAGCAGAAAAGTCACGAAATAGAGAAACAGGTGGTGCTGGTTTAGGCTTATCTATTTGTAAAACAATCATGGAAGATCATGATGGAAAAATACTTGCCAGGCCCTCTCCTCATGGTGGACTCTGGATAAGTATCGGTTTACCTAAGCAAGCCTTATAAATATATAAAAATAACACGGTGGAAAAATGGCACAGTTAGTTTTAATCGTTGAAGATGAACCCAAGCTTTCTCAATCAATGGCAGAATACTTATCTGTATCAGGCTTTGACCCTCATATTATTGATAACGGTGAAGAAGTCATCAACTGGGTGAAGGTGAACACACCAGTGCTCATCCTGTTGGATTTAATGCTACCGGGCAAAGATGGAATAGATGTTTGCCGGGAAATCAGGACCTTCTCTCAAGTCCCTATAATCATGGTCACTGCCAAAAGTGAAGAGATTGATCGCTTACTAGGGCTTGAAATGGGAACGGATGATTACATATGTAAGCCCTTCAGCTTAAGAGAAATGGTTGCCAGAATTAAAGCAGTCTTGAGACGATACGAATATATCCCTTCTGACCAAACACAAGATAGAGGTTTATCGTTAAGCAAAGCCTGCTCTAGTATGACTGTTGATGGTATTTCAGTTGAGCTGACGGCTATTGAATTTAATATTATGGAAAAACTAACGCGCCAACCCGGCCATATCTTTCGAAGAAGCGATTTGATGGACGTTGCCTATTTTGACGGCCGCATTGTTAATGACCGAACGGTTGATAGTCATATGAAAAAAATCCGTAAGAAATTAACTCAAATAGCGCCTGAAAAGAAATTTTTGCACTCCATTTATGGTGTTGGCTATAAATTGGAGTCATAACCTGTATTTCACCCTTCATCGATAAAAGGCGCCCCTCTAGTAAATAATGCTAAGGTGTTCGATAGCTTTCACTACTGAAAATTTGTGATCGCAAATTCTCCCGATAAAGCAATCATTTTTGCTTTGTTCTCATTTTGGTCTTTATGAATACTCTGAATGTAGCGATCAAGTCCTGATGATGCATCAACTTTAGACCCGTAGGGTCCAATCTCCAAGCCTTCTCTAGTTGAAAAGTAGTATTCCTCGTTGATTTTGTAAAAACGATCAGACCGAAAATAAAGGCCTCCCTCATCATTTTTTCGATGCAGTTCTTCAGCGTTTTTAACATCTTTTGTCTCGAGCATTATATTCTCTTTCATCTATCAACCTTGAATTTCGGTTCGTAAATATCCATTAGCGTAGTAAAACAGAGTAATGCCGCCTCAACATGAATAAACAAATGATCCTTGCAATAGATTGTAAAATGAATTTTTTAAACTCGACTTACCCATATCAACACATTAATTCATGAACTTATTGATGATTGTGAGAGCAAACTTCCAATAAGATAACGCCTATCACAAAGTCAGTACTTAATGGCAAATCATTCTCATTTTGTTATTAACAACCTTCTTAACCTGCGATAATGTTGAGTCTGTAATGTTTTTACCTTCCAGTCATTTCTACTTGAATATCAAGATGTCGAAAATTAATACACAACAACAAAAACAGTCACTTCTATACCTAGGCACAGAGCGTACACTTTTTTTAGGAGAGTTAGATAACCAACTAGAGATCGCAAAAGCGGCATCGGTGTTGATATTATCAACAGACAAACCTATCACTTTAATCGATCAAAAAAACGACATCACATACCATGAAAGAAGCTTTCTTGTACCTGCAGGCATGAACGCGACCATTAAAACCAAAGGCTCTGTTGTTGCCCTAGGGATCTTAGATTTTCTAGGAATTGATCTAGAGACAATAATTCCAAGAATGAAAAACACGATTACCATCGATCAAAAAACGATACTTTACAGCAGAATTAGCAATGAGACTTACGCAATAGAAATGGCCCACTCTATTTTTAGGATGCACCCAACTGCTGCTATAGCTTTTGAACAGTTTAAAGCCTTAATTGGTCCACAAACTACAAATACTACAGCTGATGAAAGAGTTACTAAGGCTGCTACACTAATAAGATCAAATATCGGCAAGGGTTTAGGCGTTGAAAAAATAGCAAAGGAAGTCAACCTGTCAGCCCCTAGGCTAGCCCAACTATTTAAACAAATTACAGGCATTTCCATTAGACGCTTCACACTATGGCACCGTATTAATATAGCAGCCTTAAGTTGCGCACAAGGAGCAACAATGACTGAAGCAGCTATTGAAGCAGGCTTCGCTGATTACGCCCATTTTTCGAGAACTTTTTCAGAAATGGGGGGATTAAAACCTTCGGATATGCTGTCACCTAGAAAGAATGTTTGTTTTAAAGTATTAACTTAAGGGCTCGACTCGCACGTAATAAAATTAGCAGTCGAATTATACTAAATAAACTATTTAAACCAACATTATTGATTACTAAACTAAACAGGTGTTTGACTTTCGTGCACGCTAATAGCAACTATTCTTCAAGCTACAACACTCGGTTCATGAAGCTGTGACATCAAAGAAATATTCTCTGGAATATCACTTTCACTCAACCATAACTTTGCTGCTTTAGCACCGAGACGCATACTACAGCTTTCTGTTTGAATCTGTTTACGTTTGAAAGCGGCAGTGTAGATTTTACTCACCTCATTTGAGGTAAGATTCAAACGTGTATGGAGTATTTTAACGACCATCGTACGACGACTTTGTGTACTGCAATCACTCTGCTTGCCGATCATTTCTACTGCACCCGTAAAATATAAACCCGCTGCTTCTTTATGCTTTTTATTCACTAATTTTTCAGTCCCCATATCCAACAAGACATCTCGTAACTGATCATCGACAAATGATTGTGCAGATAACAAGCTTGTAGCACTATCGACATTTACCAACTCCCTCTGTGCGCTTGAGTAGAGTTTTGCTACCCTGAAAAAAATAACAATAAATAGAAAACAGATAATAAATAATATAGAAATAATAATGTCGTTCATGAAAGCTATTCTCGCGTAGTTAATCCATGTAAAAATAGACCATATAGAATAAACACATTCTCGACATGAACAATCTGATGATCAAGAAGAGCTTTCAAAGTTTTTTACATTTCATTCACCGTAATAGCTCAGACTTGACCTGTCAGTTATGTCCTCCACTTCTTTAAATCATTTATTTCTCTTCAATATTGTTATGGCTCATGGGTTAAACCTGAAAGTAGTTGCCGAAGGAGTGGAAACAAAAGAACAGTTAGCTCTTTTACAAGCCATGGAATGTGATTACGCCCAAGGGTATTTCTTAGGTAAACCTATGCCCGCTGATGATATGACCGTTATGCTCAAACCTTCGGCGACTCAAGCAGCAAACCATACAGAATTAAGGTAATTATTTTAATTGATTCTTCAATATCGTGATACTAACAGGCAATTATCCAACTCTATTCCTGAACAAGATAAAGCTAAAGTACGCTTGACCTAACGACTTAACAATAGGACCGCATCCAACACTCATAAACGGGTCGATAACATATTCATATTAATCGTACCACTGTAGCGCGAAGGTAGAGGCTACGTTATCTTTTTAAACTCGTTCCCATAACGAATCAACAAAATCATGCTTATCATCGACATAGTTTTCGAGCACTTTAAAACCATTTTCACGCGCTAAGTTTTCAATATCCCGCACACTATATTTGTGGGAACTTTCAACAAATAGGGTTTCGAATGCATCAAACTCAGTGACAAAATTTAGTTTTGAAAAATGAACGCTTTGACTTTTACTAGAAACTAAAAAGCTTTGCATTGCCGCATCTAGAGGGTTATATATTTCATAATGCGAAAAACTATCTACATCAAAATTTGCCCCTAGCTCTTGGTTCATTCTATGTAGTAAGTTCAGGTTGAAGGCTTCCGTCACACCATTTTTATCATTATAAGCATCGGTCATCCGTTGAATGTCTTTTTTTAGATCCATCCCTATTAATAATAAATCACCACTATTTAAGCCCTGATGAAGGCTACCCAATAATTGATTAGCTTCATTATTCGAGTAGTTACCAATATTTGATCCAAGAAAGAGCACCACATTTCGGAGTTGATCCCCCAGCGTATTTAGTTTTGGTAAAAATTGATGGTAGTCACCTTTCATACCATTAACTTTTAAAAGTGGAAATACCTGATATAAATGTTTCACTAAGCCATCTATCGCTACTTGTGAGATATCCATGGGGTAGAAATTAAAATGCTGGCCAGCACCTAATATACCTTCTAGCAGGCTAAATGTTTTATCACCGTTACCACAACCTAGTTCAAATAAATTAAAGGGTGTAGTCCCGATACTGTTAAAAAAAATGGGACCATAATCCGCAATAATTTCAGACTCTGCTCGTGTTAAATAATACTCCGGCTGCTGGGTAATTTGATCAAAAAGATGACTCCCTGCATCATTATAGAAATATTTACTCGACAATTTCTTTTGGCGAAGAACCAACCCTTTCTTTACATCATTCGCAAACTCAGCATCAAAATCAGAGTCGTTGAGCGCACTAAAAACCTTAATGATACTTGATTTTTTATTGGTTAACCCTTGCGCACTCATCACACATTCTCCGCTAAACGAATACCGGTAAAAGGCCATCGCTGTGTTGCTTGATAAAAATTTCGGTAACTGCTTCGATAATGACTTTGAGGTGTTGCGAAACAACCGCCTTTCAAAACCATTTGATTAATCATAAACTTTCCATTGTATTCACCAAATGCATCTCTAGTTGATTCATAACCAGGATACGGAGAGTAAGTCGACGACGTCCACTCCCACAACCCACCATTGACATTAACAAAGCGTTCTGGACCATCTGGGTAATTTGAATAAGCCAAGTTATTTTCTAAAAACATCCCGCCTGGAAGGTCTCCTAATGTTTTAGGTGGGGATGAAGCGTGATTAGCATAGTTTTCCCATTCAAACTCTGTAGGCAAACGTTTTTTGGCCCATCGAGCGTAAGCATATGCTTCATGAAAACTAACATGGGCGACCGGGGAATCCTGGCAGAGTTCGCTCATTCCGTTCAATGTATATTCAAACCACTCTCCTTGAATAGAAGACCAATAGAGCGGTGACGTAATATGATTTTGGTTAATAAAATCCCACCCTTCGCTCAACCAAAGTGAAGATTCCTGATAAGCGCCGTCTGCAATAAACTGGGAAAACGCAGCATTCGAAACTGTGTAATGACACATGGAATAAGGTTGTAAATAAGCCTTATGTTTTGGCGTTTCATTATCAAAACAAAAATCATGATCGTCAGCGTTTATACCAAACTCTTTAAGCCCCCCCTCGCTAGACCAAGTAGGGCTAGTGTTCTGCCTAATGTCATTTGGTAAGGATAAGTGTTCCCCCTTTTTTGATGCAAAATAAGCCGGTTTGCCAGGGTTTGACCAAAGAATGTATTTAATATCCATTAACAACAACTCCTGATGCTGCTGCTCATGCTCTAAACCTAAACGTACTAAACGCTGAACTTCAATAGGTATATCGCCATTATACGTCGATAACCAATGAACCATTGCATCATCGACATCTTGTCTAAAGCGTATTATTTGTTTCACCGTAGGGCGAGATAAATCACCTCGCTTTCCCTGCTCCCAATGCTTTCCTTGTGATTTATAATAGGAATTAAACAGCTGAGGGTAGTTATCTTCTGGCCATGAATAATCGACACCAAAGCGATGTAATAAAAAATTAACAAAAAACCAGGTTGTATGGGCCAAATGCCATTTAGGTGGACTGACAAAAGCCGCCGGCTGCACAACCATGTCTTCTATTTCGAGAGACTGACAGATATCAAGCGTCTTCTGACGAATAGTTTGATACCGACTTATCAACTCATCTGTGTTCGAGCATGAATCGTATTGTTTTAAAGTCGTCTTTTCGTTTTTATTCATTGTTATTAGATGTCCTTTATAATTATAGGTTTAATTCATGTTGAACAAACAAATAATATTGTTCGATTATGCATTAAGCATTTCCAAACAACGTGCTCCTTTTTGCGATGCACTAGGACTCTATACTAACTATAGAGTCCTTTAAATTTAAACCTAAATAGGATATTTTCAAATCATTATTTGAATTTGATGAAGTTATTTTGGTATTTTAAAGAAAAGGATTCATGCCAGCAGCTACCCATTCACGCGCTCTAAAAATTCGCGACTTTACTGTTCCAGTTTGGCAACCAACAATGGCAGCTATTTCTTCATACTTTAACCCTTTCATCTCTCGTAACAACCAGGTAGTTTTTAAATCATTAGGTAGTTTATGCAGAATTTTATTTAAGTGTTTCTTTAAGTTATCTGAATTTGCAGTCGATACAGGATCGTCGTTTGAAACATTGCTTTCGTATAAATCGATATATTCAATATCATTAATTGAAAGGTGCTTATGCTTGTACTGAGCCTTTCTAATTTGGTTGAATGCGGTATTGGTTGCAATGCGGTAAATCCATGAATAGAAGGTACTTTCATTTCTAAAACTGCCAAGCCCCCTGTAAGCTTTGATAAAGGTTTCTTGTACAACATCCGCAATAGTACTTCTATCCCTAATATATGATGAAACCACTTTAGCTACGCTTGATTGATATTTAATCACTAATAAATCAAAAGCCTTATGGTTCCCGAGCTTGGCATGATCTACAAGTAATTCAACCGTTGAGCGCTTTCCAAAGTTTTTATGCATGTGATTAGGTACATCAATCATATGAGGTACTTTTAAGTTTGTAGTCGCATTGTGATTACCATCTGAACTCTTCATAGGGCTATTCATATACATCTCCGTTAGCAAAAGATTGTGAGGCTCTACAGTGAGTCTTCAATTAGTATGCCAACGCTAGAGTATTTAGAACATACTCCATTAATACAGCTACTTAGATAAATATTTAGAGTTGTTAGTCATAATTTTTACGATAAATAAATCACGACTTTTCAAGATTTATTCACGGTATCTCGTGAATAAATAAATCCCCTTAAAGTTTAAAAGGTGTGATAGTTGTTTTCTTTTTTGGTAAAAATTTCAATTATTGAAACTTGAATACTAAAATCATAGTTCATGTTTCTTTTACCTTAATTTTAACTTCAATGATGAAACTGATTACACATACACCCCAGAGGTAAATAATGCTTTCTGAAGAAGAAGCAATAAAAGTAATTTTACAAGGGACTGTTAGTGATACAGGGCAAGCGTTCTTTGATGCTCTAGCCGAAACAATGTCGGTTGCACTTGGATACAGCCATACCTGGATCACTGAAATCGTGGACTCCCATAAGCTTCATACCCTGGCACATTTTGTTAAAGGTGAATATAAACAAAACGTCACTTATGATATGAGAGATACCCCTTGCGAAACGGTTATTGTAGATAAGGTCATCGAGCATCATGCTGATGATGTACAGGTTAGTTACCCTCACGATAAGCAACTATCAAGCCTTAAAGCTCGCAGCTATTTTGGCGTACCCATGATTGGAAGCAAGGGTAAGGTTGTGGGTCACCTTGCTTTATTAGACGATAAGCCGTCTTCCAGTGAGCCTAATGGGCTAGCCGTACTTAAAACCTTTGCTAGCCGCGCAGGCGCTGAGCTTGAACGTATTTATATTGAGCGGCAGCTAAAAGAACAACAGGAAGAAACTCAAAAAATATTAGATACCGCAATGGACTGT
>ENA-OSET01002091-OSET01002091.1-sediment-metagenome-genome-assembly--contig:-NODE-2091-length-19677-cov-12.032398_pt1 | contig 19677 bp, 15 predicted proteins | sample MGYA00237882_ERZ534229 | MGnify/ENA primary metagenome ERZ534229 (study PRJEB26408, sample SAMN06266212) | sediment metagenome | isolation source: Hudson Canyon methane seep mesocosm | place... | reverse complement strand
ATATAAAACATTGTTTATATCAGGTAGACTGTTGATGAATTGGGCTCTGAAACAGGGTAAAGAGTCCGATATATAAGTAAGCGTTTAATGCTTTTTATTTTGTCTGAGTTATATTCTCTACCTATTTACTGATGATTAACGATAGATAGTTCACAATTTATAGATTAAAAAAATATTTAAAATTTAAGGTAATGATTATGATTATAAAAAAATTAACAACACCTATAAGTGCGAGACTATATAAATTATTAGTAACGTTTTTTACTATTAATATATTGGTTTTTTCTGGGATAGCTCAAAGTGCAATTATTGTTGACCAAAAACTTTTAGCTAGCGGTGGTGATAGTTTTTCCAGCTTCGATGTGGAACAAGGTGCTGATAATTTTTCATTAGCAGCTTCTACGGAAATTACAGGCATTGAATGGTGGGGAGCTTTTGGTGATGATAGTTTTGTTAGTAAAAATTTTAATGTTCGTTTTTTTAATGAAGGAAGCGGTGAAGCCCTTTCAGATTCATTAGCTTTTAATTTTTCCCTAGATGGTGATAACTCAGAGGGATTTACCGATGTAGATAAATTTGATGTGTTTAAGTTTGAAGTAGCCTTAACCCCATTTTTTCTTTCTAGTGGGAATTATTTAGTTTCGATAGTATCTCCTGATGATACTGTTGAGTTTTATTGGCAGTTGTCTGATGGAACTGGAACAAACTATTTTAGAGACACAACTTTTGACTCGGAAAAGTCATGGATAAGTGATGTTTCTGGAAATTATGCTTTTTCCTTATTTGGTAATCAAGCAGCAACAGTTCCAGAACCAAATACTATTATATTGGTTTTACTTGCTTTCTTAGGCTTATCTTTTTATCGTACACGTATAAAAATTTAACAGTTCAACGTCTTATTTAATGCGGACTTAGTATTCAAGTTAATCCGCATTAAATAATCATGCTCTTTCTTCTATACTTAACTGTATTTTTCAAATGCAGTTATATAAGCCATTCAAATAAATGAGCCAAACCAAACAAACTTCTCAAGACGTTTCTCTTTTAAGTTCCATCGCAGCTCTAACAAAAAAATATTTTTATTTTGTAGGCTGTTTAAGTTTTTTTATAAACTTTGCGATGCTAACGGTTCCTCTTTATATGTTGCAGCTTTACGATCGAGTTTTAACTTCGCGTAATGGTGATACCTTATTGTTTTTAACCCTTGCTGCAGTCTTTATGTTGATTGTTTTAGGTGTGTTAGAGCTTATAAGGTCCAGAATTCTTGTTAGAATCGGTCGCTGGTTAGATGAGCAACTAAGAGGTTGGTTAATGCACTTAACCTTAACTACAGGAAAGGATAGTCAAGTAATTAGAGATCTTGATGAATATCGTAATTTTTTAGCGGGCCCAGGCCTTTTGGCGTTATTGGATGCTCCTTGGACGCCTCTGTTTATTATTGCTGTGTTTGTTCTTCACCCTCTTCTGGGTATTGTTGCTTTAGTAGGAGCCTTAATACTTAGCATTCTTGCGGTTGCTAATGAGTTAGTCACACGAAAAATATTATCTGAAGCGGGTGGCCATGCTGCTATGGCAAATCGCTTTGCTGATCAAGCAGCTAGAAATTCAGAAGTGATCCGAGCTATGGCAATGTCAGGACCATTAATAGGTTTATGGGAAAAACATAGAGGAAAAGCAACAGAGTTACAAACAATAGGCAGTGATAGAGCGGGTGTTATTAGTGCCGTTGCAAAAATCATTCGTCTTGGGTTGCAAGTTGCAATTTTAGGAACGGGGGGCTGGTTAGCAATGAATGAATTGGTTTCTCCAGGGGTCATGATTGCCGCCTCAATTATTATGGGAAGAGCGCTTGCTCCTATCGAAATGGCTATAGGGGCTTGGCGTAGTGTTATTAGTACTAGAAATGCGTATAAACGATTAAATGATTTTCTAGAAGAAAACCCTGCGAAAAGTGAGTCAATGTCGTTACCGGCTCCCGAAGGGAGCTTATCTGTTTCTGGGCTAACTTATTTTGTACCTGGCAGAGAATCCCCGATTTTAAATAATATTTCATTTGAACTTAAGTCAGGCGAATCTTTAGGTATCACTGGCCCAAGTGCGGCAGGAAAATCTACTTTAGCAAGAATGTTGGTAGGTGCTTTAAATCCGACTAAAGGTGCGGTAAAAATTGATGGTTTTGATTTGAATGCTTGGAACCGTGCTGAGCTAGGTGAGCATATTGGCTATCTTCCGCAGGATGTAGAGCTTTTTGAAGGTGCAATTAATGAAAATATTGCTCGATTTAATGAATTTGATCCAGGCGATGTAATTGAAGCAGCAAAAATTGCAAATATTTATGAAATGATTGCTTTGTTGAAAGAGGGGTTTGATACGCATATTGCAGCAGGAGGGGTGACACTCTCAGGAGGGCAAAGGCAACGGGTTGCATTGGCTAGGGCAAGCTATAAAATTCCAGCCATTATTGTATTAGATGAGCCAAGCTCAAACCTTGATACTGAAGGTGAGCATGCACTTAGGTCGACAATAGAAAAATTAAAACAAAAAGGTTCTACTGTTGTAGTGGTAACGCATAGGCCTCAATTATTAGCTCATGTGGATAAGGTGTTAGTTGTACAAGAAGGGAATAATGCTATGTTTGGCGATGCTGAAAATGTGTTGGCTCAAATAGCTAGACCTATTGCAGGTCTTCCCACTCAACAAGGAGGTCAGAATGCTTAATTTGCAAATCCCATCAAGTAGCCCAATTAACAACATTACGCCTCCGGATTTGGATGAAGGCAGCTTATCATTGGCTTCATTTATTAAGCCTTGGTTTATTCTTGGTTTTTTAGTTATTTTTTTTAGTTTTGGTGTGCTTGGAACATGGGCCGCTTTAGCCCCTATTGCAAAAGCGGTTATAGCAAGCGGATTAGTGAAAGTTGATTCAAATAGAAAAAAACTTCAACATCTGGAAGGAGGAACTATTGAGACGATCTTGGTTAAAGATGGGGATAGGGTTAAGAAAGGGGATGTTTTAATTCGGCTTGATAAAATTAGGGCTAAAGCTTCTTATGCCATCATAGAAACTAGTTTTCAATCTGAGACTGTTAGAGTTTTGCGATTATTAGCTGAAAGAGACCATCAAGAAAGTATTTCTTTTCCTGATGAGTTGCTTAAATATAAAGAGGGCTCTGAAGTTTATAAATTAATTGATGGTCAAAAAAGAATTTTTATTGCAAGAAGAAATACTTTAAAAGGGAGTGTTAGTATTTTACAGCAACAAATATCTCAATTAAACGAAAAGAAAGTTGGGCTTCATGCGCAAAAAAGAGCAAAGCAAAGCCAGTTAAAATTAGTTAGAGAAGAGCTTGTAGCGGTTAATAAATTATTTGATAAACATTATATTGATAAGCCAAGAATATTACGGTTAAAAAGAGAAATTGCTGAGTTAAATGGAGATTTAGGTGATTTTATCTCAGAATTAGCTGAAACTGCTGAAGCTGTTTCTGAGAAAAAACAGGAAATTTTGCAACGTGATAATGATTTTGAACAAGCGGTTGTTGATGAATTAAGAGAAGCTCAAACTAAAATATTGGATTTAAGAGAAAGGCTAGAAGCGAGTCGTCATGTTTTAAATAAGATTGAGATTCGCTCTCCTTCCGAAGGAACTATTGTTAGCCTAGCTGTTTTTTCTAAAGGAGAAGTAATAGCTCCAGGTTCAACTATCCTTGAAATTGTCCCTGTTAACGATAGCTTATCTATTGAAGCAAAAGTTAAAACAACGGAAATAGATAATTTGCTTATTGGGCAGGAAGCCGATGTTCGATTAACTGCTTTTGACAGTAAAGCAACACCTGTTTTAACCGGTGAAATTACTTATATTTCTGCTGATGCGTTGGAGGATGAACGATCGGGGAAAAGTTATTTTAAAGTTAAAGTCATTGTGTCTGATAAAGAGTTAAAAAAGTTAAAAAATCAACCCTTGCATCCAGGTATGCCAGCAGAAGTTATTATAAAAATTGGGGAAAGAACGGTGTTGGAGTATATTGCACAGCCATTAACTGATGCATTAGCTCGGGCTTGGCGAGAGCAATAATTAATCCATGATTCACCAATAGATAGAAAAATACTCAGAGTAAAGGTCTATGATATTGCGCTAGAAAGGCCACAAGATTTAGCTCGATCATTATCTCTACGGTTAAATAATCAAGTTTTTTAAAAAGAGAAGGTTTGCAATCGGTCTTTTCTTTTAAGTTAAGGGGTATGTATAACAAAATAGCTTCTTTAGCGAAGATGAGCGTAAAAAAGGGTGATTATTGCCTTAGCAGATAATCACTCTTACAGGCAGGCTTTGCTTTATCAGCACAAAAGCCGGGTATTAGAGCATTGGTTTGAAGTTTTTCACTGGATACGTTTTGTGTGATGAGCCGTGTATGGACCCGTAAGCACCTTTTTGTAAGCAGGTGGAGGCTATGGCCTCCTCTGGCCCAATATAGCGTGCCCATATCATAGGGTCCAGAATGGAGACCAGAAAAAGTCTACTTTGCCTATCTACCCAAAACATTAACTTATTAGCATTGCACCTGATACACAGATAATAGGGTGTTTTAGGCGATAAAATTTTTTCTCTTTTTCTAATGTTTCGTGGTAAATATAGACCCATAAGTGCTGGTTTTTTCGGTTGCTATTCAGATAGCTATTGCGATAAATTAGTGTTTCCAGGTATTAACTTGGAATATAGTGCCTTTTCTTGGCAGAATCCACATTTGATATAAAGAAACAAACCAGATGACTGCAGAGCACAGGCCATAACCTACGCCTGAAATAATGGTTAGCCAGGCAAACTCAGGGGCTATTTTTGTTAACCACCAGGAAAAAACATCTATCGCAAGAAAAAAGAAAGGTGCGCTAACAATTATTATTTTTAACCATTGCTTTAGCCCTACAGTAAGACTGAATATCACACCATTAAAGAAAAAGATAAAAGAAATAGCAAAAATATGGATATGAGAAACACGAGTTAATGAGGTGGCGGTAGCTCCTTTTTCTGACTTTGCCACTCGTTTCACTTCTTCAAATTGAGTGAAGTCAGGCAATCCAGGAATGACGCTGTGACATGAAATGCAGTTGTTTTGAAAAATCTGGTTTATTTGCTCGTTCCACTGATTTTCAGGCGCGCCGTTTCTAACCCATTTAATTATTTCCAGTTTATCCGCGACTGAGGCTTTGTCTCTCATGGAGCCATTGAGTTTTATTTCAATTTTACTGTGTGCAGGGTCTCCATGATAGCTATAGACAATATCATCGACCGATAAGCCTAATTCTCCGTCAGCCATGCCATGCGTCATTAATATTTGAGCGCTAGCAAGTAGAGCGCCCAGGCCAATAATAAGTAAGTAACTGGTAAACAGGCTTTTTACAGTTAGGTTAAGGCTGGGTAAATTTAACCAGTCTGAGTTAGGGCCTGAATGGCTGTTATTTGTATTCATTCTAAATATAAGGGCGTTGTTGACTGATGAAAATACTGTTCATTAGTAATTTTTAGCTTACAGGGTGTTAATAAAAATGAAGAGAAGGAAGGCTTCAAGTTCTGAATGGTAAAACTAGTTTCTATTATATGTATTGATAAATAGAATTAACACTATACGTTGTTAACGTTATTCTGTAACAGAATTATGTGCAATATAACTCTATTTATAGCTAGGGATGTTTTATTTAAGTTTAACGGTTACAGATACTGTATAATTCTCGCAAGAGTTGGCCGAGCAGTCGCTGTTTTATTGCAAAATAAAGCGGAGGAAAGTCCGGGCTCCAATGGGCAGGGTGCCAGGTAACGCCTGGAAGGCGTAAGCCTATGGAAAGTGCCGCAGAAATTATACCGCCTGATGCCGAAAGGCATTCGGTAAGGGTGAAATGGTGCGGTAAGAGCGCACCGCGCTTGCTGGTAACAGCAGTGGCAGGGTAAACCCCACCTGGAGCAAGATCAAATAGAGGAGTATACGCGTGGCCCGCGCGGCTCCTGGGTAGATTGCTTGAGCCGTCAGGTGACTGGCGGCCTAGATGAATGGCTGTTCTCGACAGAACCCGGCTTACAGGCCAACTCTTTTTTCTCCTTTTTTATTTAAGTGTACCTTGTGCACTGTCTTTTGGCTTCCTAAGCCATTTTCAACTTTTAATTCATTATATAGACTGACTTAGCTAGCCTTTATTGCAGCTTTAATTCATTGAGCCTGGTTTGTTGGGCTTAACGTGAGATTGGCCCAGAGAGTACGTGTGTAGCCGTTTTTCTAGAAAACGAAATGGTTCGGGTGTTAGTTGTATCGTGGTTTTATAGTGATAGAAATGATGCTTTTATTGATGAAAGGATTGTTTTCACAGATTTCCTCCCCCCCCCTTAGCTTTTTGATTTTATGTATTGCCTATTTTTAATTAACTGATTTTTACTAGGGTAAATAGTGCGGTTAAAAAGTTTCAAAGTGGCTGTTTTTTTTCGGTTTATATTTATTTATTTATTTTTGTATTGATCTTAAGTAAAAAATCAACTACTTGCAATAAGCTTATGATAAAGATTGGATTTTTTTTAAATTATTTTTTATATATAAGGTGTAAGAGAAAAACACGCCTAAGCCATTGTAGAAAAAGAAAGATTTTAATGAGAATCGGTCTTGACTGTGCATAAATAGAAATCTATAGTTGTAACTAAGTGGCGGAAAGTGGCGGAAAGTAGTGTAAAAGGGAAATTCTTGTTTATTTAGGGGCGATTTGTGTTTCGTGGTGTAAGTTCAGTTAATTTAGATGCCAAAGGGCGTATTGCAATTCCTACTCGTTATCGAGCGGAGTTACAAGACAGCTGCGAGCGTCAAATGGTTGTGACTATTGCCATGGATGGAGGAGGGGTAAGTGAATCTGGCTGTTTATGGCTGTATCCATTACCTGAATGGGAAAAGCTTGAGCTGATCATCAGTAAATTACCTTCTTTAAATAAACTGGCTGTAAAGCTGCGCCGTTTTTTAATTGGCAATGCAACAGAGTGCGATATGGATGCACAGGGCCGATTATTGATACCTGAAAAATTAAGAAAATTTGCTGGCATGGAAAAACATGTTGTTTTAGTCGGCCAATTAAATAAGTTTGAAATCTGGAATGAAACAGCCTGGAATGATAAGGAAAATGAATTGATGAATGGCGATGATATTTCTGCTGAAGATCTAGAAGAAATTAAAGGCATATCATTTTAATGGAGCATTTATCTGTTTTATTTGAAGAATCTTTACAGGGTTTAAATATTAAGCCCGATGGCTTTTATATAGATTGTACTTTTGGTCGAGGCGGTCATAGTCAAGGGGTGTTAGATCAGTTAGGCGATTCTGGTCGTTTGCTGGCCTTTGATAGAGATTTGGCAGCGATCAATTCAGTTTATGCCGATGAAATGCGTAAAGATGTCAGGTTTTCTTTGCATCATGGCTGCTTTTCTGATTTGGAACAGGTGGTGAGCCAAATGGGCTGGCTGGGAAAAGTCGATGGAGTATTGATGGATCTTGGTGTTTCCTCACCTCAGTTGGACGATTCTTCCCGGGGCTTTAGCTTTATGAGAGATGGCCCGCTGGATATGAGGATGGATGATAGCGCTGGATTGTCAGCTGCTGAGTGGTTGCAACAAGTTGATGAAAAAGACTTGGTTAAAGTGTTGTTTGAATATGGTGAAGAACGTTTTGCCAGACGAATTGCACAAGCAATTATTGAAAGGCGAGATGAAAATCCATTAAAGACAACCCTGGACTTGGCTAAATTAATTGAGACGGTGGTGCATAAACGTGAAAAACATAAGCATCCAGCGACTCGAAGTTTTCAGGCGATTAGAATTGAAATAAATAATGAACTGGAAGAAATTAAAATAGGCTTACAACAGGCTATTAATGTTTTAGCAGCGGATGGACGCCTGGTGGTTATTTCATTCCACTCATTAGAAGATAGAATTGTAAAACGATTTATTAGAAATGAATCGGGACGTAAGGGTAATCCAGGACGATTACCTGTTAAAGAAATAGATATTGAACAAGGAATATTGAGAAAACTAGGAAAAGCAGTAAAGGCTGGGAGATTAGAGTTGCAACAGAACCCAAGAGCACGTAGTGCTGTTTTGAGAGTAGCGGAAAGAGTCTAGGCTTTTGTCTTCTTCAAATGTTGTATTACTTGTGAGTTTGCTTAGTTTTCTACTATTGTCGGCATTAGCGGTTATTGGTAGTAAGTATCAGTCGCGGGATTTGTTCATAGCAATCCAGGCTCAGAATATTAAGCTGGATAAATACGAGCTTGAGTGGGGGCAGTTACAGTTGGAATTAACAACTTTAACTGAAGAAAATAGAGTAGAACGTGTGGCTAAGGAACAGTTGAAATTAAAGATGCCTGCACGAGGACAAATTATTTATCTTAAACCTTAGTCATGATCGTAGACAAACATAGAAAAGCTGAACAACTTAAGCAAAATAAGTTTGTGGTAAGGCGACGTTTTTTACTGGGCGTTATGTTACTTGGAATGCTGGTTTTATCAGGGCGTGCAATTTTTTTGCAGGTTATTGATAAACAGTTTTTACAGCAGCAAGGTGATATTAGGCATGTGGGTGTGGTATCTGTATCGGCCTATAGAGGTAAAATTTTAGATAGAAATAATGAACCATTGGCTATTAGTACTCCAGTGGAATCGGTTTGGGTTAATCCTCAGCATTTTAAAGAGGGTGAGCAGGTTCAATTTAAACAGCTTGCAAGGTTATTAAAAGTCCCAAACAAAAAAGTTAGCTCTTTGTTAAAGGTAGGGACTAAAAAACGCTTTGCTTATTTAAAAAGGCGTATTAACCCGGCCTTAGCTGAAAAAATAAAAGCATTTCAGCTAAGTGGTGTTTATTTTCAAAGAGAGTTTAAAAGATATTACCCTGCAGGGGCGGTATCGGCACATGTGGTAGGTTTTACCAATGTTGATGATATCGGTCAAGAAGGAATAGAACGAGGCTATGAGCAAAGTTTAAAAGGGATTTCAGGTAAAAAACGTGTTATCAGAGATGGTCGACGTAGAGTTATTAAGGATAAAGATTTTGAAAATATTCAGGACCCGGTTGCTGGGCAGGATCTGGTTTTAAGTATTGATCAACGCATTCAATATCTTGCTTTTAAGGCGTTACAGACTGGAGTTTTAGAGCATAAAGCATTTTCAGCCTCTTTAGTGGTGCTGGATGCAAAAAATGGTGAGATTTTAGCGGCTGTTAATCAGCCTGCGTTTAATCCAAATAGTCGAAAAGGCTTGAAAGCTAGTTCTGTTCGTAACCGAGCTATGTTAGATGTTTTTGAACCGGGATCAACAGTGAAGCCTTTTGTCGTTGCAGCGGCATTGGACGGTGGCTATGTGAATGAAAATATTCAGATAGAAACCCATGGTTTTTATCGAGTTGGACGTGATTTAGTAAAAGATGTACATAACTACGGTACCTTGGATTTGATGCATGTATTGAAGAAATCTAGCAATGTAGCGGTCAGTAAAATTGCTTTAAGGATGCCTAAAGAATATTTCTGGAATAGTTATAACCAGTTAGGCTACGGTGTCTCTGCTAATGCTGGTTTTCCTGGAGAAGCCAGTGGCTCATTATTGGATTATCAACGCTGGCATGATTTTGAACATGCAACCTTATCTTATGGTTACGGCGTTTCAACTTCAGTGTTGCAGTTAGCACGGTCTTATACCGCTCTAGCTGATGATGGCATTTTGCATTCAGTTAGCTTGTTAAAGCGGGAACAGGATTTTGACGAAAAGCGTGTGTACTCGGCCAAAACAGCGATAAAAGTAAGAGAAATGCTGGAACATGTTGTAAAAAAAGGTGGTACGGCTACTCAGGCAAGAGTCGAGGGGTACCGAGTCGCAGGAAAGACGGGAACGGTAAAAAAAGCGATAGCAGGGGGTTATGCTGATAATCGTTATTTAGCTGTTTTTGTTGGATTGGCTCCAGCGAGCAATCCTCGATTTGTGATAGCGGTGATGGTGGATGAGCCAACGGCAGGAAAATATTATGGTGGCCAGGTAGCTGCACCTATTTTTTCTAAAGTGATGGCTGGTGCTTTAAAAGTGTATGGCGTTGCTCCTGATAAAGAGGACAGCATGCCGGTATTGTTAACTAAAGCACAATGATTATCTCGGAATTAATGGATGGGCTGCTTGCAGGCCCCGTGAGAAAAGATAACACAGATATTAAGGGCTTAGCTCTTGATAGTCGAAAAGTAAAGAAAGGTTTTGTTTTTATTGCTGTTGAGGGAGCCATTGAGCATGGTTTGGTTTATGCCAGGCAAGCAGTTGAAAATGGCGCGTTTGCGATTATTTATGAAAGCCAGGGGTGTGAGGGATTTGATCTTGCCTCATTAGATTGTTACCAATTACAAGTAAAGGATCTGGCATTAAAGTTGGGCTGTATGGCCGATCGTTTTTATAGGTCGCCATCTAAACAGCTAGATGTAATTGCTGTTACTGGAACCAATGGCAAAACGACTTGCAGTCAGTTTTTACTGCAACTAATGCCTGAAAGTGGCGTCATTGGTACTTTAGGCTGGGGTGGAAAAGGCGAGCTGAATAAGACCCTTAACACCACGCCAGATGCATTAGATGTGCAACAAATTTTGGCTGATTTTGTTAGCTTAAAAAAGAAAGCAGTGGTGATGGAAGTTTCATCACATGGCATGGAGCAAGGCAGGGTTAATGCGGTTAATTTTAAAGGTGCGGTATTTACCAATTTAACTCGAGATCATTTGGACTATCACGGATCGATGGAGGCTTATTTAAATGCCAAATTGATGCTGTTTAAGCGAGCTGAGTTGCAATATGTTGTGGTCAATACGGATGATGACTACAGTGAAAAGTTCCTGGCAGTGACACATAGCGATGTGAAACAGTGGGCTTTTAGTGCAAAAGGAAATAAAACGTGTTCGGCAGAAAATGTAACAGCTGAAGAGATTAGTTTCAGTTTAAACGGGATCAGTTTTTTTGTTTGCAGAGGAAATGAACGTTGTTTTGTACAGAGCGATATAGTCGGTGATTTTAATTTAGAAAATATATTGGCTGTTATTACCGTGTTATTAGCTCAAGGCAATAGTTTAGAGACGGCAGCTAAAAAGGTGAAGGAATTGACGCCTGTTTCAGGAAGAATGGAGCGTTTTGGTGGTGCTGATCAGCCCTTTGTTTTTGTTGATTATGCGCATACTCCTGATGCTTTAGAGAAATTGTTAATAGGCTTAAGAAAATTTAGTTCACAACAGTTATGGCTGGTTTTTGGCTGTGGTGGAAATCGGGATAAGGGAAAGCGAGCGGAAATGGGGGGTGTGGCGGAACAGTTGGCTGATCGAGTGATTATCACTGATGATAATCCGCGCTTAGAAGACCCAGAACAGATTATGAATGACATTTTGAGTGGTTTTAGAATTAAACAGGCTGAACTTATTCAAAATAGAGAAAAGGCAATACAGAGCGTGATAAACAGAGCAGATAAAAATGATTGTATTGTGATTGCCGGCAAAGGGCATGAAAATTATCAAGATATAAACGGCGTTAAGCACCTGTTTAGTGATCAGGGCGTTGTTAAGCAAGCCCTAATGGAAAGAGGCTAATAGCCATGGAAATGCTATTAAGCGAAATTGCAATAGTTGTTGATGGAGATCTACTGGGGAAAGACTTGGCAGTTTCATCTTTCAGTATAGATACACGAACATTAGCTAAAGCTGATTTATATATAGCCATTAAAGGCCTGGTATTTGATGGTCATGGTTTTGTCGATAAGGCGGAGATAGCTGGAGCGAGTGCCGTTTTAGTGGAACAGCAAATGGATACGCAACTGCCTCAGATAGTTGTTAAGGATAGTCATCTGGCTTTAGCTGAGGTGGCAGCAGCATGGAAAAAAAAGGCTAAGGTCAAAGCGGTAGCGGTAACAGGAAGTAATGGTAAAACAACCGTAAAAGAAATGATTGCGTCGATTGTAAACATTGATGCCCCGGTGTTGTTTACCAAAGGTAATTTGAATAATGATATTGGTGTGCCTTTAACATTATTGAAACTACATGAGCAGCATCAATATGCAGTGATTGAAATGGGTGCTAATCATGTTGGAGAGATTGCTTACAGTAGCCATTATACAAAGCCTGATGTGGCGGTTATTACTAATGTAGGTGCGGCACATATAGAAGGCTTCGGAAGCTTAGAGGGAGTGGCTAAAGCAAAAGGTGAAATCATTGCAAGCCTGGGTAATGAAGGTGTTGCGGTTTTAAATAAAGATGATGCGTTTTATGATTTTTGGCAAGGAATAGCCAAAGATAGAAAAATTGTTAGTTTTGGATTGGCTAAAGGCTCAGATATTACAGCGAGCAAAATAGAAGTTGATTTACAAAAGGGACAGTTTGTTACTCGGTTTGAATTACTTGCTGAAGATAAAGCCATTACCATCGAGTTGGCTTTGGCAGGAAAACATAATGTAGTGAATGCATTGGCCGCGACAGCAAGTTGTTTAAGTCTGGGTATAAAACTACAACAAATAAAGCAGGGGCTGGAAAAAATGCAGCCAGTCACGGGGCGATTACAACCCTTGATTGGTAAAAAAGGAGGCTTAGTTATCGATGATAGCTACAACGCAAACCCAAGTTCGGTAAAAGCGGCTTTGGATGTGTTGATGCAATGTGAGGGTAAGCCCTGGTTTGTGATGGGGGCATTGGCAGAAATGGGGCAAGACAGTGAGAAAAAGCATAAAGAATTAGGTGAGTTAATAAAATCGATGAATGTTGTGCGCTTGTTAACTATAGGCTCCGATGCAGAATCTACCTCCAAAGCATTTGGCATCGGGGCCACTTTTTTTAGTTCACAACAGCAATTGATCGCTTTTTTAGAGCAACAGTTAAGGGGGGATGAGACCGTGCTGGTAAAAGGTTCTCGTTCACAGAAGATGGAAAATATTGTGGCAGCATTAGTTACAGATTTCAGGACATAAAGGGTAAAAATGTTACTTTATTTAACAGATTATTTAATGAATTTTGATGGTGGCTTTCGGGTATTTCAATACTTGACCATGAGAGCTATTCTAGGCGCATTAACCGCCTTGGTTATTTCATTTATCATCGGTCCTGTGATGATAAAGAGGTTAACCAGAAATAAGATTGGTCAGTCGATTAGAGAAGACGGTCCGGAAAGCCATTATGAAAAAGCAGGTACGCCAACCATGGGTGGCGCTTTAATTCTGGTTGCAATTGCCATTAGTACCTTGCTTTGGGCTGATCTGGATAACCGATATATCTGGGTGGTTTTATTGGTGACCTTAGGTCATGGAATCATTGGTTTTATAGATGACTATAGAAAAGTCATGGAAGGTAACAGTGATGGTTTATCCGCTCGTGCAAAGTTATTTTGGCAATCGGTGATTGCCTTATGGGCAGGGTTCTTTTTATATGTCTCGGCAGAAGTGCCAGCAGAAACACAATTTATTGTGCCGTTCTTTAAAAATGTAATGATTGATATGGGCTGGGCCTATGTGGCGGTGGCATATCTGGTTATTGTTGGCTCCAGTAATGCGGTCAATTTAACCGATGGGCTTGATGGTTTGGCAATTATGCCAACAGTGATGGTTGCGGCGGCCTTGGGCATATTTGCCTATTTATCAGGAAATATAAATTTTGCAGAGTATTTGTCGATTCCTTATTTACCTAAGTCTGGCGAATTAATTGTATTTTGTGCAGCACTGGTAGGTGCTGGTCTTGGTTTTTTATGGTTTAACGCCTACCCAGCCATGGTTTTTATGGGTGATGTGGGGGCTTTAGCATTGGGTGCGGCATTAGGTATTTTAGCCATATTAGTACGCCAGGAAATTGTGTTGATGATTATGGGCGGCGTGTTTGTGGTTGAAACGGTCTCTGTCATCATTCAGGTCGCTTCATATAAATTGAGGGGGAAACGGGTGTTTTTGATGGCACCAATTCATCATCACTATGAATTAAAAGGCTGGCCTGAGCCAAGAATTATTGTTCGATTTTGGATTATTACCGTGATTTTAGTTTTGATTGGTCTAGCAACCTTAAAATTAAGATGATCATGGATAGAGAGGCCATATCAGAATGCTTGAATGCTCAGTTATCATTGAATAATGAAGCAAAGGTGTTGGTTGTAGGATTGGGTGAAACGGGGTTTTCTGTGGCAAAATTTTTGCACCAGCAGGGTATTCCTTTTGCGGTGATTGATAGTCGAGATAAGCCACCATTAAATGACTCGCTGTTAGCTGATTATCCGGATACACCGGTATTTACAGGTGGATTTGATGAAGCCGCATTTAATGTGGCGACTCATTTAATAGTGAGTCCCGGTGTTTCTTTACAAGAGCAATCAATACAAAAAGCACTTTTTTCTGGTGCAAAGTTAGTCAGTGACATTGATTTATTCGCTTGCTGTACAAAAAAACCTATAGTCGCGATAACTGGCTCCAATGGCAAAAGTACAGTAACAACAATGTTGGGAGCAATGGGACAGGCTTCCGGGGTAAAAACAGCCATAGGCGGTAATTTAGGTATTCCTGCCTTAGATCTGATAGATGATTCGGTTGAATTATATGTCATTGAGCTCTCAAGTTTTCAATTGGAGAGAGTATCAATATTAAATGCACGAGTAGCGACGGTATTAAATATCTCTGCTGACCATCTTGACAGACACGATGGAATTAAGGGTTATGCACAGGAAAAACAAAAGGTTTTTTCAGGTGATGGAGTCATGGTTTTAAATGCAGATGACCCTATAGTGAAGGAAATGGAAATTGAAGGTAGAGAGACTGTTTACTTTTCCATACAGAAAAATAAAGGCTTCCACCTGCAAAATCAGCACGGTGATAATTATTTGATGAATAATGAGCTGCCTTTAATGCGACAACAAGATCTACCGCTAGAAGGATCACATAATGTGGCTAATGCATTGGCTGCATTAGCCATTGGATCAGTGCTAGGGTTGAATGTCGAGGCTATGTGTAAGGCATTGCAGAAGTTTAGCGGTTTGAATCACAGAATGCAGCGAGTGGCGAAGGTTAAAGGCGCTACCTGGGTGAATGATTCTAAAGCAACCAATATTGGTGCCTGCGTGGCAGCACTGCAAGGATATGAAAACAAAGTTATTTTGATTGCTGGTGGTGATGCAAAAGGAGCTGATATGCAGGAATTAATTCCTGCAATAAAAGCTAATGCAAAGAGCGTAGTGTTGATGGGCAAAGATGCTGGCTTAATAGAGGCAGCGATCAATGGAAGTGTGCCGACATATAAGGTCGAATCAGTGCAACACGCGGTGCAGCTAGCTGCAACTTTAATAGAAGAGGGCGATAATGTGTTGTTAAGCCCTGCTTGTGCCAGTATTGATCAGTATAAAAACTATCAGGATAGAGGGGATAAGTTTACTGCTGCAGTGATGGAATTGTTGCTATGAATGAAAAGCCGTATATACCAGCGATTCATATGGATTATTTTTTACTGTTCATCTGCACTAGTTTATTGATTATGGGTTTTATTATAGTCACCTCATCGTCCTTACATTTGGGTGAGAGGGTGGCAAATAATTATTTGCATTACCCTGTTAAGCAATTGATACATATAGCTCTTGGCCTGACGGTAGCAACAGTTGTTGCTTTTATCCCTTTGAAATTTTGGGAGCAAATGGGCCCCTGGTTGTTTATTGCTGGTTTGGCCTTGCTGGTGTTTGTTTTGATACCAGGCATTGGTATTAAAGTTAAAGGCAGTATCCGATGGATGGCTATTGCAGGAATAAGAGTGCAGGTGTCAGAAATTGTTAAATTTTTTTCTGTGGTGTATATGGCAGGTTATGTAACAAGGCATCAGGAGCATGTGCAACAGTCAACTTATGGCTTAGTAAAGCCTTTGCTACTGTTTTCCATCGCTTGTTTTTTATTGTTGATGGAGCCTGATTTCGGATCAGCTGTTGTTATTTTAGTGATAGCAATGGGCGTTATGTATTTAAGTGGTGCGCGTTTATGGCAGTTTTTAATATTAATTGCCATCGTTGCATTACTGGCCATGTTATTAGTTTATTTTTCACCTTATCGCTGGGCCAGAGTAACGGGGTTTATTGACCCCTGGGCGGATCCTCAAAATACTGGCTTCCAATTGGTGCAGGCATTAATTGCATTTGGCCGAGGTGAAATTTTTGGTGTTGGACTGGGTAGTGGGATACAAAAGTTATTTTATTTGCCCGAGGCACATACTGATTTTTTATTTTCAGTATTGGCGGAAGAATTAGGACTGCTAGGGGTGATGACAACAATTATTCTGTTTAGTCTGTTGCTATGGCATACCTTTGAACTTGCGGTCAAAGCAGAGCAAGTCGATGAAAAGTTTGCCGCCTTTGTGGCTTATGGACTGGGCATCTGGTTTGGTTTTCAGGCCTTTATAAATATGGGCGTCAATATGGGTATTTTGCCAACCAAAGGATTAACCTTGCCGCTGATGAGTTATGGCGGCGGTAGCATGATCGTTATGTGTGCTGCGATGGCATTATTATTTCGTGTTTATAGCGAAATTACAGAGAAACAATTAGGACAACGTAGAGGACAGGTTTAATGGGGCAACGAATCGTGATTATGGCGGGTGGTACAGGAGGACATGTCTTTCCTGCGCTTGCTGTTGCTCAATTTTTAAAATCTAAAGACTGGGATGTCAGCTGGATGGGGACTAAGCGAGGCATGGAAAGCCGGGTTGTTCCTGCTAATGGGATAGAAATAGACTGGTTGTCTGTGCAGGGGTTAAGAGGTAAAGGTATAGGCGCACAAATTAGAAACCTGAAATTATTGTTAACAGCATTTTGGCAGGCATTTAAGGTGTTACGTAGGCGTAAACCCGATGTGGTATTAGGTATGGGCGGTTATGTAGCCGGGCCTGGTGGCATGATGGCTAGCTTGATGGGTATTCCATTAGTGATACACGAACAAAACCGAGTGCCAGGAACAACAAACAGATTGTTAGTAAAAAAAGCTGATCGAGTGTTAGAAGCGTTTCCAGAAAGCTTTCCGGTAACGGCTAAGGCATTGTTCACCGGTAATCCTTTAAGGTCACACTTTTTGGATTTTCCTGATAAAGAAATCTGGCATGAAGACTTAGATAGAGCCTTTCGTATTTTAGTGGTCGGAGGGAGCCAGGGTGCAAAAGTTTTAAATGATATTGTGCCAGCGGCGGCGGCAACTTTTAGCAATATTGAAGTGAAGCACCAAACAGGGACAGCGTCTCTAGAATTGGTCGCAAAAAAATACGCAGAACAGGCTGTTGACGCACAAGCAATTGAGTTTATAGAAGATATTGCCTCTGCTTATCAGTGGGCTGATTTGGTGATTTGTCGGGCAGGTGCAATGACAGTAAGTGAAATAGCGGCCGCAGCAGTTCCCGCTATTTTTATTCCCTTACCTCATGCAATAGATGACCATCAAACGGCTAATGCAAGATATTTGGCTGATGCAGGGGCGGCAGTGCTGTTAAAACAAGACGATTTTAATGCAACCTCACTGATCATGGCGATTCAAAAGATTAAAGGCTCATTAAGTGAAATGAGTCGAGCAGTAAAAGAGAAAGCAAGATTAGATGCAACAGTCGTTGTTGCGAATGCATGTATACAGGAAGCGAACAGATGAATATGCCAGATATACAAAGACCTACACAGTTATTAGGCATTATAAACAAAATTCATTTTGTAGGCGTTGGTGGTACGGGGATGAGTGGTATCGCCGAGGTATTATCAAATTTGGGCTACGAAGTTTCGGGATCTGATATTAAAGAAAGTGCCGTTACCGAAAGGCTAAAAGAAAAAGGCGTTACTGTTTTTATTGGGCATACAAAAGAAAATGTCGAAAATGTAGATGTGGTGGTGACCTCTACAGCGGTTGATAAAAAGAATGAAGAAGTTAAAGCCGCTTACGCCAATAGAATTCCTGTTATTCCAAGAGCTGAAATGCTGGCGGAATTAATGCGCTTTAGATTTGGTATTGCAGTTGCCGGGACTCATGGTAAAACCACCACTACCAGTTTAACCGCAAGCATACTTGCAGAAGGGGGATTAGATCCAACTTTTGTTATTGGAGGCCGGTTAAACAGTGCAGGAACCAATGCAAAGTTAGGTTTAGGGCAGTATTTAGTGGCCGAGGCTGATGAAAGTGATGCTTCTTTTTTACACTTACAGCCGATGATGGCGGTGGTAACAAATATTGATCAAGACCATATGGAAACATACGGTGGTAGTTATCAGCGATTAAAAGATACTTTTTTAGAATTTTTACATCATTTACCTTTTTATGGTCTGGCTGTGATGTGCCTGGATGATGCCGGGGTAAGAGAGGTTTTGCCTGAAATTGCTAAGCCAGTAAAAACCTATGGCGTACATAAAGATGCAGATGTTCGAGCAACAAATGTTAAGCAAATAGGTATGCAAACCTGTTTTACTGTTGAGCGCTGGGGTGATCATAAGACATTGCAGGTAACGCTTAATATGCCAGGTTGGCACAATATGTTGAATGCTCTGGCATCAATAACAATTGCAACGCGTCTTGATGTGGATGATCAGGCGATTGTTAAAAGTTTAGAAACATTTAAAGGCATTGGTAGACGGTTTCAATTGAATGGTGATTTAGAGCTGAATGATGGACATATAACATTGGTTGATGATTATGGGCATCATCCAAGAGAAGTAGCTGCAACATTAGAGGCTATGCGACAAGCCTGGCCTGATAGGCGAAAAGTCGTGGTTTTTCAGCCGCACAGATATACTCGAACCAGAGATTTATTCGAGGATTTTGTTGAGGTATTATCTAATGTCGATGTGCTTATTTTATTGGATATCTATACCGCCGGCGAAGCTGAAATAGCAGGTGCAAACGGGCAGACCTTATCAAGAGCTATAAGAGTAAGAGGGCAGGTTAATCCCGTTTTTGTAAAAGATCATAGTGAACTGGCGACTATATTGGCAGGCATCGTACAAAAAGATGATGTGTTGTTAACCATGGGCGCTGGAAATGTTGGACAAATTTCAGCTGAATTGCCTGAAAAACTGGCTGCTGCTTTAAAAAAATGAAAGGTACCTTGCTGAATAATGAGTTACTGGCTAAATACACTAGCTGGAGAGTAGGTGGTCCTGCTGAGCGCATGTATTTGCCTGAAGGAAGAGAGGATTTAATTGCATTCCTGAAAACCTTGCCTGAAGAGGAAAATGTCTACTGGTTAGGCTTGGGCAGTAATCTGTTAGTCCGTGATGGCGGGATTAAAGGCACAGTCATTAATACCCGAGGCAGATTAAAGGCTATGCAGCTGGTTGACTCAAACAAGGTCTATGTAGAAGCTGGTGTACCGTGTGCACATGTTGCCCGGTTTTGTGTGGGGCTGGGTCTGACAGGGGCAGAATTTTTAGCAGGTATTCCTGGAACTATGGGTGGGGCATTAAAAATGAATGCTGGAGCCTTTGGTGGTGAGACCTGGAATATTGTTGATAGCGTTGAAGTGATTGATGCAAGTGGTGAAGTAACAAAACGTGGGGTAAATGAATTTGAGGTGGCTTATCGTTCAGTAAAAGGCTTACAGGACGAATGGTTTTTGTCGGTGGATTTAAAATTGACTCAGGACGAATCAGAATTAAGTCAGCAAAAAATAAAAGACTTGCTTGAA
>ENA-OSET01002088-OSET01002088.1-sediment-metagenome-genome-assembly--contig:-NODE-2088-length-19709-cov-24.490628_pt1 | contig 19709 bp, 20 predicted proteins | sample MGYA00237882_ERZ534229 | MGnify/ENA primary metagenome ERZ534229 (study PRJEB26408, sample SAMN06266212) | sediment metagenome | isolation source: Hudson Canyon methane seep mesocosm | place... | reverse complement strand
TTTGTGTGAGAACTTTTTTTGTTTTGAAATACATTTTGTCCTTAAACTTAATGCATGGCGCTGGATAAATTCCACATAGGTAAAAAGATACCTAAGGCTAACACTAAAACCATACTGCCGATGATCACCAGTAAAAAGGGCTCTATCACGCTGGCCAGGTTTTTTAGCTCAACATCAATTTCAGCTTCATAGAAATCAGCGACTTCTAATAGCATTTCACTAATATTCCCTGTCTCTTCTCCAACCATAATCATTTGTATCACCAGGGGAGGAAATAAACCAATACTCATGGCCATACGACTGATGCTGTCACCTTTTTCTATGCCTATCCGCATAGTATCCAGTTGGGAGCCGATGTAAACATTTCCTATAGCGCCCGAAACAATCGTTATACCCTGAATTAAAGGTACGCCAGAGCTAAGAATCATGGCAAAAGAGCGGGAAAAACGTTCCATGGTGGCGCGCTGAATAATACTGCCAACGGCGGGTAGTTTGAGTAACAGTTGGTCTTTTTTTAACAGACCATCAGCGGTCTGGATATATTTAACCAGGCTAAAATAGCTGATTAATAAAGTGGCTAGAATATAAGGCCAGAATTGAACACTAAAATCAGATACGGCCATTAACATTTTTGTTTGCCAAGGCAGCTCTGAGCCTATTTTATCAAACACGCCTTTAAATGCAGGAATAACATAGATATTGACGATGGCCATTGCGACGCTAATGGCAAAAATGACCATAGTCGGGTAACGCAAGGCGGATTTAATTCTGCTTTGGGTTTCTTTCTCTCGTTCCAGGTATTGCGACATCTGCAAAAAAGCAAGCTCAAGTCCGCCAGTGGCTTCTCCAACATTAATAATACTGATAAAAAGATTGGAGAATACTTTTGGGTGCTTGCCCATTGCATGGCTTAATGATTGCCCTGCTTCTAAGGAGCCAACTATATCTGTAAGTGCGCTAGCTAATGCTTGATTACGGGTCGAATTGATCAAGCTATGAATAGCTCTAATAATCGGTACCCCGGCTTTATTTAAGCTGTACATCTGTCGACTAAATAGCATAATGTCATCAAGTTTTAAGCTTCTTAATGACTGCCAATGATTGAACTGTTCCATTGGGTCTGTTTCTACAGCTTTCTCTTCTATTGAGACAGGCGTTAGTTCCCTGCTAATAAGTAGTTTGGCGACAGCTTTGCTGTTTTCCCCATCCATTTCGCCAGTCATGAGTTTTGCAGAATGGTTGCGGGCTTTGTATGTGTATGTAGGCATGTTAACGTCCTGAACCGGTAATACGGATTACTTCATTCAAGGATGTTATACCCTGGCGTACAAATTCCAGAGCACATTCGTTAAATGGCGTATATCCAGGCGTGTTTCTAGCTGCCTGGGTAAATGCGGCTGAATCATTTTTTCGTAAAGCATCCAGTGTTTCATGACGCATTTCCAGTAATTCGTATACACCTATTCTTCCGCGGTAGCCCGTTTGATTACAATGTTGGCAGCCTTTACCCTGTTTAAAGTCGATTGTTTTACTATCGACATTTAAAGAATCTTCCAGCCAGGTTTTATGTGCTTCTTCAATTTCAATGCTGCTAGTACAATGCTCGCATATTCTTCTAACCAGGCGTTGAGCAATGATGACCTGTAATGCACTGGCTAATATATAGCCTTCAACCCCCATGTCTAATAGGCGAGTGGCTGTTTCGACAGCACCGTTTGTATGTAAGGTGGAAAATACCAGATGGCCAGTGATAGATGCACGTATCGCAATTTCTGCTGTTTCGGTATCACGCATTTCCCCCACTAAAATGACATCGGGATCCTGTCGTAAGGCCGAGCGCAGTATGCTGGCAAAGGTTAACCCTACTTTTTCATTGACTTGAGATTGGTTTATACGGGGCAGGCTGAATTCAACGGGGTCTTCAGCAGTAATTATTTTTGTTTCAGGGGTATTGGCTTCAGATAAAGCAGCATAGAGGGTTGTGGTTTTACCGCTACCAGTAGGGCCGGTGACTAAAATTAGGCCGTGAGGGTTCTGAATATGCGCTTTAAAACGGGTCAATAGTTCAGCGGGAATACCCAGTTTTTCAAGGTTTAATAGGCCTTGTGAGTGATCAAGCAGTCGCATCACTATCGATTCACCATGAGTAATAGGGAGAGTCGATAAACGAATGTCCAGCATCTTACCTTTTACTCTGATGCTAAAGCGGCCATCTTGGGGTAATCTTTTTTCAGAAATATTCAGCCCGGACATTAGTTTTAAACGTACAACCAGAGCGGAAGCAATTTTAACTTCATTTAAAATTTGTTCATTTAATACCCCATCAATACGTTGTCGGATACGCAGGACTTTTTCATCGGGTTCTATATGAATATCTGAAGCATTAACCTGAGCTGCATCTTCAAAAATGGATTGTAAAAGTTTGACTACTGGAGCTTCTGCAACTTCGTTAGAGGTAATCAGGGAATTAAAATCAAAATCATTACCTGTTAATTCTACATCTAGTTGCCCCGCAAGGTCACTGATTTCTCCTGTACGTCTATAACTTTGATCTATAACCTTTAGTAAGTCGCTTTCTCTGACAACGGCCTGACGAATTCTTTTATTTATGATGCGGGTTAGCTCATCGACTCCCATTAAATCGGTAGGGTCTGCCATTGCTAGCAGTACATCATGCTCATTGTCCTCTAGCAAGATGACACGAAAACGTCTGGCTAGTGTCTCGGGTAGTTGGTTGATGACCTCATCATTTCTTTGGTATTGAGTGAGATCAATAAAAGGGATTTGTAATTGGCGCGACAAGAAGTTGAGTAAATCCGTTTCACCGATAAAATTAAGATCAATCAGCGTTCTACCTAGCTTTCGACCCGATTTTTTTTGTTCGGCTAGAGCTGACATCAGTTGTTCATGAGTGATGATACGGTTTTGAACCAGTAAATCACCGATACGAATTTTTTTTCTTGGGTCCATGCGCTTTATCTTAGGATGCTTATTCTTTGATTAATATAGCTTACTACGGCATTTTGTAGGGTTTTTTTATTAACTGCCTGCTGGTAGGCGATTAGAGCTTGATGTTTATTGCCTTGGTTTTCTTGTGCTATCGCTAATCCTAGCCAGTATTCCGCCTTTTCTGGATTGAGTGCGAGTAACTCCTGATACAGTGTTAAGGACTTAATGTACTGATTATTTTGTTGATAAGCTGCAGCGAGTAAAGCTAAATAATTTTCATCTTGTAGGGTGCTAGGCTTAGTCTTTAGTAGTAATTGTATTGCTGCAACAGGCTGTTTAGATTGTAGAAAGGTCTGGCTACGGAGTTTTATAAAGTCCAGGTTTTGAGGGAAGAGTTTTAATCCCTGATCTAATAAATGACTGCTTTGCTTTGTTAAGCCTTGTTGCAATAGTGTATTGGCTAATAATAGCCTGGCATCTATATGATTAATATTAAGCTTTAATACTTGCTGTAGCTTTAATTGTCTTGTCGCTAAATCTTGTGGTTTCTGAGCGGAAATAAAGGCCTGTTCGGCTAGCTGATTAAGGTTAAGCGGCTTTTGTTTTTGCAGTATTGGTTTTTTGACAATAGTTGGGTTAACTGTTTTTGTTGTTTTATTAGCTACAGCAGAAAAAGCATCTTTTTTATGGATGATTTTAGTTTTATTGACTTCAGTTTTTTCGGCAGTCTGGTCAACGGGCTTTAACTGAGTGTTTTTGACAGTAGCGATAGCTGTTGCTGTAAACTCTTGTTGTTTTTTGATCGACGTACTCTTGGCAACAGACGGCTCAACTGTCTTTTTAGTATCATCTTGTTTATTAGTGGCTTTAGTTATGTTTATTTCAGCCTCTTCTGTCTGTAGTGATTTAAGCACTTGTTTTTCAGGCAGATCAATTGGCTTTAACGGTGTGTTTTTATCTTCAGTGATAACTGCTGTAGCAGGCATCGACTTTTGTTTATTTGTAGCTGCTGCTATTTGTACTTTTTCGGGAATAGCTTTAATGATAGGCTCTTTGTTTTGCTTAATGTTCAGTGAAATAACACTGGCAATGAGGCCTATAAAAATTAAAGTGAGTATTAGGTAAGATGGTTTATATTTAGGTGCTGGAGTTGGAGCGCTTAAATGATCAAACGACTGATGTTCAGCCGTGTTATCAGGCTTTCTTTTTTCCAGGTCTTGTAATACTTGGTTTAATAAACTCATGGCTCGCCTAAATATTAATGACTGCTTTGGATTAAACTTATTGTTAATGCAGATAAACTCAATAGCAGCGCTAAAATCACTTGTTTTCGGCATTCAAGCGGGTACCTACGATGACAGGTGTCTTCAGTATCTTGCGCGGCCAGTTTTACTTGTTTTAAGCCTATATTTGATCGACCTTTACCATAGGCGGAGAGCAGGGCTTTATGTGCCAAAATATTAATTAATCTAAGGGTTCCCTGGCTATAATAATGTAAGGCAGCAATTGATGTTTTAGAGAAAATCGCTGGATTATTGATGTTGGCAATCGTTAAGCGGTGTTTAATATAAGCTGAGACATCTGTTTTTGTGAGCTTTTTTAAACAATAGCTAAAACTGATGCGTTGCTTAAGCTGGCGTATGGATTTTTTTTTCAATAACTGGTCTAGTTCTGGTTGGCCAAATAGTACGATTTGTAATAGCTTTTGTTTTTCAGTCTCTAAATTCGTTAACAGGCGCAGTGCTTCCAATGTTTCTACTGGCATCGCCTGGGCTTCATCAATAATTAATACTGTTTTTTGCTGATTAGCTGCGGCATTAAGCAGGAACTCATTGATTTTTTTTAGCATACGATTTTGTCCCGTATCACTGCTAATTGAGATGCCTAGTTCATCCGCGATGGCCAAATGTAATTCAGTGGTGGATAAATGTGGGTTAGGGATATAAGCACTAATAAAAGGTGACTGTAGATGATTGAGTAATTTCCTGCATAGCATGGTTTTACCCGTCCCTACATCCCCTGTTATTTTTATAAAGCCTTCGCCATTTTCCAGGGCAATAAGTAACACATTAAGCGCTTCCCTGTGACTAGGTAACTCAAGGTAAAATTGAGTGTCTGGTGTCAGGCCAAAAGGGAATTCACTTAGGCCAAAATGCTTGAGATACATAAGGCGTGTTTTAACAAGTAGCCATTATCATTTCCATAAAGGATGGTTTTGTAACAACTTAAGCTGTTGCCTGCTAGCATCCATCGATTGGGCCCAGTCCTGGTCAGCATTAATTAATGTTGGCTTTAGCAGAATAACCAGTTCGGATTTTTTAACGTTGCCAGTATTTACTCTAAATAAATTGCCGATATAGGGTATTTGGGTTAAGCCAGCCACCCCTTTTTTATTTTCATTGGTAGCTTCTTGCATCAAGCCTCCAATAACCACTATTTGACCATTTTTTGCTTTAACGATGCTGTCTGATTCACGGACTGTATTCAAGGCCATGGGTAATGATCCATCTTCTCCATTGATGGTGAATTCTTTTACCTGGCTTGTTACTCGGGTAATTGAAGGGTGGATATGTAAGGTGATTTCATCTTGGTCATTAATCTGCGGGGTAACATCCAGGGCAATACCAGAAAAGAAAGGGGTCCAGGTAATATCAGGATTAGTAATTGTGCTGGAACCACTTGAAACCGTATCGGAGGAAACATCGGTAATAAAGTATTCATCACTGCCTACTTTAATGATCGCTTTTTGATTGTTTAAGGTTGAAATTCTTGGGCTGGATAAGATGTTAGTTTTGCCCTGAGTTTCGAGTAGTTCTACAACGGCTCCAAAGTCTCCCCAGTGACCGCCTACTGAAAACACCTCTCTAAATGTTGTGCCGATAGCGCCAATTCCCGTTAAAATGGGGGCGGCATCAATCGCTTCTCTCACTACGCTTTGCCAGTTAACGCCAGCCTGGTGGCTGTCGTCTAGAATAATTTCAATGATTTTAGCTTCGATAATGACCTGGCGGCTAATCTGGTTCTGGCTGATAGCAATAAACTGTTCTACTTCTCTGAGTTGCATCGGTTTAGCCCTGGCCACCACTACACCTGTTTGACGATTTATAACCACTGTCGCTTCTGAGTCAACTGAAATGATGGAGTTTAGAGCTGAGTGCATTTCAAGCCAGAAATCAGTTTCAGTCGTTGTATTAATCCAGCTACCTGATGAGCTACTATTGCTGGAATTTGTGCTAGATGACTGAGTTGTATCGCTTGTGCTGTCTGAGTTGTTGGCTTCTGAAATTTGCCCTGAAGATACTCGTGTGCTGGATTGGCCTTCTCTAATAAGGTCTAGACGATTAATTTTAAATATTTTTGTTTGTAAGGTTGATGGGTAAACGATATAGCCGAGATCATTTTTCTTGTAATCGTAGCCATAAACCTTTTGTACGGCATCCATCACTTGTGCAATCGTGACGTTTTTTAGTTCTAAAGAAATTAAACCGCTGACATCAGGGTGCACCAACATGTTTTCATTGGTATCAATAACCAGTCCCATAAAGAATTCACGCGCTTCAACTTCATGTAGAGAAATATTAAAGCTTGTTTCTGCTTTACGAGTACTGCTTTTAAATAGTGTTTGATTGATATTGGGGATTAAAGCATTGCTAACAGCCACTGGAGGTGTGGGCGGCAGAGAGGTCTCGGGATCAGGAAACATGGTATCTAGTGATAGCTTGTTTGCTGTAGGAATTGTTGAGCAAGAAAGCAACAGGGGTAATATTGTTAATAATATAATTTTATTCATTAGGCTATTGCTCTGGGCTTACTTGGTTTTATAGGAACGAGTTAAAAGCGTGAGTTTTCTAGTCGTGCCATTTTGTTCGATTTTTACAGTGTTATTGTATATTTTTATAATTTTAATATCAGAGAAAATGATATCACCTTGTCTGGCAACAACCCCATTGATAGTCGCCCGTCTTGATGTCTTTGAAATCCAGATGGATGATAATCTTAAATCATCGGCTTGTTGATGATCAGTTATGATGTCTGAGGCGTAATTAGCTGGTTTTGTTGGGTCCCTTAATTCGGCGAAAACGACAGTGCTACTAAAAAAAATAGCAATAATAGCCCAGGGTGTTTTATAGTCCAAGCCAGTTCTCCTCAAAACTTAAGGTGTATACGCGGATGGTTGTTTCTGCCACTGGATATTGCTTGACCTGATAATTAATGGATTCCCAATTAAAACGCCAGGGGGAGGATTCCAGCGACTTTAAATACTTAAGGGTATTAAAGTAACTACCGCTCAAGGTGATGGATAAACCATGGCGGTAGATCCATGATTTAATTTCTTTGTCTTTGGATAATGTGCTTACGGGTAATGTTTCTAAGCTAATGAGTTTTAAGCCTTTATTTTGTTTGAGTAGCTGTTGTAACACTTCTGGCATCAAATGGGCTGGGGCAAATTTTTTATTACCAGTGTTTAATTGCTGTTTAAGTGCTTTTAACGCTAGCTTTATTTTCTTAAGTGCCTGTTTATTTTCTTTATTGGGGTCTATTTTCCCTAAAGCCTCTATTTGGGTAGCTACTTGCTGATAGGCCGTTAATTCATTGTTGATATTTGATAGCTCTGTATCTAGGCGTTTTTGTTCGGTGGTTATCGGTTGATAAATCAGAGCATCCCAGCCCCCCCAAAATAATATTAGCAGGGTGAGTAGGGAGATAACCTTTTCTCGTGCAGATAGGCTGTTAAACCTTTCTAGTAGTGTGTTAATCATCTTTTGACTCCAGGGATTCATCCACGGTGTTGATGGCGAAGTCAATCTGGCTTTCGCTTTCTTCAGCCTGGGTCATAATGAGTTTTGCAAAAGAACGCCCTTGAAAGCTCGGTTCATGATGAAGGTTCTGCAACAACAGCGCTATTTTTTCTGCCTGGTAAGTACGCCCTTGTAAATTAATGGTGTGTTTCTGGGTATTAATAGAGATATTCGTTAACCAGGCACCAGCAATGCTTTGCCTGGCAAGGGCAGAAAAATAAGCAGAAAAGCCTTGTGTCTGATCAGATTTTTCATCAGTGAGTAAACCGATGACTTGCGATAAGCTATTAAATACTTGTTGAGAACGCGATAGTTCGTGGCTCAGTAATGTATTGATTTGCTGTTTAGGGTGTTCGACTTTTAGTACTTGTACTTTTGACTCAGCTTGTATAAGTTGTTGTTTGGCCAGTTGTAGGCTGTTTTTAGTATTATTTAATTCTAGCCATAAAAAAGCACTGTAAACCGATAGTAAAATGAGAATAGCCATTAAGCCATAGACATAGCTGTTAAGCATTGGCTTGGCCTGGGACTGTTTTAAGCTGTCTTTGAATAAATTAACTTGCTGTATCATTGGCTTTTAAACTGTTTCTAAGGGTGGTACCAATCACCGTAGCGCAGAGAGACTGTGTTGTGTCATCGAGTAAAATATCGCCATCAATAATGGTTGATAAATCCATGATTCTGGCGGTAATGCCATAATTACTGTTAAGAAAATTTAATAGTCCCTGAGTATTGTCCGTAAGAGGAATAACCGCTAGATCAGAGAGAGGCGGTAAACCATAGTAGCTTTCCAGATAATCAAAAGAACGTTGAATGTCTAGCGCTAAGCCACCTTGTTCCATGGCAATTTGTTCATCGCTTAAGAAAGAGTCTGATAAGCCCAATCGATCAAAGCCAATGGCAAGTTTTCTATTCAGGTAGATGGCTCCTTGTTGTTCGATAGTAATCTGCCCTGAATTTTTTTGTAGATGTAAAATTGCTATGCCTCTATCGTTTTCTGGTAGTAAGGTGGCCAGGTTTCTTAATGAGGTTTCTTGGATGTCAATAACTTGAAGTTGTAAGTCACATTGCTTACATAAGTCTACTAAGGGTTGAATGGCAGATATTGGAGAGGCAATAATATCCAGCATTTTTTTACTGTTTTCACGGCCAGGCTTTGGTAGGGCGTAGTAATCAGTGATTGCATCATCAATTGAAAAATCAACTAAATCGCTAACCTTCCAGCGAATGGCTTCGGCTAATTCTTCTTCAGCAACGGCAGGTTGTTCAATAGATATTAAGCGATAATCATCAGCGCCAAGGACTAAATGGCAGTCGTATTCTGTCAGTTGATATTTTACTGTTAAATCTTTTAGGTCTTGTTGTTTATTATTGCTATGAATAAATTCACAATGAGTCAGAATAGGTTTTTGCTGCCCACTTTGGCTGGAGATTGCAATAGCAATGCCCTCGGGGGTGAAGCTAAGTCCGACAACCCCTTTGCTAACGGTTTTTTTGCCTAATAATTTGTTAAACAAATGCACATTAAATTCCTATCAATAAGTAGCATTTAGTTTATATTAAATTATCATATATACAAGGGCTTGGCGCTTATTTGTTAGAAATAACCTGAAGCCAATTGATCTCTTCGGCTGTTTTGTTGCCAATGATGCATTGGGTCAGACTGCTGGCCATATTTGATTCGGTTTGTGATGCAGGAATAGTGACGGCCATGATCTCTGCTAGTGATTGAGGGAATAATGGGGACTTGTCTGGTTCGGCATAACCATGAGGAAATACAGCGTGCTTGTTGCTATCGTATTTGTCTGTTGCGCCAACGGTATGTAACAACTCATGAGCAATAATGATGTTGTTTTGTGCTTCCTGGCTTTTGGCGGCAAAGGCATGAACAATGGCTAATAAGCCTTTTTGCAAGCCTAAAGAATGCCGTAATTGTTTGTTTTCTTCAATTTCATGATAATGCAGAAAGACTCTGACGCGGTGTAAGTTAGAGTCATTATCAGGTGTGTTGGTATAGCTCCAATAGCGAAATTTTAGCCCCCACCAGGCGATTTTAGCAAAACTGGCGCTGGGTTCTGGGGCGACTGGAGGTAGTTGATCTAAGCTTGGCCCAAGTATTGTTTGAGTGGGATGGGCAAGGGATAGTTCGTATTGTTCCGCTTCGGATTGAAAGAAGCTGTCTATTTCGGAAAAAGTAACACTATTCAGTTGGCTGATGTACTCTTCTACCTCAGGACTTTTTGAGCTATTCATAGGGTAAATCACAACTTGTAAGGGCTGGGTCCAAGCCTGTGATTTTAAGCGTTGGGTTTTTGTATAAAAAGCCAAGGCTACAAAAATAGCGAGCAACAGAGTGATTCTTGTTGCTTTGAATAAAGTCCGCATCAGGCTGTTAACTTATCAGGGACAGTGTTTTTTCAGCGACTGAGCCATCAATAATTGTAAAGCCTCTGATTTCAAGAACACCCTTGGTATTAAGAGAGATAATTAAATGAATGGCATCGGGATAACTGGCCATTTTTATATCTGTTTCTGAAGGCGTTGCTGGGGCTGTAGGGTGAGAATGATAAATGGCAAATAGGGTTTCATCTTTATCACGCATTGTGGCCATGGCGCTAATTTGCTGTTTTTCATCTAATAGGAAACGTGTTTCTGGATGATCTGCTGTATTGTTGATGGGATAACAGCTGCTTGCAACGTCCTCTTTACAGCCAATCAGACCACATATTTCCTGATTAGGTGAGATTTGTGCTGCATGTAACAATTGGTTGGTAATTTTTCTGGATAGTTGGATTTCTTTTACGTTCATTCTGCGTTCCATTGTGCTGTTGTTACTCTGGGGTTACCCGAAAGATCATGATGGGTTTTAATCTCGATGTAATCGAATGCCTTAAAAATTGATTGAACCTCTGTTTGTTGATCATAGCCATGTTCAATCAATAGCGTCCCTCCTTTTTTTAAATACTGGCGGCCAGTATCCGCAATATTTTGTATATCTTTTAGGCCTTGGTTTTTAGCAATGAGTGCACTGCTGGGTTCAAAGCGTACGTCGCCTTGCGATAAATGAGGGTCATTTTCCGCAATATAAGGCGGGTTACTGATGATCAAATCAAATTTGGCAGGCGAAACATCATTAAACCAGCTGGAATGAATAAATTGAATGTTTTGGATCTGATGATTGCGTGCATTTTTCCTGGCAATTGCTAAAGCCTCCAGGCTAAGGTCGGTTGCAATAACATCTAAATCAGCTCTTTCTGCGGCTAAAGTAATGGCAATAATGCCTGAGCCAGTGCCCAGGTCAATCACTCGAGGTTTTGATAGGCGGCTGAGTAAATCCAGGCTTAATTCAATTAATAGTTCTGTATCAGGCCTTGGGATTAATACCGCTGGAGTAACGATAAAGTCTCTGGACCAGAATTCTCTATTACCCGTGAGGTAAGCAATGGGAGTGCCTTGCTGGCGTTGTTTGATAAGCTGAAAAAATTGATCGAGTTGTTCTGCTGGCAATTTTTTTTCTGGCCACGCTCTAAGGTGAGAGCGGGGCTTATCAAGGACATGACAGAGTAACACTTCGGCATCCAGTTCAGCTGAATCAGAGCTATCAGCAAGATGTCTGCATGCCTTGGTCAGGCTCTGTTGAATATCAGTCATTACCTAGTTGAGTTAATAGTTCGGCCTGGTGCTCATGAATTAATGGGGTAATTACATGCTCTAAGCCACCTTGCATCACTTCATCCAGTTTATACAGGGTCAAGTTGATTCTATGGTCTGTCATTCTGCCTTGCGGATAGTTATAGGTACGAATCCGCTCAGAACGATCACCTGAACCGACCTGTGATTTTCTGGTTTCAGCTTGTTCTGCGTGTTGTTTGTCTTGTTCTGCTGTTAATAAACGCGATTGCAATAGCGACATGGCGCGTGCACGGTTTTTATGTTGAGAGCGTTCATCCTGACACTCAACAATCACGCCTGTGGGGAGATGAGTCAGGCGGATGGCTGAATCTGTTTTGTTAACATGCTGACCACCAGAGCCAGACGCTCTAAAGGTATCTACCCGTAGATCTGATGCTTTAATTTCGTACTCATCTAGGCTATCGACTTCAGGCATGATGGCAACTGTACAGGCCGAGGTGTGTACTCTGCCTTGAGATTCGGTTTCAGGAACACGTTGTACGCGATGAACGCCTGATTCAAATTTGAGTTGTGAGTAGACGTCTTGTCCGCTAATGCGCAGAATAATTTCCTTATAACCACCGTGATCGCTTCTATTTTCAGTGATGATTTCAGTTTTCCATCCCTGTTTTTCAGCAAAGCGTTGATACATTTTTGCCAGATCACCTGAAAAGATAGAAGCCTCATCTCCACCAGTCCCTGCTCTGACTTCTAAAAATATATTTCTATTGTCATTGGGGTCTTTGGGGAGCAGCAAAATTTGCAGTTGCTGTTGAATTTCTTGTTTTTGCTCCTCTACTTCCAGTTGTTCTTCTTTAGCCATTTCACGGAGTTCAGGATCTGAGTCTTTTGCCATTTCTATGGCTGCTTGCAGATTCTCTTCGTTGTCCTGGTATTGGGTGTAGCAAGAAACAATAGGGTCTAATTGAGCGTATTCCTGGCTGAGGGCGCGAAATTTGTTTTGGTCGCTTTGCACTTCTGGTTGAGAGAGCAGGGCGGCAATTTCCTCAAAGCGTTCACTGAGGTTTTCAAGTTTTGTTTTGATGGATGCTTTCATTATCAGTCGCTAAGTACTCTTGGTTGTATAATTCAATAGTGTTAGTCAATATTAAATTGACGGATTAGGGTAGTTTGAATATTTCTCTGGCAGCGGCTACCAGGTCATGCCTTTCATTTGCACCTGCCTCTCTTATTTGGCTACTAGGTGTGTGTATCAGCTTATTTGTTAATGTGTGGGCTAAAAGGTTTAATACTTCCTCTGCGTCACGGCCGTTTTTGAGCTGAGATAAGGCTTTGCTAAGAGATTCGTTGCGTATCTGTTCAGCCTGGAAGCGGTAATCTTTAATCATTGATTGAGCCCCTTGAGAGCGCATCCATGATAAAAAGTATTCCACTTGAGTATCAATGATTTCTTCCGCTTGTTCTGCTGCCTTGCGCCTGGAGTCCATATTTTGGTCTATGGTGTTTTGCAAATCATCAACCGTGTATAAATAGACGTCTCGAAGCTGAGCAACTTCTGCTTCAATGTCTCGAGGGACGGCAAGATCAACCATAAACATAGGTTTATGTTTGCGCTTTTTTATCGCGCTTTCAACCCTGCCTTTGCCCAAAATAGGTAGTTGGCTGGCTGTTGATGAAACAACAATGTCGGCTTCTGCTAAATGAGTAGGTAATTCAGATAAATCGATGGCATAGCCATTAAATTGAGAAGCTAGAGCATGGGCTTTATCGTAAGTTCTGTTGGCAATAATAATGCGGCCAATATTATTTTGGTGTAAATGCCTTGCTGTCAGCTCAATCGTTTCACCCGCACCAATTAATAAGGCGGTTTGATCACTAAGGGAGTCGAAAATTTGTTGAGCCAGTTGTACGGCAGCAAAGGCAACAGAAACAGGGCTGGAGCCTATGGCTGTATCAGTACGGACTTTTTTTGCGGCAGAAAAGGTATGGTGAAAAAGTTTGCCCAGATGCTTACCAAGCGTGCCCGCTTCATAAGCAGCCTGATAAGCCGTTTTCATTTGTCCCAGAATTTGAGGTTCGCCAAGAACCATAGAATCCAGACCGCAGGCCACTCGAAACATATGGCGAATTGATTGGCTATCAGTATGGCTATATAAATAAGGGGCGAATTCAGCCGGGGCGATGGTTTTTGTGTCTGCAATCCATTCAATCAATGTGTCTGGATTGTGGTCGTCGGTCTGATAATAAAATTCAGTACGATTGCAGGTAGATAGAATTGCAGCGCCATTAACCTTATGACTGTTCCATAGTGTTTTAAGCGATAATTCAAGAGATTCAGCCGGGAATGCAAGGCGCTCACGGATGGCGACAGGCGCTGTATTATAATTGATCCCTACGGCAATAAGTGTCATTGAATGTGTTTGAAAAACATTATTAAAACCATGTATTCTAATTAATATAATGTTTTTATCCAAATAGAATAAATTGCAGGTCGAAATTTAAGGTGATTTTCTGCTACTCTATAGGGGTGTTTAATCAAGCGTATAAGGGAAAACTCAGTGTTGATTATTAAGTTGATATTTAGCGTGATATTTTTGGCTTTAGTCGGGTGTGCAAGCGTTCCGGATAAAGAAAGCATGGATTTAAAAGCTGTTAGTGAGGCAAAAACAGTTGAATTAGAGTCAGTGCCAGAAAAGCAGACAGAAATTTCACCTGAAGTGCTATACCTTCTAATGACGGCAGAAATTGCCGGACAAAGAAACCTGTATGGTGTTTCTTTGGATGGTTATTTGGAGGCTGCAAAGCGAGTCGATGATGTCAGGGTTGCAGAGAGAGCGGCAAAAATTGGTCTTTATATAAAAGATACAAAAAAAACATCTGAGGCAGTTTCTCTTTGGTTAAAGCGAGATGCGAGTAACTTAACTGCACGAAAAATAGCTGCGTTATCTGCTTTGAAAGACGGTGATAAAGAATTGGCTTTAGAGCATTTAAATAAAATGTTGTCTGATGATCTTGCTGGTTTTGAAGCTTCCTTGCTTGAATTGACGAGAGTGTTGGGGAAGGAAGGTAAGGCAGGCTTTATTTATGGAGTGCTGGAAGAGCTTGCTCAGCAACATCCAGAGCAGGCAAGTGTGGTCTTTGTTCAGGCATTATTGGCGGGACAGCTTAATAAGGGTGAGCTTGTTGAGCTGAAGGTCAATAAGGCATTGTTATTACAGCCTGAGTGGGATAAGGCGCTTGTGCTTAGGGCAAAGGTGTTTGCTCAAAAAAGGCAGTTTGATAAGGCCAGGCTGGATCTGGAAAAAGTGTTAGAAAAATCGCCAGAGAATAATAAAATAAGAAAGATGCTGGGTCAGGTGCTGATGAAAACAGATGCATTAGACGAGGCAGTAGCGCAGTACCAGCAAGTATTGAAAGTGGAGCCTGAGGATGGAGAGAGTCAGTTTGCCATTGCCTTGATTTATTTGCAGCAAAAGAAAGAGCGGCAAGCGGTGAAATTGTTAAAAAAATTAGTCAACAAGCCTGGGTGGGATGCGCAGGCTAGCTATTATATAGGGCGAATTGAATTTAAGAACAAGCAGTATGATACGGCTTTAACCTGGTTTGATAAGGTTACCAGGGGTGGGTATGAGTATGATGCAGCTATGGCGGCTGTTTCTGTGATGTTGAATCAGAAGAACTTTGCGGGCGCTGAACAGCGATTGCTAAAATTAACAGAAAAGTTTCCAAAGCAGCGATTGAATATCGTGCTGTTGCATGCAGAAATTTTTAATGAGCAAAAAAAACATCAGCAGGCATTTGATTTGCTGAGTAAGGGTTTGATTGATTTTCCTGGGCATAGGGATTTGCTGTACTCGCGGGCATTAATTGCAGAAAAAATTGACCGTCTGGAAGTGCTGGAGGCAGATTTAAAGAAAATTCTACGGGCGCACCCAAAGGATGTCAGTGTATTAAATGCTTTGGGTTACACCTTGGTGGATAGAACTGATCGATATCAAGAGGCGGAGGTCTATTTGCAGCAAGCACTGGACCTAAAGCCCGAAGAAGCCGTTATTATCGATAGTATGGGGTGGTTGAAGTTCAAACAGGGCAAAAGCGCTGAGGCATTGGTCTTGTTGCGTAAGGCATATGCCAGGCAGGCAGAGAATGAAATTGCTGCACACCTTGCTGAGATTCTTTGGTTTGTCGGTGAAAAAGATGAGGCAAGGCTTGTCTTTGGCAAGGCTTTAAAGAAAGCACCGGAAGATGAGTATCTATTAAAGTTTCAACAACGACTTCCTGATATCAGCAAGCCAAGATGATCCGTTTTTATTTGCTGTTGGTGTTAACTTTGTTGTTGGCATCATGTGCAAGTGTGCCAGAAAAAGATGAAGTTGCATTCGATTTGCGTGGTCGAGAAAGCTTGTATGAATTGAGTGAGTGGACTTTTCAGGGGCGAGTCTCTGTAACTGATGAGAGTAATGCGGTTTCAGGGTCTATCGAGTGGTCCCATCGGGTTGGTGAAGATCATATAAAGCTTTCAGGGCCTTTTGGACAGGGTAGGACCAGGATTGTTATATTTGATAGGCATGTGGAAATTGATTCGGCAGGGGAGAAAATAAACTATTTTGGTGGTGTGGATAAGGTTGTCTCTTCAAGGTTGGGAGTAGAGCTCCCTGTGTCATCGTTAAAATACTGGGTGTTAGGATTGACTAGTCCTCTTCTCAGTTATAAAGCATTTGCCGGTGGCTTTGTGCAGGATGGTTGGCGAGTCAGTTACTTGTCAATGCAGGCTCAAAACATGCCTAGAAAGATCAGGGTTGAAAAGGGTAAAGCCAAATTAAAATTAATAATCAATCAATGGGAAATGTAGTGCGCTGGTTTAGCATGCAAAAAGAGAAAATATGAAACAAGAACTAATGGGGTGGGGTAAAAAATGGCCTGCACCAGCAAAAATAAATTTAATGTTAAGGATAACGGGGCAAAGGGAAGATGGTTATCATTTGTTGCAAACAGTCTTTCAATTGACTGATTTATGTGACTGGTTAACCTTTCATCGGGTTGATGGCGACAGCATCTTTTTGGATAAGCCAATACCCGGTGTGCCAGAAGAGCAGGATTTAACCATTCGTGCAGCAAATTTATTAAGGCAAGAGACAGGTTGTCAGCAGGGTGTACGAATAGGAGTTGAAAAAAACCTACCTATGGGTGGGGGGCTTGGTGGTGGAAGTTCAGATGCTGCCACTACCCTGGTGGTTTTGAATCGCTTATGGGGTTTGAAATTATCTGAGCAAAGGTTGATGCAGTTAGGTTTGCAATTAGGTGCCGATGTGCCGGTGTTTGTCTTTGGTCGTGCCGCATGGGCGGAGGGTGTGGGAGAGAAGTTGCAGAAAATAGAGCCAGCAGAAAAGTGGCTTGTAATCATAAAACCAGATTGTCATGTCGATACAAAAGAAATTTTTTCAGAAAAGGGTTTGACAAGGGATAGTGATTCGATCATAATGGCCAACTTTATTGCAGGGCAGCATCAAAACGATTGTTTGGATGTTGTTTGTAGTAAGTATCAACCAGTAAAGGATGCTTTAACTGATCTTGCTGTTTTTTCAGAAGCAAGGTTAACAGGGACAGGTGCTTGTGTATTTGCTCAATTTAATTCAAAAGAATTAGCTGAGCATGCGTGTAACGAGTTGTCTGGCAAGTGGCAGGTTTATTTGGCTCAAGGGCTTAATGAATCTATGTTAAAAGAACATCTGGTTTGACTCGATTATATTGGGCTGTCGCCAAGCGGTAAGGCACGGGGTTTTGATCTCCGCATACCCAGGTTCGAATCCTGGCAGCCCAGCCATATTTATCTCCAATTACGAAAATCTAGCGGAGTGCTTAAATGCAAGATACTTCTATGATGGTATTTTCAGGTAATGCCAATAGGGTTTTATCAGAAGGTATAGCGAGGAAGTTGAACATGCGATTGGGCATGGCAACAGTTGACCGATTTAGTGATGGAGAAATAGTAGTAGAAATTGAAGAGAATGTGCGTGGCAGGGATGTGTTTGTCATTCAGCCAACATGTTCGCCTGCTGATGAGCATTTAATGGAGTTGCTGGTGATGATTGATGCTTTGAAAAGAGCTTCAGCTTCACGTATAACAGCTGTGATACCTTATTATGGTTATGCTCGGCAGGATAGGCGTTCTCGCTCTGCAAGGGTGCCGATAACAGCAAAGTTAGTTGCTAACATGATTGATACTGCGGGTGCAGATCGAGTGTTAACAGTTGACCTGCATGCTGATCAGATCCAGGGTTTTTTTGATATTCCTGTAGATAATGTTTATGCCTCGCCTTTGTTGCTGGGTGATGTTTGGCGGCAGAAATACGAAAATTTGATAGTTGTCTCACCAGATGTTGGTGGGGTTGTTAGGGCTAGGGCTTTGGCAAAGCGACTGAGTGATGCTGATTTGGCCATTATCGATAAGAGGCGCCCAAAGGCGAATGTATCAGAAATCATGCATATCATTGGTGATGTTTCTGGTCGAACCTGTGTGATGATTGATGATCTAGTGGATACTGCTGGAACTTTATGTCATGCGGCTAAGGCTTTAAAGGATAATGGTGCTGTTAAAGTTGTAGCTTATTGTACGCATGCGGTGCTATCAGGGGCTGCTGCTGAAAATGTAAGGAATTCGGTGCTTGATGAGTTGATAGTGACGGATACAATCCCCTTAAATAAAGAGTTGTTGGCGGTTGATAAGATCAGGCAGTTAAGTGTTGCTGAGATGTTGGCTGAAACAATTAGACGAATTGCTGAGAGCGAATCAGTAAGTTCGCTTTATGTTGATTAATATAGAATTTATATAGAATTGCTTGAAAGCAAGTTTGGAGAAAGAAATGTCTAGCGTGTTTGAATTTGTTGCTGAAAATCGTGACTTGTCAGGTAAGACTGCAGCAAGATCTGAGCGTCGTAATGGAAATGTTCCGGCGATTGTTTATGGTGGTGAGGCTGCGCCTCAATCAATTGTTCTGGGGCATAATGATGTTCTGAAGCATTTAGAGCGCGAAGCGGTTTATTCGCATATTTTGGATTTGAAGGTTGACGGGAAGTCTGAAAAGGTTGTTTTAAAAGCTGTTCAGCGCCACCCTGCAAGGCCAGTGGTAATGCATATGGATTTTATGAGGGTTGATGAGACTCAAGCCTTGAAAGTACATGTACCAATTCATTTTATCAATGAAGCGACTTGCGCTGGAGTTAAAGCGGGTGGAGTGGTGACTCACGCTATGGTTGATGTGGAAGTTTCATGTTTACCTTCAGCATTGCCGGAATATATTGAAGTTGATTTGGCTGGGCTTGAGATTGGTTCGGCGGTTCATTTGAGTGATTTGATCTTGCCTGAAGGTGTTGAAATACCAGTTTTGGCGCAGGGTGAGGATCATGATCATCCTGTTGCTCAGGCTATGAAAACTAAAGCTGTTGCCGATGTTGACGAGGAAGTGGCGGAAAGTGATGAAGAAGATTCTGCTGAAGAAGGTTGATTGTTAAGAGATAAGGCTTTAGTGTGATTAAGCTTATAGTTGGTCTGGGTAATCCAGGTCAGCAGTACGAAAAAACCCGGCATAATGCCGGGTTTTTGTTTTTGGACTATGTGTTTGGTGATCGTGTCTCTTCGTGGTCAAATGAGCCCAAGTTTCATGGTGTTTCGGCTCAATGTCTTGTTGCTGGAAATAAGGTGATTCTACTTAAGCCTCAAGTGTTTATGAACAGGAGTGGTTTGTCGGTAGGCGCTATAGCAAGGTATTATAAGATTAAGGTAGAAGAAATTCTGGTGGCTCATGATGAATTGGATTTGGCTGTGGGTGTAGTCAGGCTAAAGAAAGGTGGGGGCCATGCTGGGCATAATGGTTTGCGGGATATTATTGCAAATTTAGCTGAAAAAGATTTTTATCGACTACGCTTAGGTATAGGTCGGCCTGTAGCTGGAAAAAAAGTGGCTGATTTTGTTTTATCAGCACCATCCAGGCAAGAGTTTTCGGAGATGGAGTTGGGGTTTGATTTAATTGCCCCTCATATCGAAAAGCTTGTGGCTGGTGAGATGTCAATTGTAATGAATAGTTTGAATAAAAAATAAGTAGCTATGTGTTTGGGAGCTTTGTTTTTTTAGATCTGTGTAATAAAGAAGATGTATTGCTCTTTGATATTAAGGGGTAGCAGGAGATAGTTGTGCTTTTTTTAAAATAAAAGGTTGACTAAAGGGCTGTATATCTGCATAATAGGAAATTCAGGAGGGGTTCCCGAGCGGCCAAAGGGATCAGACTGTAAATCTGACGGCTCAGCCTTCGGAGGTTCGAATCCTCCCCC
>ENA-OSET01002087-OSET01002087.1-sediment-metagenome-genome-assembly--contig:-NODE-2087-length-19719-cov-31.249415_pt1 | contig 19719 bp, 14 predicted proteins | sample MGYA00237882_ERZ534229 | MGnify/ENA primary metagenome ERZ534229 (study PRJEB26408, sample SAMN06266212) | sediment metagenome | isolation source: Hudson Canyon methane seep mesocosm | place... | reverse complement strand
TAAGTGACTCTAAATCTCCCTAAATAGACTATGCAACAAACACCCAACAACCAAGCCGCTTTTATCTGGTCCTTAGCCGATCTTTTACGTGGTGATTTTAAACAAAGCCAATACGGCCGAGTTATCTTGCCATTTACGTTATTACGCCGCCTTGAAGGTGTGTTAGAAGAAAGCAAAGAAGCTGTCTTAGCTCAGTACGATAAAATACAGGCAATGAACTTGCCTGAAGACGCTCAGGAAAAGATGTTATTACGCGCCACTAATGGCTTATCCTTCTTCAATATTTCCAAAATGGATTTATCTAAGCTAGGTGAAGCGGGTATTAAAGACAACTTAGAGTCTTATATTCAAGGTTTTTCAAAAGATGCCAGAGAGATATTTGAATACTTTAACTTTGCAGAATTTATCGGCCAGCTTAATGATGCCGACCTACTTTATAAAATCGTCCAAAAAGTCAGGCAAACTGATTTAAGCCCTCAAGCGATTTCTAATCATGAAATGGGCTTAGTGTTTGAAGAGCTCATTCGTCGCTTTGCAGAAGGCTCTAATGAGACAGCTGGCGAGCACTTCATAATGTCCTCTACAAATTTATGGTCTTAATGCCATCTAAATATAGTTATATAAATTGTTACTCATTTTTTTGCTAGAATTTAAAGGAAATTAAAATTTTCGATAGACTGAATGCAGGCAAAATCCGGCATTCAAAGAATTGGAAAAATTAGATTCTGGTCTACACTTGAACATACTCAACCTTATTCAGATCTACTTATCGTGTATTACTAATAAGTACATTGATTTGCCAGCACTATTTCATGCATAAATGCTATAGAGGTAGGCCTAAAAGTAAGAAGGTACAATGTTATGTCAGCTAATTAACGACCTCACTAGTAATGCATGCTAACTCGTTTAGTGTGACATCGACAGGATTCCAGAGGATTTAGAAAGAGAAAAAGAAAAAACCTGAGGTTTGCAAAGCTGAATTCGGAAAAAATTAGTTTGTACTAGGGGGGCATTTAAAAAATAAGTAAAAATGTTATTTAACATACTAAAATCGTATAAATTTCATTATTTAAAATCTCAAATAATGAGTAAGTATTCATTCCAATTGAACATATTACTACGGCTCTTCCCGATTTCGCGGGGTAAAATAAATATGTAGTTTTTTATGCTATATTACAAGCATAAAAATTTCTTTAACTTATTGATTTGATAACTGACTTTATAGGCATCTCCTTACACGCATCTTTTTACTAATTAAATATCAACGACTTACATGAGTCGCCTAAAAGTAGAGAAGTCAGTAAAATAAGGGGATACAGCCAATTGTACAAAAAACATATAACAACCTAAGTCATTGATTTTAGGTTGTTATGATACTTGTGTGTAAGGAGATGCTTTATAGGTTATGAATTAACCAAAATACCTACTAATCCTGGATGTAGGGATCACCCCGCGAAATCGGGAAGAGCCAATACTACAATTTTATGAAACGGCAACACGCCCTATTTAAAGCTTATCATTCAATATTTATTAAGAATAAAAATCTCCAATTTAATACTAAAGGACTATAAGAAATGCCACTAAATAGTTATTCTCTTCCCCGAATATTTAACGAAATTTCTTGGGTAGGTGAGTCTACGAAAATAATAGCTTACTTAAATAGCTCACCTCAAAAAAGTATTGATATGACTAAAATAGAATGGGCTGACCCAGCTCCATTGCTATGGCTTTGCCTGACTATTCGTGACTACTCAGAAGTTAAGCTAGAAATAGATATTGACTCTAATTCCATTCATCATAAACGTTTCCTATGCTTTTTTCTCCAACAAGGTTTTTTTGAGGAGTATTCAAAATTTTCGACATTTTTAGTTAAAAATAGAAAACAAAAACCATATATCTTAGAAAAAAAAATTCTTAATTTAAATATTGCGCCTATATATGAAAATGTAAAATGTATTGCAGCTACAGTTAAAAGTATTTCTGAATTAAGAGGAGATTTAAATGTTTTTATTGATGAACTTATGGATAAAGCGATTCAAGAAGTATCAATAAAAATTGATGCTTCTTGGTCTTTTTATAAAGATCATGCTATCCAGAAGCTAAGGCATTTTACTTTTGAATTAATTGAAAATGTTATTGAACATGCTTATCAAGACACTAATGACGGTGCAGTTGCAATATACGCCAGGGTCAGAAGCGGAAAATCATATATAAAACCTGATAGTTGGGAATCATTTTTTGATAAACAAAATAACAACTGCTTTCTCTTAAGTAACTGGGAAGAATTTGGCAGTAATGGTGATAGTAAGTGGATTGAAATATTTATAGTTGATAATGGGGTTGGCTTATTAGCAAATATTGAACAGTGGAAAACTTCTAATAATGATGCAAATGAAGTGTTACTTGATTTAAAAAATTCAAAGGATATGAGGCCATTAAGAAAAATAGGTCATCAAATTCTTTCTGGTGGATATTCTAAAGATCAAAGGCTTAAGTCAAAAACTAAAATGACAGGGCTTCAACTCATTCATGAAACATTGAGAAGAAAAGAACGAAAAGATTCTGCACCTGGGGAGTATATTAGAATTCTAACGGGTAGAGAGGTTGTAGCGGGTCATCTTCCCTTTGAAAAAGCACAAGGAAGAGGTGGGCATTATAAGGTCTTATCTGAAGGTAATTTTCTCACAGGAACTATATTTCACGCCTGTATTGAAATATCTGTGAATGAGGTAGAGTTGCCTAAGTCATTTATTCCAGTAGCTGAAAAAAAATTACAAGAACTTAAAGATGATGTTTTAGATCTCCAAGATTCATCAATATTAGATGTTTTTGTTGCTGATCAACGATACCTTAGAGAAACTGGAGAAAATTATGATAAGCACAGGCGACCTTACGATGTCATTAATCCCAAAAACTATGATCTAAATGTTTACCCCAAAGAGATTAAACATTTAATTTGGCTTCCTTCTGATTCTATTACAAAAAGGGATATAAAAGGTTGGATTGAGCATTCAATACAATCAAACCTAAGTTCACTGACTATTGCAGACATACCTTTACATAGAGCCAGATTGTTTGAATATATTGTTTCAACAGAAAGTATTAATGTTGGAAGTTCTGTAGAAATAGATTTTAGTATTTATATAATTACTAGAAATTGGAATGTAGCAAATTTTACATCAATCAAACAAGATGATAGACATTATAAGTTTCAATTAGGGGGGGGTAAGTCTGAGTTAGGCTTGGAAAAACTTAATAAAAAGCTTAGAGAAAATGATTCATTTATTTTTTGGGAAAATGTTTTAACTAGAAAAAATAGTTCTTTTGTAGAGGAAGAAATAATTTGGGACAGGGCTAAGAAAGGTGCTAATGATAAAGATATAAAAATTTTTGGATACCTTGATTTTAGTGAATCAATATCTAAAACCATCAATTTTAAAATAATAAAAGCAGCGTTAGAAAGGACAATTTATTTATGGAAAAATCAATCTATTATTATTATTTCTCTAGATGACTTGGTTAAGCCATTTTCAGAAAGTTTTGAAATTTTTGACTTGAATGAAATTACAAATTTAAATAAAATTCGTACGTTTAAAAAAATTATCTTACTTGGAAGTACATTAGTAACGGGAGATACAAGTAAGCAAATAAAGTTATTAATAACAGGAGTTTATCCTGGTGTAGAAATATATGAAATATATATTTTACAACATCCGTCACGTATTCAAAAAAACAACCAGAGTGAAAATGACACGTCTCATTCGCGAGTTTTGAATTGGAAAGAAGGTATCAAAATTAAAGCCCCCAGTAAAGGTAAAGAACAATATGAACGACTTTCTGGAACTCCCTTTATTAAAAGAGGGGGCGCAAAAGCTTATCGGATAAACAGGACTGATAACCCGTCAAGTGCAGTGGAAATGTATAGGGATTTCTCCCAAGGTCATTTAAAGATAGGCCATTGGGAATACGATAACTCACATGATTTGTTAACGCCAAATCTTTCAAGAATAATCGCAACAACACCCGCATTAATTAGATGGTTTGTTGAGACAATATCGGAGCTAAGTAGTCAAGACAATAAAGTAAAAAATGTTTTAGTTTATATTTCACATGGTGTTACGGGAAAATTAATTGATCATTTAGTAAATTATGAATCGCATGGAATATCTAAATCATATGAGATTCATGCGTTACAAAAACTAAACCTAGGGGCATCGCAACATATTTTTTTCTCTCCCATTGTCCTAGAAAAAATAGAAGAATACTCTAAAAAATATGCTTTAAATATTGTACTTATTGATGATGGTGTCATTTCTGGTGCAACATTGAGAAATGCAGAGGCTAGTCTTTTATTCAATAATGAGGATAAACTTACAACACTAACTATCATAGATAGAAATGGGTTTATTTCTTCTGATAATGTTAGAAAAAGTCTACGTCGTTCTAGAAAAAGCTATTGGATATGGGATGTTCCATCTCTTGGAAAAAAGGGGCATTGTCAGCTTTGTCATGGAGTAGAAGGTGTAAATTCGTTATCTAAAAGAACTGCGAATAACGGGGTGAAATTACGAGCACAATTATGGTGTGATGTTTGGAGATTAAAAAAGGTAACAGATCTAGGTTGGGAGCTTGCAGGGGTTTCCCCACAAGAATTAAAGACCCCTTATACAATGGACTTTGGAAGTGAGAATATTAGTCATAAAATTTCTACCACTCTTTCATCTATGTCGATAGAAATAAGTAATGCTTGTTTTCAACCAAATTTTTCTTTGTCAAAATTCTATGGGTATAAAAAAGAAGAGCTGGCATCAGCTATAGATTCCACTAATATTTCATTAGAAATTTTGACAACACATATGTATTTGTTAAGTGACGGCCTTTCTGGCTCTAAAAAAGTTGACTACCTTACTGCAATATTAAACCTTTTATGGGAAAGTCCGTCATCAAATGAATATACGGCACTATCCGGCCTTATTTTCATAACTATTGAGGACTCATTAAAGCCTTTGGTTTGGCAAGAAGCATCAAAATTAATTCATGAAAAAGGATTTCGATATAACAATAACGAGGATTTAGCGTTGACGTGCTTATCTTTGATAATAGATATCCCGAATATTCAAGAAAAACTTCACCTAGAAAAAAATAAAAACACGAGAGAGGATGCTAAAGAAGCATTTTCCTTTTTGTTATCATTAATTCAGAATGTTGATGATCTTCGTAGACCAATTTCTAATTTTTATAGAATGTTTGGTTCAGGTTCTGGGAAATGGCATGAAGGAAAGTTTGAGCAATGCCTTACTGGTCTTCCTACATTCCATGATAAAGAAATTGACTCAAAAAATTTAATTACAGGAATAATAAGTGAAGCTAAAAAGGTTATATCTGACTTGGAAAAATTTGAATTTATAGAGCGTAATCATTCTGTTGAAGAAACAAAAAGACTAGATTCTATTGAGCAGAAGCTATTGGACACCTCAATGTTTATAGCATCTTCAGCTATGATTTCAAATTATTTTGTAGGTACAAAATTTCAAGAAGATTTATGGGGCTACGCACAAGCAAGTCCTGAAAGTATTTCTACCTATATTCAAAGTAAAATAAAAGCATATAATACAAATTTTAAAGATTATTATATTGAAAAGAAATCTAGTTCAAATTCTATGATAGATGATTGGGCGGAGGGGGAAGTAGCTCCAAGCATATTTATTGCACGAATGCCCCAAACTAATATTACTAAACGTTACGCATTTTTTAAGCCATTTAGAGATTTTATAAAAGATACTATTTTTAACTCAATTTGGGCCAAGCCAGGTATTCACAATGAGGCGCATGTTCCATATGACTTAATAGTCAGTATAAGAGAAGATGAATCTGGTTATCTTTTTTTGACCTTTAGTAATTTGATAGTATCAAAAAACGTTCGACTGCATCCAAGAGATTATCATACAAGAATCAATGCATTACATGGTGAATTTACAGACTCAGTTAATACTTCCGGTGTAGAACATAAATATGTTATGACACTGAAAATTCCAAGTACGAAGATGCTTTTGCCTGATAGGGGGATCCAATGAAAATTTTAATTATTGATGATCAAAAGTGGCGTGAAGAATACTATAAAAATTTAAATACAGCTTCAGGATTTGATTTTGATCTGGTTTTCTTAAATGAAGAGGCTACTCAAAATATTCAGGATTTTAAGACTGATAAGTTTGATTTGATTTTATTAGATGTTGTCCTAACTGGAGAGTGGAATATTGAAAGTTCATTTGTAGCTAGGCAAATTCGAGAGAATAATAAAGATATTCCTATTGTGCTCATTACAGGTAATTGGTCTGCAACTAACTACTATGATATAGAAAATATATCTATAAACTATGATACACATCCACTTCCTCTACCGTTTACTGATTTATTGACACTTGAGCAACTTGATAACCTTCAAGATGATCAAGTAGACAAAAGAGATTGCTCGGGAATAAAGAATTCTAATATTAGTTATTTTGCTAGGAAACTAGTAACAATCTCAGAGAATAGGTCAAAGCAAGTTTATTTAGGTAAAGATAAAGATGACTCTCTTTTTATTCTTCACTTATCCGATATGCAGATGGGAGGGTCTCAAGTAGTTGGAAGCCTTTTAGAAGCACCAACCATTGCACAACATATTGAAAACTTGCATGAAAAACCTGACTTTATTGTTATAACGGGAGATATTGCTGAAAATGGATTACCTCAAGAATTTGATTTAGCCTATGAATGGATAGAAGAATTATGTACAGAAATTGGTTGGAAGCATCCTTTTGATAGGGTGCTGTTAGTTCCTGGGAATCATGATGTTTTTGCTCCTGCTTTTGGTATTTGCAAAACAGTATATCAACGGAGCAATAAGGCCAAAAAGATAGAAGCTGGATTTTTCTTTGAAGCAGAGGTAGATAATAATTCATTAGCATCTAATTTTGCTTTAAAGAACTTTAGAGATTTTGCATATAAATTAACAAAAAACTCATATTGGATGGATAGTCAAAATTCAGATTGGATGGATAACCGCTTTTTATCTAGTGGGGTTAGTTTCTTTGGTCTTAATTCTGTGGTAAACAATGCCTTTGATATTCCTTTCGAAGGTCTTCCAAGTACCGCACATTATAAAAAATATCGAGAAAACTATAGAACTGCAAATATACCTTCTGAAACACTGATAATAGCTTTAGCCCATCACCCTAAAATATCTGACGATCCATGCTACAACAGTTTCTCACAGGCAACGCCCTCTCCTGATGTTTTATTAGTGGGTCATGAGCATAGGCATAAATTTGATCTCATCCGGCCATTAAATCAGCTAAAATTTATTGCTCCAACTTCAAGTTTAAATGCCGAGTTAAGGTGGTCAGATGTTAATCGTGGATTTTCTGTTATTGAGCTTGAGCGTAAAGATAGAAAAGTGACTGATCTTAAGTATCATTCATATACTAGAGATAGCGATAGATGGCGTCCATCAGATAATTATCACTATAAAAGGAATGCTAAAAGTAATAAGTGGGAGGAAGTTTACTTAGATTAAAAAGTGCCCCTGAAATTAATAGAAAAATTATGGGGTAGGCCTGACTTGAAATAGCAAAAAGAAAGTAAAATCAGCTAACTATCAATGTTTTTTTGTAACTTCTCATTATCCACCGGCACCTTTAAAATCAAAAGGTTGTAGAGGGTAAAAAATTTAAAAAAATGATTTCTGCCGGAAAATCACCCGCAAGTCATTGATTCTTTATTTTTAAGAGACTTGAAAAAGAAATTCACGACTTTTTTACCCTTGTAAGTTATTGAAAAATAACCTGCCCGTGGATAATGAGAAGTTACCTTATATTAATTATAAACCAAATGTGATGAAAAATTATTTAAAAATTATTATAGCTTGTTTTTACTATGTAATGTTGTTTTTTAAAAAACAAAAGGATCGTAGAATTGTGTTGAATTATCATAGCGTTCTCCCGGAGGATTGTGAGCAATTTGAGAAGCAAATAGCATATATTACTAAAAATTTTAATTCTGTAACCACTGCGACTATACTTAGTGATAATGGCGGGTCAAAGATGATAGCGGTAACATTTGATGATGCATTTAAAAATTTTATGGATAATGCAGAAGGTATTATGAGTAGATATAATGCTCGTGCAACGATTTTTGTTCCTACTGATTATATAGGAAAGTTCCCTGCTTGGTATATGTCTGGAGATTGTACTGATCATAATGAAGTAATAATGGATGAAGAACAATTAAGGATTTTAGATCAAAAAGGAGTCGAGTTATTGTCTCATACTGCTACTCATCCTTTTTTAACTGAAATTGATGATAAACAGCTTGAGTATGAAATATATAAGTCAAAATCAACACTTGAAACCATTTTAGGTCACAGTGTTGATGCTATCAGTTACCCTCATGGGGATCATGATAAAAAAGTGTGTGAAATGGTAAGGAGTGCTGGGTATAAATATGGCTTTACTATAGAGCCTTCTTTTATTTGCGATTCGCCTGATAAAAATAGGATTGGTAGGTTTTCTGTCTCTCCTAACGATAGTATGTTAGAGTTTATACTGAAAGTAAATGGCGCATATAGCTATCTTTACTCCGTCAAAAAATTTTTAAACAAGGTTAGTAAATTTTAATGTTGGATTTATCGATAGTTATTATCAATTGGAATACCTGTAATTTACTTAAGGATTGTATTAATTCTATTTCTGAGGAAACCGAGGGGGTTTCTTATGAAATCATTGTTGTAGATAATGGGTCTTCAGATCACTCTGTAGAGATGGTTAAGGAAAACTACTCACTAGTAAAAATAATTGCTAATGAAGCTAATGCAGGGTTCACTAAAGCCAATAATCAGGGCTTTAGGATCTCTACAGGTCGATTTGTTCTGATGTTAAATAGTGATACTGTTATAAAAGATAATGCGCTGAAAAAAATGCTTATATTTGCTGATGAGAATGTTTCTGCTGGTATTGTTGGTTGTAAGTTAAGGTACCCAAATGGTGATTTTCAGAATAGTTGCTTTAGGTTTCCCGATCTTTCATCAATTTTTTTATCTGGTACGTTTCTACCTAAATTATTTCCTAAAAATAGAATACTAAATAAAGAGCGGTACGGAATGTGCGAGTGGAGTTCAGTTCACTCAGTAGATTGTGTGATGGGTAGCTGTTTGTTGATTAGACGAGAGGTTTTGGCGGCTGTTGACTATTTGGATGAAAATTATTTTATGTATTGTGAAGAGACCGATCTTTGTATGAAAGTTAAAAGGATTGGTTTTAAGGTACTTTATTACCCAGATACTTATATCATACATATTTATGGTGGAAGCCAGAAAAACTGGGCAGGTTTAGCTTGGTCATATAATGCAATAAATAGAGGCGTACTTTTATTTTTAACTAAATGGCATCCTGTATTCGTTGCGCCTATTGCAAATGTTATGTTACTTCTATTTTCGGTTCCGCGACTATTTTTATGGGGTGGGTTAGATATTATTGATTCCATAAAAGAAAAAAGGGAGTTCACTTCTCAGCGCTTGTTGAAATTTTATACATATTCATTCCACGCTAAAGCACTATTTAATATAACTAAATTTAAAGAACCTTGGGGGGGCAGAAAATTAAAGTAATTCTCATAACCTCAAATGGTTTAGAACATAGGTATGTTACCAATATATTGGCTCAGAAAATTGACTTTGAAGCCATCATTCTTGATCATGGAATAAAAAGAAATAAATTGCAAAGTATAAAGGTGTTGTTAAGTAGATATACAACTTTTCAAATTGCTATGCGAATGCTTGGGAAAGCTATTTCTATTTTTAATAAAGATGATCTTAAGAAACAACAAGCAATGGTAAATATATTTACGCAACAATTGTGTGATGAGTTTAATTATGCTGGTAATATTATTGAAGTTAATGGTATTAATAGCGATGAATCAGTGGCTCTTATAAAAAAAATTGATCCTGATTTATTATTAATCTATGGAACTGGTATTATAAAAAATCGGATACTCGATTTACCTAAAAAGCTTTGTCTTAATATGCATACGGGTATCTCTCCTTATTATAGGGGGGCGGGTTGTTCTTTTTGGCCTTTGTATGATGGTAAACCAGAAATGATTGGTGCCACAGTACATGAGTGTACATCAGATGTTGATGGTGGCATTATTTATAAAATACAAAAAGCTAATTTAAGTCGTGATGATGACGAATATTGTATGTTTGCAAGAGCTGTTGCTGCTGGGGCAAAAATTTATCAGCAAGTTGCTTGGGAGTTTATTGTCAATGGTAAAAGTAATGGGTTTTCTCAGGATTTAAGTATTGGAAAAGAATATAAATCTGCAATGAAAAATTGGTGGCATGATGTTGAAGTGAGAAAGAAAGTTAAAAATGGACTAATTTCAGATTATGTGAATTCAAAAATATAGATGCTTTATTTTCCATTCGCAAGATCAAAACCTTCGCCTTTCAGGCGAACAGATTTATCTCCAATGTTTATTTAATGAATGGATTATCGCTATGGCAGTCATACAGTTTATAACATCGAGTACCATTTTGTTTGGGTAACAAAATATAGATACCAAGCATTAAATGGGGATGTTAGTTTGCGGGTAAGAGAATTGGTGCGGCAAACTTGTGAAGTATTTGAGATTAAAATTTTGTCAGGTGTTGTTAGTAAGGATCATGTGCATATAGTGGTTTCTGCTCCGCCAAATATAGCCCCCAGTGACATAATGCGAAGGATAAAAGGGCGTAGCGCAAGAAAGCTTTTTGAAGAGTTCCCCAAATTGAAAAGCGCTATTGGGGAAAATATTTTTGGGCAAGAGGGTATTTTTGCGTCACGGTAGGTCAAATGACAGAAGAAATGATAAAGAATTATTTGGAGCACCATTTTGAAGCCAACCCAAATGATAATTTTAAAACGGAGTATGGTGAGCATGAATAACAGGGCTATTCGCCCAGTATCTCGACTTTCAGTCGCCAAGCTCTCTAACCCACCCGTCTTTAGCGGGTGGTTGTTTAGTATGAATATAATAAAGATGTTAGTGAAAAATTCTAGAGTAGAGTTAGTATGTTAGAGAAATTGAGCTGATATTTTAAATTTTTATAAATATGTTATCTGTTGGGGATTATGTAATTATAAATAATTGGTTCAATAATTAGATTTGGTTGCTAAATGAATATGATAAATATTTTTTACCTGATATATATATTACTAGGATGCTTAGTATTATATTTTTCACCATTGATTATTAGCGCTTTACAGAAAAGAAGATTACGTAAGTTATGCCAAGAAAAAAGGTGCTTAGTTTTAACGTTTGATGATGGTCCAGGTTTAGGCTTGACACCTCGGTTATTAAAGTTATTGAAGAAGTTAGAAGTAAGGGCTAATTTTTTTGTTTTATGTGAAAAGGCAGAAAATAATAAAGACTTAATAGGGTTATTGGGTAAAATGAATCATGAGGTTGGTTATCATTCATGCTATCACCTGCATGCGTGGAAAGTTGGCCCTTTTCGGTTGTTAAATGATTTGAATAAAGGGTTAAAGATAAGCGCATCATTTTTAACTGAGCCTTTGTTTTTTAGACCCCCTTATGGAAAGTTGGTTTTATCATCATTCCTTTGGTCTATGAAGCATCATTTTAAATTGGCTTGGTGGACTTTGGACTCAGGCGATACTTATGCTGATATACCAGAATCCATACAAGACTTGGTTGATAAATTAATTCTTGATGGTGGTGGGGTTGTTTTATTACATGATTTTGATAGAACATTTGATATGAAATTTCGTGAAGATTATGTTTTAAATGCTGTTGAAGCACTGGTAAAAGCAGCTCGAGAAAATAATATAAAAATATTAACGTTATCTACTGTTTATGAATAAAAAAAAGAAAATTCTAGCTATATCTTCTGGTGGTGGGCATTGGGTTCAGTTGAGGCGTCTGCAGCCAGCTTTTTACGGTTGTGAGATTATTTATTCAACTGTTAATTTAGATTTGAAATCGGATGTTGCCGGTCATCAGTTTTATCGAATAACTGATGCGACGCGATGGAATAAACTTTTATTAATTAAGATGATGTGTCAGATTTTGCTTATAATTTATAAAGAAAGGCCCGATGTTGTTATCTCAACAGGGGCTGCTCCAGGTTATTTTGCTATTAGGATAGGTAATGTTTTTGGAGCTAAAACCATTTGGCTGGATAGTATCGCGAATGTTGAAGAGCTTTCTTTAACAGGCAAGAAATTAAAAAAATATGCAAATTTATGTCTTACGCAATGGGAGCATGTTGCAGAGAAAGAAGGCGTTATATTTGGGGGGAAAGTATTTTGATTTTTGTTACTATTGGTTCTCAAATGCCTTTTGATAGGTTAATTATTGCTGTTGATGAGTGGGCAAAGGATAGTGGTTATGAGGTTTTTGCCCAAGTAGGACAAACTCAATATATACCTCAGCATATTGACTGGTGCAATAATTTAACTCCTGAACAATTTCTTAAAAAAATTAGAGATGCTTCGGCTGTGGTTTCTCATGCTGGAATGGGAACAATTATTACGGCACTTGAATTAGGTAAACCCATTATGATTATGCCTAGGCGTGGTGATTTGCGTGAGACAAGAAATGACCACCAAATTGCAACGGTTAAATATTTTACAACCTTTGATAGAGTTGAAGTTGTAATGGATGAAAAAGAGCTTGTGAATGGTTTTAAATCTTTATTATCTTCATCTTCTTTATTGAAAGATCATACCCCGATTGGTAGTTATGCTAATGATTTTTTGATTTCTACAATACGAAATTATATAAATTAATTTACTATTGAATTGTATTTTTAATGCTTGGGTCTGTAGTTATAGTAGGTTATTTTTGCCGCCATTAACTGTAAAGGTGAATATAGGAAATTAAGATTTATGAATATTAAAGTTATGCTGGGTGGGTTATTGAATTTAATTGTACGCCGGTATCTAGGACCTTTTTGGTACCGTAGATATTGGTTGGCTAAAACAGAAAGACTTTCTCGTGTTGAATTAGATAATTTACAACTAGCTCTTTTAAAAAAAATTGTCAGGCATTGCTATGAAACTGTGCCATGGTATAAAGATGTAATGGAAAGGAATTCTATTTCTTTAAATGATCTTTGTAAAATTGAAGATATTAAAAAATTCCCTATTCTAACAAAGGCAGATATTTTGTCCGCTGGAAGTTCCCTTGTTTCAACAAAATATCCTAAGTGGTTTCTCAGAAGCGCTTATACGGGGGGGACTACAGGAACGCCAGTTAAGTTATTTAGAAGTTTGTTTTCAATTGGAAATGAACATGCATTTGTTCGAAGGCAATGGGAGTGGGCAGGTATTGGGTTACTAGAGAAGTGTGCATACCTTACTGGCAGAATTATTACAAACCCTAATGAAAAAGGGAGTCTCTTCGCATACGATCCTTTTATGAAAGAATTAGTTTTATCGACATATCACTTGTCTGATGAGACAGCACTTAGTTATGTAGGGCAAATTAAGAAGCATAAAATAATGGCGTTAGTAGGTTATCCTTCAGCAATATATTTAGTGGCGAAATTTTGTATTAGAAATAACATTAGTTTAGAGTTAAAGTCTGTGATGACATCTTCAGAGACGCTGACACTGCATATGAGAGAAACTATTCAGGTGGCTTTTGGTGCGAAAATTTATGATTTTTATGGGAGTGCGGAAAGAGTTTGTTATATTTTTACTTGTGAAAAAGGTAGTTACCATATAAATCCTGAATATGGGTTGACTGAATTAATTCCAGTTGATGATTCTATCGCTTGTAAAAAATATAAAGTAGTCTCAACTGGTTTTTGGAATTTTGCAATGCCTTTTATTCGTTATGATACGGGAGATATTGTAACAAAGTCTGATAAAAATTGTGGCTGTGGTCGTAAATTTCAAGTAATAGAGTCGATTGAAGGAAGAGTTTCTGATGAAATAAAAACTATAAGTGGCCGGGTGTTTGGGGCAGCTCTATTAACTCATTTATTATATGGAGTTGATAATATTATTGAGAGTCAGATCGTACAAACACAGCTAGATTTTATAGAAATTAGATATGTTCCAGGGAATGATTTTGGAGAGAAAAATCTTAATGAGCTTAGAGCTTTGGTGAAATTACACCTTCCAGATGAGCTGGCTGTTGAATATAGTTTAGTGGATAAAATAGAGCGAACAGTGAGTGGAAAATTTAGGCCGGTAGTATCAATTGAGGGGCGGTAATGAAAAAGGTAAAAGATCAGTTTAAAAAGAATCAGAAAGAGAGTTTATCTTTTCTTTGTTTTGGTGGTCTGGACTGGTGGTACCAGCATCGTTCGCATGTTGATTTTCAAATCACGAGAAAATTTTCAGCTAAAGGAAACGCTCTTTATGTAAACTCTATTGTGATGCAGATACCTAATTTTTCTGAAGGAAAAAAACTCTGGAATAGGGTGGTCAGAAAATCGAAGAGCATATTCACTGGATTAAAAAAATCTGATGTAGGTTTTTGGGTTTATAGTCCTTTTTCTTTACCTGTACACCATATCCCTTTTGCTAAAGAAGTAAATGATTTAATTGTTGCAGTACAAATAAAGCTTGTAGCCTCTACAATTACTTTAAAGAATCCTATTATTATGGTCGTTTGCCCAGCGGCATGTGATATAGCATTAAAATGTACTGGATCACATTTGGTTTATTTAAGAACGGATGCATATGAATTATTTCCTAATGTAGATAAGGAAGTTATTACTAATTATGATTTAACTTTAAAGAATAAAGCGGATTTAACACTATTCGTCAGTGATAAGTTATATCAGGATGAGAAGCATCAGTGTAATAAAGCTATTTTTTTAGATCATGGTGTTGATTTTGAAATGTTTGATGAAATAGATAAGAGTATGGAGTTGATTCCGTTAGATATTAAGGAATTAATGGATGGTAGGCCTATTGTTGGTTTTTTTGGTACATTAGATTCACATACTGTTGACGTTGATATGTGTGCTCAGGTTGCAAGCAAATTACCTGAAATGAACTTTGTATTTGTGGGAAAAGTAGCGGCTGATTATGATGTTCTAATATCAAAAGATAATATTTATATTTTGGGGGTCAAATCATACGAACAAGTACCGTATTACGGACATCATTTTGATGTCGCAATAATGCCATGGCAACAAACTGATTGGATTGAAGCGTGTAATCCAATTAAATTAAAAGAGTATTTAGCGTTGGGGAAGCCAATTGTAAGCACTCCATTTCAAGAGCTAAAAGAGTATTCGGACGTTGTATATGCTGCTAGTGGTGCAGATGAGTTCGCAAAGCAAATTAAAACTGCTTTAGCTGAAGACTCGGAGGCATTAATTATGAAAAGAAAAAACAGAGTACGTAGTTTGAGCTGGGAAAGTCGGGTTGAAATGATTATTGAAAACCTTAGGTTTAATGAATGACTATATTAAATATAGCTATATACTCGTTGAGTATTGGTAATAACCTACAAACCTCACGTTGAATGTTGGCATAAAATAAACTAGGTTTTTCAAAAAATCACCTGATATGTGTAGGAATTATTTTTTAAGTAGGCATAGTACAATATAGTGGAATATGACATGAGTGGTAATGGCTACGGTAATATTGTTTTAGAATTAGATAGTATTATTTAAAATAAACTTGGAAATATAGAAAAGTGATTTAAGGGTATCAATTTAGGTATTAAATATTTAATGAGGTTTTTTCGATGTTGAGTTTTTTTAAGAACAAATATAACGTTATCTATTTATTAGTCTTTGTTTGCATTACTGTCTTATACTGGCAAGTTTTTGTTGATTTGGTTGGTGTTTGGGATAGAAGAGAGGAATATAGCCATGGCTATATGATTCCCTTTGTTTCTTTATATTTTATATGGTTACAAAAAGATTTGATTTTAGCTGAGAAATTTCGCCCTTCTTGGGTGGGTGTTGTTTTAAGTTTCTTTGCAATGGTGCTATATTTTATTGGTACTGTGGGGGATGTTTATTTTCTGCTCCGTTTTTCGTTTATATTTCTTTTAATTGGGTTAGCACTTTCGATTTGTGGACTTAAGGCCACACGATTAATGTTAGTTCCTATCTTGTTGCTTATTTTCTGTTTTCCGCTACCTCCAGTGTTGCAGGCGGGTTTGACTGCAAAATTACAGCTTATTTCTTCTCAGTTAGGTGTTTCTTTAATTCGGTTTTGCGATATATCCGTTTATTTGGAAGGCAATGTTATTGATTTGGGAAGTTATAAGCTACAAGTGGTTGAGGCTTGCAGTGGGCTTAGGTACTTGTTTCCACTAATGAGTTTGGCCTTTATTTGTGCTTATATGTTTCATGTTGCTTTTTGGAAGCGTACGGTTTTATTTTTGACGGCTATTCCTGTCACTATTTTTATGAATAGCTTTAGGATTGGGGTAATTGGTCTTTTGGTTGAAAACTGGGGTATTTCAATGGCTGAAGGCTTTATTCATGATTTTGAAGGTTGGATTGTCTTTATGGCATGCTTCATTATTTTGTTTTTTGAAATGTGGTTACTATCTTGGTTTGATCGCAAAAATAGAGGCTGGGATGATGTTTTTGGCTTGGTGGTTATGTCTGCGCCTGTTTCGAAAGAAGCAACATCAATTAAGTCTTCTAGTAATTATTTCCCATTGTTAGCTTTGTTGGTACTTATTTCATTAGCAATTTTTACCATTAAGCCTTTAGGCAATACTGAGGATGTTATTCCTGAGAGAAAAAGTTTTTATGAGTTTCCGTTAAAATTATCAAATTGGTCGGGTGACACTGTTGATATGGATCAGAGTACGGTAGATTTCTTAGGTTTGTCAGATTATATCTTGACGAATTATAAGCACGCAGATGAGCAAGGGCGAGTTAATTTTTATGTCGCTTACTATCAAACTCAAAAACACGGAGTTGTTCCTCATTCGCCTAAGTTATGCATTCCTGGTGGTGGTTGGTTGATTACGGATATTGGCGAGTATAATTTTAAGGGTGTTGAGCTAAATCGAGTTGTTATTACCAAAGGTAAGGTTAAGCAGTTGGTTTATTACTGGTATAGGCAGCGAGGACAAGATATTGCTAGCGAATATGCTTTGAAATGGAGTACATTTGTAGGCTCTTTTCTACAGAGTAGAACTGATGGGGCATTGGTGCGCTTGACAACGACGGTTAATTCAACCGAAACAGTTGCAGATGCTGATGTGAGGTTGCAGGAGTTTATTTTGTTAGTTAATGATGAGTTGTCAGGATATGTTCCAGATTAATTTTTTATTTTCCATTCAGAATGGTAAAGTCATCGTCTTTTGGCAGGTGCTTGTTTAGTGTTATTGATTCTATGAGGATCGATACAGGAATAATTACTCTTCTTCTGGTGGGATAGGGTGGCTGATGAAAATTGTTAATTTCCACTGCATAAAATAGAACCATTTTTTATTTCGCTTCGGGGCGCAGGTCTTTAGCCTGCTCTTGTATAAATGCAGGCTAAAGACCTGCGCCCCAGCTGATATTATTTTCAACTCAGAGGCACTGAAGTTCTTCTACTTGGGAATAAAAACACAGTGTTTAAATATTATAAAAATAGGATAAAAAGCTAGATTTTCATCACCCTAGGGATGGGGGGTGTGAAGGTTGCCTTTTTAATGTCTAAATCAGGTAATACAAATTTAAGGAAAGGATAAGATGAAAAAAATAGCAATTATTGGTTTGGGCTATGTTGGTTTACCACTAGCGGTTGAGTTTGGAAAAATAATCGAAACGATTGGTTATGATATTAATGTTGATAGAGTTGGTGAGCTGAATGCAGGAACCGATTCTACTTTAGAAACAAGTGCTGAAGAACTAGCTTCTGCTACTTTATTAAAATGTACTGATGATGAAAGTCTCTTAGCAGAAGCTAATATTTATATTGTAACGGTACCTACCCCGATTGATCGTAGTAAAGCACCTGATTTGAGCCCTGTTATTTCAGCAACGCACCTTGTTGCTAAATACTTAAAGAAAAATGATATTGTAATCTATGAATCAACGGTTTACCCTGGAGCAACTGAAGATGTTTGTGTGCCGATTTTAGAAAGTGGCTCTAGTTTGGTGTTTAATTCTGATTTTTATTGCGGGTATAGTCCTGAAAGAATTAACCCTGGTGATAAAGAGAGACGTTTAACGACTATTATTAAAGTGACTTCGGGATCTACACCTGAGATTGCAACTATTGTTGATGAGTTGTATCGGTCAATTATTACTGCGGGAACACATAAGGCGAGCAGTATTAAGGTAGCTGAGGCTGCAAAAGTTATTGAAAATACGCAAAGGGATATTAATATTGCATTGGTTAATGAACTAGCACTCATTTTTAACCGAGTCGGGATTGATACGGAAGAAGTGTTGGAGGCGGCAGGAACTAAGTGGAATTTTTTACCTTTCAGGCCGGGTTTGGTAGGTGGGCACTGTATAGGGATTGATCCTTATTATTTGGTTCATAAAGCAGAGTCATTGGGGTACCACCCGCAATTGATTTCAGCAGGCCGACGTATTAACGATAATATGGGGCATTTTGTTGTTAGTGAGATTGTTAAGTTGATGGCGACTAAAAAAATTAATATTGTTGATGCAAATATATTAATGCTGGGTTTAACATTTAAAGAAAATTGTCCTGATTTACGTAATACGCGTGTTGTTGAGATGGTAGAGGAGCTACAATCTTATAATGCAAATATTGATATTTATGATCCTTGGGTTGACTCTGATGAGGCGTATGCTGAGTATGGATTAAGAACAATTGATAATCTTAGTGTCGACTATTACGATGTGGTTGTTATTGCTGTTGCACATGATCAATTTAAAGCAATGGGACTTGAAGGAATCAGGAAGGTGGCAAAAGAAAATCATGTTTTATACGATATAAAATATTTACTTCCTTCTGAAAGTGTTGATGGGAGGCTGTAGTTGTTTAGGCATTAATTGATTCTATAAGATATTACAGGCTTTAAGGTCATGATAATCAGGTTCTTTTTAAAATTAAAATTATGAAAATAGCAATTGCAGGTACAGGGTATGTAGGGGTTTTCTAACGCTATGTTATTGGCACAGCATAATGAGGTTGTGGCGTTAGATATTATCAAGGAAAAAGTAGAGGGGCTTAATAATAAGCAGTCACCGATTATTGATACGGAAATTGAAGATTTTTTACAGAATAAATCGCTTAATTTTACGGCAACTTTAGATAAAGAGTTGGCTTATATTGGGGCGGATTTTATTATTATCGCGACACCAACCGATTATGATGCAGAGACGAATTATTTTAATACTAGCTCGATTGAGTCAGTTATTAAGGACGTTTTAGCGATTAATCCACAAGCGGTTATGGTGATTAAATCAACCGTGCCTGTGGGTTACACAGCTAAAATCTGTCAAGATTTCGCAACGAATAATATTATTTTTTCGCCTGAGTTTTTAAGGGAAGGGCGAGCGTTGTATGATAATTTACATCCTTCTCGAATTATTTTGGGTGAGAAATCAGCAAGGGCTAAGCAGTTTGCTGATTTATTAGTAGAAGGCGCGCTTAAAGAAAATATTGATGTGTTGTTTACGGATTCTACGGAGGCGGAAGCAGTTAAGTTGTTTTCTAATACGTATTTGGCCATGCGGGTTGCTTATTTTAATGAATTAGATAGTTATGCTGAAGCACA
>ENA-OSET01002086-OSET01002086.1-sediment-metagenome-genome-assembly--contig:-NODE-2086-length-19724-cov-13.211686_pt1 | contig 19724 bp, 17 predicted proteins | sample MGYA00237882_ERZ534229 | MGnify/ENA primary metagenome ERZ534229 (study PRJEB26408, sample SAMN06266212) | sediment metagenome | isolation source: Hudson Canyon methane seep mesocosm | place... | reverse complement strand
CGAATTGCAACACGAAAAAGCGCGCTGGCCATGTGGCAAGCAGAACACGTTAAAGCTCGACTTGAGTCTTTACACCCTGGGCTTGAAGTAGAACTGCTGGCCATGTCGACTAAAGGCGATAAAATCCTTGATGTTCCACTCGCTAAAGTAGGTGGAAAAGGTCTGTTCGTTAAGGAACTTGAAAATGCCATGCTTGAGAATCGCGCGGATATAGCTGTGCACTCAATGAAAGACGTTCCTATGGAGTTTCCTGAAGGCCTAGGCCTTGCGGTCATCTCTGAACGAGAAGACCCTACTGATGCCTTTGTTAGTAATAAATACGCTAACTTTGATGAGCTTCCAGAAGGCGCAGTGGTGGGTACCTCTAGCCTAAGACGTCGCTGCCAGATAAGTGAACGTCGTCCAGACCTTAAAGTTGACTGGCTACGAGGCAATGTTAATACTCGCCTGGCAAAACTCGATAATGAAGAGTATGACGCCATTGTTCTTGCCTCGTCAGGCTTAAAGAGACTCGGCTTCAACGATCGCATCAGCTGCACTATCGATGATACCATCAGCCTCCCTGCTGCAGGTCAGGGAGCACTGGGTATTGAATGCCGCATTGCTGATACAGAAATAATAGAGCTTATTAAACCGCTTATTCATGAGCCGTCTCAAACCTGCGTTATTGCTGAAAGAGCCATGAATCGCCGCCTTGAAGGAGGGTGTCAGGTACCTATCGCAGGTTATGCGGTACTTGAAGGCGATCAATTGTTTGTTCGTGGACTAGTTGGTGAGCCCGATGGAAGCCACATCATTCGTGAAGAAGTAAGAGGACCTGCAGATCAGGCTGAACAGCTAGGTGTTCAGCTGGCAGAAGCACTACTTGCTCAAGGTGCGGGTAAAATTCTGGAGTCGGTTTATAACAGTGAGCAGTAAGAGCGATCAGCGATTAAAGGGGGTTCGGGTTCTAGTAGCTCGCCCTCAAGATCAAGGCGCAACACTCACGGCACAACTGCAAAACAAGGGTGCTGAAGTTATTCAGCTTCCTGCCATTGAAATCCAACCTACTCCTCTTAACACACCTCTAAAGAACTGCTTTCTCAACCTTGATCAATACCATCATATTATTGCGATAAGTACTCATGCTGCACGATTTGGCCTGCATTGGGTTGATCAATACTGGCCTCAACTACCTATTTCTATTAAATGGTATGCTGTTGGCGAGAAGACAGCATCTATACTTAATGATGCAGATATTGAAGTCATTACCGCTATTCAAGGCAACGATAGTGAAGCACTGCTAGACTTACCTGAATTAGCGCAACCAAACCATGAAAATGTGCTAATCCTTAGAGGGTTTGACGGCAGGGAACTGCTAAAACAAAAGCTTGAACAGCGAGGCGCCAAGGTTGACTATGCAGAGCTTTATCGAAGAGGGCTGCCAAGCTATAGTGATTCTGAGCTTGATAAGGCATTAATTAAGTTTTCACCCGATATACTCGTCACTTTAAGCGGTGAAACATTGCATAACCTTGTAAAATTAAGCCAAAATAGGCAGTTAACCATAACAGATAAGACGGTTTTAGTGCCGAGCAAGCGTGTAGCTGATCAGGCGAGATCATTAGGGTTCAATAATATTTTGATTCCCGACGCGCTCGACGAACACTCCCTAATAGAGTGCATTGCCTCAAACCATAGAACCTGATCCATATACCCTGACCCATAGACCTAACAACAGTAGGATTTGTAGTGACAAACGAAAGCCAACCCCAACTCCCCGCTCCCGTCACCCAAACCCGATCTGTGCGATTGTGGCCTTTGTGGTTTGTTATTATTATATTAATCACCATTATCTCCGCACTAAGTGCCTACGGCTGGGTTAGTCTTCAAAAAATAGACCGGCTTGGGCTGCAGCTATCACATATAGAAAAAGATGATGGCAGCCAGAGCAGAACGCTTCAGCAGCTAGAAAATAAAATAACCCAGCAATCATCAGATATCATTGCGCAAAGCAGAACACTTAGCGAGCAACTGGCCACTCACCGCAAACAAATTGAACACAACGCAAGACAGCTCGCTCAGGTAGGAGGCCAAAGCCGTACAGACTGGTTAATGGCAGAAGCAGAATACTTAATGCGCCTGGCAAACCAACGCTTTAATATGGAAAAAGATTTCATAGGAGCAGAAGCAATACTCACGGCTGCTAACAGCGTCCTGGCTGAAACAGATGACCCAGGGCTTTATATTGTTCGACAACAACTTGCTAAGGATATTCTCGCCTTACAGCAAGTCCCCCACGTCGATATAGAAGGGATTTACCTGCAAATCGAGGCATTAATAGACCTTTCTAACAAACTTGACCAAAGCCACTACTTGACTCAAAGTGAGGAAATACTTTCCTCCACTCTAGCACTAGGGGAAACAACTTCACCTAATACAGAAGAGAATAGCTTTAGTCAGTTACTTCATCAGACGTTGAATGAAATAAAACAGCTAATTTCTATCCGCCGCCTCGATGAACCGGTGGAACCTCTGCTGGCCCCTGAACAAATTTACTACTTAAAGCAAAACCTTCGACTCATGCTTGAGCAAGCCGAGCTTGCACTACTAGACCGAAACCAGAAAATGTACGAACACAGCCTGCAAAAAGCTGAGGCTTGGGTACACACTTACTTTTTAACAAATAGTGACAGTACGGCCCTCATCATCAACACCTTGAACAATCTTAAAACAAAAGAAATTAACCCTTATCTTCCTGATATTTCACAATCACTAGCCTTAATGAAAAAACGTGTATCCCAGCTTTATAGACAACACCAAGCACCTACAGTCAGCACAAAAAAGGACAAGCCCAAAAGCCCTCAAAACACACCTATCAAGGGTGGAGCAGTTAAGCAATGAGACAACTTTTCATTATAACAATTACTGTGCTCCTACTGTCTGTAGGGCTCACCATGCTGATATCACTAGACCCCGGCTATGTGCGTATTAGCTTGGGAAACTACTTAATAGAAACCAGTGTATGGGTCGCAATTATCCTACTTGCATGTGTATCTTTTATTATCTACTTAATCATTAAAAGCTGGAAAGGCGTAAAAAGCTCTACAGGGGGAGTGAGCCGTTGGTTACTATCAACAGGTGGGCAGCGCGCCCGTAAAAAAACAACACGTGGACTTCTTGAATTAGCCGAAGGCAACTGGAGACAAGCACAAAAGCATTTATCATCAGCAGCACCTAAGGCGGAAACCCCTCTAATTAACTATCTTGCTGCAGCTCAGGCTGCTTACGAACAGGGAAGTGAGAAAGACACTGAAATACTACTGAAAAAAGCCTACGAAAGTACACCCGGGTCAGACTTAGCAGTAGGCATTACGCAGGCGCAACTACAACTGGGCAGTAACCAGCTGGAGCAATGCCTTGCGACATTACTAAGACTCAGGAAAAAATCACCTCAACATCCGTTTATTTTAAAGTTATTAAAAACAGCTTATTACAAGCTGGAAGACTGGCACCAGCTTAGTTTGTTGGTGCCAGAACTCCGCCGACAACGGGTTGCAGAAACCCATGAGCTTGATGAGCTTGAAAGAGAAACATGGATCAATTTGCTGGCACAAACCTCAGATGAAATTCGCAGGCAGTCAGGCAGCAGCCAAAACACTGAACAACTAAATCAGCACTGGGATCGCCTACCCAGCTCAATGCGCAGAGACCAAACAATCATTCATGCATACGCAGAGCATCTTGCAAGCCTGGGAGAGCAGACTCAAGCCGTCACTCTTCTTCGTAAGGTTTTACAAAACCATTGGAGTGATCAGCTAATAGAACTGTATGGTAAGGTTTGTAGCAACGATTTAGAAAAACAATTACTGATTGCAGAAAACTGGCTAAAAGAACGCCCTAACAATGAAACCTTACTTTTGGCGCTAGGAAGACTAAGTCTACGTAATCAATTATGGGGCAAAGCAAAAGAATATTTTGAAACTAGCCATCGAATAAAGAAAACTCCACAGACTTACGGGGAGCTATGCAGACTCGCCGCTCACTTGGATGAGCACCAACAGAGCAGCGAATATTTTATGCAGGGGATTCTTGATTTAGTCGGTTTACCAGAGCTACCCCAACCGATAAGACGAAAATAATTGTAGGTCGGGTTAAAACCCGACCTACAATTTACTTCTAGCTCCTTGGCGCATACTCCAACACATCAGAATGAAAATTATCAACAGACATGCCCTGTTCAATAAATGCATCCATTGTGGCGTACACCATTTCAGGTGAACCACTAGCATAAACCTGGCATTCAGCTAAATCATGCTTATCTTGCAGAACGGTATTAAATAGCTGCTCATGATGGCCGGGCCATTCGTTATCTTCCACATCACCACTGGTGATTCGATAAGTGAAATTAGAGTATTTCTCCTTCCATACTTTGGGCTGCTCTAATAAATACAGATCATCAGCCTGACGCCCCCCCCAATATAATGATATTTTCTGCTCTGGGTTAAGCTCTAGTACATGCTCAATAATACTTTGCATTTGAGCAAACCCTGTCCCGGCAGCGACTAACACAAGAGGCTGTTCAGGCGCGCCTGTAATGCAGGCCTTGCCAAAAGGTAATTGCACCTTCAACACAGGATGATTCTTTATATAATCAATAATTGCCGATGCAGACTCCCAGCCTTCAGCCGCCTGAATATGTAATTCAATATTACGGTTTGATGGCTCACTCGCTTGTGTTGGTGCACTAGCAATAGAGAAAAAAGAAGGTTCTCTATCATCCATAAGAACCGATAAATACTGTCCTGCATGAAACTCTACACGCTTACCCGCAGGAGGCCTAAGTACAACTCGATATACATCATGACTTATACTCTCTACTGCTTCTACCTGACAGGCAAATGTTCTCAATGCTATTTCTCCTGGCCCTAATACGCCATTAATTTCTATATCGCAATCAGTGTCTGGCACTGCCTTGCATAATATTAAATCATTATTGATCGCTTCTACACATCCCTCTTGGGGGGTAAAACAACGACCTGACAACAAAACCCCTTTGCAGATATGGCACACGCCGTTCTCACAACTTACAGGAAAATGAATGCCCTGCCGGAGTGCACCCTCAAAGACTGTTTCGCCGGGCTTACACTCAAATTGAAAGTTGCGGGGTAACAGTTTAACTATTGGCACAAGCACGAACTCATTGTGTGTCGATACCTAGCAAATCCCAAATATCATCTACTCGCTGCTTAACCTTACTATCCATAGTAATCGGCTCCCCCCACTCTCGTGTTGTTTCACCTGGCCATTTATTGGTTGCATCTAAGCCCATTTTTGATCCAAGCCCTGAAACGGGTGAAGCAAAATCAAGGTAATCTATGGGAGTATTTTCAACCATGACCGTATCACGCACAGGATCCATTCGTGTGGTCATTGCCCAAATTACATCATTCCAGTCTCGGGCATTCACATCATCATCCGTCACAATAACAAACTTGGTATACATAAACTGACGAAGGAATGACCACACTCCCATCATCACCCGCTTGGCATGACCAGGGTATTGCTTCTTTATAGTCACTACAGCCAAACGATATGAGCAGCCCTCTGGTGGCAAATAAAAGTCTACAATTTCAGGATACTGCTTCTGAAGAATAGGTATAAAAACCTCATTAAGCGCCACACCAAGAATTGCAGGTTCATCCGGTGGACGACCGGTATAAGTACTGTGATATATCGGTTTTTTACGATGGGTTATTCGCTCAACAGTAAATACAGGGAACTCTTCAACTTCATTGTAGTATCCAGTGTGATCACCAAACGGACCTTCTGGAGCCGTTTCATCAGGGTAAATAAAACCTTCTAGTATAATTTCAGCACTGGCCGGGACTTGAAGATCACTTAATAACGCAGAAGTCACTTCTGTTTTAGATCCACGCAACAAGCCCGCAAATGCATATTCCGATAAGGTATCAGGTACCGGCGTTACCGCCCCAAGAATAGTTGCAGGGTCAGCACCCAAGGCAACAGCAACAGGAAAAGGTTTTCCTGGATTAGTAAGTACCCACTCACGAAAATCTAACGCACCACCTCTATGAGAAAGCCAGCGCATAATTAGCTTGTTTTTCGCAATCAACTGTTGACGGTAGATACCTAAATTCTGTCTTTCTTTTTCTGGACCACGGGTAATTACCAAAGGCCATGTGACTAATGGACCCGCATCACCCGGCCAACACGTTTGAATAGGAATAGTGTAAAGATCAACATCATCTTTCTCAATAATGACCTGCTGGCAAGCGGCTGAGCGCACTTCTTTAGGTGCCATATTCAACACTTGCTTGAAGGCGGGCATTTTCTGCCAAGCATCTTTAAAACCTTTAGGGGGCTCAGGCTCTTTCAAAAAAGCCAATAACTTGCCTACTTCTCGCAAAGCAGACACGTCGTTTTCCCCCATCCCCATTGCCACCCGTTTAGGCGTACCAAACAAGTTGGCAAGAACAGGCATATCAAAACCTTTAGGGTTCTCAAAAAGAAGCGCTGGTCCGCCTGCGCGCAATGTCCGATCACAAATTTCAGTCATCTCCAAATAAGGATCAACTTCCATCGTAATACGCTTTAGCTCGCCCTCTTTTTCCAGCTTTTTTATAAAATCACGCAGGTCGCTATATTTCATTCTATCTATCCTGACCATTAAAAAGGCCGGTGTCCGAAAATCACCAGCCTTTTTATCAACGCCCATTAAAATCGACGTTTAAACCTTAATCGTCAATGTTACTTAAGCACTATCGCTTTTTCATTGACAAGAAGAACTCTTCATTGGTTTTAGTATCTTTCAACTTATCCAACAAGAATTCTATGGCACCTACATCATCTTCCATTGAATGTAGAAGCTTACGAAGAATCCAAACACGCTGTAAATCACCTTCTGTCATTAACAGGTCTTCACGACGTGTTCCTGAACGGCGAATATTAATAGCTGGGTAAATTCGTCTCTCTGCCGCTTTACGATCAAGGTGAATTTCCTGGTTACCGGTGCCTTTAAATTCTTCAAAGATAACTTCGTCCATTTTAGAACCGGTATCAACCAATGTGGTTGCCAGTATCGTCAGACTTCCGCCTTCTTCAACGTTACGCGCCGCACCGAAGAAACGCTTTGGACGCTCCAACGCATGCGCATCCACACCACCGGTTAACACTTTACCTGAAGATGGGATAATTGTGTTATAGGCACGAGCCAGACGGGTAATGGAGTCAAGCAGGATAATTACATCCTTTTTATGCTCTACCAAACGCTTGGCCTTCTCAATCACCATTTCAGCAACCTGAACATGACGCGCAGGAGGCTCATCAAAAGTACTGGCGATCACTTCACCACGTACCGAGCGCTGCATCTCAGTTACTTCTTCTGGTCGTTCGTCAATTAGCAGTACCATTAAATGACATTCAGGGTTATTACGCGCGATAGATTGCGCAATATTCTGCATCATTAAGGTTTTACCTGCTTTAGGTGGCGATACAATCAAACCACGCTGCCCTTTACCAATTGGTGCAACCAAATCAGTAACTCGAGCAGAAAGATCTTCTGTACTGCCATTCCCCACTTCAAGAATAAGTCTTTCACTTGGGAATAAAGGCGTGAGGTTTTCGAAAAGAATTTTATTACGAGAGCTTTCCGGCTTATCAAAGTTAATTTCACTAACTTTCAATAACGCGAAATAACGTTCGCCATCTTTCGGTGGCCTGATCTTTCCTGCAACCGTATCACCCGTCCGCAAGTTAAAGCGACGAATCTGGCTTGGCGACACGTATATATCATCAGGACCGGCTAAATAAGAACCCTCTGCTGAACGAAGGAAACCAAATCCGTCCTGTAGGATTTCAAGAACACCATCACCATAGATGTCCTCGCCGCCTTTGGCGTGTCGTTTTAGAATAGTGAAAATAACATCTTGCTTGCGAGATCTGGCTAAGTTATCAAGCCCCATTTCATTAGCAATAGTTAACAGTTCAGGTACAGGTTTTTTCTTAAGTTCGGTAAGGTTCATAGTTTAGTTGGCTATATAGATATAGAAGAGAAATCTTATTGAAGGAAAGTTCAGATAATCATTATTTTATTTTCATTTCGACTTTAGTAAGAACAGCCATTTTCTAACAAAAACGTTCATCTGATACAAAGGAAGAAGCTGCCACCAATAAAGTGGTGTTAGCTAAAGATAGACGTGATTATAACAATAATCCAGAAAATTACTAATTTTTTATTGACGCCCTCTTTTTAGCATGAAAATCCACTTATTAATAAGTACAACTACAGATGCCTGATATGTAGTTGTACGAATACCATTATCACCCCCGTCAACAGATAATTCATACCAAGCTCTGAAAAGAAAAACTAAACACTAAAGAGGTGGCATCATGCAAATCAACAGCGCAAATTTCGCCCAAACCTATCAATCAATAGGTCAGTCTCAACCAACGACCAATAAAGTAGAGCCCATTTCGCCAGAGCAGCGTAACAATGCTATTAATTCCGCTTTGGATAAACATAATGAATTGCAACAAACACAAGATCAAAACCAGCAACAGAAAAGGTCTGCTGCTACAAGCATAATCGACCACAATCAAACACAAAATAATATTGAGACTTATACAGAGGCCTATCAAAACGCAACAGGTAATGGCTCATCATCAAACAGCAGTAACAGTTTGAGCTACAGTGATTTGCAAGACATAAATCAATCTATCAATCGCCATCAGGTCGCTAACAACAGTGATACATTGAGCAACATAATGGATCGACGGGAGAACGAAATTGCGACTATCTACAGCCCCACAGGCATGCAGCAGCAAAATCAGGCTGGATCAGTGATTAGTGCATACGCCTAAAAATTGATGCAAGTAAACTTGCTAGAACATGAAGTAATGATAAGATGAGCGGCTACTCATTCAATCGCTGGGAAGAATATTAACCATGAGTGCCGCCAACGAATTTGTTCCACTAAACATTGCCATACTAACCGTTTCAGATACTCGCAACTATGAGAATGACACATCCGGACAAACACTCGTTGATTCCCTGGAAGAGGCAGGTCACACACTAATTGACCGCAACTTAATACCTGATGATATTTATCAGATGCGCGCTGTCGTCTCTCAGTGGATTGCCAACCCTGAAGTTCAGGCAGTCATTGTTACTGGCGGCACAGGTTTTACCGACCGTGATAGCACCCCTGAAGCACTTACCCCCCTATTCGACAAAGAAGTAAAAGGCTTTGGCGAACTATTCCGACAAATTTCTTATGATGAAATAGGCTCCTCTACTATACAATCCAGAGCGTTGGCTGGTCTGGTGAATAAAACGGTTATTTTCTGCCTTCCTGGTTCAACAGGCGCCTGTAGAACAGGGTGGAATAAAATCATTAAAGAGCAACTAGACAGCACCCACCGTCCTTGCAACTTTGTTGGACTATTGATAGGTAAACAGCACAAACCTGTCGATGTAGTTAAACCTTACTGCGGTCCCCGCGCCTAGCCCTCCATATAAATAATCAGGAAAATAAATATGAGTTGTTGTGACCGAGGCCAGCTTCGTTCAGTTGATGCCATGCTAGACGAACTACTAAGCAAAGCCACACCCGTTACAGAAAGTGTTTTAGTACCCATCGCTGATGCATTAGGAAAAATATTAGCTGAAGACGTTACTTCCGATATAGATGTCCCTCCTCACGACAACAGCGCAATGGATGGCTATGCGGTAAATTTAAAAGACTGTCAAATTGACGCCTCAGTAGCACTGCCTATTTCCCAAAGAATACCCGCGGGTTCAGTACCCAATGCGCTAGAGCCCGGTACGGCCGCCAGAATCTTCACCGGAGCAACGGTTCCCGAAAATGCCACAGCAGTAATAATGCAAGAAGACTGCTCAGAGCAGGATGACCAGGTTACATTACCCGCAAACATCAAACTCAATCAAAATATTCGTCCACAAGGGCAAGATATTAAAACCAATCAAACTATTTTACAGAAAGGGCACCGCGTAAGAGCTCAGGATATGGGTTTGATGGCATCCATCGGAATTGCTGAAGTTATGGTTTATCGCCCCTTAAAAGTAGCTATTCTTTCTACGGGTGATGAGTTAATAGAACCAGGTCAAAACATCAGCGAAGGACAGATTTTTAATTCCAATCGCTACACCTTGCATGGTTTTTTAAAGGGCTTTGAATTTGAAATCATAGATCTTGGCATTGTTGAAGATACCTTAGATGCAACCCTAAAAGCACTTACTAATGCAGCAAAGTCAGCCGATGTCATTATCACCAGCGGTGGTGTATCAGTAGGTGAAGAAGACCACGTTAAAGCAGCCATCGATCAACTTGGCGAACTCAATTTGTGGAAACTGGCCATCAAACCAGGCAAGCCTTTCGCTTACGGGAAAGTGGCTAGCACACCAATTATTGGCTTACCCGGCAACCCCGGCGCGGTTTTTGTAACCTTCTGCATTCTTGCCCGCCCTTACCTTTTGAAGAGCCAGGGCGCTTCGAATGTTAAAGGTCATTCATTTAAGCTCCCGATAGGCTTTAGCCTGAAAAAGCCTGGCAAGCGACGAGAGTATTTGCGCACCCGAATTAGTTATGAAAATGGTGAGGCCTTCATTGAGAACCACCCAAACCAAAGCTCTGGCGTATTGAGTTCCGCATCTTGGGCAGACGGGCTTGCGATCATCCCTGAAAATACAGCACCTCAAAAAGGTGAGTTAGTAGAATTCAGTCCTTTCTCCGAACTTTTTGGTAACGGTTAATATTGGAACGCACACATTATGAAAATACTTTTCTTTGCCAGCTTAAGAGAGCGCCTGCAATGCGACCATGAGACATTAGCTGATGTCTCTAAAATTACCACTGCACAGGATATTGTTGACCTTCTTGTTCAGCGAGGAAATCCCTGGGATACAGCACTGGAAAACGGAAAGCTCCTCGTATCCATAAACCAAGAGATGGCAAGCCTAAGCAGTGAAGTCAGCGCCGATGATGAAGTTGCGTTCTTCCCGCCGGTAACAGGAGGCTAAAGACTTATGATCAGTATTCAAAAAGCCGACTTTAATGTGCAAGATGAAATGGATGCTTTCAAAACGGACTGCCCAAAAATTGGTGCTATTTGTTGTTTTACAGGTTTGGTTAGAGAGTTTGGTGACCGAAGCGACTTAACCGGAATGTTTCTTGAGCACTATCCGGGCATGACAGAAAAAGCCCTACATAGCATTATCGACCAAGCCCATGAACGCTGGCCTATAGATCAGGTTCGCGTTATTCATCGGGTAGGCGAACTTAATATGAGTGATCAAATCGTATTTGTAGGCGTCAGTAGCGCTCACAGAGAAGCATCATTTGCAGCCTGCGAGTTTATTATGGATTACCTGAAAGTCGATGCCCCTTTCTGGAAAAAAGAACTCACTACATCTAGTGATAACTGGGTTGAAGAGAAAGGAACCGATCAGAAACGAGCTGAGCGCTGGAAGAAATAACTCAACCTGTTTTACTCGCCACTCATACAGCCTTGATGCATCAAGGCTGTATTTAAAGCATATCAGCACTATATCTGCCCTATCAAGCGCTCCATTTCTTCTGGTGAGTTTACATTTAAAAAGCCTTCAGGCTGATCTGAAAAATCACAGCAAACCAGATTATTTTGCTTTAGCCATTTTATCATCCTTCGTTCCCCCGACTTCAGATAGCCATCAATACTTTCTGCCAGAGAAACAGGTATAAGTAAGTGCAACGGGTGAAGACGATCACCATCGTCCACCGCGATGGTTGCGCCTGGGTTTTCCTTCAGGCACGCTAACATTTTCTCAGCGAAATCCTCAGGCAATGCAGGCGTATCGCAAGGTGATACCAATAAATAATCTGCATCAGACGCTTGCAGCAAAGCCCTTAAACCTGCCAAAGGGCCATTAAACTCGCCATCACCATCACTAACAACCTTATCCGCAACACTTTGATAACGTTCACTATTACGATTACAATTAACAATAAGGGTTTTGGTATATGGACGAAGGCGAGCCGCGATATGTATCGCAAACTCTACACCTTGCCAGTGAAGCAAGCCTTTATCGACCCCCTCCAAACGAGAGCCTAATCCGCCCGCTATAATACCTGCATCAACGCTTAGCGTACTTAAGTTCATCATCACCCAGATTAATTAAGATTATTTTCCATAGCCCAAATAGCTGCTTCAACTCTGGAACGCATTTTTAGCTTCTTCAACAAATTCTTCACATGGACCTTAACCGTACCCTCTGCAATATCCAGCTTAGTCGCAATCATTTTATTGCTCATACCGGCGGCAATTTGCTTAAGTATCTGGCGCTCTCGCTGTGTAAGTCCGTCCACAGAACGATCACTGCCTTCCTTTCTATTACCAATTTCAGATGCCAGCACAGCTGCTAGCTTATCACTGATAGCCATTGTTCCTGTGGCTGCTTGTCGAATGTATGAAACCAACTCTTCTGGCTCTGTTTCTTTTAAAACATAACCGTCAGCACCCGCTTTTAGCGCAGCAATAACATCTTCATGATTATCCGATACACTGAAGATCACTACCCGAGCGTAAATATCTTTATCTCGCAAGGCCTTGAGCGTTTGAATACCATCCATCCCCTTCATATTCAAATCGAGCAAGATAAGATCTGGCTCCAGGTTTTCTGCTATTTCCAACGCCTCTTGTCCAGAGCTAGCCTCACCAATAGCATCTAAGCCAGCCTCCAGTTGCAGAAGCTCTTTAACGCCTCGACGCAACATGGGGTGATCATCAACGATTAAAATATTTAACTGCTCGCCGTCACTTGTCATGATTTATTATCTCACCACTATTAATTCAATTATCATTGCCAACAGCTCTCATAGTAGGCTATTGGCCGTTGCGCTTAATTTTTTCCATATCACAAACGATACGAACACTGACTCCACCATCGGGATTATTATCCATAGACAGCTCCGCATCAAGACTTTGTGCCCGTTCATTCATAATACTTACACCGTGATGCATCGGCCCGGAAGAATCGCCTTGTAGACCAACTCCATTATCAGAGACTTCGACCACCAGACTTCGACTCTTATCGCCGCCTTCACCTTCTCGCTCTTCAATGTAGCAATTAATCTCTGCTTCATCGGCCTGGGCATGGCGAACGACATTAGACATCGCCTCCCTGACTATCTGCAATATATGAATCTCAGCATTGGGCCGAAATGCCGCCGCCCCTAAAGCATAGTTCAGTGAAATCTTCATAGAGCCTCGCTCACGATATTCCGCAGCTGTGGCTTTAAGGGCTGACTCTAATCCTGGGTCATCCAGCTTGAGTCTAAAGGTTATTAATAACTCCCGAAGCTGTGCATAAGCTGCATTTAGACCTTGCCTTACCTCGGCGGTAATTTCTGCCAGTTGTGCCTTATCAGCCCCCCGCTCACTTAATGTTTGCCAGCGACGAACTTGCATTTTCTGATAAACCAAAGCCTGTGCCAGTGAGTCATGTAGCTCTCTGGCGATAGTCGCCCTCTCTTCAACCAATAAAAGACGCCAGGTTTGTTCATTTTTCCAGTCACGACTAAATGCAGAAGCCACCAAGTCACAAACAGCCGCTATTAACTGTCTTTTCTCTTCTGTCACACTATGAGTATCAACATCCCACAGAAGAAAGCCGTAGCTATGTTTTTTATCTGAAATTCGAAAACATTGCTTCGAATTTTTACATTCCGGCCATTCATCATCATTACCAGAGACCTCCCTAAACTCTTCAGAGGGTTCCATGTAGGCTAATGCTTGAGGTGTCAGATAGATGTCAAAAGAACCCGTACCGATTGTCTGCTGGAGATTATCTCTAATTAGCCGTATCGCGCTAGCATGAGTATCCCCATCATTAATTAAACGTGAGGTTTCATATAGCAACTCAAGCGATTCCGTTTGTGCTTGTAACTCATGCGTTTTGGTCGCAACTCTGCTTTCAAGGTCGTGATAAGTCGCTTCAAGACTTGATGCCATATGATTAAACGTCGTTCCCAACAAACCAAGTTCATCATTCTCCAAATAATCAACTCGCGCACTCAGTTCACCGTGCCTTGCTTTGTCTGCTGCTACAACAAGCTCTCTCAGTGGAAGTGCAACCATTCTATAAAGATCAAGCAAAGCAAGGAAGGCCACAATAATAACCAGTGAAATACTCACGCCATGAATCAATCGCAACTGCTCAATTTTATAATCAGTCTGCGCTTGAAACATGCCAACCATTTTGTCTATCCCTACAACAAAACGGTCAATATCAGCGAGCAATTCAAGCTCATTATGCTTTTGATAAGCAAGCAAGCCAGCTCTAAGGCTCTGCCACTCACTAATAACCAATTCCAGAGCCTGCCTTTCTGCATTGGAAACAGGAGACTCCAAAAGCTCTGCTAATATCGGTGTTTCAATACGTCGATTAAACTCTTCCAACTCAAGGTATAATTCACTCTCATCTTTCTCAAGGTCATGATTAACCCTCAAAACAACTTGAGATATAAGGTAAGACTGCATCCTAAGAGAACCAGCAACATTAATTCTTTCGGCATCACCGTCTGTCGACTGAGTAATAATCAAAGACGCAGCCATACTGATAAGCACCAAAATAATAATGGCGACCCAGCCTCTCATGGCTCGAGCCACTAATGAGTTTTTTGTTATGCCTATAACTAAAGATTCCACATCACACCTAAGATAACGTTAAATACTGACAATAAATCGATTTTAACAGATTAGCCTTTAAAATCGTTATCCTATTTATTGTCGCACCATACTGGTGCAGCAATAGTGCACCAGAAAAATGCACGCACACCCCTTGTGCAACCTCCGCCCCATTTTCTGTCTTTCCTTTATTTAGCCTACTATTATATAAACACAATTTTTCTCTGAAGCCGCTAATTTAAAGGCTTTTATAGGTATTTATGAAAAGTGGCACGAGTTGTGCGATAGAGACAACATAAATCAGATATCAATTATTACATTTAAGCGCCCGAATTATCCTGGAGAGAGCAATGAAAGAAAAACTAGTCGTCATCGGAAACGGTATGGCAGGAATGCGTACTGTTGAAGAACTACTGAAAATTGCCCCTGACAAATATGACATTACTGTATTTGGTGCTGAGCCTTATGGTAACTATAACCGTATCATGCTCTCCCCCGTTTTAACCGGTGAAAAGACCATTGAAGAGATCATGATTAATGATCTTAACTGGTACAAAGACAACAATATTACCTTACATGCAGGTACAGATAAAAAAGTTGTTAAAATAGATCGTCGTAACCGTATAGTATTTGCAGAAGATGGAACAGAAGAAAGCTACACTCGCCTGCTTTTAGCAACAGGATCCAACCCATTCATCATTCCTTTACCGGGTCACGAGCTAAACGGCGTTATCGCATTCCGTGATATTGCTGATGTAGACCTCATGCTGGATGCTGCAAAAAACAAAACCCATGCCGTTGTTATCGGTGGTGGCTTGCTAGGTCTTGAGGCAGCAAACGGTTTAATGCTTCAGGGGATGGACGTTACCATCATCCACAACCTTGATGTATTAATGAACCGACAGCTTGATGGGCCATCTGCCAAGTTGCTTCAGGCAGAGCTTGAGTCTCGCGGCCTTAAGTTCAAAATGTCTGCCAATACCACGAAAATCACCTCCGACGATGAAGGCAATGTAGCCGGTATCGCGTTTGATGACGGGGTTGAGCTAAAAGCTGACATCGTTGTTATGGCCGTAGGTATTCGCCCGAATATAGACCTTGCTAAAAGCGTTGGTATTCACTGTGAGCGCGGCATTGTAGTTAACGATACCCTGCAAACCTTTGACCCTCGTGTTTATGCAATCGGTGAATGTATTCAGCACCGTGGTGAGTTATTTGGCTTGGTTGCGCCTATTTGGGATCAGGCAAAAGTCTGTTCAAACCACCTTGCAGGCTACGGCATAGCTAACTACCGCAGCGTTGCAACGGCAACCAAGCTTAAAGTAACCGGTTGTGACCTATTCTCTGCAGGTGACTTTGAAGGTGATAATGATACCGATGATATCGTTTTCCAAGACCCTAAGCGTGGCGTTTACAAGAAAATAGTTATTCGTGACGACAAGATTATCGGTACTGTTCTTTATGGCGATACTATAGATGGGTCTTGGTATTTCAGCATGATGAAAGACGGTGTCAATATTAAAGACATTCGTAATACATTGTTATTTGGTCAGGTTCACCTGGGCGACTCAGGTCATGGCGAAGCCAATGCAGCAGCTAACCTGCCTGATGATGCTGAAGTGTGTGGCTGTAACGGTGTATGTAAAGGCGATATTGTTAAAGCCATTAATGAAGAGAACCTATACACACTTGAAGAAGTAAGAGCGGTTACCAAAGCATCGGCTTCTTGTGGTTCTTGTACAGGTCTTGTTGAGCAAATACTCGTTTCTACTGCGGGCGGTGATTACAACCCCACTGAAACAGAAAAGCCTCTTTGCGCCTGCACAACATCAAGCCATGATAACGTGCGTGATGCAATTACTGATCAAAAACTAAAATCATTTCCAGAGGTTAGTGAGTACCTTGAGTTTACTAAAACTGAAGGTTGTCATGTTTGTCGCCCCGCCATTAACTACTACTTGCTAGCAGCATGGCCTGGTGAGTACGAAGATGATATGCGCTCTCGCTTCACTAATGAGCGAATGCACGCGAACATTCAGAAAGACAACACCTATACAGTTGTTCCAAGAATGTTAGGCGGCATGACAACACCAGAAGATCTTCGGGTTATCGCTGACACAGCTGACAAATATGAAGTACCGATGGTGAAGGTTACCGGTGGTCAACGTATAGACTTAGTCGGTGTTAGCAAAGACAATCTTATTCCTATGTGGAAAGACCTTACTGATGCAGGCATGGTTTCTGGTCATGCTTACGGAAAGTCACTACGTACGGTTAAAACCTGTATAGGGTCTCAGTTCTGCCGCTTTGGCACTCAAGACTCAACCGGTTTGGGCGTAAGAATTGAAGAAATGACCTGGGCTTCATGGACTCCAGCGAAATTCAAAATTGCAGTCTCTGGTTGCCCACGAAACTGTGCAGAAGCCACTATTAAAGACTTTGGTGTAGTCGCTGTTGATTCAGGTTGGGAGCTTTACGTTGCAGGTAACGGCGGAATGAAAGTACGGGTTTCTGACTTCCTGGTTAAAGTAACCACAGATGACGAAGCAATGGAATACGTTGGCGCATTCATGCAGATGTACCGTGAGAAAGGTCATCACAATGAGCGTACTGCACCCTGGATTGAGCGAGTAGGTCTAACCTACATAAAGCAAGAAATCGTGGACGACGCAGATAAGCGTAAAGCCTTTTATGACCGATTCATTGAGTCTCAGAAGTACGCTCAGGTTGACCCTTGGAAGAAGCGGGTAGAAGGTTTTGATAAGCAAAGCTTTATTCCTTTGGCCGAAGTTTAATTGCCTACATCATTAGTGAAGCGAATTAGTTAAGAGAGTGAGTGTAATGAGTCAAACAATTGAAATTGGAAAACTAACAGACATCCCTAAACTGGGTTCACGCGTTGTTAAAACCAGCCAGGGTGATATCGCCATATTTCGAACCGCAGAAGATGAAGTGTTTGCGATGCATGATAAATGCCCTCACAAGCAAGGTGCGCTTTCACAAGGCATCGTACATAACAAAACAGTCACCTGCCCTCTACATAACTGGGTGATAGGTTTGGACGACGGTGAAGCTAAAGGGCACGACAAAGGCTGTGTAAAAACCTTCGAAGCAAAACTAGAAGGTGATAATGTAATTTTAGTATTAGATAAGTAAGTTAAAGCAGTCCCCCCCGCACGAGGGCTCAGTCCCTCTTGAAGCCATACTTCATCCGCTCCCGCATTTGGTGGAGTGTGGCTTCCCCCCTATTTTATCTTGATTTAAATCTATCTCAATCTACGCTTAAGGAGTAATTGCTCAACACTATAGGGGTAGATCATGAAAACAATACTTGTTCCTATCGACTTCTCTGAAGGTACATCTCAAATTGTTCAACAGGCCGTTGCTTTAGCCAAAGCTTTTTCAAGTACGGTATATCTGATTCATGTAGAGTCGCCCAATGAAGATGTAAGCGGTAAAGAGGCCGCACAAACCGAAGATGAGTTTTCGTCAGAAACAGAAAAACTCAATCAACTCGCCCAAGAAGTCCGTCAAGAAGATATCGAAACCCACGGAATCCTGGTTCAAGGGGTAGCCACTACAGCCATACTGAATGAAAAAGAAAAAGTAAATGCCGACTTAATTGTTATGGGGACGCATGGACATGGACTTATCTCCAGCACACTACTCGGAGGCACAAGCCAGGGAGTGGCAAAGAAAGCTCAATGCCCTGTTTTATTGGTGCCCACTAAAGACCGTTAGTTAAGAAATATAATTAACGCAAGAAAGAGAGAAGCACACCAAAGGGCTGCCAATAATTTCCATACGGGAAAAGGGCGGTTTGCATCCTTAATACTGCCCTGGTAGTCCTCTGTTAAAAATTCAGGGTTAGGGCTTTCAAGATCCTTGATAAATACATCAACTGATAAGTACCGACCTTCAAGGCTCAAAGTCGTTGCCTTCCGAAGCGCGCCATCAAACCAAATAGGAATCTGTTTATTTACTTTAAAACTGGAGATATAGTTGAGCTTTTTTGTATCCTGATGGGCACTAAAATTCTCTAACTTATCGCCATAAGGTAGCTTTCCGGTGATCATCTCGTAGGCTATCGAACCTATTGAATATATATCACCTTTAACTCCGGGCTTTTTACCCTGCATATAAAGGGGATCAGTGTAATTCACAGTACCTAGCACCGCACCACGACGAACAGGGTCATCTATTTCAGCAATGCCCGCTACGAACACTGAACCAAGATCAATAATTTTCACCACACCTTCAGGTGTTATCATAATATTACCAGGCTTCAGATCTTGATGAATCGTCTCTTTTTTATGCAATGCATGTAAGCCATCTGCAATTTGCTTAACAATATCAAAAACCTGTCTTGGGCGAGGTTTGGAGTTATTCTCCATCCATTGCTCAAGAGTCACTCCTTTAATATCTTCCATCAGATAATACAGAAAATTACGCTGAGGGTGATGCGGGATAACCTCAACGATATGAGGACTACTGATCCGTTCCCCTACCCACGCTTCAGTTAAAAAGCCTTCAATATACCCTGGGTCATCACAGTAATTAACGGATGGAGTTTTCATGACCAGTTGTTGGTCATTCTCGAGGTCGATTACCCGATAAAGCTGGCTTCTGGCACTGGCAAAAAGCAAAGATTCAATACGGTAGCCATCTAATTTCATTCCCGGTTCTAAATCTGGCGGGAAAGGCAATTTACTCAGTCGAGCACCCGCCTCAATAGTCGATTCATGGGGGATTTTATCAACACTAAGCGTCAGGCAAGAGATATTATCATTACTCTTATTCTTAAGAGCGACTTCCGCTAGCGCATCACCAGCTTGCTGGAAGTTATAACTGTACTTGTTAAGTGTACTTAATATTTCATTATCATCAACGAAATCATGTACGCCATCCGTTGACATGAAAAAACGATCGCCTTCTTTAATATCAATACAACGATAATCAATCTGAAGCGCAACATCCATTCCCATCGCCCTAACAAGGTAAGGTTTACCTTCTCCACTAGGGGTCTTGAGGTGATCGGT
>ENA-OSET01002083-OSET01002083.1-sediment-metagenome-genome-assembly--contig:-NODE-2083-length-19744-cov-22.724157_pt1 | contig 19744 bp, 10 predicted proteins | sample MGYA00237882_ERZ534229 | MGnify/ENA primary metagenome ERZ534229 (study PRJEB26408, sample SAMN06266212) | sediment metagenome | isolation source: Hudson Canyon methane seep mesocosm | place... | reverse complement strand
CGCCTCTTCACCATCAACAAGAACAGAAATCTTCCACTAAATATCAACGCTACTCTAAACAGCATACAGACATAAAAATGTCTTATAAGCCCTCTAATTTTATCAAGCCGATAGATCCGCCCCCTCCCAAGCAAAAGCTTTTTCAAAATCAAAAGCATAAAAACCAGTCTTCGAACAAAAAACCTCTAGGCTTTGTTCAATATAATTTATTAAAACAGGGGAAACAGTTTTTCTTTAAAAACAAGCATAATACTTCTATTCAAGAGTATTTAATACTCTTCGACAATACCAAACAAGTAATACAAGAAACAGACCTAATTTTACAGGACCTATCTCAACAGATATTACTATCATTACAGTTAGAGCAACTTCTGGTAAATAATCAATTATCTATACTGCAGAAAAACAATGACTCCCAATCAAAGACTCAACAACCATATGAAGATATCAGTAAAAATTTTGACATTTTAACCAAATCGTCAAAGTTATACATTAATCCAACTGAAGAATACGCTCTAACCCTGTTATATAAAATATTACAAATTAAAAACCTGTTGTACTTAATGGCAGTAATTGTTTTTTATTCCATTATTAAAGAAAGTATTAAACTGATACTTCTTAGAAAACAAAGAAAACAAAAATACCGCTATAGATAAAAGCTTTCCCCCCTAAAAACAATTCTCAGTCAAAAAATAAGCTATACTTCGGTGCTAAATACAATAACCCCGGTCAAAAAGATTATTCGTGGATACTCTTTCACAGTTAGCATCTAATCAGCAGGATATTTGGCATGACCAACAAGCCCATCCTAATAGCCCTCTTTATAATATTGGTGGCACCCTTATTATTTCGGGCAAAGTTAACTACAAACACCTTAATAGAGCACTTCAACAGCTAGTTTCTGAAAATGAAGCATTCAGAATAACAATAAGTAACAAACTTTCCAGCAAACAAACATTACTTAAAAAACTACATTTTGAATTAGAGTTCATAGACTTCTCTGATCACCCACAATCAAAAAACAAATCTGAGCAATGGTTAAACACTTGTTTTCAACAACCATTCAGCTTTAATAAACGCGAGTTACTGTGGCATTTTGCACTGATTAAAGAAAGCGAAAACCGCTATTATTTAATGACCAAGTATCATCATCTGATTGCTGATGGCTGGAGTACTGCTGTTGTTATTGATCGCCTGGCAGAAATATATAATGCACTTATCAATAACAAAACCATACATTCCTCCGCCCCTCCAAGCTACTTAGATTTCATCAAACATGAACAAGACTATCTTAATTCCAGTCGTTATCAAATTGATAAAAGATACTGGATAAAAACCATACCCTTGGCGCCCAAGCCGCTTATCTCAAGAAGGTATCCTGCTAGCAGTAATATGGTATTGCCTAAAGCTCACTGCTATCAGCTAGCCATTAGTCGAGATCTCTACAATTCAATTGAGACATTTTCTTCTAAAAACAAAAGCACAAGCTATCAAACGATTCTATCTGCTTTAGCTATTTACTTTTCGCGGATTTATCAACGACAAGACATTATTATTGGGGTACCTAGCCTAAACCGTAAGGGTGCCAGATTTAAAGATGTTTTTGGTATGTTTATCAGTTTATCACCGCTAACATTAAACATATCTCAATCTGAAAATTGCTTTCAGGTGATGAAAAACTGTAAAGCGAATATCAAGGCGTTATACAGGCATCAACGTTTTCCATTAAATGAAATTAGTAAACGTTTAAAACTATTACACAATGGACGAGATACATTATTTGATATTGTACTGTCTTATGAAAAACATCCATATTCATCCACTTATGGCACGGCAACGATAAAAGCCAAACAACAGTTTAGTGGTATTGCTCGCTATCCATTAGCGGTCACCCTTTGTGATTTTAATGAGACTGACGACATTGATTTATTTTTAGAAGGTGCTGAAAACTGTTTTACAGTAGAAGACTTAAAATTTCTTGCTGAACGGTTTATTTCTATCTTGCAGCAAATGTGTGATGCCCCTGAAACCAAGGTAAAAGAAATTGATTTACTAACAGCAGAAGATAAAGCGATTATTTTTGAGCGTTTTAATCACACAAAACAGCAACAAACCACTTATCCCTCGGTCATTCGATCATTTGAACAACAAGTAAAAGACAAGCCTAAAAATATAGCCCTGGAGTTTAAAAACACTAAACTCAACTATCAGCAACTTAATGCATTAACTGAACAATTAGCTCTTTATCTACTTAAACAAGGCTGCCAAACAAACAGTATTATCGCTATTTGTCTGCCACAAAGCCCTGAAATGATTATTAGTATTCTTGCTATATTAAAAATATCTGCCACATATTTAGTCATTTCAGCTGATACCCCTGATGCGCGAATCGAACGTATCTTATATCACTCGCAAACAGACCTGTTATTAACCAGCAAAGCATATCATGCCAGGCTAATAAATCTGTTTCAGCGACTCCTTTGCATTGATAATTTCCCTTATCCATCAGATCAAAACAGCAGCCAATTAAAAAACCTTGAAATACAAGCCAACACCCCTGCTTATATCATTTTCACCTCGGGTTCCAGCGGCCAACCCAAAGGAATAATAATTGATCATCAAGCACTTTCTACGCGCATACATTGGCTACAGTCACTGTTTAAACTCTCCCCTCAAGACCGTATGGGGCAAACAATAAACTATAGTTTTGACCCCTCTGTTCTGGAGATTTTTCTTACCTTAACACAAGGCGCCCGTCTTGTTCTAAGACCTGATGATAGTCATAGCCCAGAAGAGTTTGCTCAATTTGTTATTGATCACCAAATAACATCTCTAGCCCTGGTTCCTTCCTCTGTCAGGCTGTTACTACAAGGTTTAACTAGCCATCAGAAAACATCTTTACGTATTGCCTGTTGTGGTGGAGAACGCTTGCCCCCCGACTTGGCCAAGCAATTTTTACAAAAAACCAATGCTCGTTTATTTAATGTCTATGGGCCTACAGAAGCCACCATCATAAGTAGCGCCTGGGAATGCAGCGAAGTGTTTTCTGGCTCAATATTACCTATTGGTGTTCCTGCTTACGATACCAGTATTTATATCACCGACAAAGATTGCAACATACTGCCTGCTAATATTGAAGGTGAAATACTCATTTCAGGCAACACCCTTGCCCAAGGCTATATCAATCAGTCCGAAATGACTAACAAAGCCTTTATAACCCCACCCCACTTGCAAGCGCGATCTTACAGAACAGGGGACAGAGGATATATTGGCTACGATGGCTTACTTTATTTTTCTGGCCGTATTGATCGCCAGATTAAAATCAGTGGTTATCGAATTGAGTTAGATGAAATTGAATCAATTTTGCAAAACCATAACTCGGTGGAAATAGCCGCTGTAAATACGGGTGATATCAACCATAAGACCACTATATATGCTTATATAGTGACAAAAGAGAAAAACACTCAAACATTAGAAACAGATTTATCTATACTCTTACGACAACAATTACCTAGCTATATGCAACCGCATAAAATCATTTTTCTCTCAACGATTAAGATGGATCAAGCTGGAAAAATTAATTATGCACAACTCCCGCCCCCAAATGTTGACCTGGCTTTAAATTCAGAAATTGCCCCCCGTACAGTTCTGGAAAAACAATTACAATCACTCTGGGCAAACGTCCTTCCCATTAAAAGCATAGGTATTCATGAAAACTTCTTCGAATTAGGTGGCGACTCAATTAGCGCGATCAGCTTAATGATAGACATTGAAAAAATCACAAAAAAGCGCTATCCCTTATCTTTTTTGCTACAACACCCGACCCTCTACCAACAGGCTGAGCAATTAGAAACAACACTATCTAGTTCTAATCACCCCACACTTCAAACACTAAGCCATCATAGCAACACCCCTGCTATTTTTATTGCCGCATCAGGCACGGGTGATTATCTACGCTTAACGAACCTGGCTAAGGTTTTAGACGATAGCTGTAGCATTCACATGCTGCAACCGCCAGAAACCCAAAACTCAAAACTGTCCATTCATAAAATCGCCCAATTTTACGCAGACAGCATTATAAAAAGCAATTACCCTATTTTTTATGTGGCTGGCTTTTCCATAGGCGGGATAACAGCATTGGAAACCGTTCGTCTATTAATAGAAAAAGGAAAGCAGCCTAAAGGCCTAATTTTACTCGACTCAATTTATCCAAGATGGCCATTACAATCACCCACCTTATTTAAATTGATTAAATTAACCGTTGCAAAACTTAACCTTAACAAGAAGATACTCAATAACCGAAGACTTGGTGCCATGTTAAACGACCCTGGCATACAAGCTCAACTTAAAGCCTTACCCCAGCATAAAATACGAGGAGTTAAGCTACCCGTCACGCTTATTTCAACCAATCGCATGTGGATGTTTCAGCCTTTAATCTTCTCCACATGGAAAAGAATGTTTAAACATAATTTAAAACATTATTCAGTCAGTGGTTTACATGGTGAAATGTTTCAACACCCTCATAGTCAACAGTTAGCAAGTATTATAAAAAAGATTATGGAATCGTAATCGTTACGACGGAGACATTAAAGGCCATAAGCTTTGCGCTTACGCCAAAATGTTGCTCTACTCATATTTAATACTTTTGCTGCCGCAGTCACTTTGCCATTACACTGCTTTAATGCCAGTTCGATAGCCTGCTTTTCATCATTGGCAGACAACACCGTAGACTCGTTAGCTTCTCTATGATGCATCGGTGTTGGTAACTCCCTAAATTCCGGAGGTAATTCTTCTATCTGTAAGATCGTCCCTTGGCCTACAACAAAAGCATACTCAAGCACATTTTGTAGCTCACGAATATTTCCTTTCCATTGATAATCCAGCAATAAACGCATAGCCAGTGGATCAATCTGTTCAATTTGACGTAGATTCTTCTGATTATGTTGCGCAATAAAGTGAGACAACAATAAATTAATATCTTCACGACGTTCACGCAAAGGCGGGATAAAAATCGGCACGACCCTTAAACGATACATTAAATCTTCTCTAAAATGGCCTGCTTTAACTTCTTCCCGTAAGGCTCTGTGAGTGGCTGCCACTATTCGCACATCAACACTATAACTACGCGTATCTCCGACCGGGGTATAAACCCTTTCCTGTATAACTCTTAATAATTTTGCCTGTAATTCCAATGGTAATTCAGCAACTTCATCTAAAAATAAAGTTCCACCATTGGCTTGATTAAATAAGCCTGCATGATCTTTAATAGCCCCACTGAAGGCACCGCGAACATGGCCAAATAATTCACTCTCTAATAAGTTTGAAGATAATGCAGCACAATTAATCGCTAAGAAAGGCTGCTGACTACGCGAACTTAAATCATGGATTGCACGGGCCACTAATTCCTTACCCGTTCCACTCTCGCCTCGCACCAATACAGTTGCCTCGGTTTTTGCCGCACTTTGAATTATTTGAAACACGGGTTGCATTTGAGGGGAATGACTAATAATCCCCTGAAAATCTTGTGATTGTCTAGCCTGAACCTTATCGGGTAATAACAAAGCTGATGATTGTGCTGAACAGGGCTGCAATAAACAAAGACCGCCGGTAAACTCTCCTGCACTATCAAATAAAGCTTGTGCGTATTGTTCAACGGCTATTGTTTGACCATCCGCACGTTTTAATTGCAAGGACTGCTGTTGTTTTTTTAAACTTTCAGAAATATCATATTCAACCGCACATGATGAACCTATAACCTCTGACTGTTTTAAACCGAGTAATTTTTCCGCCCCTAAACTCCATAAAACAATCTGATGATGCTGATCAACAATAAACATAGCACTGCTATCGCATAACTCTGCCATCTGCTGAATAAGCTCATGACTTTCAAAATTTTGCAACCAATGCATTAACAAATTCTCAGAGTGTTTCATATGTTTCATTCGTCTCATAATGTTTCACAGCATGGTTCAATTGAAACATTTGTGAAACACTTTGTAAATCAGACAAAACAACAAATAAATAAAAACCTTTACTTTCAGTAACTTATATAAAATACAAAAACTGGCATTACATTTGCATTAAGGTTATTTATAAACAATTGAAACCCGTTTCTTTTAGGCTTAAAAAACACCACCACTTTTAAACAGGAAATAACCATGATTTTTAGACAACTTTTTGATGATGCGACCTGGACCTATACTTATTTAATTGCCGATCCTAAAACTAAGGAGGCCGTGATTATTGATCCAGTTAATACTCAAATCGACGTTTATATGCAACTGATACAAGAGCAGGGGCTGACGCTTAAATATTCACTTGAAACTCATGTTCATGCCGACCATATCACTGCTGGCGGCTTGTTGCGCCAAAAAACAGGTGTTCAGACGGCTGTAAGCAGTTTATGTGGTGCAGAAACAGCAGATGTTCAGATAAAAGACGGGGATGTTTTTGAGTTTGCTGAAGGTGAAGAACTCAAAGTTATTGCGACCCCAGGCCATACACCTGGCAGTATTTCATTTTTATGGCGTGATCGTTTATTTTCGGGGGATGCTCTATTTATTGGAGGCTGTGGACGAACTGACTTTCAGGGAGGAAACCCTGGTGACTTATATGATGCCATCACTCAACGTTTATTTACTCTGCCAGAGGATACTTTAGTTTACCCTGGACACGATTATCAAGGACGTTGGGTCAGTAATATTCAACAAGAACGCACTAATAACCCTCGCCTGACAGGAAAAACACGGGAACAGTTTATAGACATCATGAACAACCTGAATCTGCCTAATCCCAAATTAATTGATGAAGCTGTACCAGCCAATCGCTATTGTGGTCTGGATGCAGATGAATGTCAGGATGCTGTCGTACGCCGAGAATTAAGCGCCCCTAAACGTAATTTAGGTACCGCACAGGATAAAGTTGCGGCGGCCAAACAACAGATTACCGAAGTCACAGTTGCTACCTCGAAACAATTAATCGCTGAAGGCAATATTAATATTATTGATGTCCGTGAAGGTGAAGAGTATGCCGCAGGCCACCTGGACAATGCCATCCTGCTACCTAGAGGTGTAATGGAATTTAAAATATCTGGCGTAGAGTCATTAGCAGATAAGTCCGCTGCCGTTTTACTTTATTGTCGTAGTGGCGGACGCTCTGCCCTAGCGGCACAATCACTGCAAGACTTAGGCTATAACAATGTTATGTCAATGGCAGGCGGTTTTGAGGCCTGGTCTAAAGCCTAATAGTAGCTTGCCATATAAAGCCAAGGATGGCTGACAGTACCCGTAAAACAAAAATAGCCTGTATGCAGATAAATAAGATTCTCAGCAGCTACTCAATACCCGCTATTTTAATAGCACATAATTATAATTAAATATTTTGAGGAACACTCCATGTCAGAACAACACCACAGCATTTTAATCGTAGGCGGTGGCGCAGCAGGCGTCTCCGTAGCAAATAATATGCGTCGCCTAAATAAAACCATCGATATTGCGATTATTGAACCTTCTGAAAATCATTATTATCAACCTGGTTTTACCATCATTGGTGGTGGTGCTTATACATTAAAGAAAGCACATAGAAACGAAGCTGATTTAATCCATCCCACCGTTAGCTGGATTAAAGAATATGCAGATAGCTTTCAAGCAGATGATAATACCGTGACCTTAAAATCTGGCGATAAGATTAGTTATGATTATTTAGTGGTTTGTCCTGGCTTGCAACTGGACTGGAACAAAATTAAAGGTTTACAAGAAACCATTGGTAAAAATGGCGTATGCAGTAATTATTCCGCCGAGACAGTTGAATACACCTGGGAATGTATTAAAAACTTAAAACAAGGAACTGCTCTTTTTACTCAACCTCCCATGCCAATTAAATGTGCTGGTGCACCCCAAAAAATCATGTATTTAGCCACTGACCGCTTTATTAAAAAAGGCATCCGTGAACAAATTGATGTGCAATTTTGTAATGCTGGCCCAGGCATGTTTGGTGTGCCTTTTTTCGCCAAAGCTTTGAAAAAGGTTGTGGCTAAATACGACATCAATTGTAACTTCAATAATAACTTAGTCGCTATTGATGGCACGAACAAAACAGCCACTTTTGAAGTTACGGATAGTGACGGTAATAAATCTACCGTTGATCGTCAATTCGATATGATTCATGTCACCCCTCCACAAAGTGCACCTGATTTTATCAAGAGTAGCCCATTAGCAGCAGACAGTGGCTGGGTCGATGTACACCCAAATACCTTACAGCATAATAAATACCCAAATGTCTTTGGTTTAGGTGATGCAACAACAACCCCGAATGCAAAAACCGCTGCCGCAGTCCGTAAACAAGTACCTGTTGTAGTCGATAATATTTTAAATCTAATAAACAATGCACCTTTAAATGAAGCTTATGACGGCTATGGCTCATGTCCATTAACCACTTCATTAAACACCGTCATATTAGCGGAGTTCGCTTATGGTGGAAAAGTAACCCCCTCATTTCCATTTTTAGACCCACGTACTAACAGCTATTTATGGTGGTTAGGAAAGATCATTGGTTTCCCTTGGTTATACTGGCAGTTAATGATTAAAGGTAACCGTTTTGATATTCCGAGTCTGGAAAAATATGCCGCTAAACTAGTAAAACAAGATAGCGAAGCATAAATAATATAGAGGGCAAGTTTTTTACTTGCCCTCTATATTAACCAAAGTAAACCTCATACCAAGTACTTATTAATACAATCTACAAATCTGCAATAAGCATGCACATACACTGCCTATATGACTAATAATATAAGACAATTTTTTCCAATCATTGAATGGCTGAAAAATTATAGCAAAGCCGATTTCAATGGTGATGTATTTGCAGGCATTATCACAGCCATACTATTAGTTCCCCAGGGTATTGCTTATGCAATGCTGGCTGGCTTGCCGCCTCAAATGGGTCTATATGCCAGTATTTTACCAGCCGTTGTTTATGCTCTATTAGGTAGCAGTCGCACGATGTCTGTAGGCCCCGTCTCTATCGCTGCAATCATGATTGCCAGTGCCTTAACGGCCCCAGAGATCAGTGTCTTAAATAATCCTGTAGAAAGTGCCATTATCTTAGCTGCAGAAAGCGGTATTATTTTATTATTAATGGCCTTCATGCGCATGGGCGCATTAGTCAACTTCATCAGCCACCCAGTGTTAACAGGTTTTACCAGTGGCGCTTCCATACTGATTATTTTTAGTCAATTACCGCATTTATTAGGACTAAATAAACCACACTGCGGAATAGAGCTCAATTGTTACAGCCATTATTTTCAGGACTATAACTCAAGCACTTTAGCATTGGGAATAATAAGCTTAAGTATTTTACTGGTCTTTAATAAACCGTTGACTGCCCTACTTAAAAAAACCTCATTAAGCGCTGCCATAATATTAGGGATTAGTAAAACAGCACCCCTATTAACAGTCGTAATCACCACCTTCTTAGTGCAGTTTTATGACTTTTCAAACACCGAAAACGTTGCCATTGTAGGTGCAATTACAGGAGGCTTACCTAGTTTAAGCCTGGATTTTATTGCTTCTGAAAAATGGAAACTATTATTACCCTACGCCGGCTTTATCTCCTTAATTGCCTATGTCGAAAGTGTTGCCATTGCCAAGGTCACTGCCAATTTACGCCATCAACAGATTAATCCAAATCAGGAATTAGTTGCTTTAGGCGTTTCAAATTTAGCCACCGCCATAAGTGGCGGTATGTCAGTTGCCGGTGGTTTTAGTCGCACCATGGTCAATTTTTCAGCAGGTGCACGCACACAAATGGCCATGCTGATTGCAGTCGTTATTTTAAGCTTTGCCGTTGTATTTGCCAGCGATGGCTTTGAATTTATTCCAAAAGCAACACTGGCAGCCATCATTTTAATAGCGATTTTCCCACTGATTAAAATACGCAATATTATTCATACCTGGCAATATAATAGAGCCGATGGCATCGCTGAATTAATGACCCTAATTGGCGTGTTAATCTTGGGGATAGAAGAAGGCCTGATACTGGGTATTATATTAACGATTAGCAGTTATTTACGTCAGACCAGTCACCCTCATATAGCTGAAGTGGGTCGAGTGGAAAATAGTGAACAGTTTCGAAATATCAATCGCCATCAAGTCGAAACCTGGGATAATTTATTATTACTCAGAGTCGATGAAAATATTACTTTTACCAATGCAGACTATATTGGCGACTTTATTCAGACCCGGCTAAAGAACAGTAAAACTGAACATGTAGTATTGATTTTTAACTCAGTCAGCTATATCGATAGCACAGCACTTGAAGCCCTAGAGAACCTTAATCACAGCTTGAAAAAGGACAATATTAAGCTGCATCTATCAGAAGTTAAAGGCCCGGTTATGGATAAACTCCAGCAAACTGACTTTCTAAAAGCGATTAAACCAGGCCAGGTGTTTTTTAAAACAGCTGATGTAGTGAGAGAATTGGCAAAAGGGTGAGCTTGATTTAACAAGGATATCTGCACAGTTAATCATAATCTAATATGAGTTTGACGACTGAAAGGCGTGATACAGGGCAAAGGGCTTTTTCGTACCCATCCTTGCCTACCTATTATCATCGCGCCGAGCACGGACGCCCCTAGCTGCTCCTCATTCACTAAAAGGTCTACACAGAGGCGGAAAGTGATACCTAATCAGCACCTTAAGCCGTTACGGGCCACCCAACTACAAGTAACAAGAAATTGTTATTTTATATTTGGGGCGCAGGCTTTAGCCTGCTTATTTTTATCTAGTAAATGCAGGCTAAAGCCTGCGCCCCACTCCTATGTATATTCAGCTAATCAAGATTTGTTACTTAGAGGAAGGACAATACTGATAATCGTTAAAAATACTCTTTAAATAAAAGGCAATTTTGTACGTTGTTTAATAACTGACGATTTATTTAAAGCGATCCAGCCAGACACGATTCTATTAATCACCCAGATAATAGCGGCAATCAACACCACAAAACCAAAATAGAAAGGTAATGTCAGTGTTCCTATTGCAAGCAGAAACAATGCTACCCAAAAGGTTTCTATTTGCCAATTATAGTGCGATTCCAGCCAGGTCCCCTCAACATGCTTTTTATTGGCATAATTTAAAAAAACTGCGATAAAAAAAGTTATTCCACCAAACAAAAAAGCCAGTGCCTGTAATAAATAGATAATCTGAGCTAAACCTTTATAATCAGAGCTATGATCATCTTTACTACCTGTCGTTAACATATTCATTTTATCCCCCTTCTCACTTGTATATTTCGACGAATGTAAATGTGATTAGTTGCATTTTGATTTAATGAAAGCTAAACATACTATCAATTTATCTATTTTATTGGCGCAATGCCATGATCAGCAAGCTTTAAAGTCGATAGTTCTGCGGCCTCACTAATTTCAGGCCAGGCTATATTGCCACCATTGATTTTTTTTAAAACGTCTTTAGAAGCAAAAAATCGCTCTGAATTATAAAAAAAGTCTGCACCTGGCTCATTTCTTTCTGACAGATTAATTGCCCTACTTCGCTGTTGCCATTGTGCAATATCTTCTTTGCTAGCCTTAAGCTCATGAACAATGTTAATGACAGATTGTTGATAGCTTTTTATATAGGGTTTTGCATCTATCAGTTTATAGGTACCCCAGTTGCGATTTACTTTGAACAGTTTTTCCCAAATAACAGCCAGATTATCAAAATTTTTGATATGTCCGGCTGTCTCCGATAAAATTTTTCTGGGTTCAAATGCTGCTAACATGACTTTCCCTTGTTTAAATTTTATTTTTTTTGAACCATTTAACTCATAAATCAATTTCACATTATCGTAAAAACATTCTTTATTCTCAATCGACAAACAGTCAATTTGCGGTGCTGACAACCCTATTCTTTTCAACCACCGAAACGTTAACACCTGTTCAAACTTTTCATTAAATGATTCAAGAAAATATTCCACGGGCTTAATTCCTGCTTCATATTCAAAACGGCTATTTTTAAGTGAGTCGACAAGTAAGCTAAATAAGTTAAAAAATTGCTCAGTCTGACCCCATACTCCACCTAGCAAGTTAGCCCCCCCAGACATATAACTGTAATTGCCATGGTGAGCATCAGTATAGACAAAAGTAGCAAAATCAATAGCGCCTCCGCAAGAGGTTAAATTGCCAAAGGTTGGAGAGCCATGAACAGCATGCACATCAAAATAGATTGCCGCATCTGAAGCCAGATTGGTCACGATCAATTCTAAATAATCAGGTATATCTTGAGGGCTAATAGACTGTGTTAATGGCAGCCCCATATCCCGCTTTAACCCATACTCGAAAAGCTTTTTTAGCTGTTCCGCATTATCTGTAAAATAACAATAATGGGCAAATCTCAAGTGGTTACCTGCTCGGACAACAATTGCAGCCCTCTCATTATCAACTTTACGCAAAAAGGGTAATTCTATGATGGCCAAAACACCCACGGCATTAATGCCATTTTTTTTTGCAGCCAGACTGTAAATATATTCATGAACCGCTTCAGTCAGGCCTACCTGACCATCTTTATGACTTTCTTTAGGATGGTTTAACCAGGCTAATTCAGTTGCACCCGTGCCTTTCAATACAATATCAATGTATTGCAAATGACCTGATTCAAGCTTATTAATGATTTCTCCAACCCAAATTGCACGCCCGTCCCCTAATGCGCTACCCTCAAATTTATCATCTGAATCTTGATATCGAGTTGAAAAAAAAGTTTTGATTATGTTACTTTTAATCCTGCTAACATTCTGATTATCATGTTTAAACCAGGCAAAATTTTCCAGCATTATTCGCTCAATATCCTGATCAGACTTAGGTAATTGAAGGTTCAATTGTCGAGCCAAATCCTTGTTAAACAGAACCAGCCGTGAATTAGGAACAAACTCAACATCAATCTCTATAGAATAATCATCTCCGAGAGACCGAAAAGAATGATTACCTTGTGTAATGGTATTAATAGAATGGCGTTCCTTGCCAGCAAATGATGAAAAAAACAAACTATTCATATCTTAAAAGCTTGTCTAACTTTTCCTCAACTGTTTGAGTTATCTCGGCTTTCATATTACTAAACATCCCCTGATGACCGCTTTCAAATGCTGTAAAACTGACACAAACCTTATGCTTTTTTAAAATTTTAACTGCTTTCTTAGCCGCAGAAAATGGAACCACCTCATCACTTTTGCCATGATAAGCATAAACCTTGGCATTTGATTTAAATGTTCCACGCCCCAGTTGTTCATTTAATAATAAACCAGAAATAGGAAAGATATAAGAGTAACTATCACCATGTTTTACAGCCTGATAATAGGCCATTGCCCCACCGCCTGAAAAACCAAGCAAAACTGGCTTGTTTACAGTCGCATACTTAATGGCAAGTTGATCTACTGCTTCACAAAAAGCCTGTCCATGCTCTTCATATTGCGCGGGTGAATAAGGCCAAACTCGACCGCACTCATGCAAAATTGGAGCCTCAAACAAAATGATACGGGCAGGTACTTTAAATTGATCCAACGCTGCTTCATAGAAGTTGTTGGCACTATCACCATCGCCATGCAAGGCTATCAACATAGGTAAACAATCTGAAGCTTTAGCATTTCCCGAATATTTTACAACATAGCTTAAATTTGAACGGCTATCAAACATGGTAATCGCTACATCTTGATACCACCAATGTCTAAACATCTTAATAATACGGTATAAAATATTTTTCATTCAAAATTATGACTGTGAACAAAAAGCAACTTGATCATTCTCTAAAGTTATTTTCATTCTGTTTTTCAAAGCTGTTGACAGCCAGGGTACTGTCAATAAGGCTACATACTCGATGTTCCAGTTTTTAACCCTTGAGTTTTTCAAGTCCCCTGAAATAAAGCGATACAAAGATAGTTCTTTAGATAAACTGTAGAGACGTAGCATGCTACGTCTCTACTACTATTTATCGGTCAATAAAAAAGGCTATATCACCGTTAAGTGTTGATTTTGTTAGCTCTTAAGCCCTCTCCTGCTGGATGCCCACAAGGATGTGGATATGTAGAGCAATGCAGGAGCAATTGCCGAGAGGAGAAAATAAACAGTATGTAATTCAAAATTTTTTATCTCTTGATTTATACGAGAATATTAAAGAAGAAGAGAATTATTTTATTTCTCCTCACCCCTCCCTCTCCAGCAGGAGAGGGCTTTTAAGAGCAACTTCAACTTTTCAACACTTAACGGTGACATAGCCATAAAAAAGCAATCTAAAAAAACTGGAACATCGAGTACATAGATATATTTACACCGTATTTTTAAGGACAGTATGGAAGCACGCTACGATTTATATATGAACCTAGAAAAATCAGTTACCCACGGTTTCTAGGATTAAGGTTTATTGTTTCTTCAATATAAAAGAGTCCATATCATCAGCAAATAAGATAAGGGAGATGGAAAAAATAGCCTGTAATAATTTCATGATGGAATACTCAGTCTAATAAGTATTTTAAAATATCACAAACGGGCTAATTGCTCCAGAACAGAGATAAAAACCTGACTGAAATCAATTATTAATCGACCCAACAGCTAATATATTCTACTTCCTCCTCAGCCCTGTCTTCTAGCCATTGAGAATAGCGCTAAAGATAGCAAAACTTTAGGATGATTTAGACTCAGGAACTGATGTGTTTATATTGTTCTAGTAGATTCATAAATTTATCTTCAGGTACAGGAGCACTGTAATGATAACCTTGGGAATATCCACAACGTCGTTCGATCAAGAAGTCAGCCTGACCTTTTTGCTCAACGCCTTCCGCAATAACTTCCAAAGAAAAAATTTCTGCGATACTCAGTATTGACTCGACCAATGAGGCATCACTGTCATCAACCAGAATATCTCGTATAAACGATTTATCAATCTTTAAAATATCAAAAGGCAATCGTTTTAAATAACTTAATGATGAGTAACCCGTGCCAAAATCATCCAAAGCGATTTTAATGCCATGAGCCCGAAGTTTTTCCAATTGCTTTAGATAACTATTTTGATGTGACATCAGCAGACTTTCTGTGATTTCCATTACCACCATACTGCTGTCCATACCACTGTCCTCGATAATTTTCAGCCAGTGATCAGCACAATTATCGGGTAAGAACTGCCCAGGAGAAAAATTAATGGCAATGGATAAAGCTTGCTTACGATGACGGTTAATGCCTGCCATAAACTGACAAGCCTGCTCCAGTACGAAATCCCCAATAGAGCTGATCATACCGAGTCTCTCTGCGATAGGGATAAACTTGTCAGGAGGTATAAATCCACGAATAGGATGGTTCCAGCGTACCAACGCTTCAGCACCAACGATACATTGTGATTTAAAGTCAAATACAGGTTGATAATAGACTTCAAATTTATTGTAATTCACAGCATTTTTTATATCGTTAGCAATCCTATGCTGTTCTTTAGCCCGTTCATGCATTTCAGGGGTAAAGAAACGGTAGCCATTCCGACCTTCAGCTTTCACTGTATACATTGCACTGTCAGCATTTTTTAATAAGGTTTCAATATCATCACCATCATTAGGGAACAAACTTACACCAATACTGGCAGTAATATGCAATTCAGTTTGGTTTATTTGTATTGGCCTTTTAATGACTTGAAGAATTTTCTCGGCAATGGGCATTGCATCAGTTTCTGATTTCAAATCGGTCAACAATACGGTAAATTCATCCCCTCCAAAACGTGCAAAAGTATCTACTTCTCTGAATATTTGACTGATCCTTTCAGCTGTTTGTTGTAAAACCATGTCGCCAAGAGAATGACCTAAAGCATCATTAATTTCTTTAAATCCATCCAGGTCGATGAACATCACACTTAATAAATTCCCTGTACGTCGAGCATTTTTCATGGCCTGCTGTAGATGGTCATAAAATAAATTACGATTAGGTAGACCTGTTAGCGCATCATAATTAGCCTGTTTCAAAATAATTTGTTGGCTTTTATATGACTCACTAATATCACTAAATACGCCTATGTGCTTACTAACTTCATCCTTTTCATCCTTGATGGTGGATATAGACAGCCACTCGGGAAAAGATTCGCCATTTTTACGTCGATTCCAGATTTCGCCTTGCCATATACCTTGTTGATTAATTTCCTGCCACATATCATGATAAAACAATTTATCATGACGACCAGAGCGCATAATACTAGGGTCTTTGCCTATCACTTCCTCTTTTTCATACCCTGTTATTTGTGTAAAAGCGGGGTTAATGGAAACAATACTATTATGCTGGTCTGTAATAATAATTGCTTCATTAGCCGCATCAAATACTTTTGCCGATAATCTAACTTGCTGTTCCGACTGATATCGCTCCGTCACATCTAACAAACTCAAAACAGCACCGGTGGCATGACTATCGTTAGCGCTCACATAAGGGTAGATATTAAGTTGATAATAACTATCTTTAAGTGCCAATCTTTTCTGATACTTTTTCTTCGAATTGATCACTTCTTGAGTGTGATAACTCAATTGTTCATTATTGAAAACAGTGTCTAGGGTTGTCAGACTATAGGGCTCATCCATTTTAAAAACTTTAAGAAAAGCCTTGCTGGTTTTATTGTAACGAGTAATCGTCAAATGCTGATCAACCACCAGTACTGCCTTCTGTAAACTATCCAGAATATTGCTGAGATCATCATTAGCCAGGCTTAACTCGTTGGTTTTATCAGACAGCTCATCGTTAACCAAAGTGAGTTCTTCATTTATCGATTGTAACTCTTCATTTGAGGTTTCCAGTTCTTCATTAGAAGATTGTAATTCTTCATTACTCGCTTGAGCTTCTTCCGTTAGCATTTGCAATTGATTCTCAGAAAACCCCAGCGCTTCAGTCACTGTCTGCAATGTTTCTCGGGTAGCCATAAGATCATGCTTTATATCTCTGCCCCCCTCATGATCGGTATTTTCACTGACAGGGTTTACGCCCTTTTCAATAAATTGAAAGGATATTAACAGTAGTTTTTCATGTTGATCAGGATGTGATACAGGTGTTATATAAACCCTACAACTACCATAAACCAAGCTGGAAGGTAAATCGACAAGATGACTTGAAACTTCACTTTTATTATTTAGTGCATGGTAACAATGCGCTTTTAATTCGGTTTTAAAAACTGGATCAATAATCGAGAATAAGTTGAAGTCAGCTTTCCCTTTTGGAATTTTAATAAATTCATCACAATGATTAAAAAACTCCAGTATATGCCCCTCTCGATTAGCTAATATACTCGGTGGGGAGAATTTCTCTACCAGTTTACTGAGCCCTAAAGCCTTATAACTTTGTTCTGTTTCAGCCGAATACAGTTCTGCAGGTGCGGTATTTAATTGGCTCGATCTCGTCGTTGTTAGCTCTGGCCGAATGACCCGGCTATTATTTTTAATAAATAATTTACTGTTTCTATCCAGTTCCGTAAATGCATCATTAAGACTCCATAAAGACTCTGCATTCCCTAAGAAAAGCACCCCATTATTTCGTAGCGAATAATGAAAAATACTCAGGACTTTTTCTTGCAAGATCTGGTTAAGGTAAATAAGTAAATTTCGACAACTGATCAGATCCAGACGAATAAAAGGAGGGTCTTTGATAAGATCCTGACGAGAGAAAATGACCCGTTCCCTTAAAAGTTTACACACCGAATATTCTGTTTGATGTCGGGTAAAGTATTTATCACGTAAATTTACTGGGAGTTGTTCCAGCAAAATCTGGTTATAGACACCTTTACGAGCCACCTGTATAGCTTTATCATTAATATCTGTACCATAAATCTGAATACGATAACGGGAAAAGGATGGACCCAACTCTTCTGCCAGTAACATCGCAATGGAATAAACCTCTTCTCCAGTCGCACAACCCGGGGACCAAATACGGATATCATCTCCAGGGCTTTTGTTACTGATAACTTCTTGTAAGGCTAACCTTAAAGCATCGAAGCAATGTTTATTTCGAAAAAATGAAGTAACACAAATTAAAAAAGTATTAGCAAGCTGAAAATTCTCTTGTGGGTTCTCACCGATATGCTGGCAATAATGCTTAATATCGGGAATTTGCAGAATGGCCATACGTCGATGTATTTGTCGACTAATGGTACTTTCTTTGTAATTAACAAAATCCAGCCCTGTTGTAGTAAAAACATCATCAATAATTGAGTTAATGTACTCCTTGTTAACAGAAGACAAGGAAATAGATTTCAAACGATTTGCAATACGAGGCAAAAGTTTTGCTGCCTCAGCTGGCGATAAGGTCAGGTCAGCCTCACCAATATGGATCGCTGCTCTGGGCATTTCAGGAAACAGAGCCGTATTGGGTTTTTGGGCAATGGTGACTCCGCCCGCTTGACGTAAAGCCTGGACACCATAGACACCGTTCTGTCCATTGCCAGATAAAATAATACCAATGGCCAGTAACGGCTGCTGCGCTAAACTATTGAAGAACAGGTCTATGCAAGGGACATATTGACTAGCTGATGCCGGTGTTAATCTAAAACAACCTTCACTCAGCTGAATATCACAATCATCTGGCGCAATATGAATTACACCTGGCCTGGGTGTTGCTCCATCGATGACTTTTTCCACCGTCAGCGATGTGGCATCAGTTAACTTCTCGAAAACAGCTACAGAACTATCAGGGTTCTGATGTTGAACAACAATATAGCTAATATCGTCCTGTTTGGACAGATTAGATACAAAAGGAGCCAATGCTTCCAGCCCACCAGTGGAAGCGCCAATACCTACGATCAACATAATTTAGTTTCTGCTATTAAAAAAGCTGCTTGTAAGTCTAGCATGTGCTCATAATCTTGCTTATGCTTTGTAAATATAACGATAATAACATTACCTTTTTTTTGGGAAATTACAGATAAGATGCTAGTACATTAAGTCTGTTTTTTCACTAAAAATCGTTCCACAATACTCTAGCTAAAGCTAAAGACTCATTAAATCTCTATTGAGTGGTTTAGCGAATCGTTTAAAGCCCATCAATTACCGCATCCTGACGCTGCTTTCTTTGCTGCAACACCTGCTCAATCTGCTTGGCATCATCAATAAGCTTGGGGATATTTGCCAAGGGAATCCTCCTTGGGCTAGGTAAACCCTGGCTACTGTCTTCCTGCTTCACGACACTAGAATCTGCTGCAGAAGGCAAAATAGAAATGCCTTTAATCTGTGTCAACGTCCCCTTTTTATCGCCACTCTGTCGGTCTGAATAATGAACCACACCTTTTTCATCGCGCCACTTATAAACCTCAATATCCCCTTTAGTGTTAGGCTGACTGGTTTTTTCTGCTAAATTTAAAAAACCTAACTTACTTTTTAAAACCGAAATTGAGGGAATGGGAAGTTCTGGGAATTTAAGCTTGTTGATACTCATCAATGGTTGCCCATTCGGCCCCCTGATAAAAAAAGGGCTGGCGCAGGCAAGAATTAATAATAAAAGCAGCAATTTAATAAAAATCTTCATCTTAATTCCAAAAAAATCCAGAAAATTGAGTTGCAAAGGCAATGCTTAGATTCTAACACGAGAGATGTTCTTTATCATTTTGCAATTAGTGTATTTAAAGTTGCTGACATAAAAAAGGGCGTGCTGATTAACTCAACACGCCCTTTTTTTCATACTAAATGATTTTTATGCTTTTGCTAACTCAGCACGCATTTCATCAATTACTTTTTTGTAGTCAGGTTGTCCGAAAATAGCAGA